>Ga0102928_1000852_pt1 | contig 19635 bp, 19 predicted proteins | sample SalPonR1_B_D1_MG_FD_78504 | JGI IMG/M metagenome (GOLD analysis project Ga0102928, IMG submission 78504) | Salt pond soil microbial communities from South San Francisco under conditions of wetland restoration - Salt Pond MetaG R1_B_D1_MG | ecosystem: Environmental > Aquatic > Marine > Intertidal...
ATGAGATATCCCCTCTCGAGAGGGGACAGGTTCGCGAGCGTTAAGCGAGTGAATCAGGGGTGTGTTCGGAAAGACCGGTAAGCCATTGAGTGTTTTTGAAACAGTTCAACGCTACGTCGACATCCCCCTCGACTCTTACGAGTCTCTGCCCCCTTCGAAGGGGGATTTTTTTAAACATAAGCCAAAAAAAATGTCAGCCATCAAAGAAGACTTTACCACCTACATCGAAAACCTTCAAGACGAAATTTGTTCTGCTTTAGAAGAGTTGGATGGTGTAGCTAATTTTCGGGAAGACAAATGGACTCGAAAAGGAGGAGGGGGAGGACGAACCCGCGTGATTGAAAAAGGTGATGTTTTTGAAAAGGGTGGAGTGAATATTTCTATGGGTTATGGTGAGCTGCCTGACCCAATAAAAAAGCATTTTAATGTAGAGAGTGGCTGGTTCTGGGCAGGTGGGATCTCGCTGGTCATTCATCCGAAAAATCCGATGGTTCCAACTGTACACGCCAATTTTCGATATTTTGAACTGTACGAAGATGAAGAAATGAAGAAGCCGGTAGACGGATGGTTTGGCGGCGGTGCAGATCTTACGCCTTATTATCTGTTTGAAGAGGATGCGGTACACTTTCATACTGAACTTAAAAAAGCGTGTAACAGACACGGTGAAGATCTCTATCCAACGTTTAAAAAGCAGTGTGATGAGTATTTTTATAACTCACATCGGGGTGAAGCCCGCGGGGTGGGTGGATTGTTCTTTGATTATCTTCGTGAGGATGAAGAACGATCTTTGAAAGATTGGCACTCATTTACCGAAGATGTCGGCTCAGCTTTTTTGGATGCATACCTTCCGATATTAAAAGACAGAATTCAGGAACCCTACAATCGCGCACAGCGATACTGGCAGGAGGTTAGAAGGGGGCGGTATGTTGAATTTAATTTAATTCACGACCGGGGCACTCTGTTTGGATTGAAGACCGATGGACGGATTGAGTCGATATTGATGAGTTTGCCTCCTCAGGTACGATGGGATTACAATCATTCACCAAAACCGGGTACTAAAGAAGCTGAGGTTTTGGATGTTTTAGAGAACCCGAGAGATTGGGTGTGAAAAATTGTCTTTACTTCGCTGGGATTCACTTTTAAAAATCAGGCGAGTGCAATAAGAAATCTCCCCTCGAGGGTAGTACCGCTGTAAGGCGGGGAGGGGTGTAAAGTCTTACCAAGCAAAGTGAATCTTGTATTTGCTATATTTTAGTTTAATTCACAGTTCTGTAAACATCCCTCTCAGTCAACCACTGAACGTGTTTGACTATTTCCCCTTCGAAGGGGGACTGATAAAATAAAAGCCCTCCACTAACGGAGGGCTTCTTACTAATTAATTTGATAACCGGAATTCTCCGGTTTAAAATTAGAATTATCGGTTTGCGTAGAATCGCTCACGCACAATCTTGCCATTTTTCCAGTCTTGTACGGCAACCTGCTCAATTTTCATCTTGTCTCCACCTTTGAAGGTTACTTCCATCCAGCTCTCAACGGCTGTTTTTCCTTCTTCTTCATTTGAAGTAATTCCAACAACCTCCATTCCGTGAAACTCTTCCACACTGGCGAAGAATTCGTTTTCACGTTTACGATTGGCGTCTTTACCCGCTACAACGGTACCATCTTCAAGAATCATATCTACATCTTCAGCATAATACTTCTCAAAGGCGTCTAGTGCTGTTCCACTCTGTACGTGTTGATATACGTCTTCGATTTTCTCTTTTACACTCATAATTGTTATTTAGTTTAATGTGAAATTGTTTACAACTAAAACAACTAAATTGAGTAGCAGGCCGTTCGAAAGGGTCGCAAAAAAGTTTAAAAAATTACTGTTTCCGGTTTAGGAAATCTGTCACTCTTGAAATATGCTCCTCGCTCTCCCAAAATTGAGTAAAAGGTTCCAGCTCATCCGTGATATTTCGGTGCTGATTCTTTTTTAAATATTCAATAAATGTTCGATCGTTAAGGGTGAGTTTATGAGCTAAAACGGAAAGTTTTTCATCATATTCGTCATCGTCAAAAACATCCTGTATCAATCCGGATTGCAGGGCTTCATCTGAGTTAACGACTTTCTGAGAGGCAAGCCAATAATCTGCTGTGCTTTTGCCAACTACTTCACTTAACCGGGTTAAACCACCCCATCCGGGGGGCAGGTAGAACATTCCCTGGGTGAATCCAAAGCGGGCGGAAGCTTTAGCTATCCGAAAGTCAAAACTGAGCATGGTTTCCCAGCCGCCACCGTATGCATGCCCGTTTACGGCTGCAAGAGTCCAACACTTTAAGTGTTCAAATCTTTCCAAAATTTTCAGCATTCGAGAAGACATCTTGCGTGCACCTTCGGCATCATCAATACTGTGAAATTCTTTTAAGTCGCCACCGGAAATAAATCGGTTATCTTTACCGGTTAAAATGAAAAGACGTAGCTCATCGTCTTGTTCAACATCATCAAGGATGGATTCAAGCCGATCCATAACCTCAAAGTTAATTGCGTTCATCGCCTCGGGACGATCTATCGTTGCAGTAGCTGTAAAATTTTCTTTGAGGAGAGTTACAGGCATTTCAGGAATTCTTAAGTTTTTCTTCAGATGAGAGGGGTGGTTTAACTGAATCGGACAGCCAGTTAATGTAGTCTTGATTTCCTTCCTGTTCGGAAATTTTTAAAGAAACAACACAAGGCACTTCATAAGAATGAATTTTTTTAACTCTCTCGGTCAGTAATTGTACGTTGCTGTAGCTTGTTTTTACAAGGAGTATGCATTCGTTTTCTATAACCACTTCATCTTTCCATCTATAAACAGAACCCATGTTGTCAATAATATTGGCGCAAGCAGCAAGTTTTTCCTCGACAAGCGTCTTGGCGATACGTTCTGCTTCACTGCGATCTGTGGTGGTTATATAAATTAAACGAAGGTTTTTAAACATGATGAAAGTAATCTTAATCTTTGTTTTTCTTAAGCTACAAAAAAGTGTAAAACGGTACCCGTATGATCAATTAATAAAGTACTTCGAAATTGTTGAATTCAGAAGAAAAAAACGTTAACTTTTTAGGCTCTGATTCAAAATTGTAATTAATCAGAAAGTTAGTTGCGAGAGTGGCGGAATTGGTAGACGCGCTAGATTTAGGATCTAGTACTTTAACCAGTGTGGGGGTTCGAGTCCCCCCTCTCGTACTTCCAATCTTACATGTTATCTTAAAATTAAATCATACAACACGTGGACATTTCTGTTCAGGATATTACATCCGTAGACAAAGAGATTATCGTAAAAGCAACAAGGGACGATCTCTCTTCTAAATTTGACAAAGCTTACAAAAAATACCAAAAACAGATCCAAATGCCCGGATTTCGTCCCGGTCACGTTCCCCTCGGTCTCGTGAAAAAGCGATTTGGTAAAGAGATTGAGATGGAGGAGATAAACTCATACGTACAGGAAGTGTATGAGAAAGAGATTGTTCCTGAGTATGAGCCGGTTGGCGAGACTAAAATGCTCGATATGAACTGGGAAAATGATGAGCTTGAAGTGAAATTCCAGGTCGGCAAAAAGCCTGAGTTTGAGCTTACTGAACTCGAGAAGGTTGAAGTGGACAAGATGGTTCATGATGTAACGGACGAAGAAGTTGATGAAGAGATCGAAAGAACGCTCGAACGTCAAGGCAACTGGAAAGAGACAGACGAAGAAATTACGGAAAAGTGCCAGGTAACCGTTGACGCCGTTTCACTGGATGAGGATGGCAATCCTGTAGAGGGAGAAAAAGATGAAGATCAAAAGCTTGACCTGAGACAGGATGGTGCAAAGGACTTCCGCGAAAATTTGGTTGGCAAGAAAAAGGGCGACGTCGTTGAAATGGAAATTGGCGAAGACGATGAAGTTGACCGTTTTGAAATCCATGTAAAAAAAGTTGAAGTAATGGAAAAGGCTGAGCTCACTGATGAGTTTGTGAAGCAGCAGTCTAACGGTGAAGCGAAGAATGTAGACGAGTTTAAGAGCTTCATTAAGAGTAAGATGCAGGAGTACTACGATCAATCAGCTGAAGATATGTTCAAGCAGGATGCAATCGATGCTTTAACCGATAAGCATGACATTGACGTACCTGAAGTGATGCAAGATCAAATTCTGGATTCTTACGTTGAATACGCAAAACAACAATCAGGTGGTCAGTTGCCTGAAGATTTTGACTTTAGCGAGTACAAAGAAAATATGCGGGAGCAGGCAGTTCGCGAAGGTAAATGGGCATTTATCAGTGAGAAGCTTCAGGATAAATTCGACGATATCGAAATAAAGCCGGAAGATATTGATGAGTTTATAGGTATGGAAGCCGCGAAGCACGGAATGTCGGCTGATCAACTAAAAGGATATTATGCTCAAAACCCAAATCAGCTCGAAAGCCTGCGTACAAGCATTCGGGAAAACAAAGTTTTTGATAAATTAAATGATGTCGTTAAAATAAATGAACTCTCTAAAGACGATTTTCGTAAAAAGAGAGAAGAGAAACAGGAAAAAGACGACAAATAAATTCACGGCTAAATCATGAGCACCAAACAACCCCTTTTCGAATTTCCCGATATGAGTAACTCAACTCCGGTTCAGAATAATTTAATTCCCATGGTTGTAGAAACAACCAACCGTGGTGAGCGTGCTTACGATATCTATTCTCGTCTGTTAAAAGACAGAATTGTTATTCTTGGAACACCAATTAATGATGCTGTAGCAAGTACAATTGTTGCACAGCTTCTGTTTTTGGAATCTCAGGATCCTGAAAAAGATATCAATCTTTATATAAACAGCCCCGGTGGAGTAGTTTCTGCAGGCATGGCGATTTATGATACCATGCAATACATCAAGTGCGATGTTGCTACAACTTGTGTGGGAATGGCCGCTTCTATGGGAGCCGTACTGTTAACTGCCGGAGCAAAAGGGAAAAGAAATGTACTTCCTCACTCAAGAGTTATGATTCATCAGCCATTAGGTGGTGTGCAGGGTCAGGCCAGTGATATTGAAATTGAGGCTCAGGAAATTCTTCGATTAAAGAAAGAGCTTAGTGGAATCATTGCTCATCACTCCGGTCAAACCGTTGAGCAGGTGATTAAAGATTCAGATCGTAATAAATGGATGACCTCAGATGAGGCGAAAGATTATGGTCTTATTGATCGTGTAATGAAAAGAGAAGAGAAGAAGTAGTTAAGATTTTAATTAAACGTTGCAACCGTCATGAGTAAGAAGAATAAAGATCAAGTTACCTGTTCATTCTGTGGAAGAACGAACAATGAGGTGAGCTCGATGGTTGCAGGTCCAGATGTTTACATCTGCAATCACTGTGTAGAGGATGCGTCCAGTATTATTGAAAGTGATCTCGCAGCCCTGAACAAGAGAAGAGAGAAAAAGTACAAACCAATGCTCAAGCCGCTGGAGATTAAAGCGAAGCTTGATGACTACGTGATTGGCCAGGACGATGCGAAGAAAGCACTATCTGTTGCGGTTTATAACCACTATAAACGAATTTCTGCCGGCGCAGATGCAAATTATGACGACACCAGGATTGAAAAAAGCAATATTTGCCTTCTGGGCCCCACAGGTTCAGGAAAAACACTTCTGGCTAGAACTTTAGCTGATGTTATAGATGTGCCATTCACCATCGCTGATGCAACTGTTCTTACCGAGGCCGGTTATGTAGGTGAAGATGTTGAAAGCATACTAAGCAATTTGTTACAGGCGGCAGACTATGATGTAGACCGCGCCCGTCGTGGAATTGTTTATATAGACGAAATTGATAAGGTTTCCCGCAAAAGTGATAATCCGTCCATCACAAGAGATGTTTCCGGTGAGGGCGTGCAACAAGCTCTTCTTAAAATTTTAGAAGGAACAACCGCGAACATTCCGCCAAAAGGAGGACGAAAACATCCGGAACAGAGTTTTATCCAATTGGATACATCTGATATTCTGTTTATTTGCGGTGGTGCGTTCAGCGGTCTGGAAGAAATTATCTCCAGAAGATTATCCGTTAGTTCTATGGGTTTTCATTCTGAAGATCAGGTTATTATTGACAAGGACGATCCAAAAATATTTACCAAAATTGAGCCAGAAGATCTTCAGAAATTTGGACTCATTCCCGAGCTGATCGGACGCCTTCCCATTATCTCTGGTTTAGAGCATCTGTCTGATGATGCCATGATCGAAATTCTGCTTAAACCGAAAAATGCCATTACTAAACAGTATAAAAAACTGTTTGATATGGAAGATGTTGAATTGGTTTTTGAGGATGATGCTCTTCAGGCAATCGTGGAGCGAGCGAGAGATCGCAAAACCGGCGCACGTGGCCTCAGATCTATTTTAGAGGACGCAATGCTGGATGTGATGTTCACCTTGCCTTCAATGAAAAATGTGAAAAGGTGTATCGTTACTAGAGAGACCATTGAAAAGAAAGCCCCACCGGTTTACGAAAAGCAGAAAGCATCTGCATAAGTTAGTTACAAAATCTTCTGAGGTTGGTTTAGGAGTGTTCTTTTTTAGATATTGAGGCCTGTTACTTAAAACCCTGCATTCAGCATTTTAATGCGAAAACTGCTTCCCTTAAACCGACTCAAGCTTATCCTGGTTGTTCTGCTGATTATTTTGGCAGGAGTGTCCTTTTTTTATAACCAGTTCCTCCTCAATAAAATAATGGAGCAGGAGAGAACAAGTATTGAGTTGTGGGCCGAGGCTTTTGAATTTTACAATCTGCCTTCCCATGATCGCGCCAGTAATGATCTATTTTCCGTGGCAGATGAGCTTGAGAGATATCAAAATGTACCGGATAGTTTGTCTCGCATGATTTTGGAAGCTGAGGCGAATGAATCAAATGCCGGATTTGTGTTTTCACAAATCATACGCCCCGATTTGTTTAACATCCCTGTGATTGTTGTGGATGAACCGAACTTTATAGTCTATTCCAGGAACTTGGATGATTCTGATATTTCAGTTACCGATTTTATTGATAAGTATTCAGTGAGTGCTCCACCAATTCCCATCTCATTTGGAGAAGAACCAAGAATCAGGCGAAGATATGTTTACTACGGTGAGAGTCCTACCATACAGTACCTTAGATACTTTCCCTATGTCCAATTTGGTATTCTGGCTTTATTGATGGGAATGGGGTTCGCAACATATCGGAGTATCACCCGGTCAGAGCAGTCAAATCTATGGGTCGGTATGGCCAAGGAAGCAGCTCATCAGCTTGGAACACCCCTCTCCAGTATGTACGGCTGGTTGCAGCTTTTAAAGGATCGTCATCAGGAAGATGAACAGACCCTGTCCATTGCGTATGAAGTAGAAAAAGATGTGAGTCGTTTGAAGGGAATAGCAGAACGATTTAATAAAATTGGCTCGCATCCTGAGTTAAAACGTGTAAGTATAGATCCGATTATTGATGAAGTACTTGCATATATGGAAAAGCGTCTGCCTCAGTTGGGAAAGAATATTGAAGTAAAGAAATCAATAGAGACCAATGCGAAAGCGAATCTCAATCCTGAGATATTTCAATGGGCGATTGAAAACCTGATTAAAAATGCAATGGATGCTATTAAATCAAGCTCAGAAAATGCTTATGTATCAATTGAAGTTACGCAGGATGGTCCTCAACTCTATATCGATATTGAAGATTCGGGAACAGGTATAGATAAAAAGAATTTGAGTGATGTATTTAAGCCCGGATTCAGCACTAAGAAGAGAGGGTGGGGTTTGGGTCTAAGCCTGACTAAAAGAATAATTGAGGATTACCACAACGGGAAAGTATTTGTGCTTAATTCAGAAATAAACAAAGGTACAACGATCAGAATTGTCATTCCTGTTTCAGAAAATCAGTCTTGAGTGTAACCCTTTTTAGTAGCGTAATCCATCAATTGGGCTTTGAGTAGATTCCTTCCCCTATGAAGTCTTGATCGGATAGTACCGATAGGTACATCAAGCATATTTGCAATCTCTTCGTAGGTAAAATCTTCTACATCACATAGAAGGACTACGGTTCTGAAATCTTCAGGTATCTCATCCAATGCGTTTGAAATATCGTCATCAATCAGTTCACGAAACATTTTGTCTTCCATATCGGAAGTTTCAGTTCGCTCTGCTCTTATAGATTCATAGAATGAGGCAACTTCGTCATAATCAACTTCCTGAGGTTTCTTGGACTTTTTCCGATAGTTGTTGATATATGAGTTTTTCAGAATCCGGAATAACCATGCTTTAGCATTTGTACCTTTTTCATAGCTGTCGAAAAAACGGTAGGCTTTTACAATGGTATCCTGAACAAGATCTTCTGCATCGTTAGGGTCAGAAGTGAGTCTTAATCCAAAATTGTACAAGGCATCAAGATGAGGGATAATCTCCTCATTGAAATCGTCTTGTTTTCTTAATTCTTGCTTAGTAAGTGAAGACATCCCTTCCTCGACAGAATGAGTCTGAAATTAATTGAAAATTGTGTTTCTATCCGAGTGATCCAAACCCCAGATATTAATATAACCTTTATAAAATAGATTCTCTCAAGGATTCATTCCAATTGAAAGAATTGATCGAACGAGTAAATTAATCTTAAGACCCGTGGGTATTTTGTGTTGGTCATAAGTTAATTACAACGATTAAATCATAGATTGCATGAGTCCATGCAGCCATCCCAAATCCTCTTATAACATAAATAAGATTTAACGCTAAGCCAAACAAAAACCGAAATAAAAAAGAGCTTAACAACCATATATCGGCGAAATCACCTACGTAATGAATGCCGCTAAATATCAATGCCGCAATGATTATTGCAACGCCTATTGAGTAACTTTTATTCTTAAATAATTTTTTAAATAAAAATATTAAAAAACTTACGAGAATGACTCTGAAAAAAAGCTCTTCGTAAAGTCCAGCCCCAAGTGATAAAGCTATTAGTTGAAGTTTATTAAATTCACCGGTGAGGCCGGTGGTGGACTGTAGCAAAATGAAATCTACAATGTTTGATACAATTAGAGCTACCAGGATTGCGTAGCATGTAGCCTCACCAATCATCATCAGCAGGTAATTTTTCTGAACTGATTTTAATTCTGCTCTTTTTTTGTAGACAATGATACCACCGATCACCGCTGCCAGTATCAGCGTAGTTGAAATGGCATTCAGCCCGAAATATGTAAAAAAAGATTTAAACCAGACATCCACAGATATTCTGGCAATATTTCCCTGGGGTTGAGAGATAAGAATTAATATTTCATAAAGCAGCAACAACGGAATCGAAATTAAATAACTGTACAGAAGCCCGTTGGTCTGTCTAAAATACTTTTTCATAAATACGGAAGGTAGTAATGAGTTACTGATCCAGATAAATCGTAACTCTGGCCTGTTCAATAGAGCTAAAGTTCAACATTTCGTAGGCTGCTGACGAAAGTTTCAACCCGTCACCGGAATGGCGATCATTTATCTTTACAAAAATTCCATTACTGGTTGTTGGATTTTCGATATATATAACCTTGCCTAGCGCTATGTTTGGATGGGCGGCCGTTAACTGGTTAGGATTGTATAGTTCACCACTTGTGGTTGGATTGGCAATATCGCTATTTGAATATCGAAATACAGAGACACTCCCCAGATTTTCGAGGTCAGTTTCTGTTCTGTAAGGATTCTGGAAAGATCTTGTTGGCGGAAGCAGTACTGTTACACGCTGGCCGGGACCAATCTGGCTCCTGCTAAGAGTTGGATTTAATACTGAAAGTTCAGCTTCACTCATCTCGAATTTTTCAAGCAGTGTTTGACCGGTTTCCCCGGATTGAACACGGTACTGAACAAATTTACCCTGAGGTGTCGATTCAGTATCTCCTTCGGTTACAGAGGGTGCAGAAGAGCGGTCGGATGGAACCGTTAACCTCTGGCCAACTCGCAGCATATCACTTTCAAGATTATTCAACTGTTTAAGTTCATCAACAGTTAAACCGTGTTGATTGGCAATTCTGTAAAGAGAATCACCACTGCGAACTATGTAATAGGTATTAAGTGAGGATTCTTCGCCTTGTCTGATTATAGATTCTCGCTCCTCATCTACCGGTTCAGTTTCCGTTAATTCTTCTGTTTCAGGATCCTGATCTTCGTCAGGTAAATATATTGTTAATTCACTTCCCAGAGTGAGATTTGTTGTCTGAAGATTATTCCATTGCTGGATTTCAGCAATCGTTACATTGTACTGTCTTGAAATTGAGAAGAGTGTTTCTTCAGCTTTCACGGTATGTGTAATCTGATTTTCGGCTTTGGGAGGTGCAATTCTGAGGACCTGACCAATAGATAGATTATCACTGTCGAGGTCATTCCAGCGTCGTAAATCGCCAACAGCCAAATCGTACTGACGGGCTACGCTGAAAAGTGTTTCTCCGGCCTGAACGGTATGCGTTGTTGCCGGTTGTTGAGCGTGTGCATCTTCGGGCAACAAGAGAAAAGAGAAAATAAAAATCGTAACGATTACAAATAAAGTTGATTGAAGTCTAACTGTCATAGTCCGTTTCGATCTTAAGGGTTTCAAAAGCTTCCGATAGTTCAGATTTTGTTCTGCTGTTATTTTTTTCTTCAGCCAACTGAATGCCTTTAGTAAATAACTCGCTTGCTTTTTGAACATTGCCTGTCTGCTGATATAGTTTACCCAAATGATAGTAAACGCCCAAGTAGTCAGGTTCTTGTTCTAAAATTGACTCAAATAGAAGAATCGCTTTTGTTACCTGCTCTCTCTTCAAGAGTTCCAGCGCCAGGGCAAACTTTGAAAATGAATCTTTAGGATTCTTTTTAATGTTTAATGCCAGCTTTTTGATTTTTTGCTGCTCTTCACTCATGAATTTACTTTTTACGGAAACGGGATTGAATTTCATCCATTGAATCACCGCCAAATTTCTCAAGTATAGCGTTGGCGAGAACCGGTGCAATCACGCTTTCTGCAACAACAACAGCACGTGGCAATGCACAGACGTCTGAGCGTTCGTAGCGCGTTTCCTGTTCCTCTTTAGTATCCAGGTCTGCTGTTTTCAGGGGTTTGATCATGGTTGGAATCGGCTTCATCACACCTCTTAAAATGATGGGCATCCCGGTTGTCATTCCGCCCTCTATACCTCCGGCACGATTTGTACGTCTGGAGAAGTGATCATCAAAGACAATTTCATCATGTACTTCATGGCCTCTGCTTCTGCCTGCTTCAAATCCCATTCCAATTTCAACTCCTTTCATTGCCTGAGTACTCACAATTGCTTGAGCCAGCTGTCCATCAATTTTTCTATCCCAGTGAACATAACTACCCAATCCGGCAGGTAAACCGGTAACGATGATTTCGTAAATCCCGCCAAGTGAGGTACCCTCTTTTCTGCGGTGTTTGATTTCTTCCCTCATATCACCGCTTAGTTTATCATTCAGGCAGCGCACATCGGAACTATCGGCTTCCTTGTAAATTTTTTCGGCACCGTTAGATATTAGAGGATCAGCAATGGATCGAATTTCATCCCAGCCTTTGTACCCAACAGACCCTATTTGTATCACATGTCCGCCGATCTCAATTCCAAGCTCTTTTAAAAATGCACGGGCAACAGAGCAGCAGGCAACTCTCATTGCTGTTTCGCGGGCGCTGGACCGCTCGATGACCGGGCGAATATCGTCAAAGCCGTATTTTTGTACTCCAACTAAATCAGCATGACCGGGGCGGGGGAGGGTAATTCTTTCCACATCTCCACGGCTTCCGTCTTTGGCCATAACTTTTGGCCAATTACTGTCATCCTTCTCAAATGCACGATTTATCATTGAAAGAGCAATGGGTGCTCCGGTGGTTTTTCCAAAACGAACACCGGATTGTATAATGGCCTTATCTTTTTCAAAGGCCATTCTTCCGCCTCTGCCATACCCTTTCTGGCGGCGAACAAGATGTTGTTCAATATATTCTTCGCTGAGTTGAAGTCCGGCAGGTGCGCCCTCTAAAATTCCCGTTAATCCTGGCCCGTGAGATTCACCGGCTGTAAAGTATCGAAACATCTATTATTGGGGTTAATCAGTTAAAATCAGTTGCCTGAAGATACAATTTTTTTAGTACTAAGTGCTCACTGCCGCAACAATCCGTCGTTGCATTTGTTCTTATTCATTTTAAACAAATGCAGTAGGCATTGATTGAAATAACAGCACATTTGGAGTAAAAGTTTTGTAATATTAATGCCTTTAAACTTATCATTCGAAGCCGGCTTTAATTTTACCGGTTAATGTTAGTTAAGACGCATAAATGCACTATCTCAATGAACTGGGAAAATATAGTTCACTACTTTATCAAGCGCTAAGGTCTTCTACTGAGTTTAGTACCTACCGTAAGAATTTATTTCAGGAGCTTGTAAAAGTCGGTTACGATTCTGTTCCCATAATCATGCTTACGGGAATATTTACAGGGTCAGTGATGACACTTCAGTCTGCCTACCAGTTGCAGTCTGCATTTATCCCCCTTTCCACAATCGGTGCTATTGTATCAGAGTCGATCTTAATAGAATTGGCTGCCGTAATTTCAAGTCTTGTGCTGGCGGGTAAAGTAGGTGCAAGGGTAGCAACTGAACTTGGAACGATGAGGGTGAGTGAACAGATTGATGCCCTTGAATCGATGGGTTTTAATTCGGTTTCTTTTTTAGTTGTACCAAGAGTACTTGCCGGAATTCTCATGTTTCCGGTTCTCTACATTGTGGCAAGTGTTTGTGGTATTACCGGTGGTGTAGCAGCCGGATTTTTCTCGGGCCAGGTTCCGCCGGCCGATTTCCTGCAGGGCGCGCGGATGTACTTTTATCCCTGGAACGTAATTTTCGGGTTTACCAAAATGATTGTTTTTGGATTTATTATTACTTCTGTTGCTTGTTATAAAGGATATTTTGCCCGTGGTGGAGCTGAAGGAGTTGGAAAAAGCACAACCGATGCCACAGTTTTGGGATGTATTCTTGTACTATTGGCAGATTTCATTTTAGCGGCACTGTTATTATGATCGAAATTCAAGAACTGAAAAAATCTTTTGGTGATCTTCTGGTCTGGCAAGATGTTTCATTCAAGATTCATGACGGTGAAACGGTTGCCATTATAGGCCGGTCAGGTTGTGGGAAATCTGTTCTCCTTAAGCATATTAATGCCCTGTTAGAGCCGGATTCCGGAAAAGTACTCATAGACGGGAAAAATATTTTTGACCTGGACTATGTGGATAAGCGAATAATGCGACAGAAATTCGGCGTATTATTTCAGGGATCGGCACTTTTCGACTCTATTAATACGTTCGAAAATGTAGCCTTCCCACTTCGGTATTTTACGGATCAAAGCGAAGAGGAGATTCGTGAAAACGTTTTGCAATCTTTGGAATACGTAAATTTGGAAAATGCAGCTGATAAGGAGACTTCGGAATTATCAGGCGGTATGAGAAAAAGGGTTGGTATTGCCCGTGCAATTGTTCTTAAGCCGGAATATATAATGTACGATGAGCCAACCTCGGGACTAGACCCGAAAACGGCCGACGAAATTAATGAGTTAATTAACAGCATGTCTGATACTTTGGATATCACTTCAATTGTTGTAACACATGATATGCACAGCGTACTGGATGTAGCCGACAGTGTAGCTTTTCTGGATGAAGGGAAGTTAAGTTGGTCAGGCTCCGTACAGGATATGAAAACCAGTGACCACCGCGAATTAATGAGCTTTATAAAAGCGAGTGAGTATCAAATTTAAGTTAAGAATAAAAGGAATAAGGAATGAAGAATGAAGTGAAAATTGGACTCACGGTCTTGCTGGCGATTATTGTGGCGATCGTGGGTTTTCGGTTTATGAGAGATGTCCCAATATTTAGGCAAACTCTTGAGATAACGGCTGTTTTTGACCGGGGAGACGGCATTAACAGAGGTAGTCTGGTTAATTTAAAAGGAGTTAAAGTTGGGTCGGTAAGCAGGGTTCGATTAACGCCCGAAAATCGTGTTCGGGTAACCATGCAGCTAGATGAAGATTTGCAAATACCTGAAAATTCCGAAGCTCATCTTACTTCACTTGGTATTGTAGAGGGTAAATCGATTGTAATTCAATTGGGGGATTCAGAAAATAACGTTGGATATGGAGGAGAAATTGACGGTGTATACATTGAAGGTGTAACAGAAGTATTGGGCAGCAAAGGAGAAGAGCTCGCCGGTGATGTCTCTGAGTCACTATCAGAGCTCAATCAGTTTCTACGCCAGCTGAATGCTACATTAGATGATGAAACCAGAACTTCAGTTGATCAAACTCTGAAAAATGCTGATGAAACAATGAAAATTCTTTCTGAAACATTGGATAACAATCAAAGAGATATTGATAACGCCATAAAATCTGCTTCTCGAACAATGATGCAGCTCGATACGCTAACTACCGATAATCGTCCGAGGGTTGATAGCTTGCTGGCATCATTGGAAGAGAATGTGAGTGAACTTCACAAAGTGCGTACTGAACTCGAGGAAGCAACTACAAATCTGAACCAAATACTGGACAAGGTTAATCGAGGAGAGGGTACGATGGGTAAACTGGTAAACGATCCGTCTTTGTATGAAAATCTGGACCAGTTAACGAAAGAGATGAATACTTTAGTTAAGGGAATTAATGAGGATCCCGGCCGTTATTTGAAACATATGAGTATCATTGAGGTATTCTAAAACTGTTAAAATTGATATTACAATCTGAGCAATGAATTGCGGTTCGTAATGTGTTATCGTATATTTTCAGGCTCAAAAAAATATTTTTTCACGTAAAATTTAAATTGAAGATTCAGAGGTTTTTCGCATGGGTGTAATGGAAAAAATGAGAAACAGTACAGCGTCTATTTTATGGATACTGATTTTCTCGTTTGGAATTTTGTGGGTTTTGGCGGATACGCAGGTATTTGATGCGATGGCTGTAGGCCCCAGAAACTTAGGAACTGTAAATGGTGATGAAATTTCACTGGATGAATACAATCAGCGTGTGAGTTTTTACACTGACCAATTCAGCCAGCAGTCAGGCCAGCCAATGTCACCCGAAATGAGAGCAATGTATGAAAATCAGGCATGGGAAGACTTGGTTGCTGCGCGACTCATCCAACAGAAGATTTCTGAACTGGGGATTACCGTTACAGACAGTGAGCTTATGGACATGGTTACCGGCGATAATCCCGCTCCGTTTATCCGCCAGCAGTTTCAGCAGGAAGACGGTACAATAGATCGCATTGCATTGAGAGCTGCGATTGAAGCGCCGGAGAACAGCGAAATCTGGATTATGATTGAGCAGCAGTTACGTGAAAACAGACGCCAGGAAAAGCTTAATAACTTTATCTCATCAGGTATGCAGGTGAGCTCGCTGGAAATTCGCAATGAATTTATTCGTGCAAATTCATTTGCAGATATTGAATTCGTAAGATTTCCTTACAGCGAAGTATCAAATGATGAAATTACGGTTTCTGAAGATGAGCTGAGAAGTTATTACAATAATAACTCTTCTCGTTTTCAACGAAGCGAAACCTACAGTTTCCAGTTTGTAAGCTGGGACAAAACTCCTACCTCTCAAGATACGACGAATACGATTCAGGAGGTTGAGGACCTGATACCGGCTTTTGAAGATGCCGTGAACGACTCACTTTTTGTCTTGCGTTATCAATCAGCAGTACCATACAGAGGTAATTTTGTAGCAACAGAAGATATTCGGGAAGATTACAGTCCTGTTATTGATCTGGAAGTTGGTGAAGTATCAGATGTGGTTATGATAAATGGTAACCCGTTTGTATTCAAGAAAATTGATCAGCGCGGAGATGAAATTAAATTTGCTGTGCTTTCTTACAGGGTTCAAGCTGACCCAATCGCCACGATTGACAGATTGGCTGAACAGGCAGAAGAGTTTAAATTTTACGCCTCTTCAGATGGCTTTGAGGAAGAAGCTGAACGGCGTGATCTAGAGGTCAGACAGGCTACAGCAACAAAAGATAATCCGTTTATTCCGGGCTTGGGAGCCAGTCAACAAACGCTGAGAGCTTTGGAAAGTCTAAGTGTTAACAGTATTTCTGATCCAATTGAGCTAGATGAAGTATTTATCGTTGCTAGACTTGTTGAAAAGACACCTGAAGGAACCCGCCCTTTTGAAGAAGTTCGCCCACAAGTTGAAAATGCGGTAAGAACTCAGAAACGAAAGGAAGTAATGGCTAACCGGGTTAGTGAGTTGTTGCAAACAAATCAGGATTTAGAATCTTTGGCTTCAGCAACAGAGAAGGAAATTCAGTCAGCAAACGATGTACGTATGAATGGATCAACTATTCCCGGTGCAGGTCGCGAATTGAGCGTAATTGGAGCTATTTTTGAAATGGAGTCCGGTCAGACTTCAGGTGCCGTTGAGGGCGAAAATGCAGTTTTTGTTGTTCAGGTTGTAGACCTTGATAAAGCGGATCCGGCAAATATGACAGCTGCAGATCGATCTGAAATCAGAAACAGATTGGAGCAGGAGAAATTCATGGCATTTAATGAAGTGTTTATCGATAGACTGCGTGAAAATGCAAGTATTACCGACAACCGTAGCCAAATTCTTCGTTAAGAGTTAATATTTATTTATGATCTTGAAAGGGTAAGGGAATTTCTCTTACCCTTTTTTATTGATAGATTATTCAGTTAACAGATCAGCGGTTTTCATGGCTACTCGACAAGATAAAATCTTTATGCAGCGCGCACTCAGCCTTGCTGAAAAGGGGTTGGGCTATGTATCGCCAAATCCTATGGTGGGCTGTGTAATCGTTTCTATAGATGGAAATATCATTGGAGAGGGATTTCATGAAAGGTATGGAAAAGCACATGCCGAGGTAAATGCAGTTCGTTCTGTTGAAGACCCTGATAAACTCAAGAAAGCAACAGTATATATAACGCTGGAACCCTGCTCTCACCACGGCAAAACTCCTCCATGTGCAGAGATGTTGGCCGAACTTCCCGTCTCAAAAGTTGTGGTTGCGATGAAAGATCCTAATCCGGATGTAAACGGAAAGGGGTTGAATATTTTAAAAGAGAATGACATTCAGGTTGAGGTTGGCCTATTGGAGATAGAAGCAAAAAAGCTGAATGAAAAATGGCTACATGCATTGAACACCTCAATGCCATTCGTTACGCTTAAAATTGCACAAACAGCGGACGGTTATATTGCAGCACCGAATGGAGATTCGAAATGGATTTCATGTAAAGAGTCGAGAGAATTAGTACATCGATGGAGGAGTCAGGATGATGCCGTGCTCGTTGGCAGAAACACTGCATTATATGATAATCCACAGCTTACAGTGCGTCTGGTTGAGGGAAGGCAGCCAAAAAGAGTGGTATTAGACGGGCCCTTTGAGCTCCCAAAGAATTTAAACCTTTTTTCAGATTCATTTGAGGAGAAAACTGTTATTGTAACTCACAATAAAAAGAAGGCAAAGGATGATGCCGATCCGATGTTGAAGATGCTTCAAAGTAATTACTTTCGGGGTGAGATTATGACGGTAGAGAAGAATGATTCGGGTCATGTGAACCTGCGGGAAGCATTTCATAAGCTTTATGATTCAGGTATACACTCAGTTCTGGTTGAAGGTGGTCAACAACTTTCAAGTGCGTTGCTTAGGCAGGGATTGGTAGATCGTTTACAACTGTTTATCGCTCCAAAGATATTGGGTGGAGGCACTAAGTCTATTATCAATTTAAATATTTCCAGAATGGAAGATATTCGGCCATTCCGAGACTTTGTCTGGCACCAGTCAGGTAAGGATATGTTATTAACAGCAAATTTGTAGAATTATGTTTACAGGAATAGTATCAGAAGTAGGTGACGTTACAGAAATCAAAAAGATTAAAGGAGGACAAGAACTTTCCATCAAATGCTCGTTTGCAGATGATGTACATGTAGATGAAAGTATTGCAATAAATGGAGTTTGTCATACCGTTGTATCTCATACTGACAAAGTGTTTAAAGTTCAGAGCGTGGAGGAAACACTTCGAAAAACAAATTTAGGTGATCTAACCGAGGGTGGTCCTGTTAATCTGGAAAGATCTTTAACTTTGGAGAAAGCAGTTGAGGGACATATAGTCCAGGGGCATGTTGATACAACAGGTACCATAAAAAAAATAGATCAGGACGGTGCGGATTTGCTTATTACCGTTGATTTTCCTGAAGAGCACAAGGATTATATTGTGGGCAGAGGAAGCATTTCGGTAGATGGCATCAGTTTGACAATAGCGCGTAATGAGGGCAATGAGTTTACGGTTGCCATTATACCGTACACGTGGGATGAGACCAATCTTAACGCCAAAAAAGTAGGCGATCGTCTTAACCTTGAGTTTGATATTTTTGGCAAATATATCGTTCAGTATCTCCGGAATCGCGAAGGATAGTGCGCCACGTTTGTGGTTTAGGTTTTTTTAGAACCTTGACCTTGGGTTTCTTCCTGTAGGTGATGAACTTCTCTCGAGGTTATTTAGCAGTGGCAGTTTTTGAAATAATCCCTGAATTTGTGAACTGGAAAGGGATAGCCTGAAGAAATAGTACTGAAAATCTCCGAATGGATTGAATTGAAAAGATAGATTCCAGCAAATCATATCTCTCTGGAGACTGAACTGGGACGGGGTTAACTCCTTTTCGATAAAGTCATACCCAATTCTTGTACTGACATTCCACTTAGGAGTGAGATTGAATTGAATGTTATTTGCATTCAGAACAGCACTTTTTCTCGCATCCTGCCCAAACCGATAGGTCCATCGATAACTGAAGTCGAGACCGACACTCCAAGGGGTATCTGTTCTCTGTATGGGTTGTAAATTAAAACGAGAGTCTACCGGGCTGAAAAAAGCTTGATCCAAAGGGTCGTAGGGACGGTAGGCGGGAGTGGTAATTCTTGGTCCGCGGCTGCCGCCATTAAAACTTGTAGAGAGATTCAAGCTGTAACTCAATGGCTGCAAAAATTTGTTACTGTCTTCCCAAATGAATGTGTTGATCTCCCGTCCATTTTCATTTCTTGTGTAGACTGAATAGGAGGCATTGGCCGAGAATCGAAGCCCGTCAATAACTCTTGATGATAGAGACATGTTTACTCTTCCAAAATTCAGGCTATCGGCTGCGAAATTATAACTTGAACTAGCCGATAAATTGTCGATTAACCGTAAATTTGTGGATTGAACTTCTCCGGTGGAATCTCGCTTAACCTGCTTTGTTTCAAAGATATTTGTGATTCCGAACGACATGGTACGCTGTTCACCGGATCCCGGACCTCGAAATATTTCATCTTCAAAAATAGAGTAGCGCTGAGTGCTACCCAAAGAATCAGACTGAACCTCCCTGTAGTAGCCCCAAAAATCGTCGGAAAAATCGGGACTGAAACTAAAACTGATATCTGGTCTTACTGTATGCCTCAGTCCCTCAAAGTTTCCAATACTTAACTGGGATACACCATAGAACGTGGTGTTAAAACTAAGGGACGTGGAAAAATCACGTGCTGTTTCAAATCCTCTCACACGTTCCGTTTCAATACGATTTTCCACCTCATTCCACTCTTTTCTGATGGTGGTTGGGTACCAGTATTCAGTCAGGTTAATGTTAGCGTTGATATTCAGGAACTGACTG
>Ga0102928_1000867_pt1 | contig 19385 bp, 13 predicted proteins | sample SalPonR1_B_D1_MG_FD_78504 | JGI IMG/M metagenome (GOLD analysis project Ga0102928, IMG submission 78504) | Salt pond soil microbial communities from South San Francisco under conditions of wetland restoration - Salt Pond MetaG R1_B_D1_MG | ecosystem: Environmental > Aquatic > Marine > Intertidal...
AGTCGGATCACTTCCCTAACATACGCCGCAGTGTTCTGTCGCGATCAAACAAATGGTGTTTGAAGGCACCCGCCGCATGAACTGCGGCGAGACCAACAATTGCCCAGGTGGCCCAATAGTGAACAGTCCCAGCGGTGTCTTCCATGCCCTTGATCTGGCCGGTGACTGAAGGCACCTCAAACCAATCGAACACGCTGATTGAAGAGCCATCCGCAGTGGATATCAGGTAGCCACTCACCATGGCGACGAAAATCAGCACATAGAGCAGAAAATGCGCCATGTGGGCACTGCGCACTTCCCAGCGTGTGTGGCCAGGCAACGGCTCCGGCGAAACATTCGCCGCTCGCCAGACCACCCGGAAAATCATCACCATCAACAGCAGAATACCGATACTTCGATGGATATCCAGGGCTCTGCGATACCAGTCATCGTAATAGGACAGTTCCACCATCCAGTAGCCAAGCCCGAACAGACAAAAGACGACCAGAGCGACAAGCCAGTGAATAATGATCGCCACGAGACCGTAGTTGGCTGACGTGTTCCTGATTTTCATGATGAGAAATCACCCTGTTCCCTGGTTAAAACGCTGTAGCCAAGTCTAGAAACTTGGTCCGATGAAGGAAATCAAAATCTTTTGCAGCGTTACATCAGAATTTCTGACCATTCCACGCCCTTTTGCCTTTGGTCGTATACGGGTTTTACGGATTGTTCAAAATTATAGCAGCGATAGACTTAATGCATATTTGGACGCCCCGTCTGGGGCCTCATTGACCGAGAGGACAGGACATGGAACTCGAATTCGACGAAAGCGTGGTTGTACCCAGTAACAACTGATTCTCTGGCGGTCCGCCCGGACCGCTGGGCTTTCCCCTCCGCTCTTCCAGACAGCGAAAGATACAAACCGTTTCCAGTTTCTACATGAAACAGTGGTAATAAACGCGTTTTTTTGGCAACCTTCCCTCCAACAATCAGTAACTTCGCGCGTTTTCACGCATTATCTGTACTGATAAAAGACAGTTCAGGCGCCGGACTGGGGCGACTGATGCGTTCGTTCAATCAACCAGAATCGTTTATGTCGAAACGCCTCCCTGAAAAGCTGACGGCTCCAGAAGTGGAACTGTTGTCCCCTATGCTGAACAGGGAAGGTGATACATGGACAGCCGACTTTCGGGGATTGACGCTCAGAACGGCGCTGCAGCCCATCTACAGCATTTCGCACAAGCGCATCGTTGGCTACGAGGCGCTGATCAGGGCCTTCGATACCGATAACTCAGCCGTCCTTCCGCTCCACCTTTTCCAACTGCCCGCATCCGATGCGGAGAATCTGCTTCTTGACCGCCTCTGCCGCTACCTGCACATACGCAACTACAGTGGCATCCGGGATCAACTGAACTGGCTGTTCCTGAACGTCTCGCCGCAGGTGGTGACCAGCGGAAGCCAGGCGGATTCATTTTTCGGGCAGTTGCTCGCCAAAACCGGGCTTCCTCCGCACCGTATTGTGATGGAAATCGTCGAGCAGCCAACGGACGATGCAGAAAGACTGCGGGAAACGGTTGCCTACTACAAGAGATTGGGCTGCCTGACCGCCATTGATGATTTCGGTGCCGGCCATTCCAATTTCGAGCGAATCTGGAACCTGTCACCGGACATCGTGAAGCTGGACCGGAAACTGCTCACCCGGGCGACAGACGATCACAAGGCCCGACAGATTCTGAACGGCATTGTGTCACTGCTGCACCAGTCCGGCTGCCTGGTTCTTCTGGAAGGGGTGGAAACCCGGGATCAGGCAATGATTGCTATTGATGCTGGCGTTGACTTCGTACAGGGTTTCTATTTCCGTAGACCGAGCACCGACCTGGATCAGCTGACCCATGCGCCCGCGGACTTCGACCACCTGTTGCAGGAATATAAAACCCGTAACCAGGTCACGCTGGATCCGACACGGCAACTGGTGGATTTCTTCAATGGCTTTTTCGACCACGCCATTACCAAACTGCGTAGCGGCATGAGCATGCAGCAGTCCTGCCTGGAACTGTTGAATCACCCTGCGGTATCCCGCTGCTATCTGGTCGATGACAAGGGCGTCCAGATGGATGACACCCTGGTTTCCGACGCCGGCACCCGCAGCATGGACCCCCGTTTCAAACCGCTGGAAAGCACCAGCAGCGCCGACTGGTACCGCCAACAGTATCTTCGCCAGGCTTTGGCCCAACCGGAAAGCCTGCACGTCACAGCCCCCTATCTCTGCGTTACCGGCGCCTATATGTGCGTGACCCTGTCACTGGGGTATTATCAGGATGGAAAGCTTCAGGTGCTGTGCTGCGACATTCTCGCCAATCCGACGGAGCAGTCTTCATAAGCCCAGGCTGATGTCGTACACCAGTGCGATAACCACCACCGTGACGGCACCAATAAACACGTTCATTGGCAGCCCTACCCGCACGAAATCACCGAACCGGTAACCGCCGGGCCCGAACACCATCATGTTGGTCTGATACCCCAGTGGCGTGGCAAAGCTGGCAGACGCGGCCATCATCACCGCGATCACAAACGGCTCAGCGGCCACGCCCATACTGGTCGTCATTGAGAGAACTATGGGGATAACCAATACAGCGGCGGCGTTGTTGGTTATAACCTCAGTCAGCACCGATACCACGAGATAGACCAGCAGAATGGTCAACAACACATTGCCCTGACTGAACTCAAGAATGCCTTCGGCAACAAAACCTGCCGCGCCGGTCTGTTCAAGGGCGGCACCCATGGCAAAGGAGGCGGCAATCGTGAGAATCACCGGCACATCCACCGATTTCTGGGCCTGACCAACCGAGCAGCATCCGGACAGAATCATCCCTGCCGCTCCCAGCAAAGCCGCATTCAGCATGCTGAGTGTGCCGCAGGCGGCGAGACCCACCAGCACCAGGAGGATGCCCCAGGACAGCCAGGCGCGGTCATGCCGGGGCGTCTCGGTTTCCAGATCATTGATCAGCAGAAAATCCTTGTTGTAGCGCTGACGGCTGACAAACGCGGGACGAGCTTCCAGAAGTAGAACATCGCCGGGCTTTAGTCGAATATTCCCAAGGTTGCCGGAGACCCGCTCGCCGCCCCTGGCAACGGCCAGGACAACAGCACCGTATCGGTCCCGGAAGCGCGCGTCCCGAATGGTCAGGCCCAGCACGTCAGACTGGGGCGACAATGCCGCCTCTACGAGACGCCGTTCTGCCCGGTCCTTGCTCAGACTCGGCTCATCCTCATGGACAGACGGGACGATCCCGTTGATCCGCAGAAGGTCTGAAATCGCCTGTGTGTCGCCAGCAAACACCAGTCGATCGCCACCCCGAAGCCGCTCCTCCGAAGGCACAGCGGTAACCACACTGCCATCCCGCTCAATCTCGACCAGATACAACCGTTCCAGCTCCCGGAGCCCGGCCTCACCCACTGTTTTCCCAACCAGGGGACCGTCGAACGATACCGCCACTTCCAGGGTAAATTCCCTCATAGAGCCGAATTTCTGCTGGTCCTTGCGGTCCGGCAGCACTCTGGGCATAACCAGCAGGAGGGCCGCTACACCGATGATGGCCACCGGCAGCCCGACGGCCGTAATAGAAAAGATGGAGAAGCCCTGCTCGCCGGTCAGCTGCTGGTACTGGCCATTAACGACCAGGTTCGTGCTGGTGCCGATAAGCGTGAGGGTGCCCCCGAGGATGGCGGAATAGCTCAGGGGAATCATCAATTTCGACGGGGAGATACCGATCTTCCGAGACCAGGCATGCACCGCCGGAATCATGGTGGCGACAACGGGGGTGTTGTTGAGAAAACCACTCAGAAGGGATACCGGCAGCGCAATACGGGCCTGGGCAGACCGGACTGTTTTGGGGTTGCCTAACAGATGGTGTACCAACAGATCGACACCGCCGGAGTGGTGAATGCCTGCTGCCACCACAAACATGGCAACAACGGTGATCAGGCCACTGTTGCTGAAGCCTGCAAGAGCCTGATCGGCAGAAACAATGCCGCTGGCACTGAGTACCACGAGCACACCCATCATCACCAGATGGGGCGCAAATCGCCCTGCACTCATGAGTATCAGCGCGGTGCCTGCGAGCCCCAGCGCAAACCAGCCCTGCCAGTCCATCAACGGTTCTTCCCGATCAGAAAACTGGCAGGATAACGAGTTTGAAGAATGCAGAGAAAGAATAAAGGATGCTGTTTATAGCACCCTATAGAATATCAGACCTCAATGTCTGCCATATTGCCGTAGGTCTCCAGCCACGCTCTCCGATCCGATGCGCGCTTCTTGCCAAGCAACATGTCCATGCGGCTGTCGGTGTCGTCGCCGTCTTCGATAGTCAGCATGACCAGGCGGCGAGTGTCCGGCGCCATGGTGGTTTCACGAAGCTGGAGCGGGTTCATTTCACCCAGCCCCTTGAAGCGGGTCACCGAAATCTTGCCTTTGCGTTTTTCAGCTGCAATCCGGTCGATAATGCCCTGCTTCTCATGCTCATCCAGGGCGTAGAAGGTTTCCTTGCCCAGATCCACCCGATAAAGCGGCGGCATGGCCACGAACACATGGCCGGCCGCTACCACAGGGCGGAAGTGTTTGACGAACAGCGCGCACAGCAGCGTGGCAATGTGAAGGCCATCAGAGTCAGCATCTGCAAGGATGCAGATCTTGTTGTACCGGAGGCCATCCAACTGGTCAGAACCGGGATCTACACCAATGGCAACGGCAATATCGTGAACTTCCTGGGACGCCAGGATCTCGCCGGAGTCCACCTCCCAGGTATTGAGGATTTTACCCCTCAGCGGCATGACCGCCTGGAACTCCCGGTCCCGGGCCTGCTTGGCGGAACCACCCGCGGAGTCACCCTCTACCAGGAACAGCTCGGAGCGGGCGGTGTCGCCGCCGGAACAGTCCGCCAGCTTGCCGGGCAGTGCCGGGCCCGAAGTGACTTTCTTCCGGGCAACCTTTTTACTGGCTCGCAGGCGGCGCTGGGCATTGCTGATAAACAGTTCGGCAAGTGCTTCCGCTATATCAGTATGCTGGTTAAGCCAGAGACTGAAGGCATCCTTGACCACACCAGAGATGAAAGCCGCCGCTTCCCGGGAAGACAGGCGCTCCTTGGTCTGCCCTGAAAACTGTGGCTCCTGCATCTTGAAAGAAAGAACATAGGCCGCCCGCTCCCAGATGTCGTCAGGAGACAGCTTCACGCCACGGGGTAGCAGGTTGCGGAATTCACAGAACTCACGCATGGCTTCCAGCAGGCCGGTACGAAGCCCGTTCACATGAGTGCCGCCCTGGGCGGTCGGAATCAGGTTGACGTAACTTTCCATAATGGCTTCGCCGCCCTCCGGCAGCCATTGGATTGCCCAGTCCACGGCTTCCTTGTTACCGGAGAAGCTGCCGGTAAACGGCTCCAGTGGCACCGCCTCGATATCCGCCAGCGCCGTCCTCAGATAATCACGCAGGCCATCCTCGTACAACCACTCGTCTTTCTCACCGGTTTTTTCCTGAAGGAACGTCACCGTCAGGCCCGGACACAGAACCGCTTTTGCCCGCAGGTTATGGCGAAGCCTACTGACAGAAAAATTGGGGCTATCAAAATAGCTTACATCGGGCGTGAACTTCAGCCGGGTACCGGTATTGCGCTTGCCCACGGTATCGATTACTTCCAGCTCTGAAGCCTTATCACCATTGGCAAAGGTGATCCGGTGCAGCTGGCCATCACGTTTGATAGTCACTTCCAGGTGGGTAGACAGGGCGTTAACAACAGAAACACCCACCCCGTGAAGGCCACCGGAAAAGTTGTAGTTGCCCTGGGAAAACTTGCCGCCAGCGTGGAGGCGGGTCAGGATCAGCTCCACCCCTGACAAGCCCTCTTCCTTGTGGAGATCCACCGGCATGCCGCGGCCATCATCCTCCACACTCAGGGAGCCATCACTGTACAACACCACGTCGATACGCTTGGCGTGGCCCGCCAGCGCCTCATCCACACTGTTATCAATGACTTCCTGCGCCAGGTGATTGGGCCGACTGGTGTCTGTATACATCCCCGGGCGCTTGCGCACCGGGTCCAGGCCGCTCAGAACTTCAATAGCATCGGCGTTATATTGTTGCTGGCTCATGGGCAGGAACTGACTCCGCGATTGATATGAAAAGCTGAGCCATAGCTTAGGGATTCGTGAAGAAAGATCAACGGTTGTTTTGTGGCGTCACGGGCAGCATCACGGATCAAGATTCCGAACCAGAGGTTTGTCGGTAATGCCGGCTACTCTGATCTGCCCCCATTCCACACTGGGCACAGCCAAGACGGCACAGGGGGACGTGATAACCTGAGCAACCATCATGCCCGGCTCGGGTTGCTTCGTCAGCATATCCAGCGACAGGGTATTCCCCGAAAAATGGGCTTTATCCAGTGCGACGCTGTAACCGGCGGTTGGTTTTTGCCCCAGTGTCACGAACACCAGATGCTCGCTGGCAAGGTTAACCTCCCGAACCAGCCGGGTACTCAGGTTCTGGCCGCTTACACCGAGCAGCGGTTCCAGATCCTCCGCCGAATCAACATAAACGACCCCGGGGCCCGTGAGCCCGCAGTGGTCCGACTGGGTAATCTGGCGCACTTCTGCAACCTTACCCGAATCCACACCAACAGAACTGCAGGCTGCCAACGAGACCGCGAGCGGCAACACGAGAAGCTTGACTAAATCCGAAAGTCTCATTGGGAAAGCTTACCTCCAGCCGCTGCACCATTACTACCGCCTTCAAGCAATTGGTAGCCTGAGAAACCGGGCCTGGGCAGGATATCCGGTGAGGATGCGGAAATAGTGGGCCGGGAAAAGCTGGTGGTCATCGTCACTTCTTTCAGATCCTGGCCAGCCTCGATGGTGATGACTTCCCGGAGGCCTGAGATCGGGTATTCCGCGCAGGCTTCACCCGGCTGGCATATAATGCCGTCGCCATCAATGTCGGTCCCCGCAACCAGATAGTAGGATCCGGGCGACACCTCGTTCTGCCGCTGGGGTTCAACCCCGTCATCCGGTTCAAACCGGAATCTGTAGCTGCCGTTTTCCACATCCACCGCAATCTGGGACTCGGCCTCGAAGAAGCCTTCGTCGTTGGGGGTTGTGTTCACCAGGAGGACAAAATGGGTGCCGGCGGTTCTGGCGAATTCGTCGGAGAGGACCTGGGCAATGATCGGAATACCCAAGGTTCTTTGGACACCCTCAGCGGTGTAGGTCACTTCCAGGGTGTCTCTGTAGGAGACATTTTCCTCAAGCGCAGATTCATCTAGCGTGAAATCCAGTGCAAAGTTATCGTCCGAAAGATCTCTTCGGTTCACCGTAAACCATGGCGGCGGCTGCGAAATTGAATCGAGGCTAACCGTGCCATCTCCAATTCTGTTCAGATTGACCGTTTGTGTAGAAGATGTCTCCGTGCCCAGAAGAACTTGAGACGGCGATGGCGACAGCACGGTTACATTGCTGTCAGCCTGCAGAGCTTTGGAGGCATCCAGGACGCCGAAGCCGAGCTGGTCGGACCGGATCCCGGAACCCTGGGTCAGCTCACCAGCCTCCAACAGTGCCCGGATATCGAAATAATTCCTCGCAGAGTCTTGCTCTTTGAGCAGTGCCATCACACCCGAGACATGGGGCGCCGCCATGGAAGTGCCCTGCAAACCCGCGTAACTGGCCTCAAAGCCACTGGCACCGTCGACCGCGCTGGTACTCCACACGACATCGGCCCTGCCGTCATTGTTGCCATCGCGACTGGCGTCACCGCCGGGTGCCGCAAGGCCAATCCAGGAACCGAAATTCGAATAGGAAGCAAGCCTGCCTCCAGCATCGACAGAGCTCACTGCCAACACGTTGTCAGACGCCGCCGGGTAGGACTTTTGCGACGTAGCAGAGTTGCCCGCGGCGCCCACGAAAATCATGCTACGCTGCTCGACACCAAAGGCGATTGCATCCTCGAGCTGCGGGATCAGGGGAAGACCGCCCAGGCTGAGGTTAACCACTTGTGCTTTGACGTTACCGTCGTCCTGTCCAGTCACCCAGCGAACAGCTGCGATCAAATCATCAGAAGACCCGGTACCGCCCTCGCCCAGCACCCGAACAGGGACAATGCTGCTACCAAATGCCACACCGCCAATACCTTCGCCGGTGTTGCCGCTGCTGCCCTGCACTACCGCCCCGATCGTCCCCGCCACATGGCTTCCATGGAAGACATTCGAGCCAACGCTGTTGCCTGGATCTCGAGGGTAGTTGTCCCCATCTACAAAGTCCCGACCCGGAACCACGTTTTGTTGCAGATCCGGATGCCAGGTCTGGTTGTTGGGATTACCGTCTGGGCTGAATAAGCCACTATCCAACACGGCCACCCGTACGCCGGTGCCTCCATCAGGCGCAAGCTGCCAGGCAACGGGACCGTTGATCAGGTCATAATGCCATTGTAGCCGGTACAGTTCTTCATCGACCGGGGTAGCAAAACTGGAGAAGCGGTAGTTAGGTACCGCAGAGGAGACCTCAGGGCGCTTTCGCAGTTCCTCAATCCAGTTCAGTGTCTGTGCTTCGGCTGATCCAGCGCGAGCACCGGCTGCAACGGCCTGCGCTGGCATGCGCATTAGCCAATCGGAACCTCCTAACCTTCGGGCCGCCACTGCGGTTTGGGCTGTCATACTTCCCGCACCACCTTGTGCCGACTGTTTGAACGTGACGATTGCCTCCTCTGCCAAAAAATCGTGGTCGGGCCATTCAAGAGAAAACGAACCGAGTTGCGCTGACGCCGCCTTAACCAGTACGTAACGAGCGGGAACATCGCCCGTAGTGGCCACTTTAATGCGGTAGTTTTGCTCTGGCATTCCTGAAGCCAACTCAACCTCGGCAGGCTCAGAACTCCGGGTAGTCGTTTCAGAGGGACCATCCTCGATCGTAAGGGTAAGAGGGGGGTCTCCGGCGCGGCTTCCAAGACTTATCAGACGTACTATCTCCCCGGGCGCCATCGGCACCGAATAAATGTCTTCAGGGTCCGCCTGGAAGCCGAATACCTGGCCGTTAATAATGCCATAGCTGCCACTAAGACCGCTTAAATAGCCGGCGAGGATAAAATTGACCTGCAATGTCTGTGTGCTATCAGCGGGCTGGGCGCCGGAAAACGCCAGCTCATCCATGGTGTCCTGATCAATCCGGCTGCCAGCTTCGATGCTGATCTGACCAGCCAACGGGCTCTGAGGCGAGCCGGAGGGCGGCTCGGAACTGGCCCCACTACCTCCGCCGCCGCATCCGGCCAGGAACAGCAAACCAGAAAGAAGCGGAACCAGTCTGTAGCCTTTTTTGATCAACATGAAAGAGACACACCCAGCTGTTAAGAAAATACGGTGAGAATAACCCGAACACGGTTATCAACTCTGTTTGGTTCTGTTGTCCTACGTTGTTTTATGTACTCCAGATGCGAAAAACCGCCTGGAGTTCCCCCTCAAGCGGTCCTGATCTTAGCGCATCGACATTACAACGCGTAGAACAGCATCGGCACAAAGGCCACAAAAAGTAGTGTTGGCCCCATCACCGCCAGAGGCAGCAGCAGGCGCTCATAGCGATGCCAGAAGGAACCGGTGCGCTCTGCTGCCAACACTTCCGTCTCGCCCACAACCTGACGGGTAAGAAGGTGGTTCAGTGCCACCGGCGGGCTCAGATAGCCGAGCTCGAACGCCACCAGGCAGACAATCCAGAAATGCAGCGGATCGATACCCAGTTGGATGGCCGGCTGGGCAATCGTGGCCGACACCAGAATGACCGCGCCGAATGGATCCATGACCATGCCTATCACCGTGAGCATAACCACAATGACCAGCATGGCGATCCAGGGACTGGTCAGGTCCTCAGGGAAGAGCGCGTGAACAATATCCGAGCGCTCGAGGATACCTCCGAGGCAGATCGAAAACCCGATAAGCGCAAGCAAAGCTCCGATATGCACCGCTGAATCGCTGGCAGCGGCGGAGCTTCGGCTCCAGAATGCCTGAGAGCGTGTCTGGCCCTGTTCCTCACCGCTCCGGCCGGAATCCAGCAGGACCAGGGCGAGCATGACCAATGGCAGGATCAGAGGAGCGCTGTACTCGTTGAACTTCAATCCCAGAACGATCCAGATCGACAAAATAACAAGTGCCGCCACCACCACATAAGGCACTAAGGCACGGCTTTCCATACAAGCAGCACGGAAAGCGCCCGGCGCCGGACGAGGCTTCCAGTTCCCCTGGGTCTTGCAGACAATCAGCGAAAACAGGGTGGCTGACATAATAAAGACCCAGAACCCCCAGCTGTACATTTCTGTGGTCGTGACTTCTTTATTAAGCGCAGCCACGACAACAATTAACAGGCAAGGATTCAGCACAACGCCAAGGCTGCCCGACATGGCGGTCGTTGCCAGGGACAGCTGCCGCCCCGCACCGGCACGGCGGAGTTCGTCATAAACAACACCACCCACCGCCAGGATGAAAATGCCAGATGCGCCGGTGAATGCGGTCGGAAAAGCGGTTGCGAAGATGATCACCGAAGCCAGCAGCGGTGCTGGCAGATTGAAAGGCTTGATAAGGTTCAGCAGAAGTTCCGGGATCCGGGTCTGCTTCAGCATCATGCCCACCAGCACGTAGAGGCCGATGTTGATGAACATGGACGACAGGTTGGACATCATCCCGAAATAGATAGCCAGGCCCGAGGCGTAACCGTCTACCAGGAAGAAATAGCTCATGGCGATCAGGCCCATGGCACAGTACAGCGGGATCACCAGACCAGAAGAGGCGGAAAGCCCGCCGGGACGAATCCGTTCCGGAACATTCAGGAACCGGACGGCATTAATCACCATGAACAGGCCAAAGACCCCGCCCCAGGCATACTGCAGACTCATGGTGTCTTCCGAACCCGGCGACGTGGCCAGCTTGCCCAGGTATGCGTTCAGAGACAGCACCATCAGACCATTAACCACAAACTGGACACCCTGGCTCAGCCGCCATTCGGCTCGATTGCGGGGCAGGCGCAACGCTATGTGGTCCGTGTCCAGCGCGGCGATTGCCGCAGCCATCGCGAACATCGCAATGAACAGGTACTTGGTTAGCTCAATGTTCTCCAGCAGGAAGTTCGCAAGTCCCTGCTCTACCGTCTTGAACGCGCCAAGGGCTGGTGTGGCGTGCGCCAGATTCTGCTCATAAACATCGTATCGCTTCTGGCACAGTTCCAGATTGCTCTGCAGGGATTCTCGGATTGCCTCCGGATTGGGCGGTGAGCTGAACAGATCGTCCGGATCGGGCTTGTAATCGGCGACCCGGCGGGCCACCTCGGCATCAATATCCATCTCCAGCTGACACGAGGGCTCTGTGGCATCCGGGTTCAGCAGGTAATAGTTCGGCCAGGTCTGTTCGCCGACCCAAAGCAGCCGGGAGTGGAGGGAGTTGCCCATTCCCAGCAGCAAGGTGAACAGCAGCAGTAGCAGCAGAACTGCCCCGTACATGCGGTGCACGGGGTAGAGGGTCCTTGCAGCCGGAGCGGTAAGTGCTCGCCAGTTCATGATGGTTCCGCCCTGTTATTCGCGATTGCCCGCAGTGCACTCGGCCGCGGAGGGATTACTGGCACAACGGATCTTGCTGAGCAGTCCCATCATCTTCGGGTGATACACATCCGGCGCACCATTCAGGCCGTCGCGCATCTCGATCCGGTTCTCCCGGAACATTTCCTGATAGCCGCGGATGTCTTTTTCAGGAATGCGCACCCATTTTTCTTCGGGAATGGCTGCTTCCTGGCCTTCAATCAGACCCATGGCCTGCGGGAACATGTTCCAGGCAACTTCCCGGGCTTTCTGGGCCGTTTCGTCGTCCAGCACGTCATCACGGGCAACCATCTGAAGCGTCAGCTGTGCCAGCGGATAGTCCACAACCCCGCCGTTTTCGCCAATGCCTTTATAGAGTTCCAGAGCTTCGTAGGCAAAAGCCGGTGCATAGGCGGTATCCACCGAACCGTTGTTAAACTTGCCGGCGAAGTTGGTGATGTCGGAGGGCACGACCGTGGCCTTGACGAAGTTCACCATGTGAATCGCGTCTTTCTGATAGTCGAGGGTCGCCATTCGCTTGCCCGCCAGCTCGCCGGCGGTATCAATGCTGCGATCATTTACAAACAGGTAACCGGCACCCACCGGTATGATCCCGAGCACTTCGTACCCGTTATCCTTCATCAATGGCGCGGCTTTCGGCTGTGCCAGCGTGGCCAACAAGGTTTTCAGGTTGTCGTAGGTGGGCAGCGCTCCCACGGCGCTGATGCTGCCCGTGAACTTGTTGAATGGACGAATCCGGATGTCCGTGGCGGCAACGGCATCGCATTGTCCCGCGTTAAAATCACCGATCGCCACGCCCTCATCGGTGTAGGGTTTCAGCTCGAAATCCACGCCGTGGCCCTTCATCTCAAGCGCATAGTCTTTGACGAAGTTGTAGAAGTCACCATTGGCGCCGATGACATCGAACACGCACATGGAAACAGACTGTGCCGATGCCAGCGGAGCGGCGGCCACAAGGGCCATGGCAGCGAGGGATTTGTGGATCATATCGACCTCCGGGTCATTCTTGTGTTTGTCAGTTTTCAGAGGATGTCGGCAACCTGCCTTACAACAGGTCGTCCAGATTCATGGTTTCGACGTTTTCGGTTTGCCGCTCGGGGCTCATCCTGCCGAAGAAGGATTGCGGCGTTCGGTAGCCGTAATTGGCGGTCCAGTGTTTGTCAGAGGAAAAGCGCACCACACCCGCCGCGACTTCATCCACCAGACGGTACTCGTCCCAGACCTCAATCGTTGCATCGGCCTCGGCGAAACTGGCGATGGCTTCCTCAAGCTTTTCCGGTCGACCGAAGGTTTCGGCGGCGACAGCCTGTAGGGCATGTGGAACGCGCATGCCTTTTTCAACGGCCAGCTCCCGGCTGTGCTCCAGCACCTGCCAGGGATCCGGCGCCAGCGCCGGTCGGGTATCCGGCAGAAGCAACCAGACCAATGCACGGATGGCGTTGGGCATTCCGCCCCACTTTTCGTTGTCCAGACAGGTGGCTGCGCGCTCAGCCTGGGGAGCAATGTTTCTGGGCACTCCAGCCATGGCGCCGGAGTTGGCATCGTTGACGATGGCCTGCATGCCGGTCAGCAGGCCAAGCAGAAAGGTAATTTCATCCTGCTCGGTGAACAGGAAGGGGCATTCAAGGGGTTCAGCGCCAGGATCAAACTCGTAGGCGGCCATCGCTCTCTGAAAAGACGCATAGCGACGCTTCGCGGTCAGCGCGTTCAGTCGCTTGGCCACTTCCCTGGCATCTTTGGCCGCTTCCACATCACCCTCGTAGTCCGCTCTGAGGTAGGCGAGTTCAGCCTCCCAGGCTTCATACTCGGCGCAATTGCCTGCCAGAAGCATCAACAGGGAGCCGGTTGTGTCAGGTGCATCGGTGACCCGCGAGAAGGAATAGAGCAGCGGATCCACGCCCTCGCCCAGCGCACAGGCCATCTGGGCGTCGGACATCTGCAATACGTAGGGTGTGGCTTCACCCTCCGAGTAATTGGAGAGTACAACGCCGGTGGTGGTGTAGATGGGATTGGCTGAGCAACCTGCGAGAATGGCAACCGCTGCCAGTGAAAGAACCTTGAGGCGAGCCGCAAAGACGTGCGGGCCGAGCTTTGCCAGAGAGGAGATCATATTTCACCCTGCATCACGTTGTTTTTGTTTGCCCGATCTGAAGTCGGTTTTTGTCAACGGGTGCAAGAATGCGGTGAAAACTGTCCTACAAAAATGGCTCGAATGCCGATTTTGTTATGCCGATCGGGCCAATGGCCCGGAAGGAAAAGAGTCTATCTGGATATTGTTGATATAAAACAATGACTTTTGAAAATGCCACTCTGCTTACAGAGCCATCATCGCCATTACCTGATCGGTCAGGCCATCCAGTGTCAGCCCTCCCCGCTCCGGCTTGTACCAGGTTACGGTCCAGCTGAGGGCGCCGGTCAGCATCCGGCGAACAACGAACGGATCGGCTTCCAGGGCGCCCTCGCGTTTCAGCGATTCCAGCACATCCAGCCACAGCTTCTCGTAGATGTCCCGAAGCTCAAGGACTTCAACCTGAGAAGCCGCCGACAGACTCCGCCATTCGAATACCAATACCGCCATAGCCTCACCGGTCTGGCCATTGATCGACTCCAGCTCGGCACGAACCAGGCCCCGCAGCTTCTCTCTGTTGGTATCGGCAGCCTCCAGAGCCGCTTGCATGAGCGCCGTATTCAGCCGGATGGTTTCGACCATGACCGCTTTGAGGATCTCTTCCTTGGTCCGGAAGTGATGGAACAGGCTGCCAGACTGAATACCGACGGCGGCGGCCAGATCGCGAACCGTGGTCCGTTCATAGCCCTTTTCCCGGAACAGCCGGGCGGCCTCAGTGAGCAGGCGACCACGGGCACCACTGGGGTCTGACACAAGGTTTTCGGCGATCAGGGACTGGAGAATCTGACTCTGGCTCACTAAAGCTATCCGGTTGGCATAAGAGGCCTTTAATTCTACCTTAAACTTGCCTGTTTACAAACCAAGCGCTTGCTTGGTATTGTCAGCTTCATCATGAGACAAAACCGCGATTGCCACTGGCATCGAATCGGTAACCATAGACAAGGCACAGGAACATGGCTGAATCCCCAAAAACCGTTCGCATAGGATGCTCCGCCGCTTTCTGGGGCGATACGGAAACCGCCGCCGGGCAACTGGTTCATCAAGGCAACATCGACTATCTGGTGGCCGATTATCTGGCCGAAATCACCATGTCGATCATGGCAGGTCAGAAGATGAAAGACCCGTCCCAGGGTTATGCGCGGGATTTCGTCCAGACGGTCATGGGCCCCTTGCTTGGAGACATCAAGGAAAAAGGCATCCGCGTTCTGGCCAACGCCGGCGGCGTCAATCCGGTGGCCTGTCGTGACGCTCTCCAGGCTCTCTGCGAAAAGGCAGGCATAGAGATGAAGATCGCCCTGGTTCTGGGCGACGACCTGCTGATGAAAAAGAAAAAGCTGGCCGACATGGGCCTTACGGAGATGAGTTCCGGCCAGGCGATGCCATCAATGATGGTCAGCCTGAACGCTTACCTCGGTGCGCCTGGCCTGGTTGCCGCCCTGGAGCAAGGTGCCGACATTGTTATTACCGGCCGGGTTGCCGACAGCGCCCTGGTGCTGGCGCCTCTGGTGCACGAATTCGGCTGGAGCTGGCAAGACTACGACAAACTGGCCCAGGGTAGCCTGGCCGGGCATCTGCTCGAGTGCGGCGCCCAGTCCACCGGTGGCAACTTTACCGACTGGGAAGTGGTAGCCGGTGGCTACGCCAACATGGGCTTCCCGATCGCAGCAGTGGGTGCAGACGGTAGCTTCTTTATCACCAAGCCCGAAGACACCGGCGGCCTCGTCAGCCGTGGCACTGTGGCCGAACAGCTGGTCTACGAGATTGGCGACCCCAGAGCCTACCTGCTGCCGGATGTTACCTGCGATTTCACGGAAGTTGAGCTGGAGGAAACCGGTAAAGACCGGGTTCAGGTTCGGGGCGCCCGGGGACGTCCGCCCACGGACAGCTACAAGGTATCGGGCACCTGGCCGGATGGGTTCAAGTGCACGGTCACATTCCTTCTCGCCGGCATGAATGCCAGGGCCAAAGCACAGACTGTGGCCCAGGCCATTCTGGCCAAGACCTCACGCATGTTCAGCGAACGTGGCCTGCCCGATTACAGCGAAACCAGCATTGAGCTTTTGGGCACCGAAACAACCTATGGCGCTCACGGCCGTGGCGAGGATTGCCGGGAGTTGGTGGTCAAGATCAGCACGGCCCATCCCAAGAAGGAGGCTCTGGTACTGTTTTCCCGGGAGATTGCCCAGGCGGCAACGGGAATGGCTCCAGGGATTACCGGAATTGTTGGTGGCCGGCCGACTGTGTGGCCGAAGATCCGGTTGTATTCCTGCCTGGTGCCGAAAACAGAAGTTGAGGTATCCGTGGATCTGGGGGGCGAGCGGCAGACCGTTGAGGTTGAGACTGCTGGCGGGTTCAAGGACAGCGAACTCCAGCCCCAGTCGTTCACACACGAGACAGGCGAAACCGATACAACCGTGCCGCTGGTGAAACTTGCCTGGGCCCGGAGTGGCGACAAGGGTGATCACACCAACATCGGCGTGATTGCCCGGAAACCGGAGTTTCTGCCATTTATCGAGACAGCATTGACGGAAGCGGCCGTTGCGGACTGGATGGCCCATACCCTGAACCCGGAAACCGGCCGGGTGACCCGCTGGGCCATGCCCGGGCTGCATGCCATCAATTTCCTGCTGGAGCACAGCCTTGGCGGCGGTGGCGTTGCCAGCCTGCGGATTGATCCCCAGGGGAAGGCGTTTGCCCAGCAGCTATTGGAGTTTCCGGTGCCTGTTCCTTCAAAGATCATCAACTAATAAACCATGGAGCACGCGCTCGGGCCGTTGGCCCCTCCCGGGACACGCTGTGAATACGTCCCTGTACGCTTGATCGCAGCATCCCTGCTGCTCACAGTCCCGGGAGGGGCCAACGCCCCGAACGCCCGAACATTGGAAAGGTTTTCGAGATATGAGCTATCAATCCGTTTTTCATCCGGACCTGTTTAAAGGCCAGGTTTTTATTGTTACCGGCGGCGGTTCAGGCATCGGCCGGTGTACGGCCCATGAACTCGCTGCCCTGGGCGCGCGGGTTGCCCTGGTAGGTCGCAAGTCCGAGAAAGTGGAATCTGTAAAAGCAGAGATCACGGAGGACGGCGGCATTGCGTCTGCCCATGTCTGCGATATCCGGGAAGAGGAATCGGTCAAAGCCACGGTGAAGGCGATCATTGCCGAGCACGGAGGCCTGAACGGCCTGGTAAACAACGCCGGCGGACAATTTCAGGCGCCGCTGACCGGGATCAACCAGAAGGGCTGGGAGACGGTGGTGCGCACCAATCTGACTGGTGGCTTCCTGATGGCACGGGAATCCTACACCCAGGCGCTGTCCAAAACCGGGGGCGCTATCGTCAATATCGTGGCCGATATGTGGGGCGGTATGCCGGGCATGGGTCACTCCGGCGCGGCCAGAGCCGGGATGGTGAACTTTACCCAGACGGCCGCAGTTGAGTGGGGCGCTTCCGGCGTTCGGGTGAACGCGGTTGCTCCGGGCTGGATTGCTTCCAGTGGCATGGACAACTACCCCGAGCACATGAAGCAGTGGATCCGCAGCCTTGGCGATAATGTCCCGATCAAGCGCATGGGTACCGAGTCTGAAGTCAGCTCTGCCATCTGTTTTTTGCTCAGCCCGGGTGCGGCGTTTATCAGTGGCGATTGCCTGCGGATAGATGGCGGCGCTTCCCAGGGTGGCCGGGTCTGGCCGATGCCGAAGGCCAAGAATAACGAGCCCTACAACGGCTTTCATCGGGCCGTCACCCCGAAAGTTCTAAGCGACGACTGAGGAGCAGATTATGCAGGTACTCGAATCACCCGTTAGCTCCCAGTCTGACGACTTCCGCACCAACGCGGAGGCCATGGAAGCCCACATCACAACCTTTCGGGAGGTGGAGCAGAAGGTTCTGGATCTTGCCGAAGCCGCCCGTGAAAAGTTCACCAAACGAGGCAAGCTGCTCCCCCGGGACCGCATTAACCGATTGCTGGATCGCGGCACGCCCTTCCTGGAGCTCTGCTCCCTGGCCGGCTACAAGATGCACGATGACAAAGACGGCAGCCAGGCCGGCGGCGGGATCATCGCCGGTATTGGCTATGTCAGCGGTATCCGTTGCCTCGTCGTTGCCAGCAACAGCGCTATCAAAGGCGGCACCATTACCCCGGCCGGTCTGGACAAGACGCTGCGTCTCCAGCAGATCGCCATGGAGAACAAACTGCCGGTGGTATCCCTGTCCGAAAGCGGCGGCGCCAACCTGAACTACGCTACCGACATTTTTGTGCTCGGCGCCCGGGGCTTTGCCAACCAGGCCCGCATGTCCGCTGCGGGTATTCCCCAGGTGACGGTGGTCCACGGCAACGCAACGGCAGGCGGGGCCTATCAGCCAGGCCTTTCCGATTACGTAATTGTGGTTCGCGAGCAAGCCAAGATGTTCCTCGCCGGGCCTCCCCTTCTCAAAGCAGCCACCGGTGAAGTTGCCACCGACGAAGAACTCGGCGGCGCGGAGATGCATGCCACGGTGGCAGGGACAGCCGAGTACCTGGCCGAAGACGACGCCGACGGCATCCGCCAGGCGAGAAATATTCTCGAAGCTCTGCCCTGGAACGAGCAGCTGCCTCCTCAGAGGGAACTGACCTGGGACGAACCGCTTTACCCGGCCGATGAACTGTTGGGCGTTATTCCGGCGGATTCCAAGAAGCCCTACGACGTCCGGGAAATCCTCGCCCGCATCGCCGACGGCTCGAAGTTCATGGATTTCAAGAACGAGTTCGACGACCAGACCGTATGCGGCACCATCCGGATCGAAGGCCATTCGGTCGGTATCATCGGCAACAACGGCCCTATTACACCGGCAGGCTCCGCCAAGGCCGCCCAGTTCATCCAGCTCTGCGACCAGGCGGGAACGCCCCTGCTGTTCCTTCATAACACCACCGGTTTCATGGTGGGCACCCACTCGGAGCAGAACGGCATCATCAAACACGGCTCGAAAATGATCCAGGCGGTGGCTAATTGTCGGGTGCCAAAGGTCGCAATTGTCATCGGCGGTTCCTATGGTGCAGGTAACTACGCCATGTGCGGGCGCGGTCTGGACCCGAGGTTCATCTTTGCCTGGCCCAACAGCCGAACGGCGGTTATGGGCCCGGCACAGGCCGGCAAGGTGATGCGCATCGTGGCAGAAGACAAGCAACGTCGCGGCGGCTTGGAGCCGGATCCGAAGACACTGGATTTTCTGGAGCAGGCCACGGCGAAGAAACTGGAGGAAGGCTCAACGGCGCTGTTTGGAACGGCCCGATTGTGGGATGACGGGCTGATTGATCCGCGGGATACGCGGCGCGTTCTGGCCCTGGTTCTGGACGTTTGCCGGGAGGCGGAGGCTCGGCAGTTGCGGCCTAATACGTTTGGGGTGGCCCGCCTGTAGGCTTTCTGGGTTTGGTGGGGCCCGCCTCCAGGCCTTCGAGCTTTGGGGCTGGAACCGAGGCGGATGGCTTCCCAAAAAACGCCCGTGAATACGTCCCTGTAGGGCTCGGTCGCGCCATCCCTGGCGCTCCACGTTTTTGGGAAGCCATCCGCCCCGGTTCTCGTCGACGACGAGTTATCGCATGAAGAGAGAAAGTTTTTCCACGGATCAAGACAACAAACACGTAGGTCGGATTAGCCAAAGGCGTAATCCGACAAAAATGCCAGGCCACTCCG
>Ga0102928_1000868_pt1 | contig 19383 bp, 17 predicted proteins | sample SalPonR1_B_D1_MG_FD_78504 | JGI IMG/M metagenome (GOLD analysis project Ga0102928, IMG submission 78504) | Salt pond soil microbial communities from South San Francisco under conditions of wetland restoration - Salt Pond MetaG R1_B_D1_MG | ecosystem: Environmental > Aquatic > Marine > Intertidal...
GGCGGTGGCCGCACGATCGAGGCGCCCGGTGGCAGCCAGGCTCTCGTTCGCAGCAGTGTGGTCAAGGTCGAGCTCACCGACGGCTCGACGGCTCGGGTGCGTCGTCCAACCGTGGTCGGCGCACTCCTCGGCAAGGTCGCCGCGGTGACGCAGATCGTTGCCCAGACCTCGGCCGAACGAGCGAAGCACGTGCGAGATGTCGACTCACTTGCGCGCTTGCTCGGCCCGACGGATCGCGAACAGGCGCACCTCACCCGTAAGGAACGGTCTGTGCTCGAACGAATGGCCGAGTTGCCCGACCTCGGCGCGCTCGCGCAACGTTCGATCGTGTTGCTCACGAGCCGGCCCGCCCGTGACACGTGGACGTCTCCAGATTAACGAGCGACGCAGTTCCCGCAGCGCGCTGGGTATGGTCCGTCGTCAATCGTTGGATGAACCGCACGTAACGGCGCCCAAGCCGAGTGCAGATCCCGTTGCAGCCGACGGCGTGAAGTCCTCATCCCCAGCCACGACCGGATTCGGGTGCGTCTTTTCCCGCCGCTGCACGACGATCGAGGGGCCGTCGGCGGGATCCGGTGACGCTGATTTGGGTAGCGTTTGGGTAGCAAACGCGGCGGAACTACCCGGATTTCACGCCGCTCGGCGCACGACCAGGCCCCGGAAACCCTGATTTCACGGGCTTTCACGATTCGCCCGCACCAGCCGGACGGGCACGGGACGATTCCTGAACCGTGCGTCGCAGGTTCGATCCCTGCCAGGGGCACAGCTCGCAGAGGCCGAGTCGCTGAGGGGCTACGACGCCGTTCATCTCACAAGCGCACTCCTCGTGGGCGCCGCAGTATTCAGCAGCAGCGACCGAGACCTGTGCGAGGCAGCCGAACGGCAGGGCCTCCACATCGCCAACCCCACTACAGACGTGATCCAATCGGTCCGTCGGCAGAGACACGACCGACAATCTCGTGCGGGTGATCGCTCGCGTACGTGTCGCTACGAGCGGTTTCGAGCGTCATCGAACGCCGTGAACATGCAGCGCCCTTGCAGCTGTCTGAGCTACCACAGTGCCGCGTGGAGCTGTCGCGGCCGGTGACTTCCGGGCGACATTCGGACGAGCGGCGTTGCGACGGTGACGTTCCACGAGTCGAACGTCTCGAGGAAGCCGTCGAGGATTGATCGTCGCCACCCGAGTCGTCGGGATCGGGCTCAGCTCGTTTCATAGGTCCAGTCCGGCTGCTTGCGCCGCTGGTCCTCGTCGAGCACGAAACGGTCGCCGTCGAGGTCGACGATCTTCGTGATCTCCAGTCCGCGCGGCGGGCGACGTGCGGACGGATCGCGCATGTCGGACAGCAGGCTGCGCACCACCCGTTGCTCCTGCGCGGGCAGGAAACACCGAGACGCGTCGGTGACGCTCGCGAGCCGTGCGGAGATCTCGCCGTACACGACGCCGTCGACGATTCCATCGAGTCGGGACAGGAGGTCGGTGATGGCGAGACAGCCGAGCTTGCATGCCGAACACTGTCCGCACGACTCGACGCCGAGAAAGCGGGAGACCGCGTGCGCCAACTCGGCTGGATCGGTCCGATCGTCGAACACGATGAACCCGCCGGTGCCGAGCCCGCTCCCGACCGCTTCCAGGTGTTCGTAGGTGAGCGGCGTGTGGATCGATTCGCCGTGGAGGACCGGGTTGGAGATGCCCGACAGGACGTACTTGACCGCCCGTCCCGGCGGCATTCCGCCTCCCAGCTCGGCGATCACCGTGGAGACCGGTGTGCCGAGTTCGAACTCGCCGACGCCATGGCGAACGGTGTCCCCCGACACCGTGCAGACCATCGTGCCTGCCGATGCGGCGGTCCCGAAGCCCCGATACCAGTCCCCTCCCTTGGCAACGATCGACGGGATGGTCGACAACGTCTCCACGTTGTTGACCAGTGTCGGATTCGCTCCGTCGGGACGGTCGTCGGCGAGGGTCCGTCCCGCCGACCAGCCCACCTGCGGACTGGTGGTGAAGAGCCCGTAGAGATACGGGGGGAACAGGCGGGGAAGTGGATCCTCTCCTTCGATCACCTCGAGCAGCGCCTTCTCCTCTCCGAACAGGTACTCATCGGGCCCCCGTACCAGATCGATCTGCACCCCGTCGGCCCACCCGGCCGCCGCCATCTCGGCTGCGGCGAGCGTCACGACATCAGCCTCTGCCGCGAACGATGCCTTCAGCGCCACGAACGCCCGGCGGGCACCAACGGTGTGTGCGGCGACGAGCAGGCCCTCGAGCAGCAGATACGGGTTGTGCCGCAGGAGTGCCCGGTCCTTGAAGGTTCCCGGCTCTCCCTCGGCCCCGTTTGCAACGACGAAACGCTCGCCCGCCTCAGGGCCTCCTGCACGTATCGAACGCCACTTCAGAGCGGTGGAGAACCCTGCGCCACCGCGCCCGCGTAGACCCGATACGTCCAGCTCGTTCAGCACTCGGTCTGGACCGTCGGCCGCCACGACGCCGAGCGCGATGCCGCCGCCTCGTTTCCGGTACTCATCGAGCGTGGTGACCGGCAAACCGTCGAGCAGGATCATCCAGCCATTCTTGTCGGTCCCTGCACACCGCCAACGCCGGGCCCGAAGCGATGATGCAACCACCTGGGGTGTCGGCACCGTCCGCGAGTGGCGAGCGACCGTCGGCGGCGTTGCGAGTCGCAACGGGCTCGGCTCACCATCGCCGCCGCCGACGTCGCCGTTCAGTGCGGCGCTTGGGACGACCTCACACCGCAGCGGCAGTCTGCGCGTCGGCGAGCGCCCGCTCGCCGGTGTCCCAGAAGATCCCGACCATGATGGCGAGGCCCTCGCGCATCAGCGGCGCCAGGACGTGCTCGTCCGGAGCGTGCTGGTTGCAGCCGGGGTAGCTGTGCGGGACCCACACGGTCGGTACGCCGATCACGTCGGTGAACACGTCGTTCGGGAGCGACCCGCCGGCGTTGGGCAGCACGTGGGGCCGTTGGCCGGTCGTGTCGGCGATCGAGTCGGCGGCGAGGCGGGCCCACGGGTCGCTCGGATCGAGGCGCGTCGCGCCCATCAGCACATCCGACTGCGACACGCTGACCTCGGGGAAACCCTCGCGGCCGAGGTGACGCCGCAGCGCCGGCAGGATGTCGTCGGCGTCGGTGCCGACGACGAAACGGAGCTGGCAGTGGGCATGCGCCCGCGGTGGGATCGCGTTGACCGGCGCCGCCGGATTGCCGGCCTCGAAGGCCAGCACCTCGAACGCGTTCCACCCGAACACCCGCTCGTTCGGGGTCAGGCCCGGCTCGCCCCACGTGGGGTCGATCGTCGGGGCGTCGGCGCTCTGCTCGATCTCGATGTCCGACAGCGCCTCGCGCACCTCGTCGGTGAGGCTGGTCGGCCGCCACTCCGGCACCTGGATCGCGCCATGGCGGTCGATGATCGCCGCGATCGCGTTCGCCAGCACGGTGCCGGGGTTGCGCAGCAGCCCGCCCCAGTTGCCGGAGTGATGTCCGCCGGGGCGCAGGTTGACAGTCAGGTCCAAGTTGAGGACGCCACGCGTGCCGCCCATGACGAGCGGCCGGTCGCGGTGCAGACGCGGACCGTCGGAGCCGATCAGCACGTCGGATGCGAGGACGTCGCCGTGCGCCTCGCAGAACTCGCGCAGGCCGGGTGAGCCGATCTCCTCGCCGGTCTCGAGCAGGATCGTCGAGTTGAAGCCGAGGCGGCCGCGGCCGGCGAGCACGATCCCGAGTGCGGCGATGTTGATCGAGTGCTGCGCCTTGTTGTCGGCCGTGCCGCGCCCGTACCAGCGGTCGCCGTCGGCGCGCAGCTCCCACGGCGAGCGCCCCGCCGACCAACGGTCGGCCTGTCCGCGCACGACGTCGGCGTGGCCGTACGTCAACACCGTCGGCAGGGCGGTGTCCTCCACCCGCCGGGCGACCAGGAACGGGAACCCGTCCGGTGCGGGATTCGGGTACACCTCAACCTTGTAGCCGAGCGCTTCGAGGTCGGGGGTGATCTGGTCGTCGAAGTACTGGTGCATCACGTCCGCCGTCGCCTCGCTGCTGGCGGTCGGCACGGCGATCCGGCGGGCCAGGTCGTCGAAGAACGCCCCGGAGTCGACCTGCTCGTACGCCGCTCCGATCGCCGACCTACGTTCCATGCCGGTGACCCTACTGGCGCACGGACCGGGGGTGTTGTGGCTCATCGGGATCCCTGGCGCTGCGCAAGAGCGCCACTCGTGTTCCCTCGAGTTCCTGTATCCAGAAGTAGCCGCCCAGGCTTTCGCGCAAGCTGCCTTCGAATGCGACCTCGAACTCGCCACCCCCCCGATGTCGCCGACGCCAGCATGCTTGACGACGGCCTCAGCGGAGAGTCGTCGATGCTCGTTCTCCCACAGATTGAGCCAGGGCCGTACCTCTTGAGTACCGCATTCTGCAAACGACCGATGCATCGAGGTCGTGGTCAGGAGCCCGGCTGCGCTACTCCAGCCAGCAGTCGCCTGAGTCCGTCGTCGGCCGACGCCTGGATCTCCGCTGCGAAGATCGGCAGATCGGTGCCCTCGAGGACCGCAATCCTGTGGACCGTCGACCAGATCGTGAACGCGATCTGCTCGGGGCCCAAGCCCGGCGTTACCTCGAGCTCGCCGCGTTGGACGCGGTCGGCAACTTCGTCGAGAAGCACCGTGTACGCCAACGGCGGCGCAGACGCCTCGTCGAGTGAGGTCCGTCGGCTGGGGAGGTCGATGAAGGCGAGACGGAACCCGGTCGAGAGCGCTACGCGTCGGATGACGGACGCGCAAGTCGGACGACGAACCCGTGGACCGCGATGCCGCGACTCCATCCGATCAGGACCCAGAGCGACCACCAGGCCCAGAGGTCGCCGGTGAGGCCGGCGGCGAGGTTGATCAGCAGGTTGACGAGGAAGATGGCGACGGTCGAGACGGCGAAGACCGCTGCGTGGACTCGGAAGACGCGGACCGCTTCGGCGTGGCGCGCTTGGAGGTCCGTGTCGCCATTCCCACCCGACGATGCAGCAAACCTCAGTTCGGACGACGCAGATGGGCCGTGAGGTGCTGTGATCGGGGCGCGCCAGGTGCGGTCGCCGCCCGCTCGGGCGGTAGCCCGACTCGGTGTCTTCAGGCAGCGGTCGGGGCCGCGGCGACGTCGGGGTCAACGGGCAGGATGACACGGGCGGCGACGACGGTTGAATGATGCGTGATGTCCGAGCCATTCACGAACGAGCCGATCGTGGTCGGTGACCTGCCTCGGCTGCGCGACGATGAATTCGTGGGGGTCGATCCTCGTTACATCCTCGGCCAGCTCGTCGGTCTCGGGTTCGGTGCGGTGGTCGTGGCGGCGATCTCAGGGGTGATCGCCCGTCAGAGCGGTGATGCGCTGTGGCCGGCCATCGTCGGCGGCGGCATTGTGGCCCTGCTCGTCGCGATTGCGATCGCGGTGACGCTCGAAGCGCGCCGAATCGCCTATCAGCTCCGCGAGCACGACGTGTCGTTGCGACGTGGGGTGCTGCGGCACCGCACCGAGACGATCCCGTTCTCGCGGATCCAACACGTCAGTGTGGGACGCGGTCTCCTCGAGCGGTGGCTCGGACTCGCGACGCTGGAGGTGAGTTCGGCCGGTCCGGACGTCGCGGTGCCCGGGCTGTCGGTGCTCGACGCCGAACGCATCAAGCAGACCGTCGCCCAACGCGCCGACATCGACACCGACGACGATCGACCGGCGGGTCAGGGCAACCGCTGGCTGCCGCCGGCGCCGTGATCGATCTCACGCAGCCGCAGCGCCAGTCACCGCTTGCGATCGTGTTCCTCGGTTTGCGCGCCCTGCGTTCGCTCGGTGTGGTCCAGCTGGCGGTGCTGGCGCTGTTCCTCGTGCGCGGTGCGACGGATGGGCGGTTCCTGGCGATCGTGGTGCTGGTGGTCGGGCTGTTCACCGTCACGTCGGTGCTGTCGTGGTGGCGCTACACGTTCCAGCTCGTCGACGGCGAGTTGGTGGTCACCCGCGGGGTGGTGCGCGTCGATCGGTTGACCGTCGCGGTCGGACGCATCCAGAGCGTCGCGATCGAACAGGAACTGCTCCACCGGATGACCGACCTCGTCAAGGTGGTGATCGACACGGCGGGATCGGCGCAGGCCGAGTTCACGATCGACGCCGTTGCTCGCCCGGTCGCTGACGAACTGCAACGTCAGACCACGGTGGATGCCGGCCCAGCCGCAACGCTCGACCCCGCATCGGGAGCGGGCCGCACGGCGGAGCGGATCGTGTTCCAGCACACCCCCGGCCGCCTCGCGGTCGCCGCGCTGACGACGTCGCCGTGGGCCGGCTTGGCGCTGTTGGCGCCGCTACTCGCGCTCGACGAGGTGATCCTCGAACCGATCGCCGACCAGGTGACGGCGATCGCGCCCGATGCCGACGCGGCAAGCCTCGGATGGTGGCTGGTGCCGAGCGCGGCCGTGGCCGTCGCCATGTTCGTGTCGTTGCTGAACCTCGGCCGGGTGTTTCTCGCCGACTGGGACCTCGCGCTGCGGACCGACACGAACACCGTGCGGCGCACGTCGGGTCTGCTGTCGCGTACGAGCACCACGAGCACCATCGCCCGGATACAGGTGCTCACGAGCCGTCGCAACCCGCTGCAACGCCGAGTCGGACTCCACGACCTGCACCTCTCGAACGCCGGCCAGGGCGACATCCGCCTGATCGGGTGCGGTGACGGCGAGTTCGCCGCCACGGCGGCACTCGCCGGGTTGACCGCCGTCGACCACCTCGCGCTCGATCGGCGGGTCCAACCGGCGGAGATCTGGCTCCGCGTGCGCAACATGCTGGTGGTCGCCGCTGTTGGGGCCGCAGCGGCATGGTGGTTCGTCGGGTGGTGGGCGGCGCTGGCGTTCGCCCCGGTGCCGGTGGTGTGGTGGGCGACGTGGCGCCACGTGCGTACGTTCCGATGGTCGCTCGGGTCGGAGATCGCCACGTCGAAGCACGTGATCGCCTCCTCCACGCAGCAGGCGTTGGTTCACAAGGCGAACGCCGTGCGCGTCACACGGTCGATCTTCGAGCGGCGTCGCGGTCTGGCCCGCATCGAGGCGGCGACCGCTGCGGGAACGATCACGATCGGCATGCTGCCGATCGCCGAAGCCGAGGCCGTGCGCGACGTGCTGCTGCACGGCGTGGAGACCGATCGCCGCGCCTGGATGTGACGGCGGCTGGCTGCTGCTCGATTCTCCGACCTCGGCTCACGATGCCGCGCCGGTCACGGGCGGAAGTGGCTGTCCAATGTCGCAACGCGCATGACCACGATCGACACCCCGCCCGCGAACGCATCGCCCACGTGCGCCGGTCGACTGTGAGCTTCGTCCGGAACTGTCTCCGACTCGCTCCGCAACCGACGCGCTGCGCACGGCGATGAGCGGATACGTCTGCGACAGGGTCCGTCGCGCGTCGAGATGGCACCCCATTCGACGTGACAGGCACGATCCCCTGGCCACGCATGTCAGCGCCGTTCGGGATCGGCGGCAAACGCCCATCGCGGCACGTATCCGCTCGCCACCGATTCATCGTCGCTTGTCGTGCGTGCAGCCGATGGCACCATCGTGGAGTGTTTCGAGTGGGCGAGTCGCGATGTCATCGAAGCGGCGCATTCTCACCCCCAAGTGCAGTCGATGTGGGAACGCTTCGGTGGATGTTGCGACGACGGCACCCTTGCCGAACTACCGAACGCCTCTGACATGTTCGCCGAGTTCGAACACGTCGGCCTCTACTGAATCAGCGCCAGAGGAGACGACGACACCACTGGCGAGGCTTCGAGACCGATGTGTCGACGTCACGATGTTCATCGGACCCATCGCCGAGCTCGCCGAACAGCGAGACGACATCGACACAGCGTTGCTCGATGCGATCCGCGATGCTCGCAGAGCTGATCGATCATGGTCCGAGATCGGGGCGATGCTCGGCGTGTCCAAGCAGGCCGCCCAGCGCAAGTACGCCTCGGAGATCTCGGCGTAGGTGCCCTTCGAGGTCGACGGTTCAGGCGCACACTTCGCTCAACCGATTTCGTCGACCGACCGCTCGCGTTCCGACGAAGTGTGGGACCACCAGGCCCGACGGGCACACCGCATCATCTCTGTGACGTCGCGCCGGATGGCGACCGAGCGCGGCCCGATCGTGACGCGGAATCCGCCCCGACCGGCAGGACCTTCGACCAAGCGTCGCCTGCCGAACCGTTCGACACGGCTGGCCAGTCTGCTCCGCGATCGCGGGCACGATGCGGTGCACACCTTGGAGCTCGGTCTGGTGCGAAGGACGGCGCGCAACCGAGTCGTAGCGGCATCGGAGGCGGCGGTCAGACCTCGCCGTTGCGCTGCATCCAGGCGAGGGAGAACCAGCCCGGCAGGATCGGAAGCCAGAACGTCATCACCCGGAAGCCGAGGACCGCCGCCACCGCTGGTCCGCTCGCCAGGCCGAAGCCCGTCAAGCCGGCGATCAGCGCAGCTTCGAGGGCACCGAGGCCGCCGGGTGTGGGAGCGAGCGTCGCGATGGCGACCGCCACCAGGTACGCCGTGCCGATCTGGGCGAACGTGATGCCACCCCCGAACGCCTGCACCGAGCAGGCGATCGCCGTGACGTACGACAGGCTGATCCCCGTCGACCCACCGAACAGGGCCACCATCCGGACCGGCCGTTGGAACAGCGACGCGATCTGGCTGCCGCCCGTGCGCAGGGCACCGAGTACCGGCCGCACCAATCTCGTTCTGACGGGCCCGATCGCGAGGACGGCCCCCAGCAGTGCGAGCAGGATCGCCAGCACGAGCAGCACCGTCGAACCGGCAGGCAACGAGATGCCGCCGAGCCCCACCTCCCCTTCTCCGCGTCCCGACCAGACGATGAAGCCGGTCAGCAGCACGGCGTGCATGGCGAATCCGGCCAGGCCGTCGATCGTCACCGAGGCCGCTGCTTCGGCCGGACGCAGACCGTTGCGCTGGAGGAATCGGGCGTTGAGGGCGTACCCACCGGCACCGGCGGGCCCGACGAGCGTGGCGAAGGACGATGCCGATTGCGCACGGAGATTCGCGGCGAACGGGATCGGCTGGATGATGGCGCCCTGGAACGAGATCGCGGCGAAGAGATAGGTCGAGATCGAGGCGAGGGCTGCACCGAGGAGCCAGAGCGGGCGGGCCTCGGCGAACGACTCGACGGTGTCGCCGAGGTTCGCCAGCTGCGGCAGCAGTGAGTAGAACGCGATCGTCGATGCCCCGATGATGACCAGCGTGCGTGGCCGGACCCGTTGCAGCCGTTCGAGTTCGACATCGGGGACACCGGTCACCCGGCTGATCTCCGTCCGCAGCTCGTCGAGCAGCGATGCCGCCGCCTTCACCCTGTCACGCGTCGACGACGGGAGCGCCAGCGGCTGCAGCATGCGGAGCGAGTCGACCACCGGCTCCGGACCCAAGGCGTCGACGGCAGCTCGGACTGCATCGTCTGGTCCGACCACGATGGCAGTCTCGGTGAGCAGACCGGCGACGTCACGAGCGCGCTCGCGAGGTGACGGTGCGATGTGTGAACGGTGGAACGCTCGCAGCATCGGCTGGCCGTCGGCATCGACCCGCAGCGAGTCGAGTTCGAGTCGTCGATGGGCCACACCGGCCGCATGGAGCTCGCCGAGCAGCCGCCACAGCCCCTCCAGGAATGCGGGCGAGCGGAGATCGTCGGCGGTCGCCGGACGGTCACCGTCGATCTCGGTGATCAAGAAGGCGGCGCCCCGCTCGGTGCCACCGATCGTCACCACACGGGGGACCCGGACGTTGTGCCGCTCGGCGAGGGTCAGTGCGAGGGCCTCGTGCTCGATCCGTCGTTCGACGCGGCGGTAGCCGAGTTCCACCTCGTCGTCGGCGTACCGCAGGCGTCGGAACACCCTGGCGAGCAGGTCGGCGTCGCGCTCGTCCGGCGTACGCAGGGTGATCTCGAGTACCCGGTCACCACCGTCGACCTCGTCGATGGCCCTGTATCTCAGCGCCGAGCCGGAGCCGGACCGACGCTCGATCCGACGGGGGCTGATCCCGGCGGCCTCGAGCCCGCGGAGCAGCTCGTCGGGGTGTGGCTCGTGGGAGGGGGAGCCGAACATCAGCAGGAGCGCCGACCCGACGACCACCCCGACCCCGACAGCGACGACCACGTCGAATGCCGGCTGCGTGACCGACAGCAGGCGCAACAACACCACGAGCCCGAACGCCCACCACAGGGCCTGTCGCCACCGGCGACCCGACCAAGGTGCAGCCACGGTGACGATCGCCGTCATCGACGCAACGACGTGTGAGGTCGGCGATCCGTCCCCGGCGTTCTGCTCGGCCCGGAGCAGTGCGACCAGTTCCTCCAGGTCACGGTCGAACAGGAACACGTCGACCGCACCCATCGCAAGGTCGGCCAGCAGGCCGGCGAGCACCAGCAGCAGCGCCACTCTCCACCGTCGGGTGACGAGCAGCATCACCAACGCAACGGTCGGGATGACCCGGGTGAACAGCTGCGCGATCGCCAGGAGCAGGTCCTCGAAGGTGTCGGGCAACCGGTCCACGAGTTGCAGCAGGTCGAGTTCGACACCGCGGATCGTGGAGCGGGCGAGCGCTCCGACGAGGGTGCCGCCGGCGATGAGCGCGAGCCCGATCAGGAGACGGAGCAGGTCTCCGGGCGAGAAGACCCGTCTCGTCCCTGGTGGGTCGAACATCTCGATCGATGCCGGCGAGCTGTCGCTGCTCACCAGGGGATCGCCGGAGGTCGTCATGCTCGAGTGGGCCCGGACTCAGCCGGCGTGATCCGGAACCGTAGTCAATCTCGATTGCCGGCCCCCGGACCCCGTCTGCCCACGACGTCGCCCGTTCGGGTGATTGTGGGTTCCCGCCGACCCTCGGCCCTGTGTCGTCACTACCGTCGAGTCGATGTCAGGAACCGCCGATCGGCTCGACCTCGAGATGTCCGGTGCCACTGTCGTGGTGCGCGGTGAACTCGATGCGTTCTCTGCCGTGCAACTGTCGGACAGTCTCGCGCCGCGTCTCCTCGCCGGGGCGGTGGTACTCGATCTCCGCGCCGTGACCTTCATCGACTCGAGAGGCCTCGCGGCGCTGTTGCAGGTGCACAGGTCTGCCGAGGAGTCGGGCGGCTGCGTTCGGATGATCGCCGGCAGGAGAGTACGTCGCCTCTTCGAACTCGCCGGGCTCGACGGATACCTACACGTCGACGAGGGGTGACCCGGCGCGGCGCCGCAGGCCGAATTCCGGCGCACGCAGCGCGGCCTCGGTCCGGTTGCGTACTCCGAGCTTCCCGTAGAGCTTGCGGAGGTGCGTCTTGACGGTGTCGATCGAGAGGTAGAGCTGTTTCGCGATCTCGGAGTTCGACGAGCCGATCGCCACCAGTGCGAGCACTTCCAGCTCGCGGTCGGTGAGAGTGACCGACGACGACGTGATCGACTGGTCGTCGAGCGACGGGGGAGTACCGGCGGCGGTCTGTTCGAGGGCTTCCACCAATCGCTCACCGGTCATGGACTTGAGAATGATGGCGTCGACGTCGCGTTCGCCGACGTCCTCGGCGAACGCGGGCGGGAGATCCCAGGTGTACAGCACCATCTTGCCGAGGTCCGGTCGGTCGGCCATCTCGTCGATCCGATCGAGTGCGTTGCGATAGGCGGCGAACGTGTCGAACAGAACGAGATCGGCAGGGCCGTGGGGCGTGGTGCCGGTGTTGATGTCGACCACCTGTACCCGGTCGGAGAACGGCGCCAACATGGCCTCGAGGCCCTTCACCACCAGCTCGTAGTCGTTGACGATGGCGACGCGCAACGGTCCGCCGCCCTCGCCGTTGCCGGACGGTGCATCGGTTCGTGTCGGTGCCATCGTCATGCGAACAGGATGCCGCGGTACCCCGAACCACAAACCCGAGGTGACGGGGGCGACGGACGGTCGGCCCGCCGGAGATCAGGACCCGTCGAGACGCGTGCAGCGGATCACGTGGGCGCCGTCGACAGTGACGATGTCCACCCGGTCCATCACCGACGCCACCACGTAGAGCCCGCGCCCCGTCGGGTCGTCGGGCGGTGGCAGGCGGGCCTCGGTGGGAGCCGGCGCATCCTCGGCATCGGCGACGTCGAGGGTCCAGGCCGTCTTGTTGCGTGCGATGCGGAGCCGGATCGCGTCGGACCCGGTGTGGCGGACCACGTTGGTGGCCAGCTCGCTCGCGGCGAGTTCGATGTCGTCGACCAGGTCATCGGACGCGCCGCGTTCCTCGAGGAAGTGGCGGGCCCAACGGCGCACCGACGCGAGTTCCCCGGCTGTGGCGGGCAGCGACAGCGTCGACGTCTCCTCCACCTCGGGGGCACGGCAGTCGTCTCCGCCGGACGCCACGTGCATCCCTCGTCCCGGTGTGCAGGGAGTCTCGGCGGCCCTCACCCGGAATGCACCTGGATCACATCGGTGAGACCGCTGATCTCGATGATCTTCGCCACCGAACGGCTGGGGGCCTGCACGGCGACGCTCGAACCGGCGGCTCCGGCCCGGCCGGCGAGATCGACCAGTGCTCGGAGTCCGCTCGAATCCATGAACGTCACACCCGACATGTCGAGTGTGATCACCCCGGTGTCGGGCAGCGGGTCGAAATGGGCGGCGAACAGAGGGGCCGTGTGCGCATCGATCTCCCCGGCCAGCACGTGCAGACCGGTCCGATCGGCGCTCACGGACAATCGAGCGGCATCGGCAGGCATCGGCGGAACGATAGCGCCCACGTGCGGTGACGTCACGCGGGAGGGCGTCACGCGCCTCAGTCGCCGTCGTTCGTGCGGCGATGCATGACGTCGCCGGTCGCGTCCTTGAGGTGGGCACGGACGAACCACTGGAAGAGTTCCAGGTCGGCGAGGTGGCTGATCAGCAGATCCTCCGAGACGGGATCGAGGTCTCCGAGTTCGGTGACGGCCTTGCGGTGATCGGTGATGACGCCGTTGTAGACGTCGTCGAGGGCGACGAGGTGCTGCACGGTGGGGGCGCGCCCGAGGTCGTAGTCGCTCCACGACCGCTGCTCGACGACGGAGCCGGGCGTGCCCTGAGGCTCTCCACCCATCGTGGCGATGCGCTCGGCGACGGCGTCGGTCTGCAGTCGGACGGAATCCACCTGTGGATCCAGCATCTCGTGGATGGCGATGAAGTTCATGCCCACGACGTTCCAGTGAATGTGCTTCAGGGTGAGATGGAGGTCGATGAGTGCGACGAGGCGGTCCTGCAGGAGCTGGATCGTCCGTGCCGAATCCTCGTCCGACATGTCGGGCAGCGTGGTCTTGAGGTCGGTCGGGTTCGTCATGGTCCCGGCGTACCCCGGTCGGCCGGTCGGCAAACTGTCGCGGCCGCTGCGACAGGGAGGATCGGTGGCGACGTCACTGCTCGTCGAGCCACTCCCGCATCTGTTCGAACGAGCGGCGGAGCAGTCTCGACACGTGCATCTGGCTGACGCCGACCAGCTCGGCGATCTCGGACTGTGATCGGCGTTCGTAGAACCGCAGCCTGACGATCTCGCGCTCGCGCTCGGGCAAGCGGTCCATGAGTTCGTGGACCAACTGGCGGTCGTCGGACTGCTCGAAGCCGAGTTCGTCGGCGGCGAGCACCTGCCGGCGGTCGGAGGCGATGTCGTCGTCGCCGCCTTGCTGGGTGTCGAGCGTGCCGACGTTGTAGGCGGCACTCGCCCCGAGGCCACGCAGGACGTCGTCGCGCGAGACGCCGAGGTGCTCGGCGATCTGATCGACGTCGGGGGAGCGACCGAGCCGTTGCGAGAGTTCCTCGTCGGCCCGTCGCACCTGGAGGTGGAGTTCCTTGGCGCCCCGGGGGACGCGCACGGTCCACGATCGATCCCGGAAGTGGCGTTTGATCTCTCCCTCGATCGTCCGTCCGGCGAACGACGAGAACGACGCCCCGAATTCGGGGTCGAAGCGGTCGACGGCCTTCACGAGGCCGAGCATGGCGACTTGACGGAGATCGTCGTCGTGGGTGCCCGTACGTCGGTATCGGCCGGCGATGTGGGCAGCCAAGCCCATGTGACGTTCGACGAGCTGGTTGCGCAGGCCTCGACGACCGGTGGTGACGAATCGGCGGAACAGCTCCAGATCGTCGAGGTCGTCCTGCGTGGACGGTTCGTTCATGACGCGTCGTCGATCGGCGCGTTCGCCTCGTTCGCTCGCTTCACCATCGAGACCCCCTCGTCGTCGATGGTCACTGCGTCGAGCACCGAGTGCAGGATGCTCGTCGCCAACTCGTCGAACTCGAGTGGTGCTGCGCTGCCGGGTACCGAGTGCACCTTGACGGTCAGTTGATCGGTGTCCGTCCGGAACGTGACCCGGACCCGGCTGTCGCCCGACGTGTCGCCGTCGGCCGACACGGTCTCGGACAGGACGTTGAACACCTCGCTGAGCCCGAGGCGGATGTCGTCGATCTCGTCGATCGTGAACCCACAGTCGGCGGCAAGAGCAGAGGTGAGCACCCGCAGGGTCGAACCGAACCTGGGTTGGACAGGCACGATGATCTCGACCTGGTCGGATGCTGTCGTTGCGGTCATGGAGTCAACCTATTCGGCCAGAGCTGGCACATCGGGGTCATCCTCCCCGATCCCGGCACATGCGAAACGCAGACGATCGTGCCGTCGGACGTCAGAGATCGGCGATCTCGAACCAGGCGCGGATCACGAGGAACACGCCGATGCAGAGGACGGCGGTGGCCGCCAGCGGGACGATCACGCGTCGGGCCGTGGCGATGATCTGGTTGCCGTCCATGGCGCCGAAGGCCTTGTCGCGCAGCGCCACCATGCCCAACCCGACGCTGATGAGGGCAATGGCCATCCCGATCCCGAACGCCAGGATCAGCAGCCCTCCGAACGCCAGTCGGTTGAGCTGGATGGCGCCGAGCAGCACGATGATCGCCGAGGTGGAGGGGACGAGGCCGCCCGAGAGGCCCAGCATCGCCAACGTCTTCCAGCTGACCTTGCCCTGCAGGTCGAGTTCGTCGAGGTCGAACTTGTGCGTGTGCGGGAAGATCCCGTGCCGGTGCCAGCCGTCGCCGTGGTCGTGGTCGTCGCCGTGGTCGTGGTCGTGATCGTCGTGGTCGTCGTGGTCGTGGTCGTGGTCGTGGTCGCTGTGGTCGTGACCGCTGTGATCGTGATGGTCGTGATCGTGGTGATGCGGCAGGAGGTCGGGCTCGACCACGACGGCGCTGCCGGTGGCCACCGTCGCCACGGCTGCTCTGCCCAGCGCATGCTCGGGCAGGCCGTGCAGCTCCTCGAGGGCTGCGTCGCCGTGGGCGTGTTCGTGGACGCCGTGGTCGTGCAGATGTCGGTGTTCGGGTGCCGCGCGTCCGGCGATCCGGGCCTGGTAGTCCCGCCATGCGGTCACGACGAGCCAGATTCCGATGCCCAGCACGATCAGCGCCGACAAGCCCTGGAGCCACGGGTACACCCGTTCCGGCGCGAAAGCGGCACCCGCGGCATAGGTGATGATGCCCAGGATGAGGACGCCCAGCGTGTGCGAGAGAGCAACGGCCACTGCGAGGATGAAGGCCTGGAACTTGGTGCCCCTGGTGCCCACGAGGTAGGCGCCGATCACCGTCTTGCCGTGGCCCGGTGCGAGCGAGTGCAGGGCGCCGAGGAACCCGGCGAAGCCGAGCGACAGGGTCATCGCCCAGATCCCGCCGTCGGCGTCGGCGATGAGATCGGAGAACGCATCGCCCCCGACGTCGTCGTCGCCCGGAACCGACGAGTCGAGTTCACCCGGCCCGGCATCGGCCGATGCGGTGGCCGTGAACTCGGCGGTCGACGTGTCGGGGTTGTCCTCCGGATCGGGGAAGTCGGTGAGGCGTTCGGTGACGGTCTCCGACGAGACGTCGCCGCTGATCTCGACGCGGTCCCCGACGACCACGACCTCACGCCAGCCGACGCGCTCGCGGTAGTTGTCGTCGTCGAACACGATCGCATGCGACCCCTCGCCGAGATCCAGCGCGGCGGTCCAGTTGCACTCCGTGCGCAGGGTGGTCAGCCCGCCGTCGCCTTCCTGGCGCAGCGTGGTGGCGGTGGCCTCGCCGAGCTCGACCGGTGTCCCGTCGATCGTGAACTCCACCGAGGCGATCATCTCCTGGCAGAAGGCGGCCGGATCGGCCTCGACGCGGTCGCCGTCGGCCTGTGTGGGCGTTTCCGCGAAGCCGATCACGTAGTCGAGTTCCACCCCCTCGGGGCTGACCAGGATGGCCGCATACCGGTCGATGGCGAACGAACCGAACTCGTGGGCTGCGACGGGGCGCCCGCCGGCGAGCAGGGCGACGGCGGCGATGGCCGTTGCGATCAGTACCCGCACCGGGTGGGAGATGCTCACGACGAGACCAATTGCGTCTCGTCGTCGGTCTCGTGATGGTCGACGGTGCGATTCACGGGCCGGAGTTTCCCACGTGACGCCGACCACGAGTACAGCCCGGCTGCGACACCGATGATCACCAGCGCGATCCAGAAGTTGCGAGGCCACACCCTCCACGGGTTGGCGACCCGTTCGATGTCGAGATCGGAGTCGCCGATGCGTTCCACCAGCCAGGCGACGGCGTACGCCGCGGTCATGGCGGCACCGCCGTAGAGCACGGCGGCGGCAGCGACCGTCCTGCGCAACACCAACAGCAGTGCGAGCACCAGTGTGGAGATGACCAGCACGGCGACCGCGATGCCCACGTTGAACGCGAGGAGGGACTGCACCGGTTGACGGCGGTCGAGGTCGAGTGCGTTGAACTGCAGGCCGAAGCCCAACCCCTGCACGACGCCGAGCGTCGCCACGAGGGCGAGGTGTCTCGACGTGAACGGCACGACGGCGTACAGCGCCGCCACCAGCAACGAGGCGGCCACCAGGGAGGTGACCAGACGGTCGGGCAGCGACAACCCACCGAGGCCGATCACCCACAGTGTGATCGAGTGGGCGGCGGCGTATACCCCGAGCACGCCGGCGGCACGTCGTACCACCGACTCGACCGTCGGCGCTGGGTCGGTCACCCGGCCACCCGCGACGAGGAGACCGACCGGCAGCAGCAGTGCCACGACGAACAGGAGATGGTCGATGCCGGCGCGTACGGCGTCGGTTCCGAGCCCGCGGACGCCTGCCATCGACGACAACATCGACGCGTCGTCGAGTTCGACGATCTGCGTGGTGCGACCGACGGAGAAGCCGACGAACTCCTCGGCCTCGTTCTGGAACACGGCCGTGCCCCAGTCGTTCTCGAACAGCAGGAACGCATCTTTCTGGTCGTTGGTGTGGATGATCCCGTCGTAGGTGACGACGAGCTCGCGGGGAGCGGACTCGAACCGTTCCTCGACCACGAACGGCACGACGATGTACGGGCCCACACCCACCGGCAGGACGTCGACGGCGCCGTCGAACGACAACCCCCAGGTGCTGTCGGCGTCGCCGATCTCGAGATGCTCGGCGGTGTAGGCGCGAATGGCCTCGGCGTTGGCGGTCGCGGCGGTCAGCGCGACCGCAGGGTCGTCGGTGAAGTCGATGCCGAGCACCGGGCCGAGGTCGCGCGCCGGGTACTCGACGCGGCCGTCGAGGCCGTCGTCGTAGGTGTTGAGGTACACGTAGCTCTGCTTGCCCGAGTGCGCGGCCGCCGGATGTGCGAGCCCCAGGAGGACGCCGACGAGTGCGGTGACGATCGTGGCGACGAGCAGGAGAGGGCGGAGGGTCATGGTTGCGGGGGCGCAACGCCGGTCGGCGGGGCGGTGCGGCCCACCATGCTAGGGCGCCGGCGGCTCGGGCGGACGTGCAGGCGGCGGGGGGAAGGGTGGCGGCGGTGCCGTGGGGGGTGCCGCCGGCGGTGGTGGCGGCGGTGCCGCGCCCGGTGGTGGCGGCGGTGGCGAGGACGATGGCGGTGGGGACGGTGCTCCACCGGGAGGTGGCGGAGACATGCCGCTCGCATCCGGGGGTGCGTCGGACGAACCGCGCCGTCGGAGCAGCAGCGCGATCGCCACGACCGCCACGACCGCTCCGGCGATGGCCAGGATGATCCACAGAACCGACGACGAGCCCGAGCCGCCCGGTTCCCACCGAGCCGCCAGCGTCGCGCTGCCGTCCTCGACGAAATCGGCGTCGGTCGTGACGACCCACGTGGCGGTGGCACCGTCGGTGGAGGTGGCGTTGTGGCTGCTGAGAGAGCCGGGTGCGGTGGCCGAGAACCGGACCTGGAACAGCTCGTCGAGATCGAATCCCGGGATCGGCGGCAGGTCCCCCGCGTCACCGGCCAGTTCGTCGACACCGTCGAGCCGCAGCTCGAAGGACGTGCTGCCGCCGTCCTGGGTGATCGTGAGTTCGGAGTCCTCGCCGATCTCGTTCAACTCGTCGATCGGCACGTCGTTGACGGTGCAGCCGACACCGACTCGGCTGCCGTCCTCGATCTCCCGGACGTTCACCTCGTAGTCCGTGAGCGTCGAGGTGAGGTCGGCGCAGGGGTCCTCGCCCTCGGTGAACTCCCCGAGCAGCTGCTGGGGTGACAGCTCGTCGACGAGCCCGGCGTCCTCTCCGAACATTCCGGCGAGCTCGCTCAACTGTTCCGTGTCGATCAACAGCACGACGTCGAGGTCGGCCGTGCCGTCGTCGCCGATGTCGAACGTGGACTCCACGGTGAAGCAGCCGGCGAGGACGACGACGGCAGCGGTGAGAGCGGCCAGGCGCAGCGTACGTGAGGCGGTCGCTCGGGAGCCGGGCGTGCTGTGGCGGGGTGTGCGGTGCAGAAGGGTCGACACGCCGTCGACGGTAGTCGGACGGCGCTGCGCCGGGCGGACAAACAGCAGGGAATAATACCCCAGGGGGTACGGGTTGTCGTACGGTAGACATCGACCAGCGCAACCTCTGGCTGCCAAGGAGCACGACATGAAGTTCACCCAGTACTACCTCGACTGCCTCTCGCAGGCCTCGTACCTGATCGGCGACGAGACCACCGGCCGTGCCGTGGTCGTCGACCCGCGTCGGGACATCGACGAGTACGTCCGTGACGCCGCCGAGGCCGGGCTGACGATCGAACTCGTCATCGAGACCCACTTCCACGCCGACTTCCTCTCCGGGCATCTGGAACTCGCCGCAGCGACCGGCGCCGAGATCGGTTACTCGTCGGTCGCCGAGACCGAGTTCGAGTCCCGCAAACTGCACGACGGCGAGCGGATCCCGCTGGGCGACGTGCAGCTCGAGATCCGCCACACGCCCGGCCACACCCCCGAGTCCCTCAGTGTGGTCGTCTGGGAGCACGCGTCCGACGACGTTCCGTACGGTGTCCTCACCGGCGACGCACTCTTCATCGGTGACGTCGGACGTCCCGACCTGCTCGCCTCGCTGGGCTACACGCGCGACGAA
>Ga0102928_1000872_pt1 | contig 19344 bp, 18 predicted proteins | sample SalPonR1_B_D1_MG_FD_78504 | JGI IMG/M metagenome (GOLD analysis project Ga0102928, IMG submission 78504) | Salt pond soil microbial communities from South San Francisco under conditions of wetland restoration - Salt Pond MetaG R1_B_D1_MG | ecosystem: Environmental > Aquatic > Marine > Intertidal...
CGCGATGCCCTGGGACATCGGGTGATAATGGGGCGAGGAGAACGCTTCGACGCAATGCGCGAAGGCGTCGAGCCCCGTGCCTGCGGTGATCGCGGGCGGCATGCCCACGGTCAGTTCGGGGTCGCAGATCACGGTGGCGGGTAGCATCCTGGGGTGAAAGATGATCTTTTTCTCGTGGGTCTCGGAATTGGTCAGCACGCCCGCGCGCCCCACCTCCGAGCCGGTGCCGGCGGTGGTGGGCACGGCGACGATGGGGGCGATGGCCGCCGCATCGGCGCGTGTCCACCAATCGCCCACATCCTCGAAATCCCACACCGGGCGCGTCTGCCCGGCCATGAAGGCGACGCATTTGCCGAGGTCGAGCCCCGAGCCGCCGCCGAAGGCGATGACCCCGTCATGCCCGCCATCGGTATAGGCTGTGACGCCCGCCGCGAGGTTGATCTCGGTCGGGTTGGGATCGACCCCGGAGAATACCGCCGCCTGCAGACCGGCGTCGTGCAGGATCTCGAGCGCGCGCGCGGTGATCGGCAGGGGCGCGAGGCCCTTGTCGGTTACCAGAAGGGGACGGGCCATGCCCGCGGCGCGGCAGGCCTCGGGCAGGTCCGCGATGCGGCCCGCGCCGAACTTGATCGCGGTGGGATAGGACCAGTTGGCGGTGAGGGTCATGTTCGGGTGTTCCTCGAAATGGGTGTGTGTCTTGGGGTCAGGCGCGTTCGAAGCCGCGCTGCAATTCGTAATCGGTCACGACGCGGTCGAAATCCTCCTGCTCGACCTCCGCCGCGCGGGTGTAGTGATCGACCACCCAGTCGCCGAAGGCCGCGCGCAGCATGGCGGAGGTGCGGAAGGTTTCGGTGGCGGCGCGCAGGGTGTGGGGCACGTCGGCCACATCGTCCATCCCGTAGACATCCCCGCTGACAGGGTCGGCGAGGTCGAGCCCCTGCTCGATCCCGGCGAGACCGGCGGCAAGCTGCCCGGCGCAGGCGAGGTACGGGTTCATGTCCGAGCCGGGGATGCGGCACTCGATGCGCACGGCACCCGTGTCCTCGCCCACGAGGCGGAACCCGGCGGTGCGGTTGTCGATCGACCACGCCGCCTTGGTGGGGGCGAAGGTGCCGGGCACGAAGCGCTTGTAGCTGTTGATATAGGGGGCCATCAGCAGCATGCCGTCGGGGGCGTATTTCAGCAGCCCGGCGACATAGGCGCGCATGGTCTGCGACATGCCGTGCGGTGCGCCTGCCTCGTGAAAGACGTTCTCGCCGTCGCGGAACAGCGACTGGTGGATATGGGCGGCGCTGCCGACCCGGTCCGAGTGCCATTTCGGCAGGAAGGTCGCCGAATGCCCCTTCTGCGCGGCGATCTCCTTGACCGCGTGCTTGGCCAGCGTGTGCCGGTCGCACGTGCTGAGCGCGTCGCCGTAGCGGATATTGAGTTCCTCCTGCCCGATTTCGGCCTCGCCCTTGGTATTCTCCACCGGGATGCCCATGGCATAGAGCGCGCCCCGCACCGGGCGCAGCACGTGCTCGTCGCGCGTGGACATCTGGATCGAATAATCCTGGTTGTATTTCACCAGCGGGTCGAGCGCGCGGTAGCCGGACGCGCGGATCTCGTCGTAGCTGCACTCGAAGAGAAAGAATTCCAGCTCCGTCGCCATCATCGGGGTGAGGCCCATGGCCTCGGCGCGGGCCACCTGGGCCTTGAGAATCTGGCGGGGCGAATGCGGCACCGGGGCGTGGGTGTGATGATCGAGGAAATCGCACAGCACCAGCGCCGTTCCCTCCAGCCACGGCACCGGGCAGAGCGTGGCGAGGTCGGGCTTCATCGTGTAGTCGCCATAGCCCGCCGCCCAGCTTGTCGCGGCATAGCCGTCGGGCGTGGCCATTTCCAGGTCAGTGGCCAGCAGGTAGTTGCAGCAATGCGTCTCCTCGAACCCGCTGTCGAGGAAATTGGCGACGTGGAAGCGCTTGCCGACGAGGCGGCCCTGCATGTCCACGGCGCAGGCCAGCACGGTGTCGATCTCGCCGGTTTCGGCCTTTGTCTTGAGGGCGTCGAGCGTGAGGGCGGGCATGGGGTTGCTCCGTTGTGGGAAGTGGAGGAGGGGGCCAGTATGCGGCCCCCTCCGGTCTCAGGATCCCGGGCGATCAGGTGTAGCGGTAGGGACGCCCGGCCTTTTCCATGTCGGCGTTGTACTGTTTGAATATCTCCACGACCTTGGCCTTGGTCGGGCTTTCGGCCGCGATTTCGTCCCAGAACTCGCGCGCGGCGGCCTCGACCGTGGCCCATTCGGCATCCGGGATGGTGGTCAGCTCCAGCTTCTCGCCATGCACGCGCAGCCGCGCCTCGCCGCCCCAGTACCACCACTGGCGGTAGTAATGCGACTGGTCGCAGCACACCCGGAACAGCGTCTGCAGGTCCTCGGGCAGCTCGTTCCAGCGCTCCATGTTGGCAAAGAACGACCCTGCCCAGGCACCCGAGATGTTGTTGGTCAGGAAGTAGTTGGTCACGTCGGCCCAGCCCACGGTATAATCCTCGGTGATGCCGGACCAGGCGATGCCGTCAAGCTCGCCGGTCTGCACCGCGACCTCGATATCCTCCCAGGGCAGGGTCACCGGAACGACGCCGAACTGCGACAGGAAGCGGCCCGCGGTGGGGAAGGTGAAGACGCGCTTACCCTTCATGTCCTCGAGGCTGCGGATCGGGTCCTTGGTGGCGAAATGGCACGGATCCCAGGCACCGGCGCTGATATGCTTGACGCCGACGCGTGAATATTCCTCGTCCCAGATCTCGGCCAGGCCGTACTGGTTGAACAGCACCGGCACGTCGAGGCTGTAGCGCGACCCGAACGGGAAGTAGCCGCCGAACACCGTGACCTCGGTGGGCGACGCCATGCTGTCATCGTCGGACTGCACCGCGTCGATGGTGCCGCGCTGCATGGCGCGGAACAGCTCGCCCGTGGGCACCAGCTGATCGGCGAAGAACAACTCGATCTGCATCCGGTCTCCGGCGATCTTGTTGAACATGTCGATGGCCGGTTTCACCACGTGCTCGGCCAGCGCCGGGCCCGCATATGTCTGCATCCGCCAGGTGATGGTGGATTGCGCCAGCGCCGGGGTGGCCAGCGGTGCGGCCATCGCACCCGCGCCCGCGGCGGTAAGGAATTTGCGTCTTGTGGTCATGGTCTTTTCTCCTTTGTCGGTGGGGTCCGGCCCCTGAACGGGGCTCTTCTCGGGTTAATCACTGCTTTCAATTTCCATAGACATATCCCGGCAGCCAAAGTGCGATCTGCGGAAAGATCATCACCAGCGCCAGCGCCATGACCATCACCCCCACGAAGGGGATGATCGAACGGTAGATATCGCGCAGCCCGATCTCGGGCGGGGCCATGGCGCGCATCAGGAAGAGGTTATAGCCGAAGGGCGGGGTCATGTAGGCGATCTGCGTGGTGATGGTGTAGAGGACACCATACCAGATCAGGTCGAATCCCAGCGCCCCCACCAACGGCACGTAGAGCGGGGCCACGATCACCAGCATCGCGGTGTCGTCGAGAAACGTGCCCATGACGATGAACGAGAGCTGCATCAGGATCAGGATCATCCACGGGCCGAGGCCCAGCCGCTCGGTAAACAGCGCCTCGATCGCATGCACCGCGCCCAGCCCGTCGAAGATCGCGCCGAAGCCGAGGGCGGCGAGGATGATCCACATGAACATGCAGGTGATGCCGAGCGTGTTGCGCACGCTTTTCTCGAACACGTCCCGCGTCATCCGCCCCTTGAGCACGGCGGCGAGAAAGGCCGCCAAGGCACCGATGGCCGAGCTTTCCACGAGCGAGGTCCACCCCTTGACGAACGGCACCATCATCACCGCGAAGATCACCAGCGGCAGCAACCCCGCGCGCAGCAGGCGCAGTTTTTCCGAGAGGGGCACGTTGCGCTCGTTCTCGGGCAGGGCGGGGCCGAGATGCGGCTGTAACCGGCAGCGGACATAGATGTAGACGATGAAGAGCGTCGCCATCATCAGCCCCGGGATCACGCCCGCGAGCCATAATTGCCCCACCGGCTGCCGCGCGATCATCGCGTAGAGCACCAGCACCACCGAGGGCGGCACGAGGATGCCGAGCGACGAGCCCGCCTGCACCACGCCCGTCACCATGATCTTGTCATAGCCGCGCCGCAGCAATTCGGGCAGGGCGATGGTCGCGCCGATGGCCATGCCCGCGACCGAGAGCCCGTTCATCGCCGAGATCAGCACCATGAGGCCGATGGTGCCGATGGCGAGCCCGCCGCGCACCGGCCCCATCCAGACATGGAACATGCGGTAGAGATCGTCGGCGATGCGGCTCTCGCTCAGGACATAGCCCATGAAGATGAACATCGGCAGTGTCAGCAGCGGGTACCATTTCATGAGCTTCATCGCCGCCGAGAACGGCACCTCGGCCCCGCCCGTGCCCCACAGCGCCAGCGCCGCCACCGCGCCGACGAAGCCGATGGCACCGAACACGCGCTGCCCGGTCATCAGCATGAGCATCATGCCCGAGAACATCACGATGGCGATCAGGTCCTGCGACATCAGGCGGTGTCCTCGCGGAGGGTTTCGAGATCGCGAAACAGCTCCGCGAGGCATTGCAGCAGCATGAGGAACACGCCGAGGCACAGGACGGTCTTGATCGGCCAGAGCGGCGGGCGCCAGGCGGTGGGGCTCACTTCGAGGAAACCGAGCTTGTCCTGCGCGCCCCCGATGCCGTCGGTGACGAGGGCCATGAACAACCCGCCAAAGAAGGCGAAGGGCTCGGTGCCGAAATAGCCCAGAGCGTAGGCCGTGGAACTGACCGCGCCGTAGAACAGCACGCCGAGATAGAACATGAGGAACAGCACGGTGATCGCGTCCACCTGCGCTTTTCGCCGTGTGGACCAGTCGCCGTAGAAGAGGTCCATCCGTACCGCCGAGCCGAGCTGGATCGAGTAGGGGCCGCCCAGCACGTAATAGGCCACCATGACGAATTGCGCTGTCTCCAGCGTCCAGAGCGAGGGTGTGAGGAAGGTCTTGGAAACCGACGACCACAAGAGCACGCCCATGAGCACGAAGATCAGATACATCGTGACGCGCCCGATGGCGCGGTTCATCCGGTCGATGGCCCGGACATAGGCACGCATGAGTTCACGCATCCTGCGCCTCCCGTGGCATGACGGCGTCGAGGGCGGGGCACAGCATCGCGAGCAGGTCGGCGGCGATCTCCTCGCGCGCGCGCCCGGTGGTCAGCAGGTCGTTGCGCAGCTCCAGCATCACGCCGGGCAGCCCGTTCTCCATCCCGTGCAGCCGCAAAGTATGCGTCACGCCATCCTCGGGGCCATAGGGCGCATTGCGCGCGATGCGGCGATGGGGCAGGGCGGGGGCACCCGCGAGCATCGCGTCGGCGAGGCGGCTGTCGTTATCGTGCAGGATGCCGATCTCCATTTCGCGGTACACGCCGAACCATGTCGGGCTGAAGCTGTGGACGGTGACAACAGCGAAGGGCGTGCCGCGCGCGCGCCGCCGGGCGATAAGGGCCGAGAGCGCCTCGGTGAAAGGAATGTAGACCGCGCGCACCCTTGCCGCGCGCGCCGCGTCATCCAGCCCGGCATTGCCGGGCACCGCGATGACCTCGGTCCGCACGGGCATGGCGCTCGGGTCCTCGGGCGGGCGGTTGCAATCGTAGATCAGCCGCGAGACGCGGCCCGCGACAAGCGGCGCATCGAGCGCCTGCGCGAGCAGCGTGGCCACCGCCTCGGCACCCGGATCCCAGGCGGCGTGGCTCTCGCGCGCGGCGGCGTCGAGGCCCAGGTCGCCCCATTCGGCAGGGATGTGATTCGAGGCGTGTTCGCAGACAATGAGCGCCGGGCCGCCCCCGTCCCCGTTCAGGATTTCCACTGCCTTCGCGGTCGTTTCGACCATGTGACTCCCCGCTGTTGGAAAAAGCTTTCCATGTGATCTGTTTTTCGTCAATATTTTTCCAGAAACTGTCGTGCCGGGGCGTGGCGCGGATATCCCCTGCCCCTGGCGCTGCCTGAAAACCCGTCACCGGAGGGCCGCCCGTGACCGATTTCGCCCCCAAGGCCCCGCCAGCCGTGGCGACGGTGCGTCAGCTCATCCGGCAGCATTACCCGTCGCTCACGCAGTCCGAGCGCCGTTTTGCCAACGCGCTGATGGAGAATTACCCCGGCGCCGGGCTGGCGACGATCACGGCGGCGGCGGAAGGGGCGGGGGTGTCGGCCCCGGTGGTGGCGCGGCTGGTGCAGAAACTTGGCTTCAAGGGCTATCCGCAGTTTCACCAGGCGCTGCTGGCAGAGCTACAGGCCAAGGTGTCGGGGCCCGCCGAGCGGCGCGCGGTGTGGGCGGCGGAGGCACCCGAGTCGCACATGCTCAACCGGTTCGCGGCGGCGATGACCTCGAACCTGGCGCAGACCTTTGCCAATGTCGACACCGCGCAGTTCGATGCGGCGGCGCGGGTGCTGGCCGGGGCACCGGGGCTCTACGTGGTGGGCGGGCGCATCACCCGGTCGCTGGCGGAATATGCCTTTACCCATTTCCAGGCGGTGCGCGACGGCGTGCGGCATCTGACGGCGGCACCGGCGAGCTGGCCGCATTACGTGATCGACATGGCGGAGGGCGACGCGCTGCTGATGTTCGACATGCGCCGCTACGAGGAGAACCTGCTGCGCCTCGCCCGCATCGCGGCGGAGCGCGGCGTGCGGGTGATCCTCGTCACCGATCAATGGGCCAGCCCGGTGGCTGGGGTGGCGGAGGTGACATTCAATTGCTGGGGCGAGATCCCCTCGGCCTGGGACAGCAACATCGCCACGCTGTCGCTGGTCGAGGCGCTGATCGCCGCTACGCAGGAAGAGCGCTGGCCCGATGCGCGCGACCGGTTCGAACGGCTCGACCGGCTGTTCGAGATGACGCGGCTGTTCCGCGATTCGTGAGTATCCTCACATGTAGCCGCGCACGAGGCTTGCGGCGAGCAGCGACCAGCCGTCGGCGATGACGAAGAAGGCGAGCTTGAACGGCAGCGAGACGATGGCGGGCGGCACCATCATCATTCCCATCGACATCAGTACCGCAGCGATCACCAGGTCGATGATCAGGAATGGCAGGAAGATCAGGAAGCCGATCTGGAAGGCTCGGGCGATCTCCGACAGCATGAAGCTTGGCACCAGCACCGAGAGCGGTGCGTCGGGGCCCGCGGTGATGCCCGCCGCATCCGGGCGCAGCGCCGCCATTGCCTCGAAGGTGGTGCCGTCGAGCCGCGCGGCCATGAAGCCGCGAAAGGGCTCGATCGCGCGAGGCAGCGCCTCCTCGAGTGCGATCTCCTCGGCCACCAGCGGCGCGATTCCGGCCTCCCAGGCGGTGGTGAAGGTGGGCTCCATCACGAACCAGGTGAGAAACAGTGCGAGGCTCACGAGCAGCATGTTGGGTGGCGATTGCTGCAGCCCGATGCCCTGCCGCAGGATCGACAGCACGGTGATGATGAACGGAAACGCGGTGATCATCACGGCGAGCCCCGGCGCGAGGCTCAGCACGGTGACGAGCGCGATGAGCTGGATGGCCCGGCCCGAGAGCGAATCGCCCTCGCCCAGCGAGATCGAGATGTCCTGGGCCTGCGCCGGGGCGGCGGCGAGGAGCATCAGCGCGAGGGCCGACACCAGCAGCGGCACGGCGCAGGCGGGGCGGGTCGGTGTCATCCCAGCCCGTCGCGCAGGTCGGCCACCTCGGTGAGGCGCACGGCGAGCTGTCCGTCGTCCTCGCCCTCCATCTCCTCGAGCTGGCCGCGCGCGATCAGACGCTCGCCGATATAGAGCTCGACCGCGTCATCGATACGCCGGTCGAGCGGCAGCACCGCGTCGCGTCCCAGAGACAGCAGTTCGCGGATGGCGGGCCGGGCCTTGCCCACCGAGACGATGATCTCGATTGGCACGGCGGAGAACGGGTTGGACATGTCCGCGGCGGTCGCGGAGGGGCGGTCGGCTGTGCTGTCGGTCATGCGCTGGCCTTTCCTGTCTGGGTCTGGTCGAAGAATCCGCGGATCGCGGCGTCGATGCCCGCGAGCACCTCGGCGAGGTCGATCTCGTGTTCGTCCTCGCCGAAGCGCAGCGAGACCTGCCCGGGGCCGAGCGTGTCATCCTCGGAGAGCGCGGCACCGATACCGGGCTCGTCTTCGAGCAGGTGCGCGATCCGCGGCGCGTCGGACGGGGAGGCGGCGATGGTGACGGCGAGGCGGCCCTGGTCGCGGGCAAGCTCGTCGAGCATCTCCGCGAGGCGCGGCCCGAGGCTCTCCTGCGCGAGCCGGGGCAGCACCGCCGTCGTCATCTGCGTGAGCAGCGGTCGAAGCGCCTGCATCACCGCGGCGTGGGCCTCCTCGTAGGTAAAGCTGAGATCCTGGAGGTTCTGCGCGAGATCGGCGGTGATCCGGCGGGCATCCTCGGCCTGCGCCTTCACGGCATCGTCCCATCCGGCCTGGTAGCCGGTCTCGAAGGCTTGGAGCCGCTCATCCTCGAGCGAGGCATCGGTGAGCGTGACCTCGTGGCCGTCCTGCGCGGTGTCGAAATTCTCAAGCAGGTGGGCGATGGACATCAGCGTCTCTCCTCTTCGCCTTCGAGCCATGTGCGCAGGATTTCCACGGTTTCCTCCTGCCGCTCGCCGATCAGCGCGCGCAGGCGCGCCACCGGGTCCTCGGGGCGCGGCCCGGTCTCGCCCGGCGCGGAGACGCGGGGCGCAGCCGGGCCGCCCTTCGCGCCGTCCTCGCCGGAGACGAGCGACAGGCTGCTGGCATCGAATTCGCCCTCGTCGATCTCGCCGGTGAGCGGGGCGGGCGTGTCCGCGCCGGTGCCTGCTGCCACCGCCGACGGGCCTGCCGGACCTGCGGGAGTGCCGAGCCGCGCGGGGGCGGGCGGCGGGCGCATCAGCACCGGGCGCAGCACGAAGAGCCCGAGCACCAGCGCCACGATGCCGAGCACGAGCGCCTGCACCAGCGACATCGTGTCGATGGCCAGCCGGTCGAGAAACCCGGGGGGCGGCGGCGTCCCCGCCGGGGCGGCGGCCTCGAAGGGCAGCGCCCGCAGCGTCAGCGCGTCGCCGCGCTCGGGGTCGAGCCCGACCGCCGAGGCGACCAGCTCGCGCAGCGCGGTCAGTTCCTCCTCTGGGCGCGGCGGCGCGTCGCTCGCGTCCCCGGTGCCGCCGCCGGGCAGCGCGTTGACCAGCACAGCCACGCTCATCCGCTTGATCGCGCCGGGCCCCATGATCACCTCGCGCTCGGTGGTCGAGACCTCGTAGTTCACCCGCTCGCGGGTCTCTTCGCGGTTGCTCGTCGCGTCCGCGTCGCCGCCGGCATCGCCCTCGGGCAGGTTCGAGGCCACGGTGACGGTGCCCCCGGTGCCCGAGGCGGTCTCGGTGTTTTCCTCGGTATCGCTGCTGATCGCCACGCGGCTTTCGGGGTCGAAGCGGCGTTCGCGGATCGATTCGCTGCGTGTCTCGGTCTCGAGCGTGACCTCGACCACCGCGTTGCCCGGCCCGACACGCGCCTCGAGCAGGCGCAGCGCGCTCAGGCGGAGCGCCTCGGCGCGGTCGTCGGGGGCGTTGGCCGACGCGTCCTCGGCGGTCCCTAAGAGGCTGCCCTCGCTGTCGATGATGGCCACATCCTCCGGGGAAAGCCCGGCCACCGCGGAGGCCACGAGGAATTGCAACGCGCGCGCGTGCTGCGGCGAGAGCCCCTGCCCGCCGGTGGTGACGGAGACCGAGGCGGAGTGACGGATGTCGCGCTGGAACGGGTTGGACCCGGTCGAGGCGAGATGCACGCGCGCGGCGCTCACCGCCGGATGCGCGAGGATGGTGCGCGCGAGCTCGCCTTCCTTGGCGCGCCAGTAGGCGGCGTCAAACATCTGCGAGGTGGTGCCGAATCCCGACAGCCCGTCGAGCAGCTCGTAGCCCTTGGTGGAGTTGGCCGGCAGCCCCTCTCCGGCCAGCGTCATGCGCAGCCCGTCGCGCTCGGACGCGGGTACGAAGATGGCGTCGCCGCGTACCTCGTGGCCGATGCCGCGCTGCTCGAGCGCGGCGATCACCTCGCCGGCCGCCGGGGCGTCGAGCCCGGCGTAGAGCAGGCTCATCGATGGGGCCGCGGCGATTCGCGCAAGGCCCAGGACGGCGGCGAACATGCCCAGCGTCGCCACCCCGACGATCAGGCGCCGCCGCGTGTCGAGCGCATTCCACAGGCCGAGTAATTGCTGCACGGTGATGCCTCCTCGTGATCGGCGTTCTGCCGGTCTGCGGGGTCATCCTTCCTGCATCAGGCTTAACATTCGGTTAGTTCCTGCCGGGTTATGGTGCCGCCATTGGCACGAAAGAGGACCGTGTGATGGCGGACAAAGAGGAGACGGAAGACAGCGCGGACCGCGCCGCACCATCGCGGCTCCCGCTGATCATCGGGCTGGTACTGGCGCTCGCCGGTGGCGGCGGCGGGTTCTATGCCGCCCGGGCCGGGCTTCTTCCCTTCAGCCCCGGCGCGACCGGAGAGGCGGGTGCCGCCGCGACAGGGGACGGATCCGGGGGCGGCACGACCGAAGAGCAGGAGACCGTCGATTTCGGCCATCTCGTCTATGTGCCTGTCGAACCGCTGGTGATCTCCTTCTCCGATGGCGGGCGCAGCCGCCACCTGCGCTTCCGCGCCGAGCTCGAGGTGCCTGGCGGTGAGGCGCAGGAGGTGGCGCGCGTCATGCCGCGGATCATCGACGTGCTCAACACCTACCTGCGCGCCTTGCGAATCAGCGATCTCGAGGAAAGCGCCGCGCTGCCGAGGCTTCGGGCCCAGATGCTGCGGCGGGTGCAGGCCGTGGTGGGACGCACGCGGGTGAACGACCTGCTGGTGATGGAATTCGTGCTCAACTGAAGGGAGGCAGAGATGGACCTGATTGCCGATATCCTGCTGGTCGCCGGGGCCCTCGGGGCGGGGCTCTACTGCCATGTACTCGCCCGCAGGCTCAGCCGTTTCAACGACCTCGAGAGCGGGGTCGGCGGTGCCGTTGCCGTGCTGTCGGCGCAGGTCGATGACCTCGCGCACACGCTGCGTGACGCTCAGAACGCCGCCGGCAACGAGACCCGCTCGCTCGAGACGCTCACCGACCGGGCCGAGGCGGTGGCCAAGCGGCTGGAGCTCCTGATGGCGTCGATGCACGACCTGCCCGAGCCTCCCAAGCCCACGGAAAATGGCACGACCCCGGTGTTCCGCCACGGCGCGTCACGAAATGGCGGAGGCGCACAATGAAACGCGCGCGGCCCGGGCTCCGGCTGCGTCCGCGCGGGACGCTGGCGGTGATCTTGGCACTGCTGGTGGCCTCGGCGCTGGTCCGGCTCGGCGGAGGCGCGGGCCAGGCGACGGCGCGCGCCGTCGCGACTGCCGGGACCGCCGAGCAGGCTTCCGGCCACTGCGAAACCCCCGCCGATCTGCAGCGCCTGCTCGACGAGATGATGGCGCGCGAGGCGCGTCTCGCCGAGGACGAGGCGGCGCTCGCCGACCGGCGCGAGGCGCTGGCGCTCGTCGATGCCGAGATCGCGCGCAAGCTCGACGAGCTCGCCGCGGCCGAGGATTCTCTGCGGCGCACCCTGGCCATCGCCGAGACCGCCGCCGAGGACGACATCGCCCGGCTCACCCGGGTCTACGAGACGATGAAGCCCAAGCAGGCCGCGGCGCTCTTCGAGCAGATGGACGCGCGATTCGCCTCCGGCTTCCTCGCCCGCATGCGACCCGATGCGGCGGCGGAGATCATGGCCGGCCTGTCGCCCGAGGCCGCGCACATGCTCAGCGTGGTGCTCGCCGGTCGCAACGCCGAGGCCGAATGACCGGCGCGGCGTCAGGCTTTCTTAACCCGCCGGTGGCAGGATGCGGGCCGGTTCCATGAAGCGGAGAGGGCGATGATCGGCATTCTTGGCATCCTGGTCGTGTTCGTGATGGTCTTTGGCGGCTATCTCGTCGCTGGGGGCAAGCTCGGCATCATCCTGCATGCCGCCCCGTTCGAGATGATGATGATCGGCGGTGCCGCCATCGGCGCTTTCCTCATCGGCAACGATGTCCCCACCATCAAATACACGGTCAAGAGCCTTGGACGCGTGTTCAAGGGGCCGCGCTGGAAACCCGGCGATTACCGTGATCTCCTGTGCCTGCTCTTCACGCTGATCCGGCTCGCGCGGCAGAACCCGGTCGCCGTCGAGGAGCATATCGAGGCACCTGGCGAGTCGACGATATTCACGCGCTACCCCCGCATTCTCGCCGATCCCGAGGCCGTCTCGCTCATCGGTGACACGCTGCGCTCGGCCTCGATGAACTACGACGATCCCCACCAGGTAGAAGAGGTGCTCGACAAACGGATGGAGGCGCAGCAGCAGCACGCCCTGCACCCCAGCCACGCGCTCCAGACGATGGCCGACGGGCTCCCGGCGCTGGGTATCGTCGCGGCGGTACTGGGGGTCATCAAGACGATGGCGTCGATCGACCAGCCGCCCGAAATCCTCGGCAAGATGATCGGCGGGGCGCTTGTCGGCACATTCCTCGGCGTGTTCCTCTCCTATGGCTTCGTCGGCCCTTTTGCCAGCCGCCTGCGCGACGTGACCGAGGAGGACGCACATTTCTACAAGCTCATCCGCGAGGTGCTCGTGGCAAATCTGCACAACCACGCGGCCAATATCTGTATCGAGGTGGGGCGGCAGAACACCCCCTCGCACAACCGGCCCGGCTTTACCGATCTCGAGGAGGCGCTCAAGGCCACGAAGCAGGGGGCGGCATGATCCGCGCGCGGCCCGTACCTGCCCTTGCGGCCTGGCTCGCGCTATGGTTCGCGGCTCTCGCGCTTCCCGCCACCGCGCAGACGGTTCCCGTGCGCTCCGGTGCACATGACGGGTTCGACCGGCTCGTGCTCGACATGCCGGGGCGCAGGTCCTGGCGCGTCGTCCCCCGCGAGAGCGGGGCCTCGGTGATCTTCGAGTCCGCCGGGTTGCGATTCGATCTCGGCGCGGTGTTCGACCGGATCGGGCGGCAACGGCTGCGCGCGATCTCCGCGTCCGGGGATGGCGTTCGGCTCGACCTCGCATTCGCCTGCGATTGCCGGATCGCGCCGTTCTGGCACGCGGGCGACATGCTCGTGATCGACATTGCCGACGCGCCCGCAGACACGGCATCCGCTCCGACCGCCCGGCCCCGCCCGTGGCCTTTGGCGGGGCCGGAATCTGCCACTCCGGACGTACCGGCGCTTGGGCGGCCCTCTTCTGCCGGTGCCGCGCTGGCCGCTCGGCTCGACGCTCGGACCGGCCCGCGAATCACTGCGCTGCCCGACGCCGGGGCCGCGCCTCCGGCGGACCGGCTCGACACCATGCGCGCGACGCTCGGGCAACAGCTTGGCCGTGCCGCGAGCCAGGGGCTCGTTACACCGGCCACAGGCGGGCAGGGCCGCGACGCGGCCTCCCTCGCCCCGCCGCCCGGCCCCCCGGGTGCGCCGCCCGCAGCCGCGGCGGACCGCTCTGGGACGAGAGAGGGCCGGACTGCCGCGCCGGGCCTGCGCATCACCACCAGCATGGACCGCGACACCGCCGCACCGCCGCGTCCGGCCCGCGGCGAGCGCGCCTGCCCGCCGGTGGCGCATCTCGATGTGGCGGGCTGGGGCAGCGCGCGGCCCTTCGCTTTCGAGGTGGGACGGCTCAACGGTGCGCTTTTCGGCGAGTTCGACACGGTCCGCGGGGCAGAGGCTCTGCGCCTTGCACGGCTCTACATTCATCATGGCTTCGGGGCCGAGGCGCGGCAGGTACTCGACTGGCTCGATGCCGATGTGCCGGAAATAGCCCGCGCGCGCAATCTCTCCCGGCTCGTCGAGGGCCGGGCACTGCCCGCGGGGGCCGCGCTTGCCGCCGCGCTCGGCTGCGGCGAGCCGGGTGTGCTCTGGGCGATTCTCGCGATGCCGGAATTGCAAGAGGAAAGCGTGTTCGACCATCGCGCGCTCCGCCGGTCCTTTGTCGCCTTGCCCGGTGGCTTGCGGCGCGCTCTTGGACCCGGACTCGTGCAGCGGCTGGTCGCCGCCGGGCATCGCGAGACCGCCGACGCGATCTTGCGTCACCTGCGCGGGAGCGACGCGCTGTCGAATGCCGAAACCGGGCTGGCAATCGCTGCGCTGGCCACAGAGACGGGCGAGGATGCGGCGGCGGAAGAGGCGCTGCGCGCGGTCGCCCGCACCAATGCGGAACAGACCGGCGTGGCGCTGGCCGAGACCATCGAGCGGGCGCTCGCGCGCGAGGCCCCGGTGGATTTCGACGACGCGGAGCTGGCCGGGGCGCTTGCCTTCGAGCATCGCGGCACGCCGCTCGGGGGGCGCCTTGCGCTGGCGTATGTCTCGGCGCTCGCGGCCTCGGGCGCTTTCGGCGAGGCGATAGACGAATTCCGGCGGCTGCGCTCCTCTGTTCCGGACGCGGAGGTGGCCCGGGTCGCGTCGGTCCTGGCTAAGTATCTCGAGCGCCAGGCCGGTGATGTCACCTTCCTGCGCGTCATGATGACCGACAAGCTGCTGTCTCCCGGGGCGCTCGAGGGTGACGTGGCGTCGGACGTCGCACGCCGCCTGCTCGCGCTGGGCTTCCCGGCCGAGGCGGCGCGGCATGTCGCCCGGGCACCGCGCGCGCGGCCGGGGGCGGACGGCACGGCGCGGCATGTGCTGCGCGCGCGGATCGCGCTGGCGCAGGAGCGCCCGGCCGCGGCGCTCAGCGAGCTTCTGGGTCTCGAGGGGGCCGAGGCCGACCTGCTGCGCGCCGCGGCGCTCGCCGCGCGGGGCAATCACGCTGCAGCGCGGCGGCTCTTTGCCGCTCGCGACGCCGCCCGCCGCGCCGACCGAGCCGCGCTGCATACCGGGCGCGCCGAGATGCTGGCCGAGACGGCGGACACCTCCCTGCGCGAGGTAGGGGATATCCTCGCGCGCGATGCCGCCGCCCCGGCGGCGGGCGGGGGTGCGGAGATCGCGTCGCATCGCAAACTTCTGGAGCGCAGTACGGCGCTGCGCGGTGCCATGGCACGGCTGCTCGCCGCCACCCCGGCGCAGGCTGCCAAGAGATAGCATTCGCGCCGCGGCTAACCGAATCTCAACCAAGACCGCGCAATCTCGGGGCACGGCACCGCCGCCGATCGTCAACACCACAGGGAGGGTCCCCGTGCCAAGCCGCCAGCCGCCTTCGCCCCTCCCCGCCACGGCGCGGCGCGCAGGCGCTTTGGCCCGGCAATGCCGCGCCTGACCCGCGCCCAGCTCTTCCAGCCCACGGTGCTGCTGGCGCTGGCGCTGATGGCGATCATCGTAATGATGATCCTGCCGGTGCCCTCATGGGTGCTCGATATCGGGCTGGCGGCCTCTTTCGCGCTGGCGATCCTGATCTTCACCGTCACGCTCTTCATCGAGCGACCGCTGGATTTCTCGTCCTTCCCGACGATCCTGCTGGCGTCGCTCATGCTGCGCCTGTCGCTCAACGTCTCCTCGACCAAGCTCATCATCGGCGAGGGTCACAGCGGCACGGCCGCCGCCGGTCACGTGATCGAGGGCTTCGCCGATTTCGTCATGGGCGGCAGCATCTTCCTCGGCCTCGTCGTGTTCGGCGTGCTGCTCATCGTGAACTTCCTCGTCATCACCAAGGGGGCCGCGCGCATGGCCGAGGTGGGCGCGCGCTTCGCGCTCGACGCGATGCCGGGCAAGCAGCTGGCGATCGACAGCGACCTCTCCGCCGGGGCCATCTCGCACGAGGAGGCGCGCGAGCGCCGCGACCGCGACCAGCAAGAGACGACCTTTTTCGGCTCGCTCGACGGTGCCTCCAAGTTCGTCAAGGGCGATGCCATCGCCGGGCTGCTCATCACGCTGCTCAACCTCGTGATGGGCCTCGTCATGGGCACGCTGGTCCATGACATGGCGCTGGGCGAGGCGTTCGAGACCTACGCCATACTGACGGTCGGCGACGGGTTGGTGACGCAGATTCCCGCGGTGGTGATCTCCATCGCCTCGGCGCTCCTGCTGGCGCGCGGCGGCACGCTGGGGGCGACCGATACCGCGATCACCGGCCAGATCCTGCGCCACCCCTCGGCGCTGGTGACGGTGGCGGTGCTGATGGGGCTCTTCGCGCTGGTGCCGGGCCTGCCCTTCATGCCTTTCATCATCGGAGCGCTCGCGCTCGGGGCCGTCGCCGTTTTCGGCCTGCGCGCCGCGAGGGGGGAGGCGGAGGCCGAGCCCGGGCACACTGCCGCTGCCATGCCCGCGCCCGAGCCGTCGATGGGCGACATCCTCGAGCTCGACGATATCCACGTGGAATTCGCGCCGGACCTCATCAACATGGTTCTCGACCCCGGTGAGGGGCTCGATGCGCGCATCGCCAACATGCGTCGCCACATGGCCACACGCTACGGGCTGATCCTGCCCGAGATCCGCCTGACCGACGACTCGGCGCTTGAGCCCGGGACCTATGCGATCCGCATTCACGGCGTCGACCAGGCACGCGCCGGGCTGCGGGCGGATCATTTCCTAGCCCTCGATCCCGACGGCCACCCGGATTTGCCCCCGGGCGAGACGGTGCGCGAGCCCGTCTACCAGGCACCGGCGCGGTGGATACCGGCGGCGGCGCGCGACAACGCGGTGCTCGGCGGTGCGACGGTGGTCTCGCCCGGCGAGGTGCTCGCCACGCACCTGCTGGAGATCATCCGCCGCAATCTCGGGCGGCTGCTGACCATGAAGGCGATGCGCCGCCTGCTCGACGAGATGGTCAACCTCGCCGACGCGGGCCGGGCCGAGGCCAACCGCAAGCTGCTAGAGGAGATGATGCCCGACCGTATCGCGCCGGACCTGCTGCACGGTGTGCTGCGGCTCCTGCTGGCCGAACAGGTCTCGATCCGCAACCTGCCGCTGATCATCGAGGCGGCGGCCGAGGGCCGGCAGGGCGGGGCGAGCGCCGAGGCGATCTGCGAACATGTGCGCCAGCGGCTCGGTTTTCAGATCGTGGGTGAGCTGACGCGCGCGGATGGCACACTGCCGCTGATCCAGCTCGCCCCGGAATGGGAGGAGCGGTTCCTGTCGCACCAGGTCGAGGCCGAGCGCGGTCGTCCCGACGTGGCGCTGCCGCCTGAGCTGTTCAACGCGCTCACCGGCGGTATCGCCGAGGAGGTCAATACCGCGCTGGAGCGCGGCATCAGCCCGGCGGTCATCACCTCGACGCAGCGGCGGCGATTCTTGCGCATGGCGCTCGCGGCGAAGCAGGTGCGCGCGCCGGTCCTCTCGTTCGAGGAGATCGGTGTCGAGGCGCAACCGGCACTGGTGGGCGTGGTGGCGGCATGACCGGGCTCGAGGCGCTGATCCGGCTGTCGCAGGACATGCTCTGGCTTCATGCGCTGGTGTTCTTCCGGGTGGCACCTATGATCGCGCTGTTTCCCGGCTTCGGCGAGCGCATGGTACCGGTGCGCATCAAGCTGGGCCTCGCGCTGGCGCTGACGGCGATCACCGCTCCTGCGCTCACCCCTGCGCTGGGGCCCTTGCTGGCCGCGGGCCCCGATCTCGCCAGGCTCATCCTCACCGAGACTGCCATCGGCCTGTTGCTCGGCATCGGCATCCGCCTGTTCGTTCTGGCCCTGCAGACCGCAGGCTCGATCGCCGCGCAATCGACCTCGCTGGCGCAGATCCTGGGCGGTGCCAACATCACGCCCATGCCCGCCATCGGCCACCTGCTGGTGACCGGGGCCGTAGCGCTGGCGATGATCCTGGGCCTGCACCTGCGCCTCGCCGAGTTCGCGATCGAGAGCTACCGGCTGTTCCCGCCCGCCCGCCTGCCCGGGGCCGAGGGGGTGGCGGAATGGGGGACCGGCCGCGTGGCCCATGCCTTCGCCCTCGCCTTCACGCTGGCCGCGCCCTTCGTGATCGCCTCGATGCTCTATAACCTCACGCTCGGCGTCATCAACCGTGCCATGCCGCAGCTCATGGTCGTCTTTGTCGGCGCGCCCGCGATCACGGCGGCCGGGCTGGTGCTGCTGTTTTTGCTCGCGCCCGCGATCATCGGCATCTGGGCAGACGGTCTTGGCGGGTTCCTTGCCGATCCGGTCGGGGGCGGATGATGGCCGAGCCGCAGGACGACAGCGACAAGACCCATGAGGCGACCGAGCACAAGCTGCGGAAGGCGCGCGAGAAGGGCGAGCTTGCGCGCTCGGCCGATCTCAACACCGCCGGGTCCTACGCGGGCTTCCTGCTCGCGGCAATGGCGGCGGGGGCGGGCGCGATGCAAGAGGCCGGCTCGCTGATGACGCGCCTGTTCGATCAGCCCGACCGCCTCGCGCCGCTGGTCTTCTCGGGCGGGCCGGGGATGGCCGCGCTCGCCGGGCTTCTGCTGGGGGTGGGATTGGCGCTGTCGGTCTTTTTTCTGCTGCCGGGCGCGGTGGCGCTTCTGTCGGCAGTGGCGCAGAGAAGCCTCGTCTTTGCCACCGCGCGGCTCGAACCGAAACTGTCACGGATCAGCCCTGTTGAGAACGCCAAGAACAAGTTCGGGCCGAGCGGGCTGTTCGAGTTCGCCAAGAGCACGGTCAAGCTCGTGGCCTTCTGCGTCCTGCTCGGGGTCTATCTCGGCGGGCAACTGCCGCGCATGGCCGCGTCGCTGCATGCCGATCCGGGCCAGGTCGGGGCGTTGATGGCGCGCATGTCGGTCGAGTTCCTCGCCGTGGTAGTGGTCATCGCCCTGCTTATCGGCGCGGCGGATTTCTTCTGGCAGCGCTTCGATCATGCCCGCCGCCAGCGCATGTCGCACAAGGAGGTGCGCGACGAGCACAAGGAGCACGAGGGCGACCCGCACATGAAGCGGCAGCGCCGCCAGAAGGGAATGGAAATCGTCTCGGGGCGGATGATGGAGGACGTGCCTAAGGCCGACGTTGTGATCGTCAACCCGACTCATTACGCCGTGGCGCTGCGCTGGAGCCGGGCACCGGGCACGGCACCGGTCTGCGTGGCGAAGGGGGTGGATCACCTCGCGCTGCGCATCCGCGACCTGGCCCGCGAGAACGGCGTGCCGTTGCACTACGATCCGCCGGTGGCCCGTGCGCTCCACGCCGAGACCGAGATCGGGCAGGAGATCGACCCGCGCCATTACCGCGCGGTGGCCGCAGCGATCCGCTTCTCCGATGCGATGCGCCGCAAGGCAAGGTATTTCGGATGAGCGACGACAGCCACGCCGCACTCTGCGCGCTGACCGATGCGCTCCACGAACGCGAGGCGGCGCGGCTGCACGCCCTGCGCGACAAGGAGGCCCGGCTGCGCGCGGCGCTCGACCGGCTCGACGTGCAGGCCC
>Ga0102928_1000875_pt1 | contig 19319 bp, 10 predicted proteins | sample SalPonR1_B_D1_MG_FD_78504 | JGI IMG/M metagenome (GOLD analysis project Ga0102928, IMG submission 78504) | Salt pond soil microbial communities from South San Francisco under conditions of wetland restoration - Salt Pond MetaG R1_B_D1_MG | ecosystem: Environmental > Aquatic > Marine > Intertidal...
CCACCGCCGGGGAAGATGTCGGGCGGCAGGATGGCGCCCTCGCCGGTGATGAAATCGGCGTAGAACGGGTCACCGGGGAACGCCGGGTAGAAGAGCTCGCCCCGGTCGGTGAACATCCGGTCCTGGATGGCGTAGGCCAGCTCGTACGGATAGGCAGGCAGGCCGAGCGGATTGCCGGCCTCGCCGGTGTCGAACTGGTCGCGCACGAAGTAGAACCCGGCCAGCCCGGCGTAGACGTTGAGGCGGGTGATGCCGAGCGCATGGTCGTGGTACCAGAGGTTGCCGGCGGGGACGGAGTTGTCGTACCGGAACGTGTTGGTGAACCCGCCCGGAACGAAGTCCCACTGCGGCCCCTTGACCCCGCCGTCGGGGCTGTAGAAGAACTCGGGGTTGCCGTCGAACTGGAAGTCGCTGTTACCCCCGTGCAGGTGGGTCACCATCGGTACGCCGTTGCGCCTGATGGAGTACTGGCGGTAGTCGACGCCGTTCGCCGAACTCGCCCCGTGCAGCGAGTAGCACCAGTGCAGGCTCTCGTCCACCGGCAGCAGGTGCGTGTTGCCCAGTTCGTTCTCCCACCGCACGACGGTCTCATCCGCTCCCCCGGCCGACGTGCTCATCACCTGGATGGTCTGCCCCGGCCACGACACCGTGTCGTTCCCGTACCCCCAGACGTTCGTCCGGAGCCGGCGACCGCTGCGGGGATCGACGAGCCCGATCTGCTGCACGGTCTGACGTGCCCGGATGCTGAAGTTCGGCTGCTGGACCGGTCGACCGTTCTGGTTGAGGTCCTTGAACAGGAACGCCGGGTCGAGCGCGTTGGGAGCGAGCTCGACGAACTTCGGCTGCAGGAACGGATCGCTCAGACCCGCCGCAGCTCTCGCGGCTCGAACCTGCGCCGGACTGGCGAAGTCGAGTCCCGTTCCGGTGACCCCCAACAGCGCAGCGCCGACGGCGCTCCGTCTCGCAAGAGCCAGAAGCTCCCTGCGACTCATGCCCGCTGCGACCATGGCTCCCCCTCGAGGCTCGTGACGTACCGTGCACTTCCCCGGCACATCACGGAGCAAACCCACGAAGTCGAGAAAATTCTCAGTGAGGAAGGATCACGCTCACTGGGCGTCGCGCAGCTCCCGGCGGAGATCGTTGATCTCGTCGCGGAGCTTGGCGGCGTACTCGAACTTCAGCTCGGCCGACGCCTCGTGCATCTCGGCTTCGAGGGTCTGGATGAGCCGCCCGAGTTCCTGCTGTGGCAGCGACTTGAGGTCGCGTTGCACCTTGTCGCGCTCGCGCTGGCGGCGACGGTCCTTGCCGGGCACGGGCGCCGTGTCGTCGGGCCGCAGCAGCGACAGGATGTCGCCCACGGCCTTGCGGATGGTCTGCGGGTCGATCCCGTGTTCCTCGTTGTACGCCAGCTGCAGCTTGCGCCGCCGCTCGACCTCGCCGATCGCCGCCTCCATCGACCGGGTGACCGTGTCGGCGTACATCACCACCTGACCGTCGACGTTGCGCGCCGCTCGGCCCATGGTCTGGACGAGCGACGTCTCCGACCGCAGGAAGCCCTCCTTGTCGGCGTCGAGGATGCACACCAGCGACACCTCCGGCAGGTCGAGCCCCTCACGGAGCAGGTTGATGCCGACCAGCACGTCGAAGTCGCCGAGGCGCAACCCGCGCAGGATCTCGATGCGCTGGATCGTGTCGATGTTGGAGTGCAGGTACCGCACCCGCAGCCCCTGTTCGAGGAGGTAGTCGGTGAGGTCCTCGGCCATCTTCTTGGTGAGCGTGGTGACGAGCACCCGGTCGCCGCGGGTGATGCGGTCGTTGACCATCTCCATGAGGTCGTCGATCTGGCCCTTGGTGGGCTTCACGATCACCTCGGGGTCGACGAGGCCGGTGGGCCGCACGATCTGCTCGACCACCTTGGTGGACACGCGCAGCTCGTAGTCGCTGGGGGTGGCCGACATGAACACGCCCTGGTTGACCCGTTCGAGCACCTCGTCGAAGGTGAGCGGCCGGTTGTCGCGCGCCGACGGCAGACGGAAGCCGTGGTCGACCAGCATGTCCTTGCGACTGCGGTCGCCGGCGAACTGACCGTGCAACTGCGGCACCGCCACGTGGCTCTCGTCGATCACCAGCAGGTAGTCGTCGGGGAAGTAGTCGAGCAGCGTGAACGGTGGTTCGCCGTGGTCGCGGCCGTCGATGTGCATCGAGTAGTTCTCGATGCCGTTGCAGTAGCCCACCTCGCTCATCATCTCGAGGTCGTACTGGGTGCGCATGCGCAGCCGCTGGGCCTCGAGCAGCTTGTCGTGCTCCTCGAACCACTGCAGCCGCTCCTGCAGCTCGACCTCGATCTTCCCCATCGCCTTGGCCATGCGCTCGGAGCCGGTGACGTAGTGCGTGGCGGGGAACACGTAGGCCCGCTGCAGCTCGCTGAGCTGTTCGCCGGTGAGCGGGTCGATGGTGGTGATGCGGTCGACGGTGTCGCCGAACATCTCGATGCGCAGTACCGACTCCTCGTAGGCGGGGTGCACCTCGATGGTGTCGCCGCGCACCCGGAAGTTGCCCCGCCCGAGGGTCATGTCGTTGCGGTCGTACTGCATGTCGACGAGGCGGCGCAGGATGTTGCGCATGTCGTAGTCGACGCCGACGCTGAGGTCGAGCAGGTTGCCCCGGTACTCCTCGGGGTTGCCCATGCCGTAGATGCACGACACCGACGCCACCACGATCACGTCACGCCGGGTGAGCAGCGCCGCCGTGGCCGAGTGCCGCAGGCGGTCGATCTCGTCGTTGATCGAGCTGTCCTTCTCGATGTAGGTGTCGCTGCTGGGGATGTACGCCTCGGGCTGGTAGTAGTCGTAGTAGCTGACGAAGTACTCGACCCGGTTGTCGGGGAAGAACTCGCGCATCTCCTGGGCCAGCTGGGCGGCGAGCGACTTGTTGGGAGCGAGGATCAGCGTGGGGCGTTGCGTCTGCTCGATGGTCCAGGCGATGGTGGCCGACTTGCCCGACCCGGTGATGCCGAGCAGCGTCTGGAACCGGTCGCCGGCCTCGATGCCGTCGCTGAGCGCGGCGATGGCGGCGGGCTGGTCGCCGGCGGGCTCGTAGTCGGCGACCATGCGGAAGCGCTGGTCGTCGTGGGCCGCGTAGTTGCTGGCGGGTGCCGACTCGAGGAGCACCGCGTCGGGAGCGTCGGGCGCAGTGGGCGCAGAGGGCGCGGACATGTCGCCATCCTACCGCCGAACGTCTGTTCGTCCAGGGCGACGGTGGGTCCCCTGGTGGGCGCAGGCAGGTCCGTCCGCGGCGCGATGGCGGGTTCACCGGCAAGTGCAGCGGGGGCTGCGACACGGGCCCTCTACAGTGTCGCCGGTGGACGCCGACGCCGTGCTGGCCGACCTCGACGCCGACCAGCGCGCCGCCGTCACCAGCGACTCGCGGCTGGTGGCCGTGATCGCCGGGGCCGGTTCGGGCAAGACGCGGGTGCTCACCCGCCGGATCGCCCACCGCATCGCCACCGAGTCGGCCGACGCCCGGCACACCCTCGCGCTCACGTTCACCCGCGAGGCCGCCGGCGAGATCCGTCGCCGCCTGCTCCGGCTGGGCCTGCGCGAGCGGGTGGAGGCCGGCACGTTCCACTCGGTGATGCTCGGCGTGCTCACCCAGCGCTGGGCCGACACCGACCGTCGCCCCCTCACCGTGGTGTCCGACCGGCGACGGTTGGTGGGCGACGCCCTCTCGGCGGGCTCCACCGATGTCGACCGGCGCCAGCTGGCGGCCTTCGTCGCCGAGATCGACTGGGCGTCGGCTCGCGGCATCGCCCCCGAGGCCTATGCCTCTGCCTGCCGGCGGCAGCAGCGCCGGCCCGGGCCGGGCGTCGACCGCTGTGCCGCGGTGTACGCCGACTACACCCAGCTCAAGCGGCGCCGCGGCGTGATCGACTTCGACGACGTACTCGGCCACGCGATCCGCGACATGCGGCGTGACGCCGACTTCGCCGAGAGCGTGCGGTGGCGTTTCCGCCACGTGCTGGTCGACGAGGCGCAGGACCTCAACCCGCTGCAGCACCAACTGGTCGACCTGCTCCGCCACGGCCGCGACGACCTCTTCCTCGTGGGTGATCCCGCCCAGGCCATCTACGGGTTCAACGGCGCCGACCCGAGCCTGCTGGTGGAGGTGGAGACCCGGTTCCCCGGCGTGGAGGTGGTGCGCCTGCCGGTGAACCACCGCTGCACCCCGCAGATCGTCCGTGCCGGCGTACACGTGCTCGACACCACCGGACAGCCCGGCGCACTCGTGTCGAACCGCGGCGACGGGCCGGTGGTGGAGCGCCTGCACGCCGCCGACGAAAACGACGAGGCCGCCCAGGCGGCGCGGTTCGTCGTCGGGCTCGATCCCAACCTCGTCCGCAGCGGCAACGTGGCGGTCCTCGCCCGCACGAACCAGCAGCTCGCTGCATTCGAGGCGGCCTTCCGATCGGCGGGTCTGCCCACTCGACGTTCGGCGACGGCCGCCGGCTCCCCGCTGCAGGCCGTGGTGCGGTCGGCGGCCACCCGCGGGTCGGCGTCGCAACTGCGCGGCTGGGCGCACGACATCCTCGACGCTCCCCCGCCGGCACCGGCCACCACTCGCTCGACCGGCAGCGCCCGCGGCCGCGACGACGACACGCCCGACCCCGAACGTCGCGTGGCCGCTGCGGTGCTCGACTACCTGCGCGAGCAGCCGCTCGGTGACGGGGCCGGATTCCGCGGGTGGGTCGCCACCACCAACCCGTTCCGTGATGCCTCCACCGACGGTGTCGACCTGCTGTCGTTCCACGCCGCCAAGGGACGCGAGTGGCACACGGTGATCGTGTCGGGGGTGGAGACCAGCCTGGTGCCGCACAAGTCGGCCACCACCGCCGACACGAGAGCCGAGGAGGGACGCCTGCTGTACGTGGCGCTGACGCGGGCCACCGACCGCCTGCTGATCACCCACGCCGCCCGGCGGCACGGCTACGCCCGCGCCGCGAGCCCCTTCCTCGAAGGGTTGGATCTCGACGAGCCCGCCGCCGCTCCCCCACCGCGCCGGCGACGGACGGCAGCCGATCCGGTCGGTGAGCGGCTCCACGCGTGGCGCAACGACGCAGCGCGGCGTGCCGGCATCCTGCCCGAACAGCTGTGCAGCAGCCGGGATCTCGATGCGATCGCCTGCTCGCGGCCCACGACGGCCGACGAACTGGCCGAGGTGACGTCGTTCGGGTCGATCACCGCCCACCGGTTGGCGCCGGAGATCCTGGCCCTGCTCGACGGACCGGAAGGGTCCGACGGCGCCGACGGTCAGTCGGCGAGGTCGACGATCACGGGTGCGTGATCGCTGGGCTGCTTGCCCTTGCGGGCGTTGCGGTCGATCACGCTCCACGTGGCCCGATCGACCACCGGTGCCGAGCACATCAGCAGATCGATGCGCATCCCGCGTCCCTGGTGGAAGTCGCCCGCTCGGTAGTCCCACCACGAGTACACCCGGTCCTCGGGGTGATGGACACGGAACACGTCGGTGAGCCCCCACGCCTCGAGGGCGGCGAGCCGATCACGCTCGGGTTGGCTGACGTGCGTGGCGCCGACCAGCTTCGCCGGGTCGGGCACGTCGCGGTCGTCGGGGGCGATGTTGTAGTCGCCGCCGACGAGGACGTCGGCCGACGGGTCGGTGTCGGCGTCGAGGTGCGCCACCAGGCGGTCGAGCCACGACAGCTTGTAGACGTAGTGCTCGTGGTCGAGGGATCGGCCGTTGGGGACGTACACGCTGCTCACCCGCACGCCGCCGCAGGTGGCGGTGATGATCCGGGCGTCGGGATCGGGGTCGACTCCCCCGGCGAAGTTGGTGACCACGTCGTCGAGGCCGACCTTCGACAGGATGGCCACGCCGTTCCACTGGCCCTGTCCGTAGTGGGCGCACGAGTATCCCATCGCCTCGAACGACAGCATCGGGAAGGCGTCGTCGGCGAGCTTGGTCTCCTGCAGCAGCAGCACGTCGGGCTGCACCTCGGCGACCCAGGCCTCCACGCGTTCCTGGCGGGCGCGCAGGGAGTTGATGTTCCAGGTGACGACGCGCACGTCAGCCGCCCGCAGCGTCGCCGTTCGCCGGCTGCGACGACGCCTTCTTCGCTGCTGCCTGCTTCTTGGCGGGCGCCTTCTTCGCCGCCGCCTTCTTGGCGGGGGCCTTCTTGGCGGGGGCCTTCTTCGCCGCCGCCTTCTTGACCGCCGCCGCCTTCTTCGCGGCGGGCGCCTTCGCCGGCTGCGTGTCTGCTGTGGCCTGCTCGGTCGCAGCCTGTTCAGGCGTGGCCTGCTTCCCGGCCGGAGCCTTCTTGGCCGGCGCCTTCTTGGCTGCCGCCTTCTTCTTGGCGGGGGCTTTCTTGGCTGCCGCCTTCTTCTTGGCGGGGGCCTTCTTGGCTGCCGCCTTCTTCTCGGCCGGCGCCTTCTTGGCCGCCGCCTTCTTCTCGGCCGGTGCCTTCTTCTCGGCCGGTGCCTTCTTGGCTGCCGCCTTCTTCTTCGCCGGAGCCTTCCTGGCCGCCGCCTTCTCGGCCGTCGGGGTGGCGGTGTCGGCCGTCTCCGCCTCCGGCTCGGCGCCCTCGGATTCCGCGGCAGCGATGGCCGCCGACGCCAATTCGGGCACCGCACAGTCGATGCTGCGACGCTCGGGGGCGTAGCTCACCACCACGAGCGTGATCGACTCGCCGATGCGCATCACCTTGCGGGCGCTGGTGGGTGGCGGATCGGCCATCATCCGCAGCGGCACGTAACCGCGCACACCCTGGTCGCCGATGGTGACGTACGCACCGTGGGACGAGTACGAGTCGACCGTGCCGTTGACGCTGGTGCCCACGGGGTGGTGCTCGACGAACTCGAGGAACGGGAGCAGGTCGTTGACCGGCTCACCTCCGCGCGGGGCACGGCCCGTCGACGAGCGGTCCTGCGCCTGGTCGGCCGTCTCCTTCTTGCCGGTGTCCTTCCTGCCCGTGTCCTTCCTGCGGCGGTCCTTGCTGTCCTCGGCGCCGATCTCCCGGTCGACGGCCTTGCGGCTGGGCGGCGGGGACTTGGGCACCGGCATCGGCTCGTTCGCCTCGGCACTCACCTTGCGGCCCCCGCGGCCGCGGCCACGAGCCTCCTCCTGCTTCGACCCCCGACGGCCCTTCGACTTCGATCCGGACGTGGCCTTGCGACTCACGGGGCCGCGCACCGGCGTACGGTTGACGAACACCCAACCCACGTGCGGAACCGGCTTGCCACCGATGAGACGACCCTCGTCGAACAGCCACTCGTAGTCGCCGTGGAACTCCTGGAAGGAGTCGTTGGAGAGGATGGAGGCGTTCGCCTTCTCGGCGATGCCCAGCACGAAGGCGTCACCGCGGCCGACAGCACCGGCCGGTGGCGCCACGAGCTCGTTGTTGGAGATGCCCTCCTCGAACTCCTTCTGCTCCTTCTTGTCGATGCGGTGACCGAACGTGGCGTCGACCACCACGGTGATCGCCGTGTCGGGGAACTCCTCCATGAAACTCATCACCGCCTCGTTGAGCTGGGCCAGGCTCGGCAACGAGCGGCCTTCGGTGGCGATGTTGGACCCGTCGACGACGACGTGGTCCGGTCCCTTGCGTGATGTCATTGCGTCTCTTCCTGGATGTCGATGGCGGAACCGTGCCGGCCCGACGTCGCACCCGATGCTGACGCAATCGGGTGCCGATCGTCCGGATACCGGAGGCCGCCTGCACGCCATCGTAGGCTCGCCGCTCATGATCCGAGCAGTACTCTGGGATTTCGGTGGTGTGATCCTCTCCAGCCCCTTCGAGGCGTTCAACCGCTACGAGACCGCCAACGGGCTTCCCCTCGACTTCATCCGCGGCGTCAACGCCACCGATCCCGACACCAATGCCTGGGCGCTGCTGGAGCGCAGCGACGTCTCACCGGAGGAGTTCGACGCGCTGTTCGCGGAGGAGTCGACCCGGCTCGGCCATCGCGTGCCGGGGGCCGACGTGCTGGCGCTGCTGTCGGGCGAGCTGCGTACCGAGATGGTGACGGCACTCGACCGGGTGATCCGCTCCGGCTACCGCACCGCCTGCCTGACCAACAACGTGGTCGGCGGCGAGCAGCGCATGGACGTGGGCGACGTGATGGTGATGTTCGACCACATCGTGGAGTCGAGCAAGGTGGGCTGCCGCAAGCCCGAACCGCGCTTCTACGAGATCGCCTGCGAGTTGGTCGGCGTCGAGCCGCACGAGTGCGTGTTCCTCGACGACCTCGGCATCAACCTCAAGCCGGCCAAGGCCATGGGCATGACCACCATCAAGGTCGTCTCCGCCGAGCAGGCCATCACCGACCTCGAACAGACCCTCGACCTGACCCTCCGCTGACCCTCACAGGTCGCGGAAGGTGCGCTCGAGGAGATCGGCGAGTTCCTGGTCGTGGATGGTCTTCGAGCCGGTGGCCGGGCTGCCCGACTCGACGCGAGCGACGTGGCGCAGGTCGTAGCCCCGCTCCTTCACCCGCCAGGTGTGGTGCTCGATGAAGTTCCAGGCGCCCATGTTCTCGGGCTCCTCCTGCAGCCAGCGCAGCTCACGTGCGTTGGGATAGCGGTCGAGGACGGCGAGCATCTGCTCGGTCGGCAGCGGGTAGAGCTGCTCGATGCGCACGATCGCCACCGGCGCTCCGCGGCGGTCGCGTTCGTCGATCGCGTCCCAGGCCACCTTGCCCGAGCAGAACACGATGCGGCGCACCTCGTCGCGATCGAGGTCGGCCGGATCGTCGATCACCTCCTGGAACGAGCCCTGCGTGAGCGCCTCGATCGGTGAACGGGTCTGCTTCATCCGCAGCCCCTGCTTGGGAGTGAACACGATCAGCGGCGTGCGCCGGTCGGAGTGCACCTGGCGGCGCAGCAGGTGGAAGTAGTTGGCCGCCGTGGTGGCGTTGGTCACCTGCATGTTGTCTTCCGCAGCGAGGGTGAGGAAGCGCTCGATGCGCGCCGAGCTGTGCTCGGGGCCCTGCCCCTCGAAGCCGTGCGGCAGCAGCAGCACGACGCCGTTGTCCTGATCCCACTTGTCCTCGGCCGCCACGATGTACTGGTCGATGATGATCTGCGCGCCGTTGACGAAGTCGCCGAACTGCGCCTCCCACATCACCAGGGCATCGGGGTTGGCGTGGCTGTACCCGTACTCGAAGCCCATCGCCGCATACTCCGACAGCAGCGAGTCGAACACCCAGAACTTGGCCTCGGCGTCGTCGAGGTCGTCGAGCGGGATCCACGGGTCACCGGTGTCGAAGTCGATCAGTGCGGCGTGACGCTGGCTGAACGTGCCGCGTCGCGAGTCCTGCCCGGCGAGCCGGACGGGGTGGCCGTCGAGCACCAGCGAGCCGAACGCCAGTGCCTCGGCGGTGGCCCAGTCGACCTCGCCGTCGGCGTACATCTTGTCGCGCCCCTCGAACTGCCGTCCGAGCTTGGGATGGACCGTGAAGCCCTCCGGGTAGTCGGTGAGCTTGGTGTAGATGCGGTCGAGGACGGGCCGTTCGACCCCCGTGCCGATGTGCGGCAGCACGCCGAGCGGCTTGGGCGGTCGGGGTGCCTTCATCGGGCCCGGCGCCTGCGAGCGGGTCTCGTCGAGTGCCACCTGCAGCTTGTCGTGGAAGTCGACGAGTGCCTGCTCGGCCTCCTCCACCGTGATGTCGCCGCGCTTCACGAGCGACTCGACGTAGAGCTTGCGCACGCTGCGACGATCGGAGATCGCCTTGTACATCAGCGGCTGCGTGTAGCTCGGGTCGTCGCCCTCGTTGTGGCCGTGGCGCCGGTAGCAGACCATGTCGATCACGACGTCCTTGTGGAACGTCTGGCGGTACTCCCACGCCAGCTCGGCGACGCGCACGCACGCCTCGGGGTCGTCACCGTTGACGTGGAAGATCGGTGCCTGGATCGTCTTCGCGACGTCGGAGCAGTACAGCGACGAGCGCGCGTACTGCGGCGCCGTGGTGAAGCCGATCTGGTTGTTGATGATGAGGTGGATCGTGCCGCCGATGCGGTAGCCGCCGATGTCGCTCATGGCGAGCGACTCGGCCACCACGCCCTGCCCGGCGAACGCGGCGTCGCCGTGGATCAGCATCGGGAGCACGGTGAAGGCGCCGGGCGGTTCGATCTGGTCCTGCGTGGCGCGCACCATGCCCATCACGATCGGACCCACGGTCTCGAGGTGGCTGGGGTTGGCGGCGAGCTCGATCGGCACATCGGCGCCGGAGGGGCTGACGTACTTGCCCTTCATGCCGAGGTGGTACTTCACGTCGCCCGATCCCTGTACCGAGGACGGGTCGACGTGGCCCTCGAACTCGGAGAAGATCGCCTCGTAGCTCTTGCCCATGATGTTGGACAGCACGTTGAGGCGGCCACGGTGGGCCATGCCGAGGATGGCGCTGTCGAACTGGGCGTCGGCGGCGTTGGAGAGGATCTCGTCGAGCACCGGGATCGCCGACTCGGCGCCCTCGATGCCGAAGCGCTTGGTGCCGACGTACTTGGTGGCGAGGAACTTCTCGAACGACTCGGCGGCGTTGAGCCGCTCGAGGATGCGGTGCTTGCGCTCCTTGCTCGGCGGGTCGTGGGGCGTCTCGAACTTGCTCTGGATCCACTGCTGTTCGTCGGTGTTCTGGATGTGCATGTACTCCACACCGATGGTGCGGCAGTACGCGTCACGCAACACGCCGAGCAGGTCGCCGAGGCGCATCTTGTCGACGCCACCGACGCCGTCGGTGAGGAACTCGCGGTCGAGGTCCCAGATGGTGAGGCCGTACGTGGCGGGGTCGAGCTCGCGCGGGGTGTGCGGCACCTTCCAGCGCAACGGGTCGAGGTCGGCCAGCAGGTGGCCGCGCACGCGGTGGACGCGGATGAGCTTGGCGACCGCCATCTGCTTGGCGAGCCGGGCTTCCTCGCGGTCGATCGGGTTGGTGTCGGGCCGCCACTTCACCGCCTCGTACGGCATGTCGAGGGCGTGGAAGACGTCTTCGTAGAAGCCGTGCTCACCGAGCAGCAGCTCGTGCACGCGCTTGAGGAACATGCCCGACTCGGCGCCCTGGATGATGCGGTGGTCGTAGGTGCTGGTGACCGTGACCACCTTGCTGACGCCGAGTGACGCCAGCGTGGCGCGGTCGGTGCCCTGGAACTCGGCCGGGTAGTCGATCGAGCCGACGCCCACGATCACCGCCTGGCCGGGCATGAGGCGGGGCACCGACTGCACGGTGCCGATGGTGCCGGGGTTGGTGAGGCTGACGTTCGTGCCCTGGAAGTCGTCGACGGTGAGCTTGTTGCCCTTGACCTTGCGGATGATCTCCTCGTAGGCGGCGAGGAAGCCGGCGAAGTCGAGCGTGTCGGCGTCGCGCAGCACGGGCACCACGAGGGTGCGGCTGCCGTCGGCCTTCTCGACGTCGACGGCGAGGCCCATGTTGACGTGGTCGTTGGCGATCAGGCGGGGCTTGCCGTCGGCGCCCTCGGCGTAGGTGTTCCGCATCGCCGGTACGGCGTCGGCGATGGCGCGCACGATGGCGTAGCCGATCAGGTGGGTGAAGCTGATCTTGGTCTGCCCCGAACGTGACCGGAAGCCGTTGATGACCTTGCGGTTGACCTCGAGCAGCTTGGCCGGCACGTTGCGGAAGCTGGTGGCCGTGGGCACCGTGAGGCTGCGTTCCATGTTGGCGGCGATCGCCGCCCCGACGCCACGGATCGGCTTGCCGGGTTCCTCCTCCGGCTTCTCCTTCGGCGTGGGCTCGGCGGCAGGAGCAGGCTTCGCAGCGGGCGACGGGGCGGCGGTGGCCGGTGCGGGACCGGCCTTCGCAGCTGCGGGCGCCGGTTCGGCAGGCTTGGCGGCGGCGGCCGGCTCGGCGGGTGCGGTGGCGGGTCCGTTCCCGGTGGCGGCACCGTTCGCCGGCGGTGCGGTGTCGGCGTCGGCAGCCGTGTCGACGTCGGTGTCGCGGTGCACGTCGGCGATGGCCCGCACGTCGGGCGAGGCGGCGGCGGCTCGGGCGACACTGGGGGCCTGGGAGCGGTAGTCGGCGAAGAACTCCTGCCACGACTCGCTCACCGAGTTCGGGTCGGCGACGAACTGCTCGTACATCTCCTCGACGAGCCACGTGTTCGCGCCGAATCCCGACCCCGTCGACGACGTCCCCTGACCTGATGGTGCTGCCACCCGACCCAGCGTACCGGTGCTGCCCGACCGCCGACGGGCAGACGGCTCACGCCAGGGCGGCCGGCGCTCCTCCATCCGTTCAGTTCACGACGAACGGCACCTCGACGACGTTCTGCCGGCTGCCGTCACGGGCAGACGTCTCGAAGACCACGATCGAGCCACGGTCGAGGTCGTCGTCCTCGTCGTCGCGGTCGTCACCGTCGATGGCATCGAGGTCGACGGTGAAGGCGAACTCGCCCCACGTGCCCATGCCGCCGGTGGCGGTGGTGAACCCCTCCTCGACCGCCACGCCGTCGCCGTCGAGCAGCTCCCACTGCACGGTCCCCTCGAACGTGTTCGACTCGCCCCGGACGGTGAGCTCGTCGCCGTCGACCACCTCGCCGGGGGTGGGCGCCTCCACGAGGACGAAGGGACGCACCTCGGCGAAGTCGTCTCGGTCGAGACCGTCGCCCACCACGAACCCGTGGGAGAGGATGGGGTCCTGCGGCTCGCCGTCGATCGAGAACGTCACCGCGTCGACGTCGTCGAAGGCGGTGAGCGTGAACACGACCTGGGCGAGTCGGGTGGTCTCGGCGAGCGTGCCGCTCGACTCGGTGAAGGTGTCGTCGAGGTCGACGCGGGCCACCCTGTCGTCGACGTCGACGTCGAGGACGGTGGTGCCGGCCGGGATGGCGGTGCCCATCCCCACCTCCGTCTCGGCCTCGTTCGGCCCGTCGAGCAGGGCAGCGACGGCACCGGTGAGAGGGTCGTCGGCGGGCACGGATCGGGATCCGGCGCCGAGGCGCTCGGGGGTGCCGACGCTGGTGGGGATCGACCACGCCCAGTACACGTTGGCCCGCACCGTTGCCTCCGGTGGGGCGGTCGTCTCGGTGGTCGGGGCGGTGGTCGGGGCGGCCGTCGGGGCGGTCGTCGACGCCGGTCCGGTGTCGGTGGTCGGCGCCGAGCTCGCCGTGGTCGCGGGGTCGGTGGTCGCGGGGTCGGTGGTCGCCGGGTCGGTGGCGGCGGGGTCGGTGGTGGCCGGGGTGGTCGTCTCCGCGGGATCGAACGTCACCGACACCTCGGGCGGGTCGTCGCCGCAGGCAGTGATCGTCGCCGCGGCGAGCACGGCAGTCAGGACCACCCGCACGACACGGCGGGGAACGCGGCGATCGGTCGACATGAACCCTCCTTCCGAGTCCATCCTCGGGCCGGCGGGCCCGTCCCGGTCAGGGCGCAACGTCACAATCGGGTCTCGCGGCCGACCGTCCGCCGGCGGATCGACCAGCCGATCGACCGGCCGGTTGCTGACGTTCGCCGGACGAAATCTTGACCGACACTTGACCTCCACCCCATGGCCACGCTGGGTGCTGCGGCACTACGTTCAGTGACCACGAGGTCGGGCTGCCCGCCGTTCGACCGCCATCGAAGGGGACCCCATGGACATCGCACGATTGAGCAACGGCGAGATGCTGACCGGTCAGGACATCGATGCCAACGCCAACCGCGAGCGCACCCGGCAGCGCCGCCTGGGGAGAGCGCTCGTGCCGTTGAGCCTGGTGTTCGCCTACTTCGCCTACCGCGTCGCCACCGACAACCCGATCCGTCCCGGTATCCCCGGCTGGATCGAGTCGAATCCCCACCTCGTGATCGTGCTCGCGGTCGTGTTCCTCCTCGGTGGGCTGATCTTCCTGCCGCTGCTCACCGCCGGCCGTTCGCCCCACACGCTGCTGCGCGCCACCGACTCCAAGATCCGCCTCGACGACGTCGTCGGAGCCGATCAGACCAAGCGCGAAGCCATCGACAGCATGAACCTGTTCCTGATGAGCGAGACCTTCCAGCGCGAGATGGGCGGCAGCGCCCGCCGCGGCGTGCTGTTCGAGGGCCCTCCCGGCACCGGCAAGACCTACCTCGCCAAGGCGATGGCCGCCGAGGCCGGCGTGCCCTTCCTGTTCGTGTCGGCCAGTGAGTTCCAGTCGATGTACTACGGGCAGACCAACAAGAAGATCCGCTCGTTCTTCAAGGCACTGCGCAAGGCGGCCCGCGAGGAAGGCGGCGCGATCGGCTACATCGAGGAGTTCGACGCCATCGGCGGCGCCCGCAGCGGCATGAACTCGGGGTCGATGCGTGAGGGCATCGTCGGCATCGTCAACGAGTTGCTCGTGCAGATGCAGAGCTTCGACCTGCCCACCGGCAGCGAGAAGCTCCGCAGCAAGCTCGTCGACTGGATCAACCGCTTCCTGCCGTCGCACCGCCATCTGCGCCGGCCGGTGCACGCCCCGGAGAACGTGCTGATCGTGGCCGCCACCAACCGTGCCGCCGACCTCGACCCGGCGCTGCTGCGTCCCGGCCGCTTCGACCGGGTGATCGGTTTCAACCTGCCCCCGCGTGCCGACCGCGTCCAGATCGCCCAGTACTACCTCGACCGCAAGAAGCACGTCGACGCCGTCACGGCGCCACTGGTGGCCGATCTCACCGCCGGCTACACGCCCGTGAAGATCGAGAAGCTGCTCGACGAGGCGCTGGTGATCGCGCTGCGGTCGGCGCGGACCGCGATGGACGTCCGCGACCTGCTGCAGGCGCAGATGGTCACCGAGGTGGGCGTCGCCCAGGAGATGGGGTACCACCCCGACGAGCGGCGCCGCATCGCCATCCACGAGGCCGGTCACGCCCTGACGGCCGTGCTCACCCGGCGCGACGTGAAGATGGCGTCGATCCTGCGCCGGGCGTCGGCTCTGGGCCTCGTCGCCCACGGCGACGTCGAGGAGCGCTTCCTCAAGACCCCCAGCGACGCCCGTGACCTGATCGCCGTGGCGCTCGCCGGGCGGGCCGCCGAACTGCAGGAGTACGGCGAGGCGAGCAGCGGGATCTCGTCGGATCTGGCGGCGGCGACGAACATCGCCTGCCAGCTGGTGGGGCAGCTCGGCAACGGTCCGGGTCTGCTGAGCCTGGAGGCGGCCTCGATGCCGACGGCGGCGAACCTGGTGGCCAAGGTGCTGTCCGACGAGCCCAGCCGCCAGGCCGCCGAGGCGATGATGGCCAACGGTTCCGAGCGGGCCGAGACGATGGTGTCGACATACCGGGAAGCCCTGCTGCGCATCGCCGACGGGCTGTGCGAGAGCGACGAGCTGGCGGGCGAGCAGATCTGCGCCATCGTGGCCGAGTACACCGACATCACCGAGCGCCGCGGCCCCGTGCGCATCAAGCCCACCCCCACCCCCGCCTGACCCCGGCTTCTACCCCATCGCAACGCGTGAACAGTGTGCGGCGACTGACCGCAAACTGTTCACGCGTTCGGCGCTCTGTGGCGGGTGCGGGCTGGGGGCCGGCGTCAGATGCGTTCGAGTTCGGCGTGGTCGAAGAGCGGGGTGATGCCCTCGGCCTCGACGTCGGCACGCAGCTCGGCATCGGTCGGGCGCTCGACGTCGCCGGTGGCGGCCTCGACGATCGCCGGCAGCAGTCGAGCGTCGCTCGTGGTGTTGAGGAACATCGCCGGGTCCGACAGCACGAAGCGCACGGCACGGGCGATCGCATCCGGATCGGTCAGCGGGTCGTACCAGCTGAAGCGTGCCGCAGCTTCGTCGGCCCACCGGCCGCGGGCGATCGACTTGATGGTCTGCACGGCCACGTTGCGGGCCCGGCACACCTCGAGGAGTTGCTCGACGTCATGGCGGTAGTCGGGCAGTTCGAGCAGCACGAAGTTCACCGGGAGCAGCACCGACGCGAAGTCGAACCGCTCGAGGCTGCGGAGGTGCATGTGGGCGATGCGCAGGCCGTGTCCGGTCACGCCGATGTGGCCGACGAGCCCCTCGTCGCGCGCCTGCGCGAGAGCGGCGACGGCCCCGTCGGGCTGGAAGACCCGGTCCCACTCGTCGGGCTCGACCAGGTTGTGCAGCTGGATCAGGTCCACCCGGTCGACGCCCATCCGCTCGAGCGACCGCTCGAGCTCGGCGCGCGCCGCCGAGCCGGTGCGCTCACCCGTCTTGGTGGCGAGGAACACCTCGTCCCGGTGCGACGCCAACCAGGGCTGGAGCCGGTCCTCGGATGCGCCGTACGACGCGGCCGTGTCGATGTGGTTGATCCCCCAGCTCCGGATCTGCGCCAGCGTGGCGTCGGCACGCTCCTGACTCATGCCGCCCAGGGCCGCAGCACCGAAGATCACGCGGGTCGAGCGGTGGCCCGTGGCACCGAACGACGCCGTCGGGAGATCCGTCGGGAGAGAGGATGGCGCACCGGAAGACATGGGCGAGACCGTACGCGCTCGCCACAGCGGACGCCGACACGGGGATGTCGGCGACACGGGATGCCGACCACCGGCGACCTCGTGGCGGACGGCCGGGCGTCGAGCCGGATGTAAGCGCTTACAGCGCGGACGCGCGACACTGCTGCCCATGTCATCGGGGGCGGCGCCGCTCAGCCAACACAGCCACACCGTGTCCGGGTGGGACGTGGTCGACATCGCACCCACTCCCGAGCGCACGGTGGAGGTGGGGTCCTGTTTCCTGGTCGGAAACGGCGCCCTCGGCTACCGGGGCACCCGTCCCGACCAGCGCGCCGCCGACTTCGTGGGCTGCGTGGTGGCCGACACCTACGACATGGCCGACGGTGTGTGGCGCGAGCTGTGCACGGCGCCGAACGGGCTGTTCGTGGCGATCGAACTCGACGGGCAACCGCTCACCATCGACCCGTCACGCCCGGCCGAGATCGAACTCACCCTGGCCACCGGTGAAATGACGTCACGCTGGTTCGCCCGCACACCGGACGGCGCCACGGCGCTCGTGTCGATGCGCCGCTTCGCCGGTCTGCACGACCTCCACCTGCTGGCGCAACAGCTCACGGTGGTTCCCGACGCCGACGCCGCCGTCACGGTCACCGCCGGCATCGACGACGACGTGTGGAGCCTCAACGGTGCTCACTTCGCCTCCGTCACCACCGAGATCGCCGACGACCTCGTCACCAGCCGCTGCATCACGGTCGAGCGCGGCACCGAGCTGGCCGTGGCGACCCGTTCCGTCGTCGATGGGCTCGACGGCCCCGACCCACGCGATGTGCTCGAGCCGATGATCCCCACCGGTGCGGCAGGTGTCACGGCGCGCCGGTGGCGTGGCCGCGCGGTGGCGGGTGCGGCGGTCACGGTGGAGACGGCGATGGGCGTGGCCACCTCCAACGACGACGACGTCGATCCGAGCGACGGGGCAGGTGCGCCGGCCGCGGCGATCGGCTCCGTCCGGCGCACGGCCGCCGACGGTTACCGCGCCACTCTCGGACGGTCGGCGGCCGCCTGGGCGTCGTTCTGGGACACCGCCGACGTGCGCGTGGAGGGCGACCCGGCGGCGCAGGCCGCCCTGCGCTTCTCGATCTACCACAACCGGATCGCCACGCCGGCCCACGTCGACCGGCTGCCGATCGGCGCCCGGGGCCTGTCGTGCCAGGCCTACCAGGGTGCCGCCTTCTGGGACCAGGAGATGTTCAACCTCCCGGCCTTCCTCCACACCCATCCCGACACCGCGCGACGCCTGCTGGTGTACCGGTGGCGGACGCTCGACGGCGCGCGGCGCAAGGCCACACGGCTCGGCTACCGGGGCGCCTACTACGCGTGGATCAGCGGCGACACCGGCGACGAGCTGTGCCCCGACTTCTTCTTCGTCGACGTGCTCACCGGCCGTCCGATCCGCAACCACTTCAACGTGTGGCAGATGCACATCAGCCCCGACATCGCCCACGCCGTCTGGCGGTACGGGGAGGCGACGGGGGACGTCGACTTCCTGGCCGACCACGGTGCGGAGATCGTGTTCGAGGTGGCGAGGTTCCTGCACTCGTTCGCCCGCTACGACGAGGTGAACGACCGCTACGAACTGATCCGCTTGCTGGGCCCCGACGAGTGGCACGAGAACGTCGACAACAACACCTACACGTCACGGCTCAGCCGGCTGGCGTTGCGTCATGCATCGGCGATCCGGGCGCTGCTCGAGCGTGAGCGACCCGATGCTCTGGCGGCACTCGACGCCCGGCTCGGTCTGACCGCCGACGAGATCGACGGCTGGCACCGCCTGCAGGACAAGCTGTTCGAGCACCGGCCCGATCCCGACACGCTGCTGATCGAGCCGTTCGACGGCTTCTTCGAGCTGGAGGACTGCCGCCCCGCCGACCTGCGCCTGCGGTTGCTCGACCCCGGCGAGTACTGGGGCTGGCCCAACGGTGTGGCGGTGCACACCCAGGTGTCGAAGCAGCCCGACGTCGTCCAGCTGTTCGCCATCGACCCGTCGGTGCCGCTCGACGTGCAGCGGGCCAACTACCGGTACTACGAGCCGCGGTGCTCGCACGGGTCGTCGCTGAGCCATTCGGTTCACGCCACCGTCGCCGCCCGGCTCGGCGACGATCCCGAGCTGATCGACCAGGCGTACGAGTACTTCATGGACACGGCGGCGCTCGACCTGCGCACGAACGTCCACTCGGTGGTCGGCGGCACGTTCATCGGCGGCATGCACACTGCCGCCAACGCGGGTGCGTACCAGACGGCCGTGTTCGGTTTCGGTGGGCTCACGGTGGCCGGCGGCGTGGTCACGATCGCGCCGAGGCTCCCGCGAGGGTGGACGGCGCTGGAGTTCGCCGTGGTGGCCTTCGCGCAGCGGATCGACGTGAGGGTCGCGGTGGCGACGGACTCCGACGGTCGCGACGCCGGTGCCGGCGCCGGCGAGCCGTCGATCGAGGTCGTGGCGGCGGCTGCCAACAGCGCACCGGTCGTCGTCCGCCTCGGTGCGGCGGAGGTGACGTCGACGGTCGATCCCGGCGAGCGGGTGGCGGTCTGATCGGCACGTCTGGCAGGCTGGAACCATGACTGCCCGGGTCGCCACGACCGTCGACGACGACACCGTTGCCCGCTTCGGGCGTGACGGGGCGGTGGTGCTGCGCGACGTGCTCGACGACGGATGGCTCGAGCTGCTCGCCGAGGGCGTGGAGTACAACCGCACGCATCCGAGCGAGTGGTCGCACTGGTACACCGACCCCGACGAGGCAGTGGGGTTCTGGACCGACTACGTCACGTGGCCCCGTGTCGACGCGTACCGGCGGGTGGCGTTCGAGAGCGGCCTCGCCGAGGTGGCGGGGCGCCTGATGCAGTCGTCCGCCGTCCGCTTCTTCCACGAACACGTGCTGGTGAAGGAGC
>Ga0102928_1000880_pt1 | contig 19259 bp, 16 predicted proteins | sample SalPonR1_B_D1_MG_FD_78504 | JGI IMG/M metagenome (GOLD analysis project Ga0102928, IMG submission 78504) | Salt pond soil microbial communities from South San Francisco under conditions of wetland restoration - Salt Pond MetaG R1_B_D1_MG | ecosystem: Environmental > Aquatic > Marine > Intertidal...
GACCAGCACGGCTACCGCACCCGCCGCCACTCGTCCAAGGCCGGCTTCCGGCTCCTCACGATCGAACCGCACACCTCGGATCGGCACGGGGCCGAGCCCCACCGCTGATGGACGCCCTGCCGCTCGCCGACATCCGCGGCGCCGCCCGGATCATCGCCGCCGAAGCCGTCCGCACGCCCGTGCTGACCTCGCCCGAACTCGATGCGCTCGTCGGCGCACGCGTGCACGCCAAGGACGAATCGGCACAGCGAGCAGGTTCGTTCAAGTTCCGTGGTGCCTTCCACCGCCTGTCGAAGATCCCGACGGGAGAGCGCCGACGCGGCGTCGTCGCCGTGTCCTCCGGCAACCACGGCGCCGCCGTCGCGTGCGCGGCGAGCGTGCTCGGCATCCCGGCCACCGTCCACGTGCCCGACGACGTCGCTGCGGCCAAACGGGCGTTGATCGAGCGCTTCGGCGCGGAGATCGTCACCTTCGACCGTGCCACACCCGACCGGGAAGCGCCGGCGCGCGCCCGTGCCGCGGCGACCGGTGCGACGTTCGTGCACCCGTTCGAGGACCGCGACGTGATGCTCGGACAGGGCACGGCGGCACTCGAGCTCCACGAGCAGGTCGGTCACCTCGATGCCCTCGTCGTCCCCATGTCGGGAGGCGGGCTGATGGCCGGATGCGCGTCGGCCGTCTCGCAGCTCGACCCCGGATGCGAGCTGATCGGAGTGGAGCCCGCCGCTGCGGACGACACGCGACAGTCGTTCGCCGCCGGTCAGCGCGTCCGGATCGCACAGCCGTCGACGATCGCCGACGGGCTCGCCGTCACCTCGCCCGGCCCCACGACCTTCGCGATCAACCGCGAGCTCGTCGCCGACGTGGTGACGGTGACCGACGAGATGCTGATCGACGCCATGCGCACCGCCGACGAGCTGCTGCACCGACGGCTCGAACCGAGCGGCGCCGCAGCGCTCGCCGCCGTGCTCGACGACCGGCACCGCTTCACCGGCCGGACGGTGGGTGTGCTGTTGTCGGGCGGCAACATCGACGACGAGCGATTCCGGGAACTCCTCACAGCTGCCAGGTGATCGGGTGCAGCGGGTCCGGCTCGTACGAGCAGTACAACCCTGTACGCACGTGGCGACGCAGGTGCCCGGCGACGGCAGGGTGGTACTCGGCCAGGCGGTCGAGCGCATAGCGGATCGAGCGGGTCACGCTGCCGCGGGCCCGCTCGCCGGCGTCCGACACGGTCCGGTCACGTCCCCCGAGGCCGACGGCGCGTGTGAGTTCGGCGACCAGGTACTCACGGTCGCGCTCGGCCAGCTCGGCCCGCGCCGGGTCGTTGCAGGCCCGGGCATCGGCGAGGTCCTCCTCGATGTCGGCCAACCGCCGCTTGTAGGCCGCCTTGGCCGCCTCGTCGAGCACCAGGAGGCCGGGCGACCTGCCCACTGCTCCCGGTCCCCCACCTTCCTCGGCGGTGACCATGTCGAGCGCATGCTGCTCAGCGCCGGGCCGGGCGAGGAGGCGCTCCACGTGGCGCAGGCCCTTGAGGTCACGCACTGCGACCGACTGGTCGCCCCAGGCCACGATCCGCTGATCAGCGTGCCGGGTGAACGTCGCCGTCGACGGGGGCGAGTGCAGTTCGTGGTCGACGGGCGCCACATCGCCCTCCAGGAGCAGGCGGTCGACCCGCTCCGCCCAGAGGACGGCGCCGTAGGAGGCAAAGGTGCTGCGGGCCGACTCCCACTCCCGGCGAGCGGCGTCCGTGCGTCCCGCGTCGGCGTGCGCCTGAGCCAGCACCAGGCGGGCCTTGGCCGTCTCGTACGGGGCGCCGACGTCGACCAGGTCGGCGACTGCCCGGGTACTCGCCGTCGCCGCCTCGTCCGGCTCTCCCGACAGCAACGCCAGACGGGCGGCGGCGAGTGCCGCGGCGGCACCGAGCATCGGCCCCCGGTAGGTGCCGGCGATGTCCCGGAGTCCTGCCGCGGAGCGCTCGAGTGTCGGCAGATCGGTTCCCGCATGGGCCACCTCGGCCTGTGCGTCGAGCAACGGAGCGAGCCGGAGCGGGCCGAAGGGTGGGCGCTCCTTGGACGGGATCTGGTCCGGGCGCTCGATGGCGTCGGCGAGCATGGCTGCGGCCTCCTCCACGTCGCCGTGTGCCAGGCGGACCAGGGCGAGTCCCGGCTGGGGCGACCAGGCGTGCTCGTGGGCAGCGAGAAAGGCCTCGTCCGCTCCCTCCAGGTCGCCGGCGCGCAGACGGACGTTGCCGAGTTCCACCAACGGCCACCCGAACTCCCGTCGCATCCAGGGGCGGAGCTCGTCACAGGCGGCCACCGCCTCGCGTTCGGCCTCCTCGCAGGTGCCGGTGACCCGGAGGATCTCGGCGCGATGGACACGACACCGGCCGTGGATCCCGCCGATGGCCAGTCCGTGGCGCCAACGCTCCATCACGTCGGTCCACTCGGCGGCCAGGTCGTGGAGCAGGAGTCCCTGTGCCGCGCAGATGATCTCGCAGTACATCATCCCCGTGGTCAGCGGATCGGCACCGCCCGACATCAGGAGTGCACCGACCTCGTCGAGCAGGACGAGTCCCTCCTCGACCCGCCCCTCGAAGATGGTCAGGCGGGCGACGCACGTACGACCGATGACCACCGCGGGCACCACGTCGAGGCGTTCACCGATGGCGATGGCGCGGGTGGCGTTCGTCTGCGCCGCCGCCATGTCGCCGCACATGAACCGCTCGTAGGTCCGCACCATGGCGACGATGGCGTGGGCCGGATCCTCGTCGACACCCTCCAGCAGGCGATCCGCTCGTCGCATCCAGCCGCGGACCGGCGCCATCAGCCCGGTGTCCATCATCAGGTACATCGCCACCATCGCCGCCGCTTCCGCCGCGACACGGGGCTCGTCCTGTTCGACCATCAGCCGATGCAGGTCCTCCCACGCCTCGACGGCGCCCTCGAAGTCGCCGGCGGCATACGCCGACTCGGCACGCACCCGAAGATCGTCGGCCATTTCCCCCACGTGTCGCATTGTGACACCGATTGTCGCGCCATCAGGGTGTCGGCTCGGTCGAGCCGGCCATCGACAACCCGAGGAGACATTCATGCACCTGTCCAAGACCGACGTTCCCGTCCGGATCGACGCCCCCGGCGCCGTGGCGCGGCAACAGACCGACTTCGGTGCCGCCTTCGGCGTCATGGGCGCCGAGTACTTCAGCATGGCCGCCGGCGCCGACCTCGCCCCGCTGTTGGAGGGTCTGCACGGCGACGTCTGCAACTCGGCGCACTGGGGTTATGTGATCAGCGGCGACGTCACCGTCACCTACCAGGACGGATCCACCGAACAGTGCGTCACGTCCGACCTCTTCCACTGGCCGGCGGGACACAGCGTGCGGGTGGAGGAGGACGCCGAGCTGATCCTGTTCAGCCCGCAGTCCGAGCACTCACCGGTGCTCGATCACATCAAGACCAAGCTCGGAGTCTGATCCCGTCGGGCGTCACGGCGCAGCGGGTCGATCAGACGCGGGGCGGATCGACCTCGATCCGTACCCGCGAACCGGGCGGACGCTCGGTGGCGTTCAGCACCCGGCCGAGCGTGGCCCGGTCGCCGGCGCGGACGAGGAATCGGTCGCCCGTGCCGGTGTCGCCGACCTCGACACCGGGCGTATCGGCCACCTGCGCCGCGATCTCCACGGCGCCGGCACCCGACACGACGGCGAGCGCCGCGAACGGGGGCAGCGACAGCGACCGTCGCCGGGAGCGTTCGGACTCGACCAGTGCAGCCGGGTCGCCGGCGGAGATCGCGGCCATGAACTCGTGATCCGGCGAGAACGTCTGCACCAACACCTCCGGGGCCAGCCGGCCGGCGCGGATGATCAGCGACATCGCCTGCTCGGTCGCCCGGAAGCGGGGTGCCAGCAGCTCCGAGTCGAACTCCAGGAATGCCACCACGTCCGCGCGTGGCACCCGGTGGAGCACGGCTTCGGTCCCCACGTACACGCCCGCAGGAGGCGGCGTGCCGGCGTCCTGGCCGGTCACCGACGACACCGGCCGGTTGGCGGCCGCTTCGAGCTCCTCGCGCAGCCGGGTCACGCCGGGCCGCAGATTGGCGAACCGGGACGCACCACACTCCTGGCAGACCGGCGGCCGCACGGTGCCACACCGTCGGCACGCCAGCCGGCGGTCGTCGTCGAGGCCGACGGCGGCGTCACACTGCTCGCAACGCACGAGCGCCCGACACGACCGACACGCGAGCACGCGGGCCCGACCGGTGATGTTGCTCACACAGACCACCGTGCGGTCGTGGTCGCGTAGACGCTCGATGAGCGGCGACGTGAGGAGCGACCGTTTCCAGGGGTCCTCCTCGGTACGGTCGACCACGACCACCGCCGGCCAGCCGGCTCGCTCCCGCTCGCGGGGCGGATGCACGACACCCGTGTCACCTGCGTACAGCTCGATGGCCACGAGCGACGGAGACGGCGACACCAGCACGAACGGAACTCCGGCCCGGCGGCATCGTTCGACGACCACGTCGCGGGCGTGCCAGGTCGGTGTGCGCTCCTGCTGCAACGTCTCGTCGTGCTCGTCGAGCACCACGGCTGCGGCGAGACCCCGGCACGGTGCCCAGGCCGCAGAGCGGGTCCCGATCACGACGTCGACCCCGGCCGCGGCGTGCGCCCAGTCACCTGGCATCTCGGCCACCGAGAGCCCGGCGCTGCGTAGCCGCACCGTCAACGACGTCACGGCTGCGTGCTCGGGCACGACGACCAGGGTCGGGCCGCACGCCACCGCCGACAGCACGGTCGGGAGCACGTCGGCTCCCGGTGGGAGGCGGAGCACGCCCCCGCCGGACAGCAGCAGCGACGAGGTCGCCGGCGACAGCGGCCCCGGAGATGCACCCGTTCGCCGATCGGTCGGAAGCATTCGTACCGCGCGGTGCGGAGATGCTGCGATCAGGAAGGGACGCAGCCGCCGAGCCGCCCACCACACGGACGCCCACTCGCCGATCTCGATGACGTCGGCGCCGGGACCGTGACCCGTCACCTTGGCGACCGGCTTGAGCGACCGCCGGTCGAGGCCCGGTGACGTCTCGGACGCGAGGGTGAGCACCCAGCCTCCGACCCGTCGTCCGTGCAGGTCGACCCGCACCTTCGTGCCCACCCCCACCTCGCCGGAGAGCTCGTCGGGGACGAGGTAGTCGAACTGTTTGTCGAGCCCCGTCACGTCCGGCAGCACACGGGCGACCCGCTCGGTCACCGATGTCCCGCCGGCACGGTCGGAGGGGGCGCTGTCAGAGGCCGACTGCCGACGTGAGGTCGTCGAGGCGGCTCAGCTCCTCCCAGGGGAAGCCGGACCGTCCGAAGTGGCCGTACGCGGCAGAGCGCTTGTAGATCGGACGCTTGAGGTCGAGGTCGCGCACGATCGCCCCGGGACGCAGGTCGAACACGGCGCGCACGGCCGACTCGATGGTGGCCGGGTCGACATGGGAGGTGCCGAACGTCTCGACCAGGATCGACATCGGTTGTGCCATGCCGATGGCATAGGCCAACTGCACTTCGCACCGGTCGGCGGCTCCGCTGGCCACCACGTGCTTGGCCACCCAGCGGCCGGCGTAGGCGGCGGAGCGGTCGACCTTGCTGGGATCCTTGCCCGAGAAGGCACCGCCACCGTGACGGCCCATGCCACCGTAGGTGTCGACGATGATCTTGCGGCCCGTGAGACCGGCGTCGGCGAACGGGCCACCACGCACGAACTGGCCGGTGGGATTGACGTAGATCTCGTAGTCGTCGTCGGCGAACCGCTCGGGAATCACCGGGCGGATCACCTGGTCGATGAGGTCCGGCCGGATCACGGTGTCGCGGTCCACACCCTCTTGATGTTGCGTGCTGATCAGGATGCCCTTCAGCGCCACCGGCCATCCGTCGTGGTACTCGTAGGTGACCTGGGTCTTGCCGTCGGGACGCAGGTACGGCACCTGTCCCGACTTGCGCACATCGGCGAGCCGCTCGGAGAGGCGGTGCGCGGTCCAGATCGGCAACGGCATCAGGTCGTCGGTCTCGTTGCAGGCGTAGCCGAACATCATGCCCTGGTCGCCGGCACCCTGCAGGTTGAGCAGGTCCTCGCCGGAGGTGCCCGAGCGGACCTCCTCGCTCGAGTCGACACCCTGCGCGATGTCGGGGCTCTGCTCGTCGATCGACACGATCACACCACAGGTGTTGCCGTCGAAGCCGTAGAGGGCGTTGTCGTAGCCGATGCCGTTGATCGTCTCGCGGGCGATCTTGGGGATGTCGACGTACGCCGACGTGGTGATCTCGCCGGCGACCACGCACAGGCCGGTCGTGAGCAGGGTCTCACAGGCGACGCGTCCGTCGGGATCCTCGGTGAGGATGGCGTCGAGAACGGCGTCGGAGACCTGGTCGGCCATCTTGTCGGGATGGCCCTCGGTGACGCTTTCGGAGGTGAACGTGTACGTGCTCATGCGGACGAAGATCCTGTCAGTGTCGAGTGCGGATGGCGACGATGGTGTCGATGACGGCCCGAGCGACATCTCGCTTGCTCGCGAGGTCGATCTCGACAGGCTCCGCGTCGGGCCGCAACAGCGTAACCGCATTGGTGTCGTGAGCGAAGCCCACACGAGGTGCGCCGACGTCGTTGGCGACGATCAGGTCGAGCCGCTTGGTCGCCAGCTTGGACGTGGCGTTGGCGACGAGGTCGGCGGTCTCGGCGGCGAATCCGACCAGCACCTGACCGTCGGGTTTCGCCGCGCCGAGCTCGGCCAGGATGTCGGGCGTCGGTTCGAGCACGATCTCCGGGATGCCGTCTCGCTTCTTCAACTTGCCGGTCGCTGCGGCAGCGGGACGGAAGTCGGCGACCGCGGCCGCCATCACCACGACGTCGCTGCGCCCGGCAGCGTCGGTCATGGCGGTGCGCATCTCCTCGGCCGTCTCGACGGCCACCACGGCGACGCCGGCGGGAGCGGGGAGCGAGACCGTGGACACCAGCGTCACCGATGCACCGCGCTCGGCGGCCTCGGCGGCCACGGCGTACCCCTGTTTGCCCGAACTGCGGTTGGCGATCACACGGACCGCGTCGATCGGTTCGCGTGTGCCGCCCGCCGACACCACGATCTCCACGCCGTCGAGGTCGCGGGGCCCGAGGACGCGCTCGACTGCTGCTGTGATGGTCGCCGGGTCGGCCAGCCGGCCGGCGCCGACGTCACCGCCGGCGAGGCGTCCCGACTCGGGTTCCACCACGTGCACACCGCGCCGGCGGAGCACGGCGATGTTCTCCACCACGCTCGGGTGTTCCCACATCTCGGTGTGCATGGCGGGGCAGACCACGACGGGTGCACGTGTGGCGATGAGCGTGTTGGTGAGCAGGTCGGTGGACAGGCCCATCCGGTACGCGGCCAGCAGACGGGCGGTTGCCGGGGCGACCAGGATCAGGTCGGCGCCCTGGCCGATGCGCGTGTGCGGAATGGGGGTGGTCGGGTTGTCCCAGAGCTCGGTCTGCACCGGCTCGGACGCCAGAGCGCTGAGCGTGGTGCGGCCGATGAAGTGGGCAGCGCCCTCGGTCATCACGGGCACCACGTGGGCGCCGGCATCGACCAGTCGACGGCACACCTCGACCGCCTTGTAGGCAGCGATGCCACCGGTGACGCCGAGCACGATTCGCTTTCCCTCGAGCATCGAAGGACCTTCCCCCACCTCTCGCCCGGCCGGCCCGCTGATCCGCTGTCCGAACCGGTGTGACCGACCCGTCGGATCAGGCCGTGCCGTCGGTCGAGTCGGCTCCGGCCTCTGCTGCGTCGGCCATTGCCTGGGCCTCGGCCTCGGCGTCGAACTCGACGTCGTCGACGGCGGGCTCCTCGGGCGCCTCGGTCCAGACGATCTTGTTCTCGGAGATCTCCTCGAAACCGATCGAGAGCGGCTTGCGGGCGACCGACGACACCTGCGGCGGGATCATGTGGCCGAGGCCGTCACCGAGCTGGTTGAAGTACGAGTTGATGTTGCGCGCCCGCCGGGCGGCAAGGGTGACCAGGGTGAACTTGGAGTCGACCTTGTCGAGGAGCGCCTCGATCGGCGGGTTGATCATCGTGTCGTGTTCCAGGGCCATAGTTGGAGCAGCCTATCGGTGCTTCACTGCGCCCGGGCGTGGTCGATGATCGCCAACATCTCGTCGACGGTGGCATCGAGGTCGTCGTTGACCACGACGTGGTCGGCCAGGTCACGGCCGACCGGCTCTTCCACCTCGGCCTTCTTCAGGCGCGCATGCACCTTGTCGTCGGGGTCGCCCCGGCCGCGCAGCCGGCGCTCCTGCTCCTCGCGTGAGGGCGGCAGCACGAACAGCAGCAGCGCATCGGGATGCAGGCGCTTCACCTGCTGCGCCCCGTCGACCTCGATCTCCAGCACCAGGTCACCGTCTCCGTCGCGCAGGGTCTGCGGATCCGGCACCGGACTCCCGTAGTAGTTGCCGAGGAACTCGGTCCACTCGAGGAAGCCGCCCGCGGCGATGCGTTGCTCGAACGAGGCGGTGTCGGTGAACACGTAGGCGTCGTCGGACTCCGACGGCCGCCGGGCCCGCGTGGTCCACGACCTGCTGAGACGCAATTGCGGGTCGCGGCGCACCATCTCGCCGACGATCGTGCCCTTGCCCACGCCACCGGGGCCGGAGACGACGATGATCACGGACGACGGTGGTCTCAGTTGCCGAGCAGCTCGAGGAGCTTCTGCTTCTGCTGGCCACCCAGGCCCTGCACGCGCCGGTTGTCGGCGATCTCCACGTCCTCCATCACCTTGCGGGCCTTCACCTTGCCGACGCCGGGCAGCGACTCGAGCAGGGACACGACCTTGAGCTTTCCGACGTTGGCATCGTCGGACTCGAGCGCCTCGGCCAGCGACATCGAGCCCATCTTCAGACGGGCCTTGATCTCGGCGCGTGCCGCGCGGGCCTCGGCTGCCTTGGCGAGTGCAGCCGCCCGCTGCTCGGGGGTCAACTGTGGGGGTGTTGCCATGGGATCACGCTAGCGCAGTGATGTCGGACACGGCGTGCATGCCGTGTGCTTCGACCCAGGCCGTGAGTTCGTCGCGTATGCGCTCGCACGCTGCGGGTTCGGCGAACGACGCCGTGCCCACCTGGACGGCCGACGCCCCGGCCAGGAGCAGCTCGACGGCGTCCCAGCCCGACGCCACACCCCCCGCTCCCACGATCGGGAGACCGGGGAGCGCCTCGTGCACGTCGTGGACGGCGCGGACGGCCACGGGATGGATCGCCCGCCCCGACAGGCCTCCTCCCCCTGCCCCCAACGCGGGCCGCAGGGTTGCAGGGTCGTAGGCCAGCCCCAGCAGCGTGTTGATACAGGTGACCGCCTCCGCCCCGGCGTCGGCGACGGCTGCGGCGACGTCGACGATGCGGTCGGTGTTGGCGCTCAGCTTGGCCCAGCGGGGCCGGTCGCAGGCGGTGGTGGCGCGCACCACGTCGGCCGACAGCGCGGCATCGTGGGCGAAGATCGAGCCGCGGCCCTCGAGGTTCGGGCACGACAGGTTCACCTCCACGGCCACCACCTCCGCCGGGGCGTCGGCGAGCAGTTCGGCTGCGGCGCGGTAGTCGTCGACGCTGCGGCCCCAGATGCTCGCCACCACCGTGGCGCCCGTGTCGACGAGGCCCGGCAGCACGTGGGCCAGCCAGTACTCGACACCCGGACCCTGCAGGCCGACGGCATTCATCATGCCCTGGGCCGTGGGATGGATCCTCGGGGCCGGGTTCCCCGGCCATTCGTAGGGCGCCAGGGATTTCGTCACCACGGCTCCGAGCGCCGAGAGATCCAGGTACGGCGAGAGTTCGGTGCCGTACCCCGCGGTGCCCGACGCCGTCATGATCGGCGACGAGAACTCCAGCGACCCGACGACGACCCCCGTGTCGATCACGCCGACTCCGCGGCCGCCCCGTGCGTCGCCGCGGGATCTGCGGCCGGTGCGGCGTGGTACTCCTGCAGCGTCTTCACGGTGATGGCGTCGCGATCGCGCTCGGCCAGTCCCTGTGCCGCCGCCAGCGCAGCATCCACGGTGGTCACACAGCTCACCCGGTGCAGGCTGGCCGCCTTGCGGATCTGCTCACCGTCGCTCCGGCCGATCCGCCCGCGGGGAGTGTTCACCACGAAGCTGATCTTGCCGTCGGCGATGAGGTCGACCGCCGTGACCCGGGCACCGCCGTCACCGTCCCGATGTGCTTCCTGCACCTTGGCGACCACCTGGTCGACGGCGGCGTCGAACCGGGCCAGATACGCGGCCGTCCCCTCCGTCGCGGCGATGCCGAGACCGAGAGCCCGGAGGCGCTGCGCGACGACGAGACCGGCCGGCTTGTCGGGATCGGCCAGCGACAGGAACACGGTCCCCGAGGTCGGCAGGATCGTCCCGGCGGCCAGTTCGGCCTTGTAGAAGGCGCGCCCGAACGTGTCGTCGATGCCCATCACCTCACCGGTCGACCGCATCTCGGGCCCGAGAGCCGGGTCGACCTCCGGGAAGCGGTTGAACGGCAGCACGGCCTCCTTGACGGCCACGTGGCCACCGACGGGCTCGCCGAGCAGGCCCTCCTCACGGAGTTCGGCGAGCGTGGCGCCCAACATCACCCGGGTGGCGACCTTGGCCAGCGGCACACCGGTCGCCTTGGCGACGAAGGGCACGGTGCGGCTCGCCCGAGGGTTCGCCTCGATGACGTAGACGGTGGTGCCGACCACGGCGTACTGCACGTTGATCAGGCCCTGCACGTCCAGCCGCTTGGCGATCGCCGCGGTGTAGGCCTCGATCACCTCGATCACCCACGTCGGCAGGGTCGGCGGCGGCAGTGCGCACGCCGAGTCGCCCGAGTGCACCCCGGCCTCCTCCACGTGTTCCATCACGCCGCCGATCAGCACGTCACCGGTGCGGTCGCGGATGGCGTCGACGTCGACTTCGGTGGCGTCGGCCAGGAACCGGTCGATCAGTACCGGCCGCTCGGCCGACAGGCCGCCTTCGCGTCCGAGCGTGCCGTACCCGGCGAGTTCGGCCATGGCCCGTGCCAGGTGGTTGCGATCGTGCACGATCTGCATCGCCCGACCACCGAGGACGTAGCTGGGACGCACCAGCACCGGGAATCCGATGTCGTCGGTGATCGCCAGTGCCTGCTCGAGGTCGACCGCCGTGCCGCCCGGCGGCTGCGGGATGGCGAGTTCGTCGCAGATCGCGTTCCACCGCTCCCGGTCCTCCGCGGCGTCGATCGAGTCGGGCGACGTGCCGGCCACGAGTTCGGCCGGGATCAGGCCCGCCAGTTTCAGCGGCGTCTGCCCGCCGAGCGACACGATCACGGCCTCGGGCCGCTCGGCGTCGATCACGTTGAGGACGTCCTCCTCGGTGAGCGGCTCGAAGTACAGCCGGTCGGAGGTGTCGTAGTCGGTGGACACGGTCTCCGGGTTGCAGTTGACCATCACCGTCTCGAAGCCGGCGTCACGCAGTGCGAACGAGGCGTGGACGCAGCAGTAGTCGAACTCGATGCCCTGGCCGATGCGGTTGGGACCCGAGCCGAGGATCACCACCTTGCGACGGTCGGAGGTGGCCACCTCGTCCTCGTCCTCCCAGGACGAATAGTGGTAGGGAGTGCTCGCCTCGAACTCGGCGGCACACGTGTCGACGGTCTTGTAGGTGGGCACGACCCCGGCGTCGAGGCGGGCGGTGCGCACGAGGTCCGAGTCGACCCCCCAGACGTGGGCGAGCTGCGCGTCGCAGAAGCCCAGCTGCTTGGCCCGGCGCCACCCGCGCCGGGTCATGGCGTCGAGGCCGACCTCGGCGAGGTGCTCGCGTTCCTCCACGATCCTCAGCATCTGGTCGAGGAACCACGGGTCGATCCCCGTGACGTCGTGGAGTTCGTCCACCGACGTGTGACGCCGGAGGAGTTCTCCGACCTGGAGGATCCGGTCGGCGGTCGGCACGGCCGCACGTCGGAGCAGCTCGTCGTCGTCGACGTCGTCGAAGTGGATCTCGGCGGGATCGGCGTTCAGCCCGGCCCGCCCCTGCTCGAGGGACCGGAGCGCCTTCTGGAAGCTCTCGGGGAACGTCCGGCCGATGGCCATCACCTCGCCCACCGACTGCATCTGGGTGCCCAGGACGCCGGTGGTGCCGGGCAGCTTCTCGAACGCCCACCGGGGGATCTTGGTGACCACGTAGTCGATCACCGGCTCGAAGCTCGCCGGGGTGGAGCGTCGTTCGGTCCGCGTGATGTCGTTGGGGATCTCGTCGAGGGTGTAGCCGACGGCGAGACGGGCGGCGATCTTGGCGATCGGGAAACCCGTCGCCTTGGAGGCCAACGCCGACGACCGCGACACACGCGGGTTCATCTCGATCACCACCTGGCGGCCGGTGGCGGGTTCGACGGCGAACTGGACGTTCGATCCGCCGGTCTCCACCCCGACCCGGCGGATGCACGCCAGCGCCGAGTCGCGCATCTGCTGGTACTCCACGTCGGTGAGCGTCTGGATCGGCGCCACGGTGATCGAGTCGCCGGTGTGGACGCCCATCGGGTCGACGTTCTCGATGCCGCAGATGATCACGCAGTTGTCGGCGTGGTCGCGCATCACCTCGAGTTCGTACTCCTTCCAGCCGTACACCGACTCCTCGACGAGGATCTCGCTGATGGGGCTGGCCTGCAGCCCGTTGGAGGCCATCCGTTCGAACTCCTCGGGCGTGGCGGCGATGCCGGTGCCGCGCCCGCCGAGGATGTAGGCGGGTCGGATCACCACGGGCAGGCCGATCTCGTCGATCACCGCTCGTGCCTCGTCCATCGTGTGGGCGGTGCCCGACCGGAGGCAGTCGAGGCCGACCTCGAGCATGGCCTGCTTGAAGATCTCGCGGTCCTCGGCCGTGGCGATGGCCTCGGCGTTCGCGCCGATCATCTCGGGACGGCCGGGGACGCCGATCAGTCCGCGCTCGAACAGTTCCATGGCGATGTTCAGTCCGGTCTGCCCGCCGAGCGTGGGCAGTACGGCATCGGGCTGCTCACGGTCGATGATCGCCGACACCACCTCCCACGTGAGCGGCTCGACGTAGGTGGCGTCGGCGAAGTCGGGGTCGGTCATGATCGTGGCCGGGTTCGAGTTGGCGAGGATGACGCGGTAGCCCTCCTCGCGCAGCACCCGGCACGCCTGGGTTCCCGAGTAGTCGAACTCGCAGGCCTGGCCGATCACGATCGGGCCGGAGCCGATGATGAGGATCGAGTGGATGTCGGTGCGCTTGGGCATCAGCGGCCTCCGCCGGAGTTCGAGTCGGAACGGGTGGACGCACGCCGCATCATCGCTGCGAAGTCGTCGAAGAGGTAGTTCGCGTCGTGCGGTCCGGGATGGGCCTCCGGGTGGTGCTGGACGCTGAACGCGAGCTCACCGGTGACGGCGAGGCCTTCGCAGACGCCGTCGTTGAGGTTCACGTGCGTCATCGTGGCGCGGCCCGACAAGCTGTCGGGGTCGACGGCGAAGTTGTGGTTCTGGCTGGTGATCTCGACGCGGTCGGTGTGCAGGTTCTTCACCGGGTGGTTGCCGCCGTGATGGCCGAACGGCAGTTTCACGGTGCCTCCGCCGATCGCCCGCCCGAGCAGTTGGTGGCCGAGACAGATGCCGAAGATCGGCACGTTGCCGAGGAGTTCGGCGATGGTGTCGACGCCGTACCCGGCCATCGCCGGATCACCGGGACCGTTGCTGAGGAACACGCCGTCGGGCTCACGGGCGAGGATGTCGGCCGCCGACTCGGTCGCCGACACCACCTCCACCGTTCCGAGCCGGGCGAGGTTGTGGGCGATGTTGCGCTTCATCCCGAAGTCGATGGCGACGATGCGCGTGCGGTTGTCGGGGTCGCGTGCGTCGACGGTGTACGGCTCGGCGACGGTGACCTGGCGCACGAGGTCCACGCCGTCGGTGCCCGGCTCGGCCGCTGCTGCGGCGCCCAGCTCGTCGACCGGCGCGGTCCCGAACGCGCCGGGCATCGCACCCGTGTCGCGGATGAGGCGGGTGAGCCGTCGCGTGTCGATGCCGGCGATCCCCGGCACCCCGTGGGCGCGCAGCATCGTGTCGAGGTCTCCCTCGGCACGGACGTTGCTGTGGCGGCGGGCGAGTTCGCGTACGACGATGCCGCGGCAGAACGTGCCGCGTGACTCGAAGTCGGCGGCGTTGATCCCGTAGTTGCCGATGTGAGTGGAGGTGAACGTGATGATCTGGCCCGCATAGCTGGGGTCGGTGATCACCTCCTGGTAGCCCGACATGACGGTGTTGAACACGACCTCACCACTGGCGATGCCGCCGGACGGGTCGGCGCCGATGAGGTCGCCCTCGAAGACGCTGCCGTCGGCGAGCACCAGGGCTCCTTCTCGTGTGACCGTCATCGGCCCGGCTCCGTCCGTCTGGTCGTCGATCCAATCTGCATATCCATCCAGTCTATTGCATGTTCATTCGTTCGGCCCGCCGCGTCGAGGCGGATCGCCTTCGGTGTGTCGTTGCCCATCGCATGGCCGGTCATCGTGCGGCACGTCGTCGCGTGGCCCGTCACCGGGTGGCCACCCCCTCGTCGACCACGAGATGCCCGTCGAAGATCGTGTGGGTCACCCGCCCCCGCAGAGGCACCCCCACGTAGGGCGTGTTGCGGCTGCGGCTGGCGAGCGTCGCCGGAACGACCTCCCACTCGACGTTCGGGTCGAACACCGTGAGGTTGGCCGGTTCACCCGGCGCCACCGGCCGCCCGTGGCGCCCCTCGAGCCCGGCGATCGCCGCCGGCTTCCACGACATCGCCGCCACGACGTCGGCGACGTCCATGCCGAGCGAGGCGAGCGCCACGCCCAACGCCGTCTCGAGGCCCAGCATCCCCGGCGGGGCCTCGTCGAGCGGCCGTTCCTTGGTGTCGGGAGCGTGCGGAGCGTGGTCGGTGGCGATGGCGTCGATGGTGCCGTCGGCGAGCCCCTCGCGGACGGCTTCGACGTCGTCCATCGTGCGCAGCGGTGGGTTCACCTTGTAGAGCGCGTCGTAGGAACGCAGCCGGTCGTCGGTGAGGCTGACGTGGTGCGGTGTCGCCTCCGCGGTCACCGCCAGCCCGTCGGCCTTCGCCTGCCGCACCAGTTCCACGCTGCGCTGCGTCGACAGGTGCAACAGATGGGCACGTCCCCCGGTGAGACGCACGAGTTCGATGTCGCGGTGCACCATCAGCTCCTCGGCGATCGACGGCCACCCCGGCAGACCGAGATGGCTGCAGCACTCGCCCTCGTGCATCACCGCACCCGCCGTGAGACGTTCGACCTCGCAGTGCTGGGCCAGGGTGATCCCGAACTGGCCGGAGAGTCCGGCGGCGTACTCGTAGGCCCGGCGCATCAGCAGCGGGTCCTGCACCCCGTTGCCGTCGTCGGTGAAGAGCCGGACACCGGCGGCGGCGAGCTCGGCGAAGGGCACGAGCCGGGTACCGGCACGACCCACCGTGATCGATGCCGACGGCGCCACGTGGCACAGCCCGGCGCGCTCGCCCTGCCGCCGCACGAACTCCACCACCTCCACACAGTCCTGCGTCGGATCGGTGTTGGGCATGGCGACCACGGCGGTGAACCCGCCGAGTGCGGCGGCACGGCTGCCGGTCTCGATGGTCTCGGCCTCTTCGCGGCCCGGTTCGCGCAGGTGCACGTGGAGGTCCACGAACCCCGGACAGAGCACACGGCCCGACGCGTCGACGACCCTGTCGTCCGCTCCGGGCGCCAGCTCCTCGCCCACCTCGGTGACGGTGTCGCCGGCGACACGGACGTCAGCTCGTCGGGCACCGGTCTGGTCGATCACCGTGGCACCGGTGACGAGGATGTTCATCGGGGGGCTCCTTCTGCGCTCGTGACCGGGCTCGGGACAGAGCCCGCTGCCGGGCTCGCTGCCGGGTCGCCCGACCCGAGCAGGTCGAACAGCACGGCCATCCGGACGGCGATGCCGTTGGTGACCTGCCGGGTGACGACGGCGCCGGGGAGTTCGGCGGGATCGACGGCGATCTCGACGCCGCGGTTCATCGGCCCGGGGTGCATGACCAGCGTGTGCGGGGCGAGGCGGGCGGCGCGCTCGGGCGTGAGCCCGAAGCGGGCGGTGTACTCGCGCAGGCTCGGAACGAGCGCCTCGTTCATCCGTTCGTTCTGCATCCGCAGCAGGTACAGCACGTCGACGTCACCGATCACGTCGTCGAGGCGCTCGGTGACGGGCTCGTCGACCACCGGCGGCAGGAGAGTGCGCGGCGCCACGAGCATGACGTCGGCACCGAGTGCCCGGAACGCCGCCGAGGTGCTGCGGGCCACGCGGCTGTGCTTCACGTCGCCGACGATGGCGACGCGCAGCCCGTCGAGGCCACCGGTGCGGCCGAGTGACGAACGAACGGTGAACACGTCGAGGAGGCCCTGTGTGGGGTGGGCGTGCCAACCGTCGCCGGCATTGATCACGCTCGCCTGCGTCCAGTTGCGCACCATCCAGGGTGCGCCGCTCGACCGGTGCCGGATCACGAAGGCGTCGACACCCATCGCGGCGATCGTCTCGATCGTGTCCCGCAGGCTCTCGCCCTTGTTGAGGCTCGACTGCGACACCGAGAACGTCATCGTGTCGGCCGAGAGCCGCTTGGCGGCGGTCTCGAAGCTCAACCGGGTGCGGGTGGAGTCCTCGAAGAACACGCTGCACACGGTCTTGCCGCGCAACGCCGGCACCTTCGGGACGGGTCGGCGGTTGACCTCGGCCATGTGATCGGCCAGGTCCAGGATCCGCAGCACTCCGGCGGACCCGAGCTCGTCGATCGACAGCAGCGACCGTCCGGCCGGGGACGGCACGGAGGCGTGGCCGACGGCGCTCATGTGATCGTCACCCCGTCGGCGGTGGCACTGACGTCCTCGGCCGTGCTGGTGGGCAGGTTCTTGCCGATGTAGTCGGGCCGGATCGGCAGCTCGCGGTGGCCCCGGTCGACCAGGACGGCGAGCTGCACCGCCCGCGGTCGGCCGTAGTCGGCGACGGCGTCGAGCGCGGCGCGCACGGTGCGGCCCGTGTAGAGCACGTCGTCGACGAGCACCACCGTGGCACCGTCGACGTCGAACCGCAGATCGCTCACCGAGCCCGGCGAGACCGGACGCATGCCGATGTCGTCGCGGTACAGGCTGGCGTCGACCGATCCGATGGGGACACCGAGGCCGGACTCGTCGATGCGGGCGATCTCGGCACCCAGGGCGTCGGCGAGCCACACACCGCCCTGCTGGACACCGACGAGGGCCACGCCGTCGAGGCCGTGGTTGCGCTCGATGATCTCGTGGGCCATCCGGGTGATGGCACGGCGCACGTCGTCGGGCCCCAGCACTCGCTTGGGCTCCGGTCGTGCGCCGCCGGGTTGTTCGGCGGTCATGGTTCTCCTCCGTACGGGCCTCACGGGACCCGCTTGACGGTCGCACCGGACGGTAGCAGCAACTACCGTCTCGGACCATGCACGATCTGGTGATCCACGGAGGAACCCTCGTCGACGGGACCGGCGCCCCGGCTCGACCGGCCGACGTCGCCGTCGGCAACGGCACGGTCACCGAGGTGACCGAACCGGGTGGCGTCGAGGGTCCGGCGACGCGCACCGTGGACGCGACGGGCCTCCTCGTCACACCCGGATGGGTCGACGTGCACACCCACTACGACGGACAGGCTTCGTGGGACCCGTTCCTCACGCCGTCGTCGTGGCACGGGGTGACGTCGGTGGTGATGGGCAACTGCGGTGTCGGCTTCGCACCGGCGGCACCCGACCGCCACGAGTGGCTGATCGAGCTGATGGAGGGCGTGGAGGACATCCCGGGTTCGGCACTCACGGAAGGAATCACGTGGGAGTGGGAGTCGTTCGAGCAGTACCTCGATGCGTTGGACTCCCGCCGCTACGTGATCGACCTCGGCGCCCAGGTGGCCCACGGCCCGGTGCGGGCGTACGTGATGGGAGATCGTGGTGCCGCCAACGAGGACCCCACCGCCGAGGACATCGCCGCGATGTCCGAGATCGTCGAGCGCGGCCTGCGTGCGGGTGCGCTCGGCTTCTCCACGTCACGCACGCCGATCCACCGCTCGAAGTCGGGAGAGCTCGTGCCCGGCACCCATGCCGGCGACGACGAGCTGTTCGGGATCGCCGACGCTCTCCGTCGGGCGGGGCACGGCGTGTTCCAGTTCGCCCCCGACCACGCGTACGTGCCCCGTGACGAGTGGCCGTGGATGAAGGAGCTGGCCCGCCGCACCGGACGGACGGTGAGCGTGAACCTCAACCAGCCCGACGACGCCCCCGACCTGTGGCGCGAGGTGCTCGACCTGCTCGCCGACGCCGACCGCGACGGGCTCTCGATCGTGGCGCAGGTCGCCGGCCGGGTCGTGGGACTGCTGATGTGTCTCGAGGGCAGCATGAACCCGCTGTCGTTCCATCCTGCCTATGCGGCCGTCGCCGACCTGCCTCTCGCCGACCGGGTGACGGCGCTCCGCGATCCGGAGTTGCGCGATCGGCTCGCCGACGCCGACGCGCCGGGTGCCGAGCTGTACACCCGCCTCGTGATCGACCGGCTCGATCGGATCTGGCCCACCGCCGACGGTGACATCGACTACGAACCCGTCGCCGACGACTCGATCGCCGCCGTGGCGGCGCGTACGGGCGTGCGGCCGACGGACCTGCTGATCGACCAGCTCATCGCCCACGACGGCAACGGCATCGTCCTCACCCCGTTCTTCAACTACGCCTACGGCAACCTCGACTTCACCTACGAGGCGCACCGCCACCCCTCCACCCGGATGGGCCTGGCCGACGCCGGAGCCCACTGTGGCGTGGTGTGCGACGGCGGCACACCCACGTTCATGCTCACCCACTGGACACGCGACCGCACCCGGGGGGCGAAGCTGCCGCTCGAACACGTCGTGCACCGCCAGACCCGCCAGACCGCCGAGCTCTACGGCCTCACCGACCGCGGTGCGATCGCGCCCGGGCTGCGGGCCGACATCAACCTGATCGACTACGACCGCCTCACCTTCGGGCCGGCACGCATGGTGCACGACCTGCCTGCCGGGGCCCGTCGTCTCGTGCAGAAGGCCGACGGTTACGTCGCCACGTTCGTGCACGGCGTGCAGGTCGTCGACCACGACGAGTTCACCGGCGAGCTCCCCGGCCGCCTCCTGCGCGGCCCCCGCTGAACCGTTCGTCAGGGGTCAGACCCCGGACGAACGTCGGAGATGACGTCGACACAGCGCATGCGGCGTTCGTC
>Ga0102928_1000882_pt1 | contig 19212 bp, 19 predicted proteins | sample SalPonR1_B_D1_MG_FD_78504 | JGI IMG/M metagenome (GOLD analysis project Ga0102928, IMG submission 78504) | Salt pond soil microbial communities from South San Francisco under conditions of wetland restoration - Salt Pond MetaG R1_B_D1_MG | ecosystem: Environmental > Aquatic > Marine > Intertidal...
AGTCGGGGTTATCGCCAGCGCCGGAGCGAAGGCCTGTTGGAGGCCGCTTGCGGGCGAAGGGTGGCCGATTCGGTTCGCGCGGAAATCCGCCCTCCCACAGTCGAACTGATCGCGGAAGTCCGATTCATGTCCTGTGGGAGGCCGGCTGTGCCGGGCGAAGGATGGGCCGCCCGGCTCAGTCGTAGATCTCGAGCCGGGAAACGTCCATGGTGTAGGCCGAATCTGCGGTCTCGTTGCTGACGTCCTCGATGTTGAGCTGGCCTTCCATCCAGAACGCGTCCCAGATGTTGACCATCGGGATGGCTTCGTCCAGCCGGCCGTAGATGATCTGGTTGGCCGGCGGCGGCGGGACGTGGATGCAGGCGCCGAAGAACGGCACGAAGAAGAACTCGGTCAGGTTGCCTTCAGCGTCGGTTTCCACCGGTACGACGAAACCGGGGATGCGCACGTCCAGACCGTCCAGTTCGGGCACGACGCTGTAGGACTGGAACGCCTGGGGCGCGTCGAAGCCGGAGTGGTCGATGCCGGTCTGGTCGTTGAGCCAGGCTTCGGCCTCTTCTTCGGGCATCAGGTCCAGCCACTCGATTTCGCGGGCCTTGCCGTGGGCCAGCAGCGGGGCGGCGAGCAGCAGGGCGAGCAGGAATCGGAACGTCGGTCGGACGAGGGTTCGGTTCGTGGACATAAGCTCGAATCGGGTTCGGGTGAAGGGCCTACTGGCGAACCTGCATGCCGTCGGCCAGAGTGCGACGATACACCAGCGTGGCCGGAATCAGGGCGACGAGCACACCGGCGACGCCGATGCCGGCCAGCACCAGCAGCAGCGTGGGCTCCGGCCAGGCCGCGCCGATCGCGATGCCGAACTGGGCCAGCAGCCAGGGTGCGGCGGCCAGCTGCAGTCCGTAGGCGAGCAGCACGCCGAGCACCAGCCCGGCCAGCGTGATCAGGAAGGCCTCGAGCAGCAGCAGGCCGGCGATCTGGATCGGCCGGGCGCCGCAGGCCCGCAGGATGGCCATTTCGCGGCGTCGCTCGTTCAGCGTGGTCAGCAGCGCGGTGAGCATGCCGAGCAGGCCGGCCAGCACGACCAGCCCGGCGACCACCAGCAGGATCCGTTCGGCCAGGCCGGTGATCCGCCACAGCTGCTGCAACGCGATGCCCGGCAGCACGGCCAGCAGCGCCTCGTTCGGATAGTCGTTGATCCGCTGCTGCAGGCCGAACACCGCTGCGCGGGTGGTCAGGCCGATGAAGATGGCGGTGACCGCGTCGGGTTGCAGCTCGGCCTCGGCCGCGCGGGCCTGCTCCGGCGTCAGGCCGGAGCCGGGTCGCGGCACGCCGCGCTCCCAGCCGATGTGGATAGCGTGGTGGGCTTCGAGCGAGACATACAGCGACTGGTCGATCGGCGTGCCGGTCGGCGCCAGGATGCCGCGCACCGTGAACGGCTGGCCGGCATGGGTCATCAGACTGACGTTGCCGGCGCCGTGGGACAACTCCAGCTGATCGCCGAGCTCGTAGTCGAGCTGGCGCGCGACCTGGGCGCCGATGACCACGTCGAACAGATCGGTCCAGGCTTCGCCCTGGTCGAAGGCCAGGTTCTGGCCGCCCGCGAAGCGATAGCGGTCGAAGAATTCGGCGGTGGTGCCGATGACCCGATAGCCCTGGTGCGAGTCGCCGAGCGAGATCGGTACGGCCCAGTCGACGGTGCGCGCTTTCGCGAGTTCCTCGTATGTGGTCCAGGTGACGTTCGCGGTGGCGTCGCCGAGGCCGAAAACCGAGTACAGCAGCAGCTGGACCGGCGCAGTCGGCGCGCCGACGATCAGGTCGACGCCCGAGACCGAGCGCTGGAAGCCTTCGCGGACCTGGCTGCGCATCTGTTCGACAAGCACCAGCAGCGCGATCGAGATGGCGATGGTGAAGACGGTCAGCGACACTGCGAACAGGCGGTTTGACAGCGAACCGCGCGCCAGCTGGATCAACATGTCGCACCCCGGGCCTTCAGCGGATCGAGTTCCAGCACGCGATCGAAGCGATCGACCAGCTCGCGGTCGTGGCTGACGAACAGCAGCGCCGAGCCGGCGGCGCGGACTTCTCCGAACAGCAGGTCGAGAAACTCGTCGCGGCGGTCGCGGTCGAGCGCCGAGGTCGGCTCGTCGGCCAGCACCAGGTCGGGCCGGCCGATCAGCGCCCGGGCCGCGGCCACGCGCTGCTGCTGGCCGACGCTGAGCTGGTCGGCGCGGCGGCTGAAGCCGGCCTCGTCGATGCCCATGGCAGCCAGCAGGCGGCGGGCTTCCGCGGCGCGGTCACCGGCCCGCTCGCCGCGTTGTTTCGAGAACCGGCAGCCGAGCAGCACGTTGGCCACCGGGTCCAGCCACGGCAGCAGGTTGAACTGCTGGAAGATCACGCCGAGGTGCTCGGCGCGGAATCGGTCGCGCTCGGCCCGCTTCAGCGCGTCTAGCCGGGTACCGGCGAACTCGATCCGCCCGGCGTCGGGTGCGATCAGTCCGCCGATCAGCGCCAGCAGCGTGGACTTGCCCGAACCGCTGGCGCCGGCCAGGAAAACGGCCTCGCCCGGCGCCACGCGCAGGTTCAGCCCATCGAAGACCGGGGCCGAGGCGCCCGGCCAGGCGTAGCGCAGGTCGGTCAGGCGCAACAGCGGTTCGGCAGCAGCGGCGTCGGTCATTCCAGCTCGATCCACGATGCCGTCCCGGTCAGCTCCTGGCGCCACTGCCGGTCGGCCGTGATGGCGTCGACGCGGATGCTGCGGTTGTCGGGCCAGCCGTCGAACAGCTCGAGCGCAAGCCGGTCCAGCGCGGCCGGGTTCGAGCAGTCGGCGACGACCACGACGTGGAACTCGGCATGACCGTGATCGCCGTGGTCGTGATCCGCGTGGTCATGGTCGTCGTGGCTGTGATCGCCGTGGTCGTGGTCCGCTTCGTCGTGGCCCCCGTGATCGTGATCCGCGTGGTCGTGGTCTCCGTGATCGTGATCGCCATGATCGTGATCGTGATCGTCGTGGCGATGCGAATCGGACGGCGCGTCGAATGCGCTGATCGCCTGCTGCTCGTCGGTCGTCGAGGCGTCCACGGCGAAGCCGGGCCGGTCGACCGACACGGTGGTGCGGCAGCCGGCGTCGGCCGGCAGCACCAGCCAGTCGCCGGCGGCCAGGCGAGCGGTGGCCGTCTCCAGCGCTTCGGCCTGTGCGTCGTCGCGGGGCGGGTGCTCGAAGCCGACCAGGTTGGCGCCCGGGAACTGCAGACCGAGATCCACGCGACCGTTCTCGATCGCCAGCTGCGCGGTGGCCACCGAGTGCTGGTGGACCTCGCCGCGGCGCAGTTCCTGCTGGGCATCCAGCGCCGGGCTGGCCAGGAGAAGAGCGGTGAGCATTGCATACCGGGGGGAAAGCGATCCGCCGTTTTCGATCGTCATTTCGGACTCTCCGAGAGTAAAGTGTTATAATATAACAATCATGGACCACGTTCCTGCACGCCCGACCCGGTGGATCGATCGCCTCGGCATCTGTGCCTCGGTCGGCTGCGGTCTGCATTGTGCCGCGCTCACCGTCGTGATTCTGATGTATCCGACCCTCTGGCTGCACCGCGGCCTGCGGTCCAGCGGATTCTGGGAGGCGCTGTGGTGGACCGAACTGGGCCTCCTGGTCCTCGCCTGGCTGTTTGCGCTCCTCGCTGCAGGGCTGGCCTGGCGCCGTGACCGGAGCCTGCTGATCCCGGGGCTGGCGATCATCGGGTTGGGAATTCTGACCCTGACCATCGCCTCTCCGTTCCATGGACGCTCGCCCTGGATCAGTGCGCTGGCCCTGTTCGGCGGCCTTCTCGTGGCATCGGCCCACGCCGTGAACCTGCGGCGTACACGAAGGCTGGGTTTCCGTTTGCCCTGATCGGTTGTTCAGCGTCCGCGCATTTGCCCCCGCGCCCGAGTTGACCGACAATCCGGCCAAACGATTCCAACTGCTTCGGGGTTCCCCTCACCATGAAAACCACATCCGTCCATGGAATGTGGTCGTCACGACTGATGTTCGTGATGGCCGCCACCGGCTCGGCCGTCGGGCTGGGCAACATCTGGCGCTTCCCGTACATCACTTCGGAGAACGGCGGCGGCGCGTTCGTGCTGGTCTATCTCGGCTGCATCCTGCTGATCGGGTTGCCGGTGCTGTTCGCGGAAATCGTGATCGGTCGTCGCGGCCGGATGAGCCCGGTCAATTCACTGAAGGAACTCGCGTCTGCCGCCGGGGCGTCGAAGGCGTGGTCCGGCATCGGCTGGATGGGCATCGTCGCCAGCGTGCTGGTGCTTTCGTTCTACTCGGTCGTGGCCGGCTGGACGCTGTCCTACGGGTTCGACTTTCTGAAGCAGCTGGTCCTCGGCGCGCCGGCGATCACCGACCCGGGCGCCCACTTCGGCGCGCTGCTGGCCGATCCGGCGAAACTGATCTTCTGGCACGCGGTGTTCATGGTCCTGACCATGGGCGTGGTGGCGATGGGCGTCGAGGAAGGGCTGGAGCGCGCGGTCGCGGTCCTGATGCCGATGCTGTTCGTGCTGCTGCTGATCCTGCTCGGCTACGGCATGAGCACCGGCCACTTCCAGGAGGCGGTCGGCTTCCTGTTCTCGCCGGACTGGTCGCGGGTCGACGGCGGCATGATCGTCACCGCGATGGGCCAGGCCTTCTTTACGCTCAGCCTGGGCATGTGCGCCATCATGACCTACGGGGCGTACCTGCCGTCACACGTCAACATCCCGGCTACCGGCGTGACGGTCGCGATTTCCGACACCCTGGTCGCCCTCGTCGCCGGCCTGGCGATCTTTCCGATCGTGCTGTCGTTCGGCCTCGATCCGGAAGGTGGCGGCGCCGGGTTCATCTTCACCGCGTTGCCGCTGGCCTTCAACGAGATGCCGTTCGGCATCGTCTACGGTTCGGCGTTCTTCCTGCTGCTGTCGGTCGCGGCCTGGACCAGTTCGATTTCGCTGCTGGAGCCGCCGACCGCTTATTTCGTCGAAGCCACGAACATGAGCCGCAAGACCATCGCCATGCTGGTCGCTGGACTGACCTGGGCGATCGGACTGGCCTCGGTCTTCTCGCTGAATATCTGGTCGGAGGTCACCATCGGCGGCCGCGACATCATGAGCGCCATCGAGTTCTTCGCCGCCGAACTACTGCTGCCGGTCGGCGGCCTGCTGATCGCGCTGTTCGCCGGCTGGGTGCTGTCGACCTCGATCACTCGTGAAGAGCTGGACGAGAAGATGCCCTCCTGGGCCTTCCAGGCCTGGCTGTGGCTGACCCGCGTGGTCGCGCCGCTGGCCATCCTGCTGGTGCTCGGCGGCATCCTCGGCGTTTTCTGACCGACCCGGTCATGCCGGAGTGGCGCGGTGCCGCTCCGGACGTCACGACCGGCGATTGCTATCCCGCGACGACGGTCAAGGCTCGGCCGTCTCGCGCTTCGGCAGTACCCAGTCGGTCCGCGGGAAGTGGCACGTGTAGCCGTTCGGGTAGCGCTGGAGGTAGTCCTGGTGTTCCGGCTCGGCCTGCCAGAACGGGCCGACCGGCTCGACCTCGGTGACGACCTTGCCGGGCCACAGCCCGGAGGCCTCGACGTCGGCGATGGTGTCCAGCGCGACGGCCTTCTGCCGTTCGTCGATGTAGTAGATCGCCGAGCGGTACGACATACCGACGTCGTTGCCCTGTCGGTTCGTCGTGGTCGGATCGTGGATCTGGAAGAAGAACTCGAGGATGCGGCGATAGGAAATCACATCTGGATCGAAGTGGATCTCGATGGCTTCGGCGTGCGTGCCGTGGTTGCGGTAGGTGGCATTCGGCACGTCGCCGCCGGTGTAGCCCACTCGCGTTCCGGTCACCCCGGACTGCTTGCGGATCAGGTCCTGCATGCCCCAGAAGCAGCCGCCGGCCAGTACTGCGCGTTCGGTCGTCATGTCAGCGTTCCTCCACTTGGTCCAGGTAGTCGCCATAGCCTTCCGCAGCCATGTCGTCGCGATGGACGAATCGTAGCGAAGCGGAGTTGATGCAGTATCGAAGCCCGCCCCGGTCCTTCGGGCCGTCGGGAAACACGTGGCCGAGGTGGCTGTCGCCGTGCGCGCTGCGGACTTCGGTGCGGATCATGCCGTGGCTGGTGTCGCGCAGTTCGTTGACGTGGGCCGGTTCGATCGGCTTCGTGAAGCTCGGCCAGCCGCAGCCAGCGTCGAACTTGGTCGATGAGGCGAACAGCGGTTCGCCGGAAACGATGTCGACGTAGATCCCCGGTTCGTCGTTGTCCAGGTGCTCGCCGGTGCCGGGATGCTCGGTCCCGTTTTCCTGGGTGACGCGGTACTGCTCTTCTGTAAGAGCGTCGATCGCCTGCTTGGACTTGGCGTAGCGGCTCATGGTCCCGGCTCCGTTCGAGGGGTGAATCAATGAATGTCAGGGGTCGCCCGGCGCTCTTCAAGGCCTCGGTGGGCGAATGGCCGTCCGCCGGGTCAGCGCTTGAGCAGCAGATGGCCGTCGGGCGTGCGCCGGGCCGTCCAGCCTTCGGCGACCCAGGTCGTTGCGTCGGCGTCGAGCACGATGGCCGGACCGGCCACGCCGGCGTCGTCCATCGCATCGCGCGCATGCATCGCCACGCCGTCGCCCGCCTCCGGCACATCGGCCGCGTCGTCCGGTGGCGGCACCCGCTCCAGGCGCGCGGGGCCGCGGGCGTCCAGCCGCACGCTGACCAGCTCCACCGGCAGGTCCAGACGATGGCCGAATGCGTCTTCGTGCGCGGTGTGGAAGGCCTCGACCAGCCGGTCCGGCGCGTCGGCCGCCAGCTCCAGCGCGTCGCTCTGGCCGCGGTACCGGCAGGCGACGCGGCGCTCGAGGCTCAGCATGTCGGCGGCGAGGCCCTCGGCGCCGAGTTCGTCGCGGGCCTGCGTCTCGAGCGGCGCGAAGGCCCGGTCGAGGTCGTCGGCGTCGCAGGCGTCGGCCGCGGCCAGCAGGCTGGCGGTCAGCTGCCGGCCCGGCTCGGCGACCAGCATGCCGAGCGCCGACAGCACGCCCGACCGGGCCGGCACCAGCGCGCGCGTCATGCCCAGGCTGTCGGCCAGGTCGCAGACGTGCAGCCCGCCGGCGCCGCCGAAACTGGCCAGCGTGCACCGGGCCGGGTTCACACCCCGCTCCGCCGACATCACCCGCAGTGCCCGGCTCATGTGTTCGTTGGCGATCCGGAGCACGCCGGCCGCGGCGGTCTCGACGTCCAGCCCGGCGCGATCGGCCAGCCGCTGCATCGCCGCGCGCGCCGCGCCGGGATCCAGCGCGTGCCGGCCGCCGAGCCGGATCCCGGCCGGCAGCCTGCCGAGCAGCAGGTTGGCGTCGGTCACGGTGACCTCGGTGCCGCCGCGTCCGTAGCAGGCCGGGCCCGGATCGGCGCCGGCCGACTGCGGACCGACCTGGATCAGGCCGCCGGCGTCGATGCGCGCGATCGATCCGCCGCCGGCGCCGATGGTGTGGAGGTCGACCATAGGCACGGCGACCGGGTAGCGCCCGATCCGTCCCTCGCGGGTCAGCTTCGGCCGGCCCTCGAGCAGCGCCACGTCGGTCGACGTCCCGCCCATGTCGAAGGTCAGCAGGCGGGATTGGCCGAGCCGCTTGCCGATGTGCGCAGCGGCGGCCAGGCCCCCGGCCGGGCCGGACAGCAGCAGGTGCACTGCCCGCTGGGCCGCCTGGTCGGCCGAGATCGTCTGGCTGCTCGACTGCATGACCGCCAGTCGGCCGCCGGCCAGGGCCCGGTCGAGCCGGTTCAGATAGCCGGCCAGCCGCGGGCCGATCGAGGCGTTGAGCCAGGTCGCGATGCCGCGTTCGTATTCGCGGATCTCGGGCAGTACCTCGTGTGAGCAGGACACCGGCAGGTCGTCGGGCAGGGCGTCGGCGATGCTGCGCTCCAGCGCCGGGTCGAGCCATGAGAACAGCAGGTCGATGGCCACCGCCTCGACGCCGGTCGCCCGAATCGCGGCGGCCAGCTCGGCCAGCTGGTCGGCGGTCGGCGTGGCCAGCCGCTCGCCGCTGGCGGTGGTGCGGGCCTCGACCTCGAAGCAATGCTCGGGCGGGACCGGCGGATCGACCGGCGGCTGCTCCAGCGAATACAGCGCGTCGCGGTTCTGGCGGCCCAGGCTCAGCAGGTCGGCAAAGCCGGTGCTGGTCACGAAGGCCACCGCTGCGCCGCGGCCTTCGAGCACCGCGTTGGTGCCGACCGTCGTGCCGTGGACCAGGTCGACGCCGTCGGGGGCCAGGCCCAGCTGGTCCAGGCCTTCGAGAATGGCGCGCGACGGATCGTCGGGCGTGGACAGAACCTTGGCGGTCTGCAGTCGGCCGTCGATCCACGCGACGAAATCGGTGAAGGTGCCGCCGGTGTCGCAGCCGACCCGGATCCTCGACCGGTCGGTCCCGCTCACTGCGTGTCGGCGTCGTCGGCCGTGGCCGGCGGCTCGGCAAGGCGAGGCAGACCGCCGCCGTCGACGACGCGGTCCCAGGGGAAGGTCGGGCCGGGGTCGAGTTTTCGCCGCACGGTCCGGCCTTCGTCGTCGCTGGCCGGTTCCCGGCGTCGGTCGAGCTGGTCATGGCCGGCCAGGTCCCGGAGACCGGGCAGTTCGGCGCGCAACGCGCGGATCAGCGCGATCAGCGCTTCGATCTGCGCGTCCGGGTAGGCGGTGTCCCAGGCCTGGCTCCGGCTGTCCAGCCAGTCCGGGTAGCGGCCGATGTGGATCAGCTCGATGCCGATGGTCGCGGCGTTGTGGCCGGCGACGTGGTGGGCGATGCGATCGATCGGTACCCAGCGCTCGACCGTGCCGTCCCGGTCGATGTAGAAGTGGCCGCTGTTGCCGGTGCGCGAACTTGCGTAGTGGATGCGCTCGCCGTACTCGCGCGCGGTGGTCCGGTCCGGCAGCTCGGTGGCGTGGATCACGATCCGCTCGACGGCCGCGGGATCCCGGCGATCCAGGCGTTCGACGTAGGGCAGCAGGTCAGTGCGGATCGAGGGCATGGGCTCCGCTTCCATCAGTCAATCCGGTCCGGTGGCGGCCGGTCGGGCCCGCGCGGCGATCGCATCGAGTCGGGCGTCGAGCGCGGCGCGGTCGAGGTAATCGCCGGCCCGCAGCACGCCGTTGATGCGGCGGACGTTGGTGATGTCGGCCAGTGGATCGGCGTCCAGCAGCACCGCGTCGGCCACGCAGCCCTGCTGCAGGCAGCCGCGAGCCGGCTCGCCCAGGAACCGGGCCGGGTTCACCGTGCCGGTGGCCAGCGCCTCGGCCGGCGACAGGCCGGCGGCGACCAGCAGTTCGAGTTCGTGGTGGGTGGAGTCGCCGGGCACGTTGAAGATCTGCGGTGCGTCGGCGCCGAGCAGCAGCCCGGCCCCGGCGGTATGCAGCCCGCGGATCAACGCGCGGCGGACCTCGACGAAACGCTGCAGATCGTCGGCGGTATAGGGCTCGCGCAGTCCGGCGACCCGGTCCCGCCAGCGCTGCACTGCGGCGGCGTCGACGTAGCGCATTGCCGGGCGCGCGGCCAGCGCATCGAGATCGGCGATTGCGATGTTCTCGATCAGCGTCTGGGTCGGGACGTTCCAGACCCCGGCCGTCCGCGTGCGCTCGGCCAGGGTCGCGATGCGATCGGAATCCAGCGCTTCGGCCAGCGCCATGCCGAAGAAACCGGGTGGCCGGTTTCGTGCCGGATGATCGTCGGGTACCAGCGCCTGGGCGTAGCCGTCGAGATGATCGATGGTGGACTGGCGGGCGGCAAGCGCGCGGTCCAGCCCGACGCCGATCGAGACGTGGCCGGCGTAGGGCATGTCCAGCCCCTGCGCCGCCTCGGTCAGCGCCGCGAAGGTGCCGGGCAGCAGGCCGGGATGCAGCTTCAGAAGATCGTAGCCGGCCTCGGCCTGGGTTTGCACGATCCGCCGCGCGGTGGCCGCGTCGGGCGCGGAATTACCGTTCAGCGACGGACCCGAGGTGATCAGGCGCGGGCCGAATCGCTTGCCGGCGGCCAGATCGGCGCGCACGTCCAGGTGGCCGCGCTCGCCCAGCATGCCGCGGATGCCGGTCACGCCGTGGGCCAGGAACAGCGCCAGAACGTCGTCCAGGCGCTGGGTTTCGTCTGCCGGGGGCACGTGCGCGTGCAGTTCGTGAAGGCCGGGAATCAGCCAGCGCCCGCCGCCGTCGACGGTCTGCACGGTCAGGCCATCCAGCGCTTCGGGTTCGACGAACCAGCCGTCGAGCACCGCAACGCTGCGTGGTTCCGTCGCGGTGCCGGCCGCCGGATCGACGACGCGGACGTCGTCGATCCGCAGCGCGACCTGGCCGTTCGCATCGAAGGCTGCCAGCAGCAGGCCGAGAACGAACGGAGCGAGACGATGGATGGGGGGCATGGCCGGCTCTCCGGGAAACGCGATCAAGCAACCATGCTATCAGCCCTCGGGCGGTTTTCCGCCGCGCCGCGAGCTGGTGCGCGGGCTGGAATCAGAGCGTCCGGTCGTCGGGAAAGGTCAGGCGGGAAGCGATCTCGCGGCCCAGTGCCGGCAGGTCCCGGTCGCGTTCGGCGACCAGCGCGACGCTGCCGCGTTCGACGTTGAACACCCAGGCCCGCATGCCGTCGGCCAGCGAATGCGCTTCACCGGAGCCCGGTACGGACGTCCGGGGCATGTAATAGAGCGTGACCGGGCCATCCTGGGTGGCCAGCACCAGGTGGGCGCCGGCCCCGTCCGGCGTCGGGCAGATTTTCGACAGACGGACGTCGTCGAGCAGCTCCGGGGCGAGTTCCACGCCAAAGTCGGCCAGCAGTTCCTCCACTCGGCGGGACGGTGTCGGCCCGATGCGTGCGGCCGCCAGTACCGATGGTCCATCGTGTTCCCAGTGCCAGGCGAGGTGCTCCGCCAGGCCGCCGTCGCTCGGCGGCGCGTTGTCGCGCACGAGAAACAGCGTGACGGCCACGGCCAGAGTCAGGCTGGCCGCCATCGCCAGCCAGCCGGCCGCCCCCGGTCCGCCGCGTTTGCGCCGGCCGGCGCGAAACGGCGTCTGGCGGAGCTGCTGCTGCAGTCCCTCCGGAGGCCTGACCTTCATCGCCTCGTCGAGCAGGCGCTCCAGGGCGTCGGATTCTTCGACCATCCGCGCCGCCTCGCCGCCCTCGGCGCGCGCGGCCTCGGCCGCCTCGCGCGCGCTCGCCGGGTCGGTCATCAGGCGGTGCTGGAGTTCGTCGAGCTTCATGTCCGTTTCCCCGGCGGTTCGTTCGAGAGTCGTGCCTTCAGCTGTTCACGGGCGCGGAACACCCGCGTCATCACCGCGCTTTCGCTCAGGTCCAGGGTCTCGGCGATCTCGGCGACCGAAAGACCCAGCAGCACCTGCAGCGCCAGCGGTTCGCGATACATCGCGTCGAGCCGCGCGATGGCGTCGCGCAGTCGGTCCCGCTCGGTCCGATCGTCCGGACCCTGCTCGTTCGGTTCGGCCACGACCACGTCGTCGATATCGTCGATCGGCGGGACCTTGCGTTCGAAGGTCCGGGCGAACTCGCGGCGCAGGATGGTGATCAGCCAACTCTTTGCCGCGCCTTCGTCCTGGAGCCGGTCCAGCGCCTTCCAGGCGCGCAGGTAGGTTTCCTGGACCAGGTCCGCGGCCAGCGCCGGATCGCGGCACAGCCACACCGCGAACCGATACAGGTCGTCGCCGTAGCGTCGCGCAAGGCCGTCGAATCGGCGCGAACGGTCCTCGTGACTCATGACCGGGGCGGCCGCGGTTTTCTTTCATGCCGAACCCCCCGCGATGCCATGGCCGGCATTCGGTAGCGGGAATCCGGGAGCAGGCTTGGCGGCATGGCGGGCGCGTTCCGGGTCGATGGCGGGAACTCATCGTACTCACGCGATGCCGTTTGCGCAAAGCACTTTGGCCGCGTGACGTTCAGCACGGGTCCACCTGACGCCGTGTCGGTACAATACAGCCCGGAGTCGTCACAGAGGCCATCGGGCCTTGATCCTGCAGGAGCACCACCTTGAATCTCGAACACGCCCGATCGAACATGATCGAACAGCAGGTCCGCACCTGGGACGTGCTGGATGCACGCGTTCTCGACGTGCTGCGCACCGTGCCGCGCGAGGACTACGCGCCGGCCGCCCATCGCAAGCTGGCCTTTTCCGACCTGCGCATCCCGCTGGACGGTGGCCAGCTCATGATGAAGCCGATCGAGGAGGGTCGCTGCCTGCAGAGCCTGGCGTTGGAAGGCGGCGAGAAGGTGCTGGAAGTCGGTGCCGGATCGGGCTTCCTCACGGCCTGCCTGGCGGCGCTGGGCGCAGAGGTCATCAGCCTCGAGATTCTCGAGTCGCTGGCCGGGCAGGCGCGCCGAGCGCTCGACAGTCACGGTGTCCCCGGGGTGGACGTCCGCCACGGCGACGTGCTGGAAGCGTCGTTCGACGAGGCCCGCTTCGATGCCATTGTCGTCACGGCGTCCGTTTCGGCCATTCCCGCGGCGTTCGGCTCCTGGCTGAAGCCCGGTGGTCGCCTGTTCATCGTCCGCGGCACGTCGCCGGCGATGGAAGCGCTGCGGGTCACGCGGACCGGTTCGGGTCGGCTGGCCGAAGAAAGTCTGTTCGACACCGACCTGCCTCGGTTGATCGGCGCCGAAGACGCGCCGAAATTCGAATTTTGATCCGAATTCTGAACTCCCCGGGCCAGACCCGGGATCACGCTCGTGCGAGGAATCCCATGTACAGAACCCTGATCGCCGCCGCGACCCTGGCGCTGACGTCGCCGGCCCTGGCCGTCGACCTGCTCGGCGTCTACGAGCTGGCCTCGACCAACGATCCGCAGATCCAGGCGGCCGAGCGCCGACTGGAAGCCTCCACCTACCAGGAAGCCATCGCGCGGGCCAGCCTGCTGCCGACCATCAATGCCAGCGTCAGTCGCGACTTCGGCAACAGCCAGCCGAGCCTGGACGGAAACGACCTGACCGATAACGACATCGACTCCGAGGGCTACCGCCTGAGCCTGCGCCAGAGCATCTACGACGACGCGAACTTCGGCCGGATGACGCGCGCGCGGGCGACCATTGCCCAGGCCGATGCCGAGTTCGACACCGCCTGGCAGGACTTCCTGCTGCGCGTGGCCCAGCGCTACTTCGACATGCTGACCGCGATCGACGGTCTGCGCTTCGCCCAGGCCGAGGAAAAGGCGCTGCAGCGCCAGTTCGAGCAGGCCGAGCAGCGCTTCGAGGTTGGTCTGTCGGCGGTTACCGACTTTCTCGAGGCGCGAGCGGCCTGGGACGCGGCCCGGGCTCGGGTGATCGTGGCCGAGAACAACCTGGAGAACGCGCGCGAACTGCTGCGAGAACTGACCGGCACGATGTTCGATACCTTCCGTCCGCTGGCCGAGCAGCTGCCGCTGGAGACGCCGGAGCCGGCCGGGTCCGAGGCCTGGGTCGAGCGCGCGCTGGCCAACCGCCCGGAGCTGGAGGCCGCCCGCAAGTCGGTCGATGTGCTCGATGCAGACATCCGCATCGCGCGGTCCGGTCACTTGCCGTCGCTCGACCTGGTCGGCAGCTACAATCGCAGCGTCAACAACGAGTTCGTGCTGCGCGATGACTTCCAGGACGAGATCGCCACCGTCGAGTTCCAGAACGACACCTGGCAGGTCGGACTGGAACTGTCGGTTCCGATCTTTTCCGGCTTCGCCGTCCAGTCGCAGACTCGCCAGGCGCGCGTCAATCGCGAAGCCGCCAGCTTCGAGCTGGACTCGGCCCAGCGCGCCGCGGTGCGTGAAACCGAGAACGCCTATCGCGCGGTGATCGCAGGCATCCGCCAGGTCGAGGCGCTGGAGCAGGCTCTGATCTCGGCCGAAAGCGCGGTGGAAGCCACCAATGCCGGGTTCGAAGTCGGCACCCGCACGATCGTCGACGTGCTGCTGGCCGAACAGCGCTTCTTCCAGGCCCAGCGCGACTACTCGCAGGCCCGGCACCAGTTCATCATCGACTCGCTGGCGCTCAAGCGCGCCGCCGGCGTCCTGGCCCCGGAAGACCTGGAAGCCGCAAATCGCCTGCTGACGGGGTCCTGACCCGGCACGCTCAGCGGAGCGGCCGCGCGCCTGCCCGGCGGCCGGTCTCGTCGGCCAGCCACCGACCCAGTACCTCCACCGTGCGGTCCAGCGCGCCGCGCTGAGCGGCCAGGAAGGCCGCGGCGTTGCGCGGCATCGCGTCGAAGGCTCCGTCGACGGCCGACGGGTCCAGCACGGCCAGCACCGCACCGGCCAGCGACTCGGCGTCGTCGACCCGGGCCAACCCGCCGGCCGCTTCGAGCCCCTCGGCGGCCTCTGCCTGATCCGCGGTGAACGGTCCGGTCAGCACCGGCCGGTCCGACTGCACGGCTTCGATCAGGTTGTGGCCGCCGATGCCGTCGACCAGGCTGCCGCCGACGAAGGCCAGCTCGGCCAGGCCGTACAGCGCGGCCAGCACCCCGAGTCGATCGATCACGATCGCCTGGGCCGCCACGGGCTCGCTGCTGCTGGTGCCGAGCCGCTGGACGGTCAGGCCCTGTTCGCGCACTGCGCGCTCGGCCTCGTCGGCCCGCTCGGGGTGCCGCGGCACCAGCAGCAGTTGTGCCGTGGGGATCGTCTCGACGATCCGGCGGTGGGCCTCGGCCACCACCGCCTCCTCGCCGCGGTGCGTGCTGCCGGCCACCCAGCGCGGCCGCGGCGGTCCGTCGGCGAACCGCCGCGCGAGATCCTCGGGCAGGGGGGGCGGCGGTGCGGGGTCGAACTTCACGTTGCCGGTGACCACCAGCGCATCGCGCCGCGCGCCGAGCGCGAGAAACCGCTCGGCGTCGGTCGGCGACTGACAGGCGATGGTCGATATCCCGGCCAGCAGCGGGCGGAACAGTCCGGCGACCCGGCGATAGCGGCGCGCCGCTATCGCCGACAGCCGGGCGTTGGCGATGGCGACCGGAATGCCCCGGGCCCGGCACGCCGCCAGCGACTCGGGCCACAGCTCGGTCTCGATCAGCAGCAGCCGCGCCGGCCGGGTCCGGTCGAGCCAGCGCGCGACGTCGCGGGGGCGGTCGAGCGGGGCCAGCACGGTCCGGATGCCGGGGTCGTCCGCGTAGCGCGCCTGCGCCTGCGCGGCGGCCGTCGGCGTGAAGGTCGACAGCACGATGGCGGGCACGGACGCATCGGCCTGCAGGCGGGCGATCAGCGGCCGGGCCGCGTTGAGCTCACCGACCGACGCGGCGTGGATCCAGAGCTCGCCGCGGGCTTCGGGCACCTGTCCGCGCCGCTCGCCCTCGCGCCCGGCCAGGGCCGGAAACGCAGCGGCCTGCCGGGAGAATCGACGGCGGGCCCACGGCGCGAGTGCGGCCGTCAGCGCGCGATACACTGGCATCCACGATGACATCGAACGCAGCATATCCCAGCCCGGAGCGGCCCGTATGGGCGCGCTGACGACCCGGCTCGGCCTGGCCCTGGCCCGGCGCGTCGGTCGTCGGCCGCTGCCCTCGGCGCGCCGGCGCACCCGCTGGCTGGCCGGGCCGATGCGGACCTTGATGCGTCGCCGGGCGGCGATCGTGATGCGCAACCTCGAGCTCTGCTTCCCGGAGCACGATCGCGGCTGGCGCGAGACGGTCGCCCGCGAGCACTTCCGGATGCTGGCCGAGACCGCCGCGGAGCTCGCAGTGTGCTGGACGCGCACCGAGCCGTTCGACGAGCGCGCCGGCGAGGTCGTCGGCCTCGAGCACCTCGAGGCGGCGCGGAATCGTGGTGGCGTGCTGCTGTTGACCGGCCACTTCACCAGTCTCGAACTGGGCGGGCGCCTGGTCGCCGAACGGGTCCCGGTCGGCGGCGTCTATCGGCCGCTGCGCAACGCCCGGCTCAACGCGTTCCAGAACGATGGGCGGGGCCGGTATGCGGGCCCGATGATCGAGCGCAGCGGACTGCGCGCCATGGTCCGCCACCTGCGCGGCGGCGGCGTGCTCTGGTACGCGCCCGACCAGGACTTCGGCCCGGACCGCTCGGTCTTCGCGCCGTTCTTCGGCGTCGAGACGGCCACGCTGAAGGGCCTGCCGGACCTGGCCCGGATGGGCCGCGCGCGGGTCGTGCCGATGGCCGTGGTCAAGGACCCCGACACGGGCCGGGTGACGGTCACCCTGGCGCCGGCCTGGACGATGGGCGAGGAGCGCCTCGAAGACGACCTGGCCCGCTACAACGCCTTCCTCGAAGACCACGTTCGCCGCGCCCCGGCCCAGTACTGGTGGGTGCACCGGCGCTTCAAGACCGCGCCGCCGGGGGCGCCGCCGCGCTACCCGGGCTGAGTGCCGTCGGCCGATCGAGCGGGTACACTCGACGAACCCGATCCGATTCCCCGAGGACCGATGCCGATGCGACCCGCGCCCCGCGTTCTGAGAACCGCCGAGATCTCGCCCCAGGCGATCCGCTACTCGATGCTTTCGTTCACGATCACGATGTTCGCCACGATCATCGGCATCGTGGTGCTGCCGATCGCGCTGCCGATCGCCTGGTGGTACTACCGCAGGTTCTACGCCACGCTCGAGGTCGTGCTGACCAGCCGCGAACTGCAGGTCAGCCGCGGCGTGCTGGTCCGCCAGGAAAAGAGCATTCCGCTGGAAAAAGTGACCGACCTGGCGCTGGTTCAGGGGCCGATCATGCGCCGGATGGGCATCAAGGGCCTGCAGGTCGAGACCGCCGGCCAGTCGAGTACGCCCGGCGGGGCGCTGGTCAAGCTGATCGGCATCCTGGATACCGACGGCTTCCGCGACGATGCGCTGGACCAGCGCGACAAGGTCACCGACCGGCCCGACGCCGAACCGCCTGCGTCGACGGCACCATCCGGCGGCGAGACGGCCGCGCTGCTCGGCGAAATCCGCGACACCCTGAAGCGCATCGACGCCCGGCTGGCCGAGCGCGACTGAGCGGTCGCGGCGACCGATGGCCACGCACCCGCCGCGGGTCCTGTTCATTCCGGCCAGCGGCCCGACCGGCAGCGGCGAGTACTACCGCGCGCTGAACCTGGCGCGCGCCCTGCGCCAGCACGCCCCGGGACTCGAAGCCCACGTGCTGCGAGCGCGCGATGCCGACCTGCGCGACGACGACGGGCTGCAGGTCCATCGGCTGGATGCCACGCCGGCCCGGGCCGATCGCGCCGTGCGCGACTGCATCGCCGCGCTCCGGCCCGACCTGGCGGTGTTCGACGGCAGCGGCCGCACCGCCCAGTTGCGCGCAGTGCGCCAGCTCGGCGGTCGGGTCGCCTGGATCTCGAACCGGCCGGGCCGCCGCCGACGCGCGCTGGCCTGGCGCCGGCTGCGCTGGATCGACCTGCACGTGATGCTGGTGCGCGAACCCGTGCGGGCCCGGCTGGGTCCGCTGGAGCGCGTGCGCGCCGCCCTGGTGCCGTCGGCCGAGCACCGCTTCGCCGGCGCCGTCCTACCGCCGCCGGACCCGTTGCCCGACGCGCTGGCCGACCGGTTGGGTGACGAGGTGGCGGTGTTCGTCTCCGGCGGGGGCGGCCAGCTCGACGCGGACGGCACGCCGGTACCGGAACGGTTTGCCGAGGCCGCCGCCCGGTTCCACGCCGCGACCGGCCGCGCGGTCTGCGTGGTGCTCGGACCGCAATACCGCGGCGACGCCCCGCGGCAGCCGGGCGTGACGGTGATCGATGCCCTGCCGACCGCTCAGCTGAGCAGCCTGCTGGCCACGGCCCGGCTGGTCGTGGCCGGGGCCGGCAACATGCTCAGCAACCAGGTGGTCGCGGCCGGCCGGCCGTGCGTGATGACGGCCACCGGTGGCCACGATCAACCGGCACGGCTGGCCGACTATGCCCGGCGCGGCGCAGTGCGTGCCGCTGCACTGTCGGCCGAGGCCCTGGCCACGGCCGCGATCGAGCTCGACGGCGATGCCGGGGCGAGACGGTCGCTGGTCGAGGGCATGGGCCGATTGGGGCTGCGCGACGATACCGTACGCGTGGCCGGCTGGCTGAACGGACTGGTCGAACGCGTCGGCGGCTAACGCGATTCGTCGGACCGGCTGCAGGCCAGCATCAGCGACGTCAGCAACGCGAACCAGACGATCCCGGCGTTTCGCTGGAAGATCGATTCCGCCAGCGCGACCACGGCGAGCACGCCGACCGCGGCGATGGTGCTCCAGGCCATCTGGCGCGCGGTTCGGCATTCGGCGCCGAGCCGCCGGGCGGCCAGCAGGATCGGGATGCCGAACAGCGCCAGCAGCGCGACCAGGCCGGGGATGCCGTTGATGATCAGCGCCGACAGGTACTGGCTGTGCGGGTGTTCGTACCGGACCAGCTCCGGGTGCACGCTGCCGGCGGCCGTGGCCGAAGCCATCGCCGCTTCGAAGGCGCCGGGTCCGCTACCGATCACCGGATGCTCGGTGATCAGTTCGGCGGCCACCGTCCACAGCTCCCAGCGAACGGCCAGCGTGTCCCAGGGGTCGAGCGCGCCGTTCGCGTCCTGCAGCGAGTCGAAGGCATCGACGATCCGGTCGCCCAGGGGGACGCCCGGAATCAGCGTCAACAGACCGACCGCCGCAACCAGCGCCAGCGGCCAGCCGAAGCGCCGCAGCGGCCGCTGCCCGCGCGCCAGCACGAAGGCGTAGACCGGAAGCAGCAGCGGTACCGCGATCCAGGCGCTGCGCGATCCCGACAGCGCGGCGGCCAGCACACCGGCCAGGAGGCCGAGCACGGCCACGATGCGTTCGACCGGCTCGGTGGCCGGACTCGCCGCGCGAGGCAGCAGGATCAGCGCGAAGGCCAGTACCACGCCGCCGAAGTAGATCGGGTTGGTCGCGCCTCCGACCCGCGCGTCCCATGGATTGGCGGTCGGATTCATCGTGAGGTTGATCGCGTGCGCGGCGGCTAGCACCGCGCCGAGCGCAACGCCCCACCAGATCGCGTTGTCCAGTCCGCGGACACGACGCAGAAACAGGTAGAGCGGGACGATCAGCAGCAGGCGCAGGATGCGGCCGACGTCGTCGGCGCCGGCGGTGTTGAATCCGTCCAGCGCCCAGGCCGCCAGCCACAATCCGACGAAGCCGCCGACCGCGGCCAGCAGCAGCCGGTCGCCGGGAAGCGTCAGCGGGGTCGTGCGCCGGCGGGTCAGCGCCGGCTCCAGCCAGACGATCGCGATCGCCGAGAGCAGCAGGAACACCCCACCGGCGACCTTGGGGACGATCAGCCCGAGCCCGAGCCCGAGC
>Ga0102928_1000891_pt1 | contig 19127 bp, 18 predicted proteins | sample SalPonR1_B_D1_MG_FD_78504 | JGI IMG/M metagenome (GOLD analysis project Ga0102928, IMG submission 78504) | Salt pond soil microbial communities from South San Francisco under conditions of wetland restoration - Salt Pond MetaG R1_B_D1_MG | ecosystem: Environmental > Aquatic > Marine > Intertidal...
CCGGCGCGATCCACCTGCGCAGCGATCTGGTGCGCAAGGCGATGTTCGGGGTCGACCCGCTGTCGCGCCTTCCTCAAAGCGCCTATTCGGAGGCAGCCGGAAAGCGCGTTTACGCCCGGTTGCTTGATCAGGCCGGGCGCATTCTGCAGGCAGGGCATTCGGTGATTCTGGATGCCGTCTTTGCAGATGCTGATGAGCGCAGGGAGGTGGCCGAACTTGCACGGCGCGCCGATGTGACGTTTACCGGGCTTTGGTTGCAGGCGGACCAGCAGACCCTTGTATCAAGGGTCTCGGCGCGACGGGCGGATGCCTCGGACGCCGATGCCGCGGTGTTGCGAAAGCAGATTGCCCTTGGCGATGCGGCGGAAAACTGGGTTCGGATTGATGCCCGTGGGGATTTGCGCAGCGTCCTGACCCGCGCCATCGCCGCGTTGTGACCCCGGATTTTCCGACACGGCGGATTGCCCTCGGTTAAAGCCACGCCCGGCATTTTGGGCAAGAGTGCAATGTCAAAACCGCAAGTGGGCTTTGGCACACAAACAGATTCAACGTCGGGGCCGGATGCCCCTCTCGGGTGCGTCGTCGGGAGTTGTGTCGAGAGTGATTGATATGAAGATAGCTGACATCATAAGACAGCCTGCGGTTACCATCCCGGTCTCTGCCAGCATTGCCACCGCGGCACAAATGATGCGCGAATGGAATGTCGGTATCCTGACCGTATTGGACCATGACCGGCTTGTCGGCGTGATCACCGATCGCGATATCGTGGTGCGTTTCGTCACCGGCGACGAGGCGGCGATGCATGTTCGGGTGGGGGACGTCATGAGCCCCAAGGTGCTGACCTGCTTCGACAGCCAGACGATCGAGGATGCGGCCGCCGCCATGGGGGACCATCAGGTTCGCCGCCTGCCGGTCTGCGACGAGGCGAAACGTCTGCTCGGGGTCTTGTCGGTTGACAGGATCGCCGAGGAGTATTCCGAACATCTGGCGGGCGAAGCGCTGGGGGAGATCGTGGAAAAGCGAGGCGTTCAGGTGACGAAGGACCTCCACCGCTGATCGGTCAGCATTGGGCTTGCTGCATGGCCGGAACGCAAGGTGTGGGCAAGGGTTTCGGTTTCGAAGCCGGTCACTTTCTGGCGGGGACGATCTCTCGTTTGAGGTCCTCGATATCGACACCGGCCAACCGGGCCAAGGACGGGGCATCAAGAATTCGGATGTCCATATGATCATGCATCTCCAAAATCCCGTTGCGGACCATGCGCCGCATGGTCCGGCAGACATGGACCGAGGACAGCCCGACATAATCGCCCAGCTGTTGTTGTGTCAGTGGGATATGGAATTGATAGCATTCCGACCCGCAGTCAGGGGCGAGCCGGATGCAGAACTCCAGCAGCGCATAGGCCACGCGCATTTCGGCCGTACCCTTGCCCAGCCGCAGTATCCGTTCATCGCGGCGCGCCTGTTTCGCGGCCTCTACCAGATGCGCCAGATGGTGCAGTTCGGGCCAATCACCGATCATGGTTTCCCAGCTGCCGTAGGACATCGCGGCAAGCGACGCATCGGTCAGCGCCTCGATCGTGACCGATGAGGTCGCGCCATCGGCCGCAACCGGGTCGACGATATCGCCCGGCAGCCCGAAATCAATGATCTGGTTCTGTCCGTCCTCCAGCGCCTTGGACAAGGCGATCCACCCATCGAGTACACAATACACGACGTTGCATTCGTCGCCTTCAAGAAGCAGCGTGGCGTCCTTGCTGAATTGGTGGGAATGCCGATTGGACACGGTTTGCGGCCTGAGTGGAACGGCTTCGCCGCCGATTCCGGAAAGCACCCTTGCGGCGGCATGCAGGTCCTCTGCGAACAGATATTCGGCGAACACTGTGGAGTCCTCCTTGCGGCGTCGGATCAGCTTGATTGGAAACCGCGAATTCAGCCGTCTCGGGCGGCTACCGAACGGTTTGGCCGTATGACTGTGTAGCACAGCAAGCGGTGGGCCTATTGACTCGCGTCAATCCGCAGCGCGGGCCAATTTCCCGGCAAATACGACAGCAGCGGGTGTGGGCCGAAAAATCAGGGGAATTTAATGGGCTGGCCTGTTTTGGTCCGACGCTTTGCAACGTGTGAGCGCATGTTGAGCAGCGAGTTGCCGCCGGGTTTTCCGGGCTTGGCCTTTACGAAGGTTAATGTGGATATCGGGCTGAACGCAGAGAATAGGCTGCGCGCAGGATCGATTCGCGCCCTTATGTCAGGAGAAATGAAATGGCACGCGCGCAATCCGGGTGATTTGATGGAAGACGACACCAATGGGCAGCTGACCCGCGCCCGGCATTGATCTGACGGACGCTGACGCAGAAATGGCAACACCCCATGCATCCCCGCCCATGCAAGCCGAAGCGACGAGGCGGCAGCAGAATCGTGCGGTTCATTCCGTTTCCACTACAGATGCGCTGAAGCTGGTTGCCGCGGCGTCGGACGGGCTGAGTTCGCAAGAAGCTGCGCATCGGCTGAAGGTTCATGGGCCGAACCGGTCGCCCGAACCGCAAAGACAAGGCGCTGTGTTGCGGTTTCTCCGCCATTTTCACAACGTGCTGATCTATGTGCTGCTTGCCTCCGCCGGGGTTACGGCGGGGCTTCAGCACTGGGTGGATACCGGCGTGATCCTTGCCGTGGTGCTGGTAAATGCCTTGATCGGGTTCTTGCAGGAAGGCCGCGCTGAACGCGCGATGGAAGCGATCCGTGAAATGCTGGCGCCGCACGCCACCGTCTTGCGGGACGGGCACCGCAGGTCGGTGGACGCCGCCGATCTGGTGCCGGGTGACATCGTCCTTGTCGATGCGGGCAGTCGCGTCCCTGCCGATCTGCGATTGATCGAGGCGCGGGGTATCCGGGCCGAGGAAGCGATCCTGACAGGCGAGTCCGTTCCAGTGGACAAGGCGACCGACCCGGTCGAGGCGCAGGCCGCGATCGGCGATTGGAGTTCCATGCTGTTCAGTGGAACGCTCGTCGTGTCAGGGGCCGGGCGCGGCGTGGTTGTCGCGACGGGGAGCAAGACCGAGATCGGCCAGATCAGCGACATGCTGACAAGTGTCCAGACACTCTCCACACCGCTTCTGTACCATATGAATGTCTTTGCGCGATGGCTCACGGCATTCATCCTGCTGATTGCCACCAGCCTGCTGGTCTACGGCTATTTCGTAAGACACATGCCGTTTGCCGAGCTGTTCATGGCAGTGGTTGCACTGTCGGTCGCCGCAATCCCCGAGGGGCTTCCGGCGGTGCTCACCATCACGCTGGCGGTCGGGGTTCAGGCGATGGCCCGGCGCAATGCCATCGTCCGCCGCCTGCCGGCCATCGAGACTCTTGGCTCGGTCTCGGTGATCTGTACCGACAAGACCGGCACACTGACGCGCAACGAGATGATGGCGGCATCTCTTGCCACGGCCGGACAGGTATTTTCGGTCAGTGGCGATGGCTATGCCCCCGAAGGTGAGTTGCGCCGTGGGCAAGAGAATGCGACGGGCGACGACCATGAGATCCTTACGGAATTCGCCCGCGCCGCCGCCTTGTGCAACGATGCGAGGCTTCGCGCGGCAGAGGACGGATGGCGTGTTGACGGTGATCCGATGGAAGGCGCACTTCTGGCGCTTGCGGGCAAGATCACAGGCGAACCCGACGATCCCTTTGCCGATTGGACCCGAACCGATGCGATCCCTTTCGATGCGGCGCATCGCTATATGGCCGTGCTGGACCATGACAAGGACGGACACGCGGGCATTCATGTGAAGGGCGCACCCGAGGCCGTGCTGGACATGTGTACCACTCAGCGCGTGTCCGGTGGCGATACCGCGCCGCTCGACCCCCGCTATTGGCACGACATGGTGGAAGAGCTTGCCGCCGATGGGCAACGTGTGATCGCGATCGCCATACGTTCGGTCCCGCCGGAGCATGAGGTTCTGAACGCAAGCGATCTGGAGGAGGACCTGACCCTGATCGGTCTGATCGGCCTGATCGACCCGCCGCGCCGCGAAGCGGTCGAGGCCGTCGCCGAATGCCATGCCGCCGGTATCGCGGTGAAAATGATCACAGGTGATCATGCGGCGACGGCGCGCGCCATAGCTGCGGCCATCGGTCTAGAGCATTGTCAACACGTGTTGACCGGCGCAGATCTGGAAACGATGGACGACACGGCGCTTGCCGCTGCGGCGGCGGACGTGGACGTGTTTGCCCGCACCTCGCCGGCCCACAAGCTGCGCCTTGTGAAGGCGCTGCAATCCCGTGGGTCAACCGTTGCGATGACCGGTGACGGGGTGAACGATGCCCCGGCGCTCAAGCGTGCAGACGCCGGCATCGCGATGGGCAAAAAGGGCAGCGAGGCGGCCAAAGAAGCCGCCGATCTGGTTCTGGCCGATGACAATTTCGCCTCGATCGCGGCTGCCGTGCGCGAAGGGCGTACGGTTTTCGACAACATCAAGAAGGTGATCAGTTGGACATTGCCCACCAGCTTCGGTGAGGCGGCCACGATTGTCGTTGCGCTGTTTGCTGGGCTGGCACTGCCGGTGACGGCGGTGCAGATCCTTTGGATCAACTTGGTGACTGCCGGGACACTGGGCCTTGCGCTGGCCTTCGAGCCGTCCGAGCCCGGCACCATGCGCCATGCGCCGCGACCGCGCGGGGCGCCTTTGCTGACGGTTGGGCTGGTCTGGCACATCGTGCTGGTCTCGGGGCTTTTTCTGGCGGCGGGATTCGGCGTGTTCTTTTATGCGCTCGACCAAGGCTACCCCCTGATACTCGCGCAGACCATTGCCATGAACACATTGGTCGTGCTTGAGCTGTTCCACTTGTTCTTCATCCGGAACATCCACGGCAGGTCGCTGAGCTGGTCGTTGGTCCGGGGCACCAAGGTGATCTGGGCCTGCGTCGTCACCGTGGTGACAGCGCAGTTCGCCATAACCTATTTTCCGCCCTTGCAAACCGTCTTCGGCACGCAGGCGGTGCCGCTTTTGGACGGTCTGCTGATCGTCGCCATCGGTGCCGTTTTCTTCGTGCTTCTCGAAACGGAAAAGCGGACGCGGCTTGCGTTCGGAAACGTCGATTCCGGACACGACACCCTTTGATGCGGAACCGTGAAAGGCAAATGGGGTGCGCAAAGTTCCATGCGCGCCCCATGTGTTGGGCATGCAAGCGGCGGCGAGCTCTATTTCTCGGGCTTTATCTCGATCTTGCGGCTGGGGTGCTGTGCCTCGGGCTTCTTCGGTAAATGCACCGTCAACACGCCGTTCCTGAACCTTGCATCAATCTTGTCCTGATCAATACCTTCCGGAAGACGGACTGATCGGCGAAAGGACCCGAAGCGGCGTTCGCAGAGGCAATAGTCGCCTTTCTTGTCACCTTTTTCGGTTTCCTCAATTTTCTCACCGCTCGGTGTCAGGGTTCTATCGGTGACCTGCACGTCATGTTGCTTTCTGCCATCCCCGGAAGCTCGGCAACCAGCTTGGCCTTGTCTTCCTTGTCGATGACATCAAGTTGCGGAATTGAGGCACCTGTAGCCAGCCGCGAGGCGGTTGGCTCGGATCCCGGACGGCGCCAGCGCTGGAATGGCGCAAGGGCGTTGCCCGAATAGAAATTATCGAACAGGTTCTCGATCTCCTCGCGCAGTTCCCAGAAGGGATGCCACGTCCGCTCGGGAGCGATCCGGGGGCGCCGGCTTCAGCTTTCAAAGGGGGTGTTTTCGAGTCCTCCGGTGAGAAAATATCGCGCCTGCCGAGCGGCGCCGCCCAGACCGAAGTGAACCCGACAGTCGAAGGCGCGGCCGGTACCCGAAAAACCGGCTATTCGCCGGTTGCGCCCGTGATCGGATAACCGGCCTCGATCCAGCCTTCGTAGCCGCCTTTCATGCTGATGGCGTTAGAGTAGCCCAACTGATGCAGAAGCGGCAGGGCCAGCGCTGAGCGGTGGCCGGACTTGCAGTAAATGGCGATGATGGTCGATTTGTCCTTTGGCAGTTCGGCAAGACCTGTCTCGGTTGCCAGCTCGGTCAGGCGGATTTTCACCGCGCCCTGCACAACCCCCTTTTCCCATTCCTCTGGCTTGCGCACATCAAGGTAGAAAACCGGCACGCCGGCATCACTGCTGGTCTTGAAGGCGTCGGCCCCCTGGACACCCCATTCTGGGGTCATGTCCCGGATCCGAGTGAGAGACATGGTCCAGCGGGCCAGCTCGTCAGCATTGAGCGCGGCGTCGTCAGCGGCGGCAGGCCCTGCCCCCGAGGCCAAGACGACAATAGTGGCGCAGGCGATGCGTTTGAAAGGGTTGCTTCGGGTCATGGGGGTCTCCTTCGGTCTGGCTTCGGTTGGGGTGCGGGTGTCACGGCCACGGCACGATGACGTCGCGATTTGCAGCGGGCCCGTCGGGCAGCAGATCGTCCTGATCCAGAAACAGGGTTTCGTTCTCGTGGCAGGCCGCGCAGCTGCGGTTCTGCGGGGTCACACGGCGGATGTTGTGCGGGGCTGCGGTTTTCCAGTTCGGATGGGCGTCGAACCCGGGCAGCAGCCCCGGCCCGAAGTGATCGAAACTGTCGCGCGCCACCGGATTGTGGCGCAGTGTCACAAACCCGAAGGGATAGCCCTCGACCGTGTTCCGGCCGACCTTCAGTGTCATGTCCTTCGAACCGGCCCGGCGGAAATAGAGTCCGTCCTCTTCGCCCGTGTGGCAGTTAAAACAATTCTGGTACGGCTGGGCGTGGCAAACTTGGCAGGCGACCTCGGCGTGCATATCGCCGTGCGCTGGCACACCCGTCCGTGAGGCCACGTCATGGCAATCGGTGCATTGCGCGCGGCCTTCGACCTGCCAGCGGGATTGATACAAGCGGCCATCGCCGTGCAGGTCGTTGGTGTGGCAATCGAGGCAATGCATCCCGGCCTCGAAATGCACGTCAGGGTCCAAGCCTTCAAACTGACCAAGGTATTCTCCACCTGCGCGCGATCCGTGGCAGAGCGCGCAGCTGTCCTCCATCGGCGCGCGCCGCAGGAATTCGTGGCCCTTGATCAACCCGCCACCCACGGCATCCGGCATGGAGATGTGACAATCTCCGCAGGTGGTGTGACAGGTTGCGCAATCGGCCTGCCACATAGGTTCCAGCGAGCCGAACTCCGTCTGGCCGGTCCTGAGCTGCAAGGCATGCGCCATCCCGTTCAGGGTCTTGTGCAGGCTGCTGTCATGTCGTGCCGCGATCTTTGCGTGACAATCGGTGCAGGTCTCGTTCGGGTCGCGAAGATCCTGATGGGCGATCCTGCGCCCCGTGGCATCAGGCCGGCCACCATGGCAGCCAACACAGCCCAAGCGGCCATGGATAGTTTCGGGGAAAGCCGAGTTGACAAAATAGCCCAGAAAAGGCGGGCGCGACGGAGCTGAAGCGCATCCATCTTCAGAAGGCACCTTTGGCGGTCTGACCATCCCTATGAGGTGTCCGGCATTGCCGTGGCAGGTCAGGCATCCCTTATCCGACGGGGGCTGATCCGCCGACGAGGACGACTCCGTATCACTCACGGTTTCGAGCCAGTATTCTATTTCGGCTGTGCCGAACGTCTGTTCGACGCAGTCGGGACGTCCAGTCGTGGAACCGGCCTGAGCCGCGGCAGCGGTTGCGGAAAAGAGCAGGCAAAGCACTGCAAACAGCAGTGTGCGCATCGCAGTGCTATCGGGTTTCATAGCCGGATCATGTGCCATAAACGCCATGCTCCACAGACTTGAGGCAGTTCGCCGCCTGCCCCTATCGGACCTTGTGAAGATACCGGTTTCTTCGGTGTGCGCGCATTAACGCGCGTCAAGAAGACGTTTCCGGGGCAAGGATCTTCCGCAGGTATCCATCGTACAGCGCCGCGACGCCCGGCCTGTTCAGGTGGTCGGTATCAAAAAAGTAGCCCGGATCGGTCAGTGTCTCGCTCAGATCGTGATAGGGGATGCCGCGCGGCTTCAGGCCATCCCGCAAAAGCCGGTCGAAACCGGCTTCGTCCGGAAGGGCCGCCCGGAACGCATCTGGCAGTGGCAGCTTGACCACGATGACCTCCATGCCCCGCGCCTGAGCGACGTCGAAAAGTGTTGTCAGGACATCGAGATAGCGGGAGATCGTGTTCACCCGCGGCGGTTCTGGGTAGAGGTAGTCGATCCGGCCTTGTACCGCGTGCCGGGACAGCCGGACCTTGCGGTCGAAATCTGCCGCACCGCCCCAACCGGCTTGCGGGAACCGATCGGGTGGGTTGAGTTTTGAAAACCCGGTGAGATAGTCCGCCAGACCGGCCGGGTCTGTGCCATAGCGAGCTGAGATTTGCGCCATGTTACGGGCTGTGGACAGACGCAATGGCGTTTTCCGCAAGAGTTTGCGGTCGCTGATCCGCGCCTCGTTCCAGTCCGGTGAGGTGAAGGCGAAGGTATCGACCACATAGAGCAGGCGGCGGGGCGCGATATCGTGCAAGGCCTGTTGGAAGACAAAGCGGTTGTAAAGCGGTCCGGCACCGACCTCGGCCAATATCACCATCGACTGGTCGCTCTCCGCCTGTAGCCGTCCGGGAACATCCCCAAAGGCCAGCGGCAAGGCGTGCGAAGCGCCAAGAACGACCCAGTCGACCTGTTGCCCCTTCAAAGCAAGCAGTTTCTGAAACGCGGTGTCCTCCCCCTTTCGCGCCACGGCGACCTCGGCAACCCCTGCCGCCGCGACGTATAGCGCCAAGAAGCAAGCCGTGAACCCAGCGATCAAACGATGGGGGAAAGGCTGAACGGGACGGTTTGCAATATCCATGGGAAACTCCGTCAAAACTGCATGTAGACAAAGGCTTCGCCCTGCCAGCGGCCTAGGAACAGCAGCGCGAAGAGACCGGCATAGATGGCGGCCCATCGCAGCGCGCGTGGTGCCGTCGACAGGCGTTTTCTCAGGCGTTTCTGTTCCATCAGCAGTTCGACAGAGAGCAGGCCGACGATGAGTGCCGCCAGAAATCCATGCTCAATGGTAAACGGATAGCGGGCGATCAGGCCGGGAAGGTCCGGCAGCGCAGTCCAGATGCGGGTGATCACCGTCACCCCGTCCCCAAGGTCGGCGGCGCGAAAGAAAACCCAGCTGACCAATACGAGGTGGAAGACCAGCAGGGTTGTGAAAACGCTGTAAAACCTGATAAATACGCTGCCCTTCAGGCGCACCCGGATGGACCGCCGGACCGGGCTGAGCGCACGTTCGACGCACAAATACCCGCCATTCAAAGCACCCCAAGCCAGAAAACCCCAGCCAATTCCGTAGCCCAGCCCGGCGTGCCAGATGCCGCTGACCAAAAACACGATCATCAGGCCCAGATACATCCGCAGCGCGGTACGGGAACCGCCCATGAACGGGTAATATAGATAGTCGCGGAACCAGTCGGCCAGCGAGATGTGCCAGCGCCGCGACCAGAATTCGCTGACCGACTGCGCGAAATAGGACCGGCGAAAGTTTTCCGACAGACGGATGCCGAACAGCCGAGAGGCGCCGCGCGCCATGTCGGTATAGCCCGAGAAATCGCAATAGATCTGGAAGGCGAAGAAATAGGTGGCGATGACCAGTTCAAGCGGCACCGCATAGCCCGGGATCGCATAGGCGCGATCGACGAAGGGGGCGAGGTTGTCGGCCACCACCACCTTTTTCACCAATCCCCACAGGAACAATTGTCCACCCAAGGCAAAATGTACTGGTTTCATGGGGGCGCGGCGGACCAGTTCCGAGGTAAAGGGGCCGATGCGTTCGATCGGGCCGGCCAGCAGCTTGGGAAACCAGGCGAGGTAGAGCAGATCCTGCCGGGCGCTTGCTGCGGTTTCGTCCGGTATCCGATAGCGGTCGATCATGAGAGCGATGGCGGTGAAGGCGTAGAAGGAAAAACCGGCCGGAGCAGTCAGACCGACCCGGGGCAGCCAGGGGATGCCCTCGACCATCGGATCGTAATACTTCAGCATCCCCATAAGGCCCAGAACCGCGGCGATCCCCGCCCCGAGGACCAGTCTTCGCCTTGGTGCATTGGACGTGGACAGGTACCTTCCTGCCGCCAGAGCGATCAGCGCGATAGCCCCGAGATAAGCAAGGTTCGCAATCGCGAAACTGGCGTAGAACCCAAGGCTCGCCAGTAGCAGCCAAGGAAGTCGCCATGACGCTGGTAACCACCAGAACAGCGCGACGCCGACCGGCAGGAACAGCAGAAATTCAAGCGAAGTGAACAGCATGCCTTCCTCCCGTCAGCCGGTCGTGGCACACCCTCAGTAAGATGCGCCGCCGGCGCGCAGTTCCGGCGGGATCAGGTCGATCGGAATGCCCGCATTGATGACCAGGTAGTCGGCCAAAAGCTGGCGTTCCTCGGGCGTGGTTTTGATTTCGACGTGGCTTGGCGAGTTCATGGTCCCCAGCCAAGCCTCGCGCGTGCGATCCTGAGTGATCGTAACCGTGATTATGTGGCAGGACTGGCAAAGCGCCAGTGCCATGTCGCGGCCGTCGCGCGGAAGATCCGCGCCCGGGTCCAGCGGGGCGCGCACGGCCAGATACTGCGCCAGCGTCTGTGCTTGCCAGTCATCCAGCGCGCCGATTTGCGGCGCGGTGTCGGTGGCCCGGGCCAATAGATCGCGCCAGTACGCTGCGTCGCCGTTTGCTGATTGCAGCGCGGACTCGACGTCAGTCGGCAGACCCTCACTGCGAATGCTCTCAAGGAGGCTGCGCCCGCCATCGGGGATGAACGAAAAGATGTCGTCCTCCTGCGATGCAGCGGTGCCGCCGAGTACGACAGCAGCCAGCAGGGCGGCGACCCGCGGTACAAGTTTGATCATGGTATCACTCCTCCTGCACGCCGTTGGTCCTTAGAACCGCCACTCTGGCGGCACGTCCTCGAAATTCAGCGGCATGTTCAGGGCCGAATAACCGGCGAAGGTGTCGCGCTCGACTTCGGTCATGGGAATTTCGGTGTGAAACGGCGCCTTGAAGGTGCCCTTCCAGCCGGTTTCGTCCCGATCATGCATCAGATAACCCGAGAACAGCGAATGGCAGAACTGGCACTGCGCGATCGCCAAATCCTTCCCGTCCGGTGGCAAGGCAGCGGTCAGATCGTCTGGCGATACCTTGGCGAGCGCCGCATCCGCCAGCGGCAGGTTCAGCGCGGAATATCCCGCCAGGGTCCGCGCCGCGACCTCGCCTATTTCCGGGTCCTGTGCGCGGGCCCAATCAGCCCAGTCGCCGGCCACGGCCTCGCGTGTCAGGACCGCCTGCCGAGTGTCGGGCTCCAGCCCCGCCACCAGTCGGGCCAAGATCGTCCGGCCACCATCGGGCATGAACGCGAACTGATCCTCGGCGGCCCAGCCTGCCACGGCGAGGAGCGGACCCAATGCAAGGAGAGCAGCACGGCGTGTCATGTCTGCTCCTCCCGGCCTCGGCCCTGTGGCGCAAAGGCATAAACCGGTACCGAGAGGGTGCGCGCGGGTGAGACTTCGGCCCCCTTGCCCGCGCGCATCAGGTCCAGTGCCATAGCGGTTTCATCCTCGAAGTAGCGTTCGCCGCAGCGGGTGCAGACCAGCGCCGGGATGTCCTCGATCACCACCAGATCGTCTCCGCGCCAGAGGGCGGTGCTGACCCGGTCGCGCCTCAGCGTACCCGCGGTGCAGCTGGTGCATTGCTCCTGCTGCGCCTGCGTGCCCTGCTGCATCTCGTCAGACAAGAGCACGGGCCGCCCCCTTGATGCCTTCGGCGTTGGGCCGCATCCAGGTGAACATCTCGGGCGAGGCTGGTGGCGGCGCGTCCGGGAACGCCACGCGCTTGACCTTCACGCCATCGACATTCTCGACCGCGCGGGCAATCACCTCGGCGCCCGGGCAGAGCGTGTAGTAGGATTGGTCCACGGTCAGAAGCCGCTTGGTCTTGGCAACCGAACTGACGATGGTCTCGGTGTCCATCGCGTTCAGCGCGCGCAGGTCGATCACCTCGACGCTCATGCCTTCTTCGGTCAGCGTCTCGGCGGCGTCCAGTACCCCGGGCATGCCCGCGCCCGAGCTGACGATGGTGAGGTCGCTGCCCTCCATCCGCACGGCAGCCTTGTCGAGCGGTACCTCATAGGCATCGTCCGGCACCTCCTCGGTTAGGGTTCGCAGGCCGGCGGGATAGAGATAGACAACCGGATCGGGTGAGCGCAGCGCGGCATGCATCATGCCCTTGGCGTCATACGGCGTGGACGGGACCACGGTGCGCACGCCGGGGATATGCATGTAATAGCTGTCTTCCTCGTAGCAGGAATGCTGCTGTCCGAAACCCGGCGTCTGGCCTGTCATCTCGATGATCCAAACCACCGGCATCTCGGCAAGCCCGCCGGTTTTGTGACGCAGCTTCCCGGCCACGTTCTGGATCACCTGAAAGGGTATGAGCGCGCCCTGATAGGGAATGTAGGTCGCCGATTTCGACCCGGCCAGCCCGGCGCCCAGCACGGCGGAGGCCATCCAGTTCTCGTCGATGCCGGTGTTGACCACGCGTTTGCGCCCGAACTCGGTTTCAAGGTTGATCACGGGCATGTTGGGGTTTGACGCCACCGGCGGGGTCAGCTCGAAAATCCAGGTCATTGCCGGATCCTGCTGCATTTCGTATTGCACGGCCTCGAGGACCGAATACATCCAGCTTTTCTGTGCCATTGTCTTGTCCTTTCAAAATGTCGCCATGCGCCTCAGCCGAATTGGCGGGCGGGTACGGTGCCTTCGGCGAAAACGTGTTCAAGGCCATCCTCGGGGGTGCAGAGCGGCTGGCTCAGCGCCCATTCGAAAGCCTCGGCGATCTCGGCCTTGACCTCTTCCTCGATCTCGGCGGCGCGGGTGTCGTCGAGCACGCCCCAGTCAACAAGGATCTTGCGCGCGATATCGACCGGGTCACGTTGCATCCACGCGCGGACCTCGCGTTCTGGCCGGAACGAGTTAATCGCCAGCGGGTCATACCCGAATGCGCCCAACTCACCGGCCTTGGCACCCGGGGCACCCCAGTGGTTGTAATAACGATAGGTCTTGGCCTCGATAAAGGTCGGGCCGCGCCCGGCGCGCGCGCGATCCACCGCCTCTTTTGCGGCGTTGTAGACCTGAATCACGTCCTGCCCGTCGACGATCTCGGTCTCGACGCCATAGGCGCCGGCGGCATCGGCGATGTCTTTGTGGGGACAGGAATAGCTGTAGTGTGCGTACTGGTGATAGAGGTTGTTCTCACACACATAGATCAGCGGGAGGTCGAGCAACTTCGCGTTGTTGAGCGTCGAGTGGAAATGCGGCGCCGCATAGTTGCCGTCCCCGGCGAAGACGACCGCGACCTGATCCGACCCGCGCGCGCTGAAGGCGAAGGCGGAACCGGACGCGATCACCGGCGCCGGGCCAATCATGCCGTCCGCCCCGATGAAGCCCACCGAGGGGTCAGAGATATGCATCTCGGCGCCATATCCGCCATTCATGCCGGTCGCGCGGAAATCCATTTCCGCGACCATTTTGGGAATGTCCACGCCCTTGGCGATAGCATGTCCCGAAGGCCGGTGCGACGAATAGACGAGATCAATCTGGTCAAACGGACCGTCATTGCGTAGCGCGGCGCAGACGCCAGTGGCGACCGCCTCCTGCCCGGCATAGAAGTGGTTGTAACCCCGGTAATCGGGGTTGCTCAGCATCTGGTCGGCTTGCGTGCGTTCATGCCAGCGGATCTGAAGGATCGTCCGGTACATATCGATCAGTTTTTCGTCCGACAGATCCTTGGCGAAAAAACCGATATCCCCGGTGGCCAAGGCGCTGCTTCCGGTGGTGGAAACCACCGCGCCGGTAAGCGCGGCGAGTTTCAGAAACCCGCGCCGTGATTCGGAACTGGGTGCTTCGCCGCCGCTGGTCTGCGGTGACGGCTTCAAGTCATATGTCATGATTGCCTCCTCCCAAAATGGTTCCGCAGCATCCGCCATGCGAGCGGCCTGTGCGTCCTCAATCCGGGAAAGGGTAGGCGGCGCGGAATGAAACGTCCTTGACGCGTGTTAATCGGCGATCAAAAAGGAGCGCCCAGCTTGTCAGTCAAGCTTGCCCGCCAGATAGTCCACCGCCTTTTCGAGGGTTTCGAGGCGTGGATAATCGGTCTCGGGGACCGAAACGCCAAGCCGCGTTTGAATCGCCGTCACCAGATTGAGGATATCCATGGAATCAAGCCCCAGATCGTCCATCAGGTGATCTTCGTCCGAGACGGTTTCTCCGTCGATATCGGGGGCTATGCGGGTCAGTTCATCGACAAAGGCGGTTCGTATCTCGTCGTGGGTCATGCGGCCTCCGGAGTTTTACGGTGTAGGGGCGTGGTCATTTCTCATCTGTTTCGAGGGTCGAGATATCGCCCTCGGGCAGGCCCAGTTCGCGCGCCTTCAGAAGCCGGCGCATGATCTTGCCAGACCGCGTCTTGGGCAGGCTTTGGCGGAACACGATCTCGCGCGGGGCCACTGCCGGGCCAAGCCGCTTGCGGGCGTGGCCGCGCAGGGTGCGCTCCATCTCGTCCGACGCATCGAAACCGGGGTTGAGCACGACATAGGCTTTCACCACTTCGCCCGCGGTCTCGTCGGGAATGCCGATCACCGCGGCCTCGGCAACCGCGTCATGCTCGATCAGCACGCTTTCCACCTCGAACGGGCCGATAAGGTGGCCCGACGACTTGATCAGGTCGTCCGCCCGGCCCACGAACCAGAAGTACCCGTCGGAATCGCGCATTGCCAGATCGCCCGACAGGTACCAGCCATCACGGAAGCACTTGGCGTACCGCGCCTCTTCATTCAGGTAGGCCCGCATCATCGATGGCCAGCCCGGGCGCAGAGCCAGTTCGCCGACCTCTTCTGGTGCGCATTCGCGGAGTTCGTCGCCCAAGGTCTCCACGATGCCTGCCTCGATCCCGGGCAGCGGCTTGCCCATAGAGCCGGGCTTGATGTCCATCGCGGCGGTGTTGGCAATCATGATGCCGCCGGTCTCCGACTGCCACCAATTGTCATGGAACGGTTTGCCGAACACCTCTTTGCCCCAGACGACCGCCTCGGGATTGAGTGGCTCCCCCACGCTGGCGAGGAATTTCAGGTTTGAGAAATCACAGCCCGCTGCCGCATCCTGTCCGGCCCGCATCATCATCCGGATCGCTGTCGGCGCGGTGTACCAGATCTCGACCTTTTCGCGCTCAAGCGTGCGATACCAGTGGTCCAGATCATATTCGGCTTCATCGACGATCATGGTGACGCCGTTTACCAGCGGCGAAATGATGCCGTAGGATGTGCCTGTGACCCAGCCCGGATCGGCCGTACACCAATAGACGGAGCCGGGCCGCAATTCGAGCGCGAAGCGCCCCGTCGCCGCATGGGCGACGACGGCTTCGTGTACATGGACGACGCCCTTGGGCCGCCCGGTGGTGCCAGAGGTGAAATGGATCAGCGCCATGTCCTCTGGGCCGGTTTGCACCACCTCGAACCTGTCCGGCGCGCGGTTCATTTCCGGCACGAGCGCGACGCAGTCTTCGGGGGCGTCATCTCCGACGATGAGCACCAGTTTCAGCGACGGGATTTCGGCCCGCCACGAGGCGATCTTGCGCCGGTAGATCGCGGCGGTGGTGATCAGCGCGCTGGCCTCGCCGATCTCCATACGCGTGCGCACGGGTTCGGGGCCGAAGGCCGAAAACAGCGGGGTGAAAACCACCCCGGCGCGGAGCGTTCCAAGTGCTGCGAAATAGAGTTCGGGGACTCGGCCCATCATCGAGAACAGCCGGTCACCCTTGCCGATACCATGCCGGGTCAGGACGCCCGCGAATTTCGAGGCATTGCGCTGAAGATGCTCGTAGGTGAAATCGCGTGTCTCGCCGGACGTGCCCAGCCACCTGATCGCGCATTGCGCGCCATGTCCTGCGGCGACATGCCGGTCAAGCGCCTCGTGGGCGATGTTCAGCCCGCCCCCCGGCATGCCGCTCAATTCTTGGCGCGCATCATTCCAGGAAAAATCCTTGCGCGCCTTTTCGGTGTCGGGCAGCGCGGCGTTTGCCCTGTCGGTTGCCGATTTCGTGATCGTGTCCCAGCCCATGGCCCTGCTACCCTTCGTACGTTCTTCAGCCCGCGGCGGGCTGATCTTCGAGCAGGAAACTGATCTTCGCGTTCACGCGGTAGCTGACGATCCTGTTGTTCTCGACCGCCGCGTTCATGTCCTTGATGTAGACAGACTTGATGTTGCGCACCGTCTCCGATGCCTTGGTGACGGCGGACTGGGCCGCGTCCTCGAAGCTCTTGTTCGATTCCGCCAGAACTTCCACAACCTTGAGTACAGACATTGTGATCCTCCTTGCAAAGTCCAGCGGCGACGCTGCGCCACTGGACGAGACCAGTCTAGAGCAGGTCGGCGCCCGCTGCTTTAACCTCCGGCAAGCATCGGGGGGTAATCTGCGGGATCGGGACGAGGCGACTGCAGGCAAAGCTGCCTTGATCCGCGTCACGGCCTGTTTGCTACGTCAGGCGGTCGGCTTCATCCATCAGCCGGACGACCTCATCGTCGGATGTCTGGCCAAAGTCGGCATAATGCGCGCCGACGCCGAACAACGGCCGGGGTTCGAGAAGACAAACAACCTCATCAACCTCTTCACGCAGTGCGTCAAGCGTGTCTGGTGCGGCGACGGGGACAGCCAGGATCAGCTTGCCCGGACGGCGGCGCCGCACAGCCTTGAGCGAGACGCGCATCGTTGCCCCGGTGGCTATTCCGTCATCAACGACGATGGCGGTCCGCCCTTCGAGGGCTACCGCCGCGCGGCCTTTCAGATAGATCGCCCTTCGGCGCGCGATTTCGGCCAACTGCGCTTGTGCTAGGTGCTCAATGTCTTCGCGCGACAGCCGGGCATGCGCCGCGATGCTGTCGTTGATGATGAGCTGTGGGTCTTCACCGTTGACCACTGCGGCCACCGCCAGTTCCGGCTGCCCCGGCACACCAATCTTGCGCACCATCACAAGATCCATCGGTGCGCCGAGGTCGCGCGCGACCTCGATCCCGACCGGAACGCCACCGCGCGGCAGCGCCAGGACCACGGGATCCTTCAGCGTACGTCCAGACAATTCTGCGGCCAGGGCCTTTCCGGCCTCGGTTCGGTTCAGAAATCCATCCATGATGTCTATTCCACAATACTCTGTTGCTCGTTGCCCGGGTCCGGTCACCCGACGGAGTCCTCGGCAGATTGCTTGGGATGTCCGGCAGCCCCGATTTCCTGCCGCACTGCCACATGGTTCATGATGTCTTTCAGCGTCAAAATGCCCTCCAACTTGCCATTCCGGGTCACCAACAGGCGGCTGGTGTTGTGCTTTCGCATGACATCCATCGCGTGCGTCACCGAGCTGTCGGGTGACACTGTCCTGTCGAGTCCATCGCGGGACAGAACATCGAACGCGGTCAGGCGCGCCCTCTCCTTGACTGCAAGTTTCCCGATATCTTCCAGCCGGACCCATCCCAAAAGAACGTCGCCCCGCACGACCGGAAAGGCCTTGTGCCCGCACCGGTAAAAGTAATCCTCGATGATTTCATGGATGGGCAGTTGGGCCGGGATGATGACGGGGTCGTCCACCATGAGCCGCCGTACCGGCACATCATCCAGGTAGGTTTTCATGACCATCTGGATCTCCGAGGACCGCGCGGCACCGATGATGAACAGCCCGATCAGCGCCTGCCACATCCCCGCGACGAAATTGCCGCTGATGATGCTGAAGACGCCCAGCACCATCAGGAAGGTACCCAAAATGCGCCCCGTCCCGGCCGCCAGTTTGGTCGCGCGTTGCAGGTTGCCCGTCCAACCCCAGATCGCCGCGCGGAACACGCGGCCCCCATCCAGCGGGAAGGCCGGAAGCAGGTTGAATGTCGCCAGGATGGTATTGATCACGGCGAGGTATGAAAACACCGCCGCCAGCGGCGCCCCTGCGGTGGCATCGGGCAACAGCCCGGCAATAATGTAGAAAGCGATCGCCAGCACATAGCTTGCGATCGGTCCTGCAATCGCCATCAGGAATTCAGATTTCGCGCTTGGCGGTTCCTTTTCCAGTTCCGCGACCCCACCGAAAATGAAAAGGGTGATGCCGGCGATGGGGATATCGAATTGCCGTGCCACGATCGCGTGCGAGAATTCGTGGAAGATGATCGAGAAGAACAGCCCAAGCGCCCCGACGATGCCGAGGACAAGCGCGGTATTGGGATCCAGCCCCTCGATGACCGCCGGGAAATACCCACGTGACAAGGACCAGACGATCAGGATGGCCAGAAAGAACCAGCTGAAATCCAGGCTGACGCGGAAGCCGAGAATGGAAAACAGGCCGATCTTCTTGCCGAACATTTGCTCGTATCCTTCGCTACGTGGCTTGCGGTGCGCCGCTTTCCCCTACACCGGCAGGATCGTCCAAGCGTTAACCGGGATCAATTGACCGACGTGCAGCGGATAACGCAGGTCAAATAGTTTCGCTCTTCGCTGATGCATCAGGCCAATGGCGGAATGCCTGAGGGTCAGCACTTATCAATCCCTCGTCGCTTGTGTGACAGGCTTCGCGACGGGCGGCCTTACAAGCAACGCACCTATCGACTGCGGCGGCAGGTGGTACACGGCACCCGCCGTCACCTGAACGTGGACGAGGCGGCCCGGCGCGAGGCGCAACGGCCCGTTCTCGTCGCCCCACCGCTGATTTCGATCAAGGCCGCGCAATCGTGCTCGTAGTAGGGTGCAAGGACCAATCGACCAAAGCTTCGGGAGGTTCGGAATGCGGGCAATGGTCTTCGACGGGACGTCGCCACAGCTCAAATTATGTGAAATGGATGATCCCTTGCCCGGGCCGGGCGAGGTGCAAATCAGGGTTGAGGCCTGTGGTGTCTGCCGGACCGATCTTCACGTCATTGACGGGGACTTGAAAGAACCGAAACTCCCGTTGATCCCGGGCCATGAAATTGTCGGGCGCGTCGAACGGATCGGGAGTCATGTGTCCGGGTTCAGGCCCGGCCAAAGGGTGGGTGTCCCTTGGTTGGGTCGCACCTGCGGCACATGTGACTACTGTCGGAGCGGGCGTGAGAACCTTTGCGACGCACCCGGCTTCACGGGCTACACG
>Ga0102928_1000910_pt1 | contig 18907 bp, 12 predicted proteins | sample SalPonR1_B_D1_MG_FD_78504 | JGI IMG/M metagenome (GOLD analysis project Ga0102928, IMG submission 78504) | Salt pond soil microbial communities from South San Francisco under conditions of wetland restoration - Salt Pond MetaG R1_B_D1_MG | ecosystem: Environmental > Aquatic > Marine > Intertidal...
TCTTAAGTCCGTACCCTTCATTTTTTACAATATCGTTGCACTGGTCCTGCTTACCTACGTAGTCCTTTCGCAGAGGGACATGGGACCCATGCTTCATGCGGAAAGAAGAGCAAGGAAGACGGGGGGGCTGCTTCGAGAGGGAGCTACCCCACTTGCCAACAATACCCAGGAGACAACTCTTCCAGAGGAAAATTGCCCCAGAAGGGGGATCAACTTTGTTCTTCCCATACTGTTCCTTGTCTTTCTCATTTTTGGAATGCTTATAATAACCGGCGGATGGCCTGAGGTCTCTATGGCACAGGCTATAGGAGAAGGAAGCAGTTCAAAGGCCCTGGTCTGGGGATCCTTTGGTGGGGTTTTCCTTACCATGGTTCTTTACAAGCTGCAGGGTCTGGCAAAACTTGAGAGACTTTTCAAGGGATATATGGAAGGTATGATGTCGATCTTCGTCGGAACAATAATACTTGTTTTTGCATGGGGGATCGGATCCGCCATAAAGGAAGTCGGTACTGCATCCTACCTTGTCGGTATAGGCGGAGAAGTGCTCTCTCCTTCATGGATACCTGTGATAAGCTTCGTGACAGGTGCGGCAGTATCCTTCTGTACAGGAACTTCCTACGGAACCATGGCCATCCTGATGCCCATAGTGGTTCCTCTTGTTTTCAAAGTCTCGGTAGTAGCGGGAATAGATCCAATGACCTTCATAATTCCCACAATAGGAGCAGTTTTCGGAGGATCTGTATGGGGAGATCACTGCAGTCCAATATCAGATACTACGATCATGTCGTCAATGTTCACCGGGTCTGACCACATAGATCACGTGAACAGCCAGATACCCTATGCTTTCACTGCGGCAAGTGGTGCAATTGCAGGATACGTAGGTGTAGCTTACGGACTACCTGCTCTTGCTAATATTCTTATAGCTATCGTAATTGCCTGTCTTGTCTTCAGGCTTTTCTCCAAACCAATTCAGGAAGCTTAAAATCAGAATCTCAGGTCAAGGTACAAGGCATGAAGAGAAATGTCTTCATGCCTTGTTTTTAATTTTCCCTTTTTCTCCCAGTTTTACTATTTCTTTTTCTATCTCCAAAATGTCTTTTCTGTATATATCAGGGATATTCTCCATTATTTCCTTCCTGAATTCCAGGGAGTAGATCTTTCTGTCCAACTTTCTGTCGTCTGAAAGTGTTGTCCAGCCTATCTTTCTTTTTTTACTGTAAAGGTCGAAATCTACGAAACGGTTACCTTCCCCGGAGTACTCAAGTCCCATAAGGGCTCTTTTCAGGGCTGCCGGTTTGTAAAATGTCAGGATTCTCATGGTGTATACCTGCAGAGGCATGAGTACATGGGCATAATCCTTTCCCCAGCCTTCTCCTACGGATATACCCATCTCAAAGGCCTCGAGGAAAAGTCTGAGGCGCTTGCTGTGAAGTTGGTACCTGTTGTATGTGTCATAAATCCTTATCTCCACCAGATTCCATTCACGGTCTTCGAGGGCGGAGTTGAAGTAGGAAAGGGCCCTCCACTGGAGCTGTTCGTAAAGAATATGGGGGGACATGTTGATGTAAAGTATGTCCTCGAAGATATCTTCCATGGTCAGTGCTCTGTTCAGGGGCTTTTCGGTGAATAAAACTGCCGTTCCCTTGTCAGACGTGTCCTGCACAAGGTCCTCGAGCTTTCCCCTTCTGCCGCTGAAATCGTTACATATCTGATCGATAACAGATTCTGGATCGCCTGTTATCCTGAAATTAAGAAATCTGGGCAGTAACCTTACTTTAATATCTTCGGGGAGGGTCTTCGAAGTTATTTCATTGATCATGATCTCCATTACCTCGTCAGCAGAACGGTCGATAAGGAAAGAATGCATCGAATCAGCCATGTCATGTGAACTGGAGATGTGAAGAACTGTCTGGTAGGGGCCAGCCATGTCATAACATTCGTAGAGATCGTGCTGGATCGAGGGAAGATTATCCATGATCCATTGGGCCATTTTTTTGTCACTTTCTGTTGATGCAACTATTGCTCTTGTTCCCTGGCGAACGAGCTTGAGCATTCCTGAAGCCCCCTTTGTTTTTTTGAGTTTTCCTGTTATCTAATGATTTATCTGTTGCATTATTAAAATCCCATCATTACATTTGTATTTTAACATGTAAGAACAGACAGACAGGATCTATAGATATATCAGGAATTACAATGTTAGGTGACAGATGGTTTATGGTTATTAGAGGAGGATTCAGGATTTGCATGGTCAGTCCTGCTGGAGTTCGAGATTCCTGAATCAGAATAGACCGGCCGGAATGACCGGTCTATTCTGATAAATTTATTTAATCCATAAGATCCTGTGCATAGTAGGTGAGGGGGATCAGGTCGCTCCTGTCCAGGTATTTCACGTCAAACTTGCGGTTCAAAGCCGCGAAATGTCTCAGGCCGCATCCCAGTTTATTGAGATAAGAGAAAACCCCAATGGCCCCAGTAGAGAAGTTGTCAGCTTCTTTTCCATACATCCCTCTGAGATCAGCCAGATCACAGAAAACTTCATCAATAGTATTGCCGAACTTCTTGAAAAGTTCAGGAGTTTTACCTGCCTTAATGGCGTCTCCCACGTTCTTTCCTGTCATGGCAGCTGCCATAGCGCCACGGCAGACACCTATGGCAGAAATGAATCCATCTCCGTATGCCAGGGACTTGAACAAATGGTCTTCACTTATAAGGCCTCCGGTCATGACCATTGCGGGAAGGTCCTTGCTCTGATCCTGGAGTTTTGAACAGATATCTACAACTTCCTGTTCAAGCATAACTGTGGGCAGGGACCATTCGTTCATCATCTTCGCGGGACTGTAGCCTGAGCCGCCCCCTGCGCCGTCGAAAGTTATCATATCCACTCTGTTCTCTATGGCTATGTTGATTACACGTTCCACATCAATGGGATCAAAACCTGCCATCTTGAAATAGACGTTTTTCATTCCCATGGCGCGGAGTTCGGAAATCTTTTGTGCCATTGACTCTTCCGTCCACATGGGCAATCTTCCGTAGGTGTAAAAATTAGGACAGCAGCCCTTTTCCCTGAGCTCTATTACTTTGGGGTCGAGAGGATTAGGGAAGACAAGGGATCCTCGCTCCACTTTCTTTACGGCCTCGTCATAATCTTTAATCCTGTTCATGGGCTGAGTCCCCTTGGCCCCCTGGCCGAACTTGAATTCCAGGGCCTCGAAGCCATATTTGTTAAGGGCTATATCTGGAACACCCATAAGATGGTCATCAACGTTACACTGAAGAACCATCTGTCCTGGTCCCCTGTGGTAGTTGTAGAAACTGTCATGGATTTCCTGAAGCATTGGAAATGATGTAATTTTACCGTTCTCTATGGTGAGTTCGGGGTCCTTGTTCCTTGCATCTTCACCTATCATGCAGGAGACTCCTGCCATGGCAGCTCCTCCAAAATAATCGAGCCAGTTCATTTTCACCAGGGCAGGTAATACAATGGGCAGGTCCAGCTTGACTTTATTGTCACTGCCATATTCGCAAGCCAGGTTCACATTGAATATCTCTGCATGTTCATAATCAGCTTCTGTCCCTAAGGCACCAAAGGCGCGACCGTTTATGTTGAAATGAGAAAAATCGATGGGATAATCCTTTTCCGATCCTATCTGGTTAGGCCCAGTGGTGGTGGGATATACGGTTCTCTTTCCCAGGACTGCTGCCTGAGTTATTTCACAAGGCCCTGGACATTCCTCCGTACATAGAGAGCACATTCCTGATTGAGGAGAAATATACTTACTTCTATTTTTTGCCCCTGTAACCCCTGAATTCATACTTGGTGAAAATGTCATAAAAAAACCTCCCCTTTAAATTATTATCATAACTGTCATTTGTCCTACGCATTGGCTGAATTTATTGTATCACCTGAATTCTTTTTCGTGGCACAAAGGCAGCCCAGGAAGTGGCTTTCCCAGTATAAGGTTTATTTCTATATGATTTTCTTAAGAGTTGCAGGCAAAGATGGATTAGTTTTACTCTACTTTCTTATCGAATACTGGTGGCAGAATAACTGACGGAAAAGTATAAGTACCAGTATGGATTCTTTCACCCTTGACTTTTCGCCTTTTCCCTGTAGATACTGAATAAGTTCTGATGTTTTAAAATATGCTGTGTACCATGTGTGGGATCCATGAGAATTTGAAAGGAGAAGGGAAAATGAAATTCACAAAAATACAGGGTAATGGAAATGATTTTATCGTCATGGAGAACATGGAGGGGCAATTCAGCAGTGATTTCCTTTCCTCCCTGGTTCTGAAGGTCTGCAAAAGGAGGTATTCCATCGGTGCTGACGGGATACTTGTAATGGAATCTTCAGATAGGGGAGATTTCAAAATGCGACTCTTCAACAGCGATGGTTCAGAGGGAGAGATGTGCGGCAACGGAGCCAGGTGCATAGCTCGTTATGCCTTTGAGAAGGGCAAAGCCGCGGCTTCCATGTCCTTTGAAACTCTGGCAGGAGATATCTATGCCCTCGTGGAAGGCCGGCAGGTGAAACTGGACATGGGCTGCGTCAAACCGGAAGTTGATATCAGTGAGGGGTGCCTGGAATTCCAGGGGCAGGAGTTCGGTTATTTCTTTCTTCAGCTTGGGGTCCCTCACTGTGTGATCTTTCTTCCCGGAGCAATGAATGCTTCAAGGGAGCACCTGGTTGCACTGGGAAGATCAGTTAGAAATCGTCTTGACCTTTTTCCCCATGGTACGAATGTGAATTTCGTGGAGATCACAGGTGATAATTCCATAAACGCAGTGACCTATGAAAGGGGAGTTGAGGATCTCACAGAATCCTGCGGAACTGGCTCCACAGCCAGTGCAATGGTATCTTTTTTTCAGAAAGGTCTTTCCACTCCTGTGCAGGTTACCAATCCCGGAGGTGTAAATACGGTACATCTCGAAATGGATGAAGACAGACAGTATTGTGAAACAGCACTGGAAGGTTTCACTACCATAGTTGCTTCCGGTCAGGTTGGCGAAGACATTATGAAAGATATTGGAACTGAATAGCTTTACTGAAGATTTTTGTGTCAGATATTAAGTTGAGAAATTAAACGTGATAAAATAATAAACAGAAGTAGAACTTTAAAATAATAAGAGGGTGATTAGATGTCAGGAAGATCCCGATTAGTGCTTGTTATTGTCGTAGTGTTGGCAGCTATTGTTTTTGCCGGCATGAGCATGAATATTGCGACCGATATGGTCAGGGAAAAGATTGTCGAGGGAGTCAGGGAAAGCCTCGAATCGGAAGTAGAGATAGGATCCGTACGGGGAAATCCCATTAAGGGGTATACAGCTGGCGATATTTTTCTCTCGACGGATGGAACGGAGGTTCTCTCCGCGGAAAGGATAAATGCGAACATTTCCATAATTTCCTTTCTCACCGGTTCAGCACCGGTATCTCTTCTTGAGGTAAGCGGATTCAATTCAGATGTGGAGAGAATGAACATACTTCTTCCGAGGATCAAGGCTGGTGAAGGTGGTGGAGAGATTCCGATAAAGGAACTGAGGATTGTTGACAGTTCTTTTGGTTCAGAGTGGGCCGAAGTCGGAATAGAGAAGGTCGCCTTCATATTTGACGGACAGGATGTGGATACTGAACTTGACGTTATGGTAAATGATATCCCTCTGAAGGGAGAGGCCGAACTTTCTATGGAGCCTGGGTCACTTTCCGTGGGGAAAATAGACCTTGCCATTGGAGAAGGCAGGCTTTCAGCTTCAGGGTCTCTTAGGCCTAAGCTGGGGATCAAAGGTAACATAAAAGATCTGGATATTTCAAAACTGGTATCATTCTGGCCGAAAGCCAGACCAGAAAACTACCAGGGACTTTTTTCAACTGACTTTACAGCAGAGGGAACCTGGCAGAATCCGAATATAACGGGTAACCTGTCATTTGAAGGGAAGATGGTATCCGGAGTACCGGTCGAAGATGTCACTGCCAGGTGGAGATACAGTAATAACAGGCTTGATGTGGCGGAGATGGACGTGCAGACTCTTGGATTCCCACTTAAGGGAAACCTCGCCTTTGTATTTGATCCGTCAACACCGGCAAGAATGCTTGTGGACCTGCAGGGATCTGTGGCAGATCTGGCTGTCCTATCCAGGGTTTCAGACCAGCTGAAGGATATTAGCGGAACATTGGACAATTTCAAGGTATACCTTGAGGGAGATGTCCTTAATCCAAGCGGAGAGATCTCCTTTGAATCAGGAAAACTCGGATATCAGGATATCAGCATCAATAATACCAGTATTAACGCCAGAATTGAGAACGGAAATGCCGATGTCAGCGGTAAAAGTATGTACGAAGGAGCATCTGTTGCATTTGGAGGAACATTATCAGATTTTATTCAAAAACCCCTTGTAAACATAAAGGGAACTTTAAGATCCTTTTCCCTTGAATCGGCAGAACCCTTTGTCCCTGCCATTGCCGAGGCTGGAATAAAAGGAACAGTGAACGCAGATTACAAAATAACTGGATCACTTCCAGATATTGCTGTCTCCGGCAAGGTCTGGTCTGAACGATTGATCATGGGTGACTATTCAGTTTCCGGTCCTTCATCTTTTTTTGAGTTTGCTGACGATTCTCTGGCTTTTTCGGATCTTAAGGCAACGTGGAAAAAGGCCGCAATATCCGGAAATGGTACTGTCAAAGACCTTACAACGGAGAAGCGAAGTGGAGATATGACCTTCAAGGCATCTGATCTTGATCCAGCCTTCTTTGCATCCTTCTATCCTCCAATCGAAGAATATGGGCTCGAGGGCAAGATTACTCTGGAAGCGACTCTGAAAGGAGCCCTTGGGGATCCTTCAGTAAGGGTCTCCCTTATTTCTCCAGCTCTTTCTGTCATGGACAGCTACAGCTTCAGAAATATCAGCGTCGGCACCAGCATAAGCAGCCTTGGAGGCGGAGTTCCTTCTGACCTCGATCTTGACCTTAAGGCAGACCGTGCTGATCTTGCGGGAATAAGCTTCGGAGACCTTGATATGGGTGTACAGAAAAAGGACAAGGTTCTCTCCATAAATAAAGGAAAAGCATTCCTGGGCGGAGGAACAATAGCTCTCAGTGGAAGTGTTACAACTACTGATCCCTTTGACCAGTCCGCACTTGATCTTGATGTAAAGGCAGCAAAGGTGGACCTTCAGAAGATAGCGATAAAAGGAAAGAAAATCCCTCCGGTAGATGGAGTTATGACTGCAGATGTTTCTGTAAAGGGTCTCGCAGCAAATCCGGAGTTGTCCGTGAAAGCCACCGCTCCTTTCATCTCAGCTGCAGGTATGAGTGCAGACAGATTTGAACTGGAAATGTCAGGCAACATGGAAAAGATGACGATAGAGAAGCTCTCGGGTCAAGTGGGGGACGGTTCAATTGCCGTAACCGGAGATATTCGCCCCGCTCCTTTTGTCGCTGACCTTGTGGTTGAGGGGCAGAACCTTGACCTTAAACCTATGACCAGCAGGTTCAAAAAATTGGAGCAATTTGACATCAAGGGTGCTGCTGATCTCGTATTCAATGGCCATTTCGAGGATGGCAAAAATAGCGGAACTGGAACAATAACATCGCCGACCGTTTCATTTATGGACATCAAGGTTACTGACATAACCCTTCCATTGGAACTTAAGGGAGATGACCTTGTATCAACTAAGGGGACAGGAAAGCTTTACGGAGGCAGCATAGTCAGTAACGGGACCCTGAACATTGGCGATATGTCCTTTAATGAGCAGGCTGATGTCACTGATACCGACATTGACGCCCTCTTGAGGGATGCCTTCGATCTCAAAGGTCACGTTACCGGTAAGGCCCAGGTAAATGTCAAGATATCAGGTTCTCTGGGAGAAAATATGAAATATAACGGCAGAGGACTTTTTAAAACAGGACAAGGTGCCATATCCGGGTTCAAAGCCATAGATGTCATAGCCGCCGTTCACGGGGCCAAGGGACTGAAATACGCCTCAGCCTATGCTCCTTTTGACATAAAGACAGGTACGATCGTACTCAAGGAGGATGCTGTTGTAAAAGCACCGGAAAATGACCCTCTTTACAGGTATTTCTCGGCTTTCGGACCGATAGGACCTCAGAACCGGCTCGACCTTGACTGCAGAGGAAAGGTCAACGTGAAGGTGGTCAATGCTCTTCTTGGAGGTGCAGCTGGAGGTCTGGCTTCAGCTCAGGATATTGCCGGAACTCTGAAAGGTATTCTCGAAGGAGCCAGTGGACAGATGAGGCAGGATGATTTCAGGGATATCAGCATGAAGGTCAAAGGAACTTTCCAGAAACCATCGGTCTCAAACTTCAAGATGTCTTCTCCGGAGGTCCAGCCGGAGGACGAAGCAGGAGTGGAGGAACAGAAAGCAGCAGAGACTTCTCCTGTTGAACAGACCAAGGAAAAGGTCATACAGAAAGAGACCGCACCCTCTGAGGAGACACAGGAAAAGCCTGAGGATACGATAGAGAAGAAAAAGAAAGAACTTGAAGACAAGCTAAAGGATGAAATAAAGAACATATTCAACTGAAAATAGAGAGGGGCTAAAAGCCTCTCTCTATTTTCTATTTATTTGCCGTTTCGAGTTTCACACCGGATCTCAGCATGATGCCGGGTTTCCCAATTACCACTATCCCCGACTGTTCGTCAACATGATATCTCTGTCTGTCATGATCCTGGTCAAATCCTATAATAGTATTTGGCGGTATGACATTTTCCCCGTCTATGATAACTTTTCGGAGTTTACATCCCTCTCCTATCTCTACGTCATGCCCAATGATACAGTCCTCGATCACAGTATCAGGATGGATGATCGAATTTCTTGAAAGGACCGAGTGATGGACTACAGCACCATATACCCTTGTTCCTTCTGCGGCAATAGTAGCTGTTACGGAACAGTTCTTGCCCTTTACGGGAAAGAAATAGCACGGAGGATCCGAGTACGATACAGTTCTTATGGGCCATGATGGATTGTACATGGTCATGTCGGAATTGTATTTAAGAAGGTCGGAATGAGCTTCCCAGTAAGATTCTATGGTCCCAACATCCCGCCAGTAGGGTTTGTCCTTTCCTGGAATGTCATTTTGTGAAAAGTCATAGGCGAATATTCTGCACCTGTCCAGCCACGAAGGGAAGATATCCTTGCCGAAATCATGTGCACTTCCGGGTCTCTGTGCATCCTCCACGAGAACCCTTTCCAGGATCTCCCTTTCAAATACGTAGTTACCCATTGAGACATATGTCAAACCCGGTCTCCCGGGGATTTCCGGAGGATCTTCGGGTTTTTCAAGAAAGCCTGTGATCCTCCCTGTTTCATCCACAGCTATGCAACCGAACTGACTTGCTTCTGATCTTGGAACAACATTGGCAGTGATAGTTATATCTGCTTTTTTCTCAAAATGGAAATCCATTACCTGTCTTATATCCATTTTATAGACATGGTCCGCAGCAAAAACACATATTCTGTCGGCATCAAATCCAGTAATGAGGTGAAGGTTCTGAAATACTGCATCAGCAGTACCCATATACCAGTGTTCGCCACTCCACATCTGGGCCGGAGCCAGGGTTACAAATAGATCCCTTCCTTTCATTGCTCCTCCGAACTGCCAGCTTCTTTCGATGTGTTCGGTCAGTGACTGGCTCTTGAACTGAATAAGCACATAATTTGAATAGATGCCGCTGTTAATAAAGTTTGACAGGGCAAAATCCACTATCCTGTACTTGCCAGCGAAATAGACGGCAGGTTTTGCCCTGTATTTCGTCAGGGGCATTAATCTCGTACCTTTGCCTCCTGCAAGAATGATTCCGAGTACCCTTCCGTGTTTTCTGTTTCTCATGATATCCCCCCCTGGTTATGCGGTATAAACTTATTTTATGTCCTGTTTATGGTCAAAAGAGGCAAGCTCTCTGTAAAGTCTGTGGTACTTTCCTGCAGAGGTTTTCCAGGAAAAGTCCTTTTCCATTGCATTTTTCATGACTGTTTTATGACTTTCGCTGGAGCCGTAACATTCGAGGGCTCTCTTTACTGCCCCTACCAGCTCTTCCCTGGAATATCCATTGAAGAGGAAGCCTGTTCTGTCGGTGTCCTCGTCTGAAACAGTATCTGCTATTCCTCCTGTCCTTCTTGCTACAGGTATCGTCCCGTATCTCATGGATATAAGCTGGGAAAGACCGCATGGCTCGAAAAGGGAGGGCATGAGGAAAAAATCCGCTCCAGCATATATCAGGTGGGCAAGGGGTTCGTTGAAGCCTGTAATTACACCGACTGATCCGGGATAGGCCTCAGATAGTTCCCGAAGTTCCTCTTCGTAATGTTTTTCTCCGCTGCCAAGAAATACGAATTTTGCTCCGGATTCAACAAGTTCAGGTAGTGATGGTATAAGGATGTCCAGCCCTTTCTGGTCGTAAAGCCGGCCAATATTGCAGAAGATCGGGCTTCCGTTATCATTCCATCTGAAAAATTCGAGCATTTTGCCGCGGGCTTGTTTCTTACCTTCAAGGTTACCGATGGAGTAGGATGCAGGCAGGAAGTTATCCCTTGAGGGATCCCAGTGTTCGGTATCGATTCCGTTTAGAATTCCCAGAAGTTTATGGCTGTTGGCACGGATGAGTCCGTCAAGGCCCATGCCTCTGCCTGGTTCGCTTATTTCCCTGGCATAGGTTGGACTGACAGTAGTTATCATGTCCGAAGAGTTTATGCTTCCCTTGAGAAGGTTTACAAGGCCGTAGTATTCAAGTCCGTCAATGTGGAACCCTTCCATCAGGCCAGTCATGTTAAGCAATGAAGGGTCAAGTATCCCCTGGTGGGCAAGGTTATGTATTGTAAGTACAGTTTTTATTGATCGGCTGTAATTGCTGTAAAAGGGGTGCCATTTCACAGCTGAAGCCAGCGGGGATGTACTCCAGTCATGGCTGTGTATTATATCAGGATGCCAGTTCAGGGCAGTTCCAACTTCGAGAGCTGCATAAGATAGAAAAAAGAAGGGAAGAGCGCTTTCTTGATCGAGGTAATTCGGATAGATCCTTTCATTGGTAAAAAGCTCAGGATTATCCAGTATGTAGACAGGAAGTTCCCTGATAAAGGTCTTCCATATCTTTCCCGAGAAAACCTTCCAGTTCAGTGCCACGTGAACGGTTCTTCTCGAGTAAACAGGTTTAGATCCAAGATCTTTTGCTTTATCAAGGACAGATGGATAGGCACATGTAAGTATCCTTGCGTCCACATCGCATTTCCTCAGTTCTTCAGGAAGGGAAAATGCTACATCAGCAAGGCCTCCCACTTTAGAGAGAGGGGTCATTTCAGGGCTGACATGGAGGACTTTTATCTTTCTCAAAATATGTTGTTTACCCATTGAAAAGATCAGTCCTCCTTATCTGTTATGTATTTAGAGCCCTCTTGTTTTTATTCTGTATGCTTTCTCGGAGTATTCTTTTACTACCCTGTGGGTATTGAAATAACTTGCGTTCAGAGCTATGGAATTCTTCATCATATATAGCCAGTGGTCCCTGTTTTCATAGTATGCCGGAATTACTTTTTCTGCAAGTTTTTTATAGAGGTCGGTGGCATCCAGAGACTCGTCGTAGTTATCCAGATTTTTCTCCTCAGGATCAGGTCCTATGCTCCAGCCTGTAACGTCCTCGATCCAACCCTCGATCCACCATCCGTCAAGGGTAGAAAAGTTCATTATTCCGTTGAGAGCACATTTCATTCCGCTCGTCCCCGAGGCTTCCCTTGGACGTTTGGGGGTATTGAGCCAGACGTCCACTCCCTGTACCATCTTCGAAGCTATTTCAATGCCGTAATCCTCAATGAAAATTATAGGAATATCTCTGGCAAGTTTCCTGGAGGCCTGCCATATCTCCCTGATCAGATTCTTGCCTGTTTCGTCCTTTGGATGGGCTTTGCCTGCAAATATAAACTGCACTTTACCGGATGCTATCTTTTTCAGCATTTCCCTGTCAGAAAGAACGAGAGAAGCTCTCTTATATCCTGTAGCTCTTCTTGCAAAGCCCATGGTTAAAACCTCGGGATCAAGCTCTTTTCCGGTTGTTTTAGCAACATAATCTATTAGTTTCGCTTTTGACCTCTGATGAGTTGACCATATCTCTTCTCCCGGAATATGTATCGCCTGGACAAGTCTTGCGGGATCATTCCGCCATCCCTGGACATGCCTGTCGAAAAGTTCGCTCATGGGACTGCTCACCCAGCTTCTGTGGTGTATTCCGTTTGTTACAGTGTCAATATCTTTTTTCCCGAAAAGGTTCTGGCTTACCTTTGCATGCTTTCTCGAAACTCCGTTGACATAGTTACAGTATTTCATTCCAAGTTCTGTCATGGACACCCCATCTTCTGAAAGAAGATTTCTAAGCTGGTTCGCAATATTGGGGCTCATTACCTTTTCAACAAGTTCGTAACTGAATTTGTCGTGACCTGCCGGTACTGGAGTATGGGTTGTGAATACTCCCTTTTCCTTGACGGTAGAGTAGTTAGTGAAACCCTCTTCCCGGAGCATTTCAAGGACGAGAAAGGCAGCATGGCCCTCGTTAAGGTGGAACCTGCAGATATTGCGGTATCCCATGGACCGTAGAATACGAACGCCTCCTAAACCAAGGAGAAGTTCCTGCCTGAGTCGGTATTTTTCGTCCCCTCCGTAGAGGTACCAGGTCAGTTTTCTGTCCTCTGGATCATTCTCATCAAAATCTGTATCGAGGAAATAAACTGGAACATTGAAACCATCGTATCCTTTTATCTCGTAACACCATACTCTTACATTTACCTTTCTCTGCTCAAGAGTGAGCTGAACATCGAAGGGAAGAAGGGTCATTTCCTTCGAAGGGTCCCATTCTGTTTCGCTTTCCTTCTGCCATCCAGTGACGTCTATGGTCTGGGTAAAGAAACCCTTTCTGTACATCAGGCTTACACCTATTACCGGAACGCCAAGGTCGGCACTGCTCTTGAGAATATCTCCCGCAAGTACGCCCAGTCCACCAGAATAGGTGGGTATATCCGGTCTGATCCCTATCTCCATTGAAAAATATGCAATAGTTCGAAACATAGGGTTTGTCTCTGTCATTTCCCTGAAGTTGTCCACGGGATTGTGGTTATATTCTATACTTGTCATATTTATCTCTCCGATATTTTCAATTTTTTTGGCTGGAACAGTTTAAATAATTTTTATTCAGCTGCGCCCGGATATCCGGGTCATCTCTCTTAACCTTTCTGAAATTTTTCTATCGAGCATTCCGGCTCTTGCTCTCCATTCCCAGTTATTATATCGTACCGAGGGCCTGTTCATCCTTGCTTCCCTTCCAAGGTTAAGAATGTCCTGGACGGGAGTTATTGAAGTGTGAGCTACGGAGTTCATGGACAGACGCATCAGTTCCATTGCAGCATTTTCATCGTTGATGTCTTTTCCTGTATAGAGCCTGAAAATTCTCTTCGCGTTGTCAGATGCCTCATGGGTGAACCATTCCCTGGTCGTCGAGTTGTCATGGGTTCCGGTGTAGACGAAATTATTTCTGCCATGGTTATGAGGGGCATAGGGATTCTGGGGAAAATCTTCACTGAAGGAGAACTGGAGCACGAGCATTCCTGGAAGACCAAGTTTTTCCATCACTTCAGTAACATCTTCCGTGATGATACCCAGGTTCTCTGCAACAAGCGGTATTTCACCGAACTCTCGTGAGATACTTTCAAACAGTTCCATTACCGGGACAGGGCGCCATCTTCCGTTAATTGCATTTTCGTGACCTGAGGGAACAGCCCAGTACTGGACGAGGCCCCTGAAATGATCCACCCTGATCAGGTCGCATAGCGCAAGGTTCCTTCTAATCCTTGCCAGCCACCAACGGAAACTGTCATTTTCCATTTCTCCCCAGTCATAGAGGGGGTTGCCCCAGAGTTGTCCTGTCTCGCTGAAGTAGTCGGGAGGAACTCCGCCTACCTCCATGGGATATCCCCTGCTGTCAATCTGGAAAAGATGCCGGTTGCCCCAGACGTCGGGACTGTCCAGGCTTACGTATATCGGGATGTCCCCTATTATCTTTATGTTTTCAGAAGCACATTTCCGCCTTACTGCACTCCATTGCTCTGCAGCCTTGTACTGCAGGAACCGACAGTATTCGAAGGTCTCTATCTTTTCCTTCTCTACCTGTTCTAATTGATCCTTGTCCCTGTTCTTCAGTTTATCCGGCCATTTCTGCCATTCTAAGGGCCCCAGTTTTTCCCTTATTGAGAAAAAGAGGCAAAGGTCCCGGAGCCAGTAGTCGTTTTCCTCGCAGAAGGAAATATAATTATTTCCTTTCTGTCCGTTCCGGTCCATAAAACGTGCAAAGGCTTTTCTGTTTATTTTCCCTTTAACCTTTCTGACCATTTCATAGTCCACAGTTCCCTCAGGAAAATCCGGTGTATTTTCGAGATCCTCTATGTCCACCAGCCCTTCTTCAAGTAAAAGGTCAGGGTTTATGTAGTCAGGATCGATGGCAAAAGCGGATGGACTGTTATAAGGGGAATTTCCTGTGTAGGGATCAGTAAGGGAAAGGGGCAGGATCTGCCAGTAGGTCTGTTCTGAAGCTTTCAGAAAATCCAAAAAATCAAAGGCTCCCTTTCCAAAATCCCCTATTCCCCATTTCGAGGGGAGGGAGGACAGGGGCATAAGAAGTCCGCTGCTGCGTTTATATTTCATATATACCTCCATAATCGCTATAGTTTCAGTTTATTTTACACTATCATTCATCGAGGATATGTACAAATATGTACAAATTCCCGAAACTGCCTTTAAATAGCTGATATAATTTCCATGTTCCAACTCTTTCCGAAAGGAAGAAGGGCTGTCAATATGGATAAAAGTACATATATTTGTATACATGGACATTTTTATCAGCCTCCCAGGGAGAATCCCTGGCTTGAAGAGGTCGAAATTCAGCATTCCGCATACCCTTGGAATAACTGGAATGAAAGAATAACGGCAGAGTGCTATGCTCCAAATACAGCTGCGAGGTTGCTCGATGGAAGAGGCAGGATCGTCAGAGTCGTGAACAACTACTCGAGGATAAGTTTCAATTTTGGACCAACCCTTCTGTCCTGGCTTGAGAAGTACAGTCCCGAGGTCTATGAATCCCTGTTGGAAGCGGATTCAGCGGGAGCATCCTTTTTTTCGGGGCATGGGCCGGCAATTGCCCAGGCCTACAATCACATGATCATGCCCCTGGCTGACAAAAAGGACAAGATAACCCAGGTGAAGTGGGGGATCAGAGACTTTGCGTGCAGGTTCCGAAGAGAGCCGGAGGGGATGTGGCTGCCTGAAACTGCAGTGGATCTGGAGACCCTGGAAGTCCTTGCAGATAACGGAATAGTTTACACTATCCTGTCACCTGGACAGGCAGGAAAAGTTCTATCTTCCGGAACATTCCGCTGGAGCGATATCTCCAGAGGCAAAATAGACACCGGCAGACCCTATTTCTGTAATCTGCCGTCTGGGAACAGGATTTTTATCTTTTTCTACGATGGTCAGATCTCCAGGGAGATTGCCTTTGGGAAACTGCTTGATAACGGTGATAAAATGGCCGACACTCTTGTTTCAGCAGGGCATTACGGCAGCGAACCTGTACTGGTTTCGGTCGCCACAGATGGAGAAACTTATGGACATCATCACAAGTACGGTGATATGGCCCTTGCCTATGCTCTGGAAAAACTTGAGAAGATGCCGGAAGTTAAGCTAACTGTTTACGGAGAATTTCTTGAAAAATTCCCAGCCAGTGATGAAATAGAGATCATAGAGAACACTTCCTGGAGCTGTGCTCATGGAATTAGCAGATGGAAAGAGGACTGTGGATGTTCAACAGGTTACCATCCCTCCTGGCAGCAGGAATGGAGAAATCCACTGCGGGAAAGTCTCAACTGGTTGAGGGACAGGCTGAAAAAACTCTATACAGAAATTCTTGATGAATGTGTAGATGATCCATGGGGAGCGAGAAACAATTATATTGAACTTGTGCTTGAAAGGACACCTGGAAAGGTGGAACAGTTCCTTGAAAGACACTTTGTAAGGGGTAAAAGGGACAGAGACAGGTCTGTTAAGGTAATGAAAGCACTTGAAATGCAGCACAGGGCCATGCTTATGTTCACCAGCTGTGGCTGGTTCTTTGATGACCTGTCCGGCATAGAAACGGTACAGATCCTTCGCTATGCATGTCAGGCAATGCAATATGCATATGAAACAAAAGGGCTCGACCTTGAAAAAGAGTTTCTATCCCGACTTGAAAAGGGATGGAGTAATTTTGTAGAGTCCGGTAATGGCAGGGATATATACCTGTCAGGTGTAAAACCTGTGTCTGTGGATTTCAAAAAGCTTGCCGCCTATTTTGGGGTCATGTCTCTGTTTTCAAAGAAAATGGAGGATATCCCCTCGTACTGTTTCGGTCTAAATGTCCTGAGGATGGTCAGCCTTGGTGAAAATAATCCTGTTGCCCGTTTTGGAAGGATAGCTATTTGTTCAAAGCTTACCATGGAAGAAAAAACATTTTCCTTTTCATCCATAAGTATAGGGGGGCACAATGTCCTCTGTTCCGTATCAAAAGAGGTGTCGGAACAGGACTTCAGGGCCATGGAAGAGAGTCTGAAAAGGACCTTTGAGCACGGGGACATGACCTCAATGATCAATATCGCTGAAAGTTACCTGGGAGATCATTCGTACAACCTGGAGCACATATTCAGAAGAGAACAGCAGTATATTGTTGACAGGCTTCTCAGAAATGACCTTGAGAAGATTCATAATTTCCTCGGGGAAATACTGGAAAAGGATCAGCTTTTCATGAACTTCATCGCCTCAGTTAGGATGCCCGTGCCTGAAGGATTTAAAAAATCAGCCGAGATGGTTCTTAACGCCAGTCTTCAGAGAGAGCTCAGGGAACCGGTTCCCGATATTGAAAACATAAAAACAGCAATGGATAAGGCGCTAAGGTGGAACGTAAACCTTGACAGGGCTTCCCTGTCCTCATCGATACTCCAGTGGCTTGATTCAAGAATGGCTGAACTGTCCCAGGATCCCTGGAACCTCCAAAGACTATCTTTAGTAAGGGACCTTCTTGCCCTTTTCAGAGATACCATAAAAGAAGCAAACCCCTGGTACAGCCAGAATATCTTTCTGGAGGTGGCCAGGGATGTATGTTCGGGCCGTTTTTTTGAGGAGAATACAGGAAAAACCGAGTGGGAAAATGTTTTTCGGGAGACAGGAGAACTACTGGGGATCAATACTGAATTCTGTGATCCTGATTAGATTTCCTGTCAGGCTGTTATCCTGTTATTAAATTGCCGAATCCAATAGACCTGCGATCTTTTTGGCATCCTTTTTCATAATGGAATCAAAGGTCCTTTTACCACCATCGAAGAGATCGAGGTCTATTTTTGAAAAGAATAATCCATTGTTGATCTTGAAGTTCGATATCGTTTCAAGGGATATTTCGTCTTTTTCCGCATCGAACATCATTCGGTGAATAAGAACGATCCTCTGATCTGTCAAGGCCAGTAACCATTTCTTTTCCTTAGAAAGAGTAACTGTCATGGCATGGATATTTTCTCCTTCTTCCACTATTTTGGGAAGGAAACCGATCTCCCGTCTGTTTATCCATCTTCTGGATTCCTTCAGGCTGTTTAACTGTTCCTTAATGTATTCGGCAGATACTGTCATTCAAGAGCCTCCAGTCAAATATTCCCTAACTAAACAGGGTTCTTTCGAATAAGGTGCTTATTGTTCAAATCCGGGGTTATAATATCATGACACAGAGCTATTATATCTTCAGGTTTAAAAGTTTATCAGTATTGAGAGGTGGAATTATAATGGCCGTTAAAAGGTTATTTCCTTATGTAATAATAGTTACAGCAGTGTTGTTATCTGGTGTTCTGATATTTTCAGCAGGGGAGGTTTTTTGCATGGAGACAAATAAAGAGGTTTCAACTAAGGTTCCTCCTATAGACAGGAGTGTTCCCGATAACATCGAGACAGCCACCTTTGCACTGGGCTGATTCTGGGGTCCGGATGCCAGTTTCGGCGTCCTTCCAGGAGTAGTAAGGACAAGGGCAGGATATGCGGGAGGTTCCAGGGAAAATCCGACCTACCATGATCTTGGAGATCATACAGAGACTATTCAGGTGGATTATGACCCTTCAGTTATTACGTATAATGATTTGCTCGATGCTTTCTGGAATGGTCACGATCCCGGTAGAAAGTCATGGACCAGACAGTACATGTCAATGATACTGTATCACGATCCCGACCAGGAAAAGGTGGCAAGGGAAAGCAAAGCTGCTCTGGAGAAAAGGACTGGAAGAAAGGTCCATACAGTGATCGAACCATACAGCGGATTCTACCTTGCAGAAAATTATCATCAGAAATATCGTCTCAAGATGCAATCAGGTATAATGTCTGACCTTGGGAAATATTATCCTGAAACTTCAGGCCTGACCCACTCTACTGCAGCTGCAAGGATAAACGGTTTCCTTTACGGCTACGGAGATCCTGATTTTTTTGAGGAAATTTCAGGTCAGCTCGGACTTTCTGATAAGAGCCTGGATAGAATACTAAGGGCATTGGCGGGCCGATAAGACCGCAAATCGAAAGGCCTGCTTTTCCCCTGTTTCTATCAAGGTGAAAGAAGAGGCAGATCTTTTATGCATTATACACTTCCGAAGGAACTACTATGTAACATATGTTAATAGTATAATAAGACTCCTTCTAATGTTTAAGTTATGTTTTTTTGAATAATATTCTTTTACATTTTGAATATACGTTCCTGCAGTACATGAAATAATGGGGGAGTGTGGAAATCATGAAGAGGATCGATTATTTGCTGGAAGAGAAGAAATTTCTCGAAAGTCAGGAAGAGGTTCTTTGGATGCA
>Ga0102928_1000917_pt1 | contig 18841 bp, 13 predicted proteins | sample SalPonR1_B_D1_MG_FD_78504 | JGI IMG/M metagenome (GOLD analysis project Ga0102928, IMG submission 78504) | Salt pond soil microbial communities from South San Francisco under conditions of wetland restoration - Salt Pond MetaG R1_B_D1_MG | ecosystem: Environmental > Aquatic > Marine > Intertidal...
GTCTCAAAAGGACAGGATGTCGAAGCAGAGATCCAGCTTTCTCTCGAGGAAATGTACCAGGGTGGTAGTACGACCCTGACACTTGAAAGTCACGAACATTCCCCCGACGGCAGGGTAGTGCCCAGACGAAGAACTCTTAAAGTGAACATTCCCAGGGGAGTTACTGACGGGACCAGGCTCCGGCTGGCAGAAAAAGGTCAGCCGGCACCGGGAGCTGCTCCTCCTGGTGATCTTTATCTGACAATAAGGGCCAAAAAACATCCCCGCTTTGAGTTAAGAGGCTATGATCTCGTGGCAGAACTCAGGATAACCCCCTGGGAGGCTGCTCTTGGATCCCAGGTTAGCGTCAGAACCCTTGACGGTTCAGTAAAGATGAATATCCCTGCAGGAACACAGGGAGGACAACTGTTGAGGCTTAAGGGCAAGGGGCTTCAGAAGAAAAACGGGTCTTTCGGGGATATTCTTGTAAGGATAAACATTGCTATACCGAAAACCCTGTCTGAAAGGGAGAAGGAGCTTTTCGAGAAACTGGGCAAAGAATCAGCTTTTAACCCGAGGTAGATTTCTCAAGATTAAGGATCTAAAGTGAATCCCTTTTCGCGGAAAAGGGTAAGGCAGGCTTTGGCTACTTTCTCGTCGTAAAGAATGCCCTTTTTGCTTTCGATCTCATCAAGGGTTACGTCTATGCCGTGGCCGGGTCTGTAGGGTCGATGTGAGGACATTGCCTCTGCAACGTCGGCCACGGCGAGGATCCTTGCCTCGAGGAGTATCTCATTCCCACGAAGGCCGTTCGGATAGCCCGAACCGTCCATCCTCTCGTGGTGCTGAAGTATTATATTTGCAATAGGCCAGGGAAATTCTATGTCTTTAAGTATCTCATAGGCGATGGTCGGGTGCTGTTTTATCAGTCTGTACTCGATATCCGATAATCTGGCCGGTTTTGTAAGTATCTCGCTCGGAATATTTACCTTTCCCACGTCGTGTATCATAGCAGCTATTTTTATACCTTCCACTCTTTTTTCAGGCAGCCCCATCTCCTTTGCTATGGCTTCAGCGAGGACAGAGGTTCTTTTCTGGTGTCCTGATGTGTATGGATCCCGGCATTCAACAATTCTGGCCATGGTCTCTACTGTGGCCTTCATGGAGTTTTCGAGCTGGATATTTCTTTGCTGCAGCTGCCCTTCTATGGCTTTTCTATGGTCAATGTTCCTGTAAATTGCGTAGATGTATTTTTGGTTTCCGGCATAGAAGGAAATACCTGACATTGAAACGTAAAGGGAGCTCTTATCCTTGCGGTATCTTTTGCCCTCGCAGGCTATTTTTTCTCCGTTCCGGACTCTTTCTGTAATAGAATTGGCTTCCTTGAGGCCCTCAGGATCTGAAGTTATCATGTCGTCCAGTGCTTTTCCGATGATCTCTTCAGGAGTATAACCGAACATACTGCAGAACTCAGCATTCGGCTTGATAATGAATTGTTTATCGTCGCAAAGGACAATACCCTCGGGGGCGTTCATGAACAGTTCATGCCAGAAACTTCTCTCTTCTTGCAGTCCCGCAAGAAGGTTGACACGTTCAGAAACGTCAGTATATATTATGTAAACTCCCGCCAGATTCCCTTCACTGAATATGGGACCCCCGTGGATAACCACATTTAAAAGAGATCCATTTTTCGTCTTCCTTACAGCTTTGGCAGGAGCAAGTTCTCCGTCGGCAAGGATCCTGAAGTTATAACGGACCTCTTCTGACATAAAAGCATCATCGTATAGTTCCCAGATAAAGCGGTCAGTTACCTCTTCGGGGATATACCCGAAGATATTCTGGAAGGATTCATTTACATGTGTTATTGTTCCATCAGGAAGAGCTACGAGGACAGCGTCGGGGATGTCATTGAAAAGGGTCTCGAGATACACATTATCCAGGTCGGTCTTCCTCTTCTGATTGTATGTACAGTTCATATCCATTACAGACAACCTCAGTTATCGTTAATCATTCTCAAGATAGTAAACAGCTGTTTATTATGATACAGCGATTAAAATTATATCATAGGTACTCTACGAATAATATTATAAGGAAATATGTGTTTTTTTGAACACTCAAAATTGATTTGTAAAATAACCGGATCTTCAAGGGGGTTTGTTTCGTGGGCGAGAAACTCAGAAAGGACGGAATAGTTATAGCTGAAAAAGCTATCCAGGGCGTTTTACCCGAAAGTGGCGTAACCAGGGGTCTAAAATATCTTGAGGCAGGGGGCAACATTTACGTAGTCTCTGTAGGCAAGGCCGCCTGGAGAATGGCCAAGGCTGCTTCGGAGGAGATTGGTGAAAGAATACGTAATGGTATCGTCCTCACAAAGTATGATCACTCCATGGGTCCCATTAGCGGTTTTGAGATCCTGGAAGCTGGTCATCCCCTTCCCGATGCAAACTCTGAAAAAGGAACACTCAGGATAACAGAGATGGTATCTTCCCTTGAAAGTGAAGATACAGTTCTTTTCCTCCTTTCTGGTGGCGGTTCCGCACTCTTCGAAAAGCCTGCTCCCGGAATTTCTCTCACTGATATTACAGGCATCACGGAGGACCTGCTTGCGTGTGGAGCAGACATTGTGGAGATAAATACTGTACGCAAACGATTGTCATCGGTAAAGGCTGGCCGTTTTGCAAGAATGGTGGAGCCTGCGTCAGTTTACACCATTGTTTTGTCAGATGTGCTTGGTGACAGGCTGGATTCCATAGCTTCAGGGCCTGCCAGCGCTGATATTACCACTGCAGAGGACGCCTTCGGTATCCTTGAAAAGTATGATCTTCAGGTGTCCGGCAGGATTCGTCAAGCCCTTTCCATTGAAACTCCAAAGGAGCTTCATAATGTGAAGACAGTGATAACCGGAAGTGTTCGGTCTCTATGCGAGAAAGCACAAGCTGTAGCCCTGAGCCTGGGATATCACGCAGCTGTTTTTGCCACTACCCTTGACTGTGAAGCGAGGGAGGCCGGCAGATTTATCTCTTCCCTTGCAAGAGAAGAGATAGAGAACAGACGGCCTCTTGATCTTCCATGTGCCCTGATAATGGGAGGAGAGACAGTAGTACATCTCAGGGGGAATGGGAAGGGAGGTAGAAACCAGGAGACAGTGCTTTCTGCCGCCATCGGAATAAGAGGTCTTGAAGAAATTGTCATAGTCTCTGCTGGATCGGACGGTACTGACGGGCCCACAGACGCTGCAGGAGGAATTGTCGATGGAGCTTCCGCCGACAGGATGGAGAAAAGAGGTTTTTCTCCTCTGGAAAGCCTTGAGAGAAATGATTCCTATAATGCTCTCAAGGCCTCAGGTGACCTTTTTATAACAGGTCCTACAGGAACGAATGTTAACGATCTGATCGTAGTGCTTTGCGACAGAAGATGAATCAAACTCAGCGAAAACCTCTTTTTTTGTTTAACGAGTTGGCGTTGGAATATGTTCAGCGCGTTATCCAGATATTTTTGTAAAGGTATTATCTGGCTGTTATAATAAACAGAACTTTAAGGAGAAGTGAAATTTGAAAATAACAGTTCGGAGGTTCCCATGATCGAAGAGGGAAGAAAAAGAGTCATAATCGAGGATGTAAGTCCTGTAATTGATAATGGCAGGTTCTCTGCAAAGGCTCTTGAAGGCGATCTTGTTGATATCGAGGCGGATGTCTTTGCCGATGGCCATGATCTTATAGCTGCCGACCTTCTTTATAAACACGAAAGTGAAGCGGAATGGAAGAGCATACCCCTTTCACCGCTGGTTAATGACAGGTGGAAAGGCAGTATTCGCATCGAAAGAGAAGGAATTTATCTTTTTTGCATAAAAGGATGGATAGATACTTTCAGGACAATCCACCACGACATAAAAGTTAAAGAGAATGCCGGAGAGGATATTTCACCGGACATTTCAGAAGCACTGGAGATAATGGAAAAGGGACTTCAACTTTCCGATCCCGAGACTGGAAGATCTTTAGAAGGTTTTCTTTCCCTGGCTGAAAAAAGTACAGGAAAGGATCTTGTAAAGATCCTTCTTGATGAGAGACTCTTACTGCTTCTTCGAGGCTGTGTTCCTTCGTGGAGTATTACCAAAAGCGAGACCTTTGAGGTTCTGGCAGAAAGCAGGGATACCGGTTTCAGCTCCTGGTACGAAGTCTTTCCCAGATCGTGGAAACAGAGTTCTTCAGAACAGGGAACACTGAAGAGCCTTTCCTCTTTTGTTCCATTCATAGCTGATATGGGTTTTGACGTACTCTATCTTTCACCAGTACATCCCATAGGAAAGACCAACAGAAAGGGCAGAAATAATTCAAAGGTATCGAAAGAAGGAGATCCGGGAAGTCCATGGGCAATAGGATCCGAAGAAGGAGGACATAAATCCCTTCATCCAGCCCTCGGTGATGTGGAGGATTTCAAAAACCTTGTGGCAGAGGCAGAAAAAAAAGGTATGAAAGTAGCTCTTGACCTTGCATTTCAGTGTTCTCCCGACCATCCTTACGTAAATGATCATCCCGAGTGGTTCTCATGGAGGCCAGATGGGACTATACAGTATGCCCAGAATCCTCCGAAGAAATACGAAGATGTTGTTCCCTTCAATTTTGAGTGTGATAACTGGGAAGATTTATGGAAAGAGCTTAAAAGTGTCGTGGAATACTGGATCGGTCTTGGAGTTAAGATTTTCAGGGTGGACAATCCTCACACAAAGCCACTGGTCTTCTGGGAATGGCTGATAAGAGAGATCAGAAAGGAATCCGGGGAGGTCTTTTTCCTCGCCGAGGCCTTTACGAGGCCAAAGGTCATGTACAGGCTCGCAAAAGCAGGATTCAGTCATTCCTATACCTATTTCACGTGGAGAAATACTCCCGGTGAGATAAGAGAATATATGAAAGAGCTCTGTGAGACAGACGTAAGATATTTTTTCCGTCCCAATTTCTGGCCTAACACTCCGGATATCCTTCCCGAATATCTTCAGTATGGAGGAAGGCCGGCTTTTGTGATACGTCTTGTTCTTGCGGCGACTCTATCTTCAAATTACGGTATTTATGGACCGGCTTTTGATCTATGTGAGAACCGCGCGGTAGAGGGAAGAGAGGAATATCTGGGCTCGGAAAAGTATGAGATAAAAGAATGGGACCTTCATGATCCCCAGGCAGGAATCAGACCAGTAATAAAGAGAATAAACAGTATCAGAAAGAATAATCCAGCTTTGCAGAATACCTGTAATTTGACCTTTTTTGATGTGGACAACGAGAACATTCTGTTCTATGCCAAGGCGGACAGGGAACTGTCCAATATAATTTTTACAGCTGTGAACCTTGATCCCTTTCATATCCAGGAGGGGCATGTCAATATACCCCTGGAGAAGTTCGGCATTGACGCAGAGCAGCCATACCTCCTCGAGGATCTTCTTGGCGGGGAAAAATATATCTGGCACGGAGGGCACAATTACGTAAAGCTTGACCCGGGTGTACTTCCTGCTCATATTCTGAGAGTGCAGAGCAGAATGAAACGCGAAAAGGACTTTGACTATTTTCTTTAGGAGGGGTTAGGTTGGCCGGAAAGAACAATAAAAACCTGTCTATGATAACCGGGCATCCCCAGTGGTATATGGATGCAGTTATCTATCAGCTTCATGTAAAAGCCTTTTTTGACAGTAACGATGATGGTATCGGTGACCTCAGAGGCCTCGAGAGCAGGCTTGATTACCTTCAGGAGCTCGGAGTTACAGCTATATGGCTTCTTCCCTTTTATCCGTCACCCCAGAAAGACGATGGATATGATATCTCCGATTACTACAGGATAAATCCACAGTACGGGACAATGAGAGATTTCCGTTCCCTCCTTAAATCTGCCCATGAAAGAAATCTGAGGGTAATAACCGAGCTCGTTATCAATCATACATCGGATCAGCATCCGTGGTTCCAGAAGTCCAGAAGGGCTAAACCTGGATCTTCATGGAGGAATTTTTACGTGTGGAGCGATGATCCCTCCCTTTACACAGAGGCAAGAATTATCTTTCAGGATTTCGAAAGCTCCAACTGGACCTGGGATCCTTTAGCACAGGCTTATTACTGGCATAGATTCTACTCCCACCAGCCTGATCTCAACTTCGACAATCCCAGGGTAAAGAAAGAGATATTAAAGGTTCTTGATTTCTGGTTCGGTATGGGAGTGGATGGATTGCGTCTTGATGCGGTTCCTTACCTCTTCGAGAGAGAAGGTACCAATTGCGAGAACCTCCCCGAGACCCACGATTTTCTCAAGGAACTCAGGGCACGCGTGGATAGTTCTTTCAGTGAAAAAATGCTTCTTGCAGAGGCCAACCAGTGGCCCGAGGACGCTGTTGCATATTTTGGTGAAGGCGACGAGTGTCACATGGCTTTTAATTTCCCTATAATGCCGAGGATCTTCATGTCAATAAAGATGGAGGATCGTTTCCCTCTTGTGGATATTCTCGATCAGACTCCGTCTCTTCCAGATAAATGTCAGTGGGCCATGTTCCTTAGAAATCACGATGAATTGACTCTTGAAATGGTAAGCGACGAGGAAAGGGACTATATGTACAGGGTCTATGCAAGGGACACGAGAGCCCGGATAAACCTGGGGATAAGACGCAGACTTGCCCCTCTGCTGGAGAAGAACCGGAGAAAACTTGAACTTATTAATTTTCTTCTTCTCTGCCTTCCGGGAACACCTATAGTCTACTACGGTGACGAGATTGGCATGGGTGACAACTATTTCCTTGGAGACAGGGACGGAGTAAGAACTCCCATGCAGTGGTCCCCCGACAGGAATGCAGGCTTCTCAAGGGCTAATCCCCAGACACTTTTCCTTCCGGTTATTACTGATCCAAACTACCACTACGAGGTCTTAAATGTGGAGAACGAGGAAAAGAACTCATCTTCGCTTCTCTGGTGGATGAGAAGGAGCATATCCATAAGAAAGAGCTTCAAGGCTTTCAGCAGGGGAGATATAAGGATAGTAACAAGCGATAATCCGAAGATCATATCCTTTACAAGGAACACAGAGGATGAAAGTATTCTTGTTGTTGCCAACCTATCACGTTTTACCCAGATAGTAAATCTCAAACTTTCCGATTATAAAGAGTATTTACCTACGGAACTTTCCGGAGGAACGGTTTTTCCACAGATAAAAGATGAGCCCTACCTTCTTACAATGGGATCCAACGATTATTTTATTTTCCTTCTGGAGCATGAAAAGTACGAATTACAGGTGGAACGGGAAGGGGTAACTCCGGAGATATCAGCCCTTTCATCATGGAGAGGCTTCCTTTCGGGAAGTGAAAAACGGGACCTCGAGGAAAGGGTCCTTCCGGGTTATCTGAACAAGTGCAGGTGGTTTGGGTCCAAATCCAGGAAAATAAGAAAACTGAGGATATCCACTTATGTAAGGATACAACTGGCAAAGGCCTATATCCATTTGTGCCTTTTAAAGGTTAATTACGTCTATGGTCCTTCAGAGTTCTTTGTCCTGCCCCTTTCCTTTGCTTCTGGTGAAAAAGAACATGCCCTGAGGACAGATTCTCCTGAATCGATAGTTGCCGGACTGGAAATGCCTGATGACAAAGGTGTTCTTTTCGATGCTGTGTATGACACTCTTTTCCACAGGTTTCTCAAGAGATTCCTTTCAAGAAGGAGAAGGCTCAGGGGAAGAGACTGTTCCCTTGTATCCAATCCTTCACGAAACTTCCGAAAGATCTCAGGCTCGGAAGAGCTGTCCTCAAAGGTGTTGAAAGCTCAGCAGAGCAATAGCTCTATCCTCTATGAGGACAGATTATTTCTGAAGATCTTCAGAAAGGTAGAGGAAGGGATCAATCCTGACTGTGAAATCAGTTACTACCTGTCGAAGAAGGGGGATTTTTCTAATATTCCATCTTTTGCCGGAGCTGTGGATCTTGTAAGTGAGGATGGATCTTCTTTTTCCATAGCCATAGCCCAGTCCTACTGCAGGAACGAAGGAGAGATGTGGCAGTATAGCCTGGATGCAATTGACAGATGTTTTGACCAGATGCTTTCAGAGAAGGATTCCCTGAAAGACCTTTTCAAGGAGCCTGAAGCCTTAATGTGGAAGGTTGAACAGCTTCCTGTGGAACTGAAGGACAGTCTTGATGGATTCTTTATTGAAATGACGGGTCTTCTTGGAAAACGGACTGCCCAGATGCACGGTGCTCTTGCTTCCGGTGGTGAAAGGGAACCTGATTTCTCAGTGGAACCCTTTTCAAAACTTTATCAAAGATCGCTATATCAGAATTCAAGGAGCCTTGTGAAGAAGAACTTCCAATATCTGAGGGAGGGCATGGATCGTCTTGAACCTGACACCAGGGAGAAGGCAGATAAAGTACTTGGTCTCGAGAAAAAGATCCTCGACAATTTCAGGATCATTACCAGGGAAAAAATAAAATCGTCAAAGATAAGGATCCATGGAGATCTGCACCTCGGACAGGTCCTTTTCACAGGTAAGGATTTTATATTTATAGATTTTGAAGGAGAGCCGGATCGCCCCATTGGTGAGCGGCGCATCAAGAGATCTCCCTTCAGGGACGTTGCTGGAATGATCCGATCTTTCCACTACGCTGTCTATACGGTACTCCTGAGGAAACTTTCCTACAGACCTGAGGATTCGGAAGTTCTTACACCCTGGGCTGACCTGCTCTACTACACGCTGAGCGGAGTTTTCCTGAAGGATTACTTTGAGGAGTCCCGGGGTATGAGCTATATCTCGGAAGATATGGAACAGATGAAAATGCTAGTTGAACACTTTCTGCTTGAGAAAGCAGTTTACGAGCTCGGCTATGAACTGGGGAACCGACCTGACTGGGTAGATATTCCCCTTAAGGGGATCCTTTCCATAGTCGATGAAAGGTAAAAATATAAGAGAATTCTGCGGGAGCTGATGACCATGATAAAAGATACACTCATCACAGAACATGACATATATCTTTTCAAGGAGGGAAGCCACTTCGACCTCTACGAAAAACTGGGAGCCCATCCGGATCCCTTTGATGACGGAAGAAAAGGAACCTTTTTCGCAGTCTGGGCTCCAAATGCCGTTAAGGTATCCGTAATAGGGGATTTCAACGGATGGGACAATGTTGCGAACCCCATGGTTCCCAGGGATGATGGTTCTGGAATATGGGAGGCCTTCATTCAGAACGCCGGGGATGGAGATTGTTACAAGTACCATATCTGTTCTGCCTACGAAGGTTACGAGGTGGATAAATCTGATCCAGTGGCTTTCTTTACACAAAAACCTCCTCTTACTGCTTCTGTGATCAGAAAACTGGATTACAGCTGGAAGGATTCAGCGTGGATGAAAGAAAGAAAGGACAGGAATTCTCTTTCGGTTCCCTTCAACGTTTACGAGTTTCATCCGGGCTCATGGAGACGTAAAGAAAATGAGGATAACAGGTATTTGACCTACAGGGAGCTTGCAGAGGAACTGCCCGAATACCTGGATAACATGGGTTTCACCCATGTGGAATTCATGCCTGTTATGGAGCATCCTTTTTACGGCTCATGGGGCTACCAGACGACGGGATACTTTGCACCGACCAGCAGGTACGGTTTCCCGGAAGAGCTGATGTTCCTTGTGGATTGTTTGCATCAGAAAGGGATAGGAGTGATCCTCGACTGGGTTCCTTCACATTTTCCATCGGATGAGTACAGTCTTGTCTATTTTGATGGTTCCCATCTTTACGAGCATGCAGATCCCAAGAAGGGTTTTCATCCCGACTGGAAAAGCTGTATCTTCAACTACGGAAGGAAAGAGGTCGTCAATTTCCTAATAAGCAGCGCCCTCTTCTGGCTTGACAGATATCATGCCGACGGGTTGAGAATAGATGCAGTCGCATCAATGCTTTATCTTGATTATTCCAGGGAAGACGGGGAATGGATCCCAAACGAGTACGGAGGCCGGGAGAATCTGGAGGCAATATCTTTTCTAAGGCGCATGAATGAGGCTGTTTACAGCAGGTTTCCTGACGTTCAGACTATAGCTGAGGAATCTACGGCATGGCCAATGGTCACAAGGCCGACATCCGTGGGAGGTCTGGGTTTTGGAATGAAATGGAACATGGGATGGATGCATGATATTCTCGATTACATGTCTAAAGATCCTGTGTACCGTAAATATAACCATGACAAGCTGACCTTTAGCCTTATTTATGCATTTAACGAAAACTTTATGCTCTCGATTTCCCACGACGAAGTGGTTTACGGCAAGGGATCTCTTCTGAATAAAATGCCCGGAGACGACTGGCAGAAAAGAGCCAATCTGAGGCTTCTCCTTGGTTTTATGTACGGTCATCCTGGCAAGAACCTGCTGTTTATGGGATCTGAATTCGGGCAGAGATCGGAGTGGGACCATGAAAGCGATCTGGAATGGTATCTCCTTGACAGTCCTGAACACAAAGGATTGCTCGAATGGACCAGGGAGCTTAACATTCTTGCATTTTCAAATCCTCAGCTTTACGAGAAGGATTTTGTGTCGCAAGGATTTCGTTGGGTTGACTGCAGTGATTCCGAACATAGCATTATCAGCTTTTTAAGGAAAGGTTCTGAACCGAATTCATGGATACTGGGCGTTTGCAACTTCACGCCTCTTCCAAGGCATAACTATCGCATTGGTGTGCCCCATGCTGGTTTCTGGAAAGAACTCCTCAACAGTGATGGAAAAGAGTATGGCGGAAGCGGGCAGGGCAATCTTGGGGGTACTGAAACTGTACCAATTTCCTATCACGGCATGAACCAGTCCATAGTTGTCACCCTTCCTCCCCTTGCCATCGTTTTCTTTTCTGGTCAGCAGGTACAGGAGAATGAGAATTAAAAGACAGGATCATTGACCAGGGCTGAAATTACGAAGAAAACCCCCGGAGAGGATAGAAATAAATGCTCCTTTCCGGGGGGATAGAAGCCGTATTGCTGCCCGAAAAGAACAAAAAAGGCGAAACAACAGGTTAAGGTCAGAAGACCGCCCAGGCCTTCCCACTTCCAGGAGATGAGCATTCCTGCCACAGCACCCACTGGGAAAAAAAGAAAGAGTACTATCTGCTGTCTTTCCCTAATTATGATTTTCAGTGCGTCATCGTAAAATAGATATAGAATGGCTGCTATGGATACAATGCTGGAGATCCTTGCGATCTGTCTTATAATATTGCCTGCTTTCATAATAATTCTCCCTTTCACAAAAAGTTCCCCATCACGTTTCGTTGCTTGAGAACCAGGAAGATGGTCATGCAGGTAAGTAAAGAGGTTATTCCAGAAAATCTTCCCTTTGGGGGGAAAAGATGTCTATAACTATTGAATCCTCCTCAAGGGCAGTAACTTCGTGTTCCACGTCCGGAGGAACATAAAGGCTGTCCCCCTCACTGCAGGTCCATTCCTCCTCTCCTATCCTGAAGGAAACTTTCCCTCTTGCGACATAGGCCAGCTGCTGATTGGGATGGCTGTGAGCAGGTGCAGTACTGTCCTTTGCGAATCCTGCTTCTGTGAGCATCATATCTCCGCCCCGGGCAAGGACTTTTTGTGAAAAAGTATCTGTTTTGATCCTGTATTTCATTTCGCTGTTCCTGTAAAACATTGAGAAAACTCCTTTCATTTATTTAGAAAATATAATACTTTAGAGTCAGAATAAAGAAAAGTACTATCGCGATATTTGATTTTAGATCTTTTTCCGGGAAAGGGGAATGAATATTATGAAAGTTCTCGTTGTTTTTTACTCCAGAACGGGCAATACTGCCTGTGTAGCAAGGAAGATCGCAGAAGAATTGCGGAGTTTCTCTGGCCATGAGGTTGTGACAGAGAGGATAGAAGAACTGAGGGGAGAAGAAGAGAGAAAGGGCCTAATGGGTCATCTGGCATCAGGATTTGAAGCCATGAAAAAAAGAGAAAGCGAGACAGGCCAGCCGAAAAACAACCCTGCTGATTTTGAACTTATCGTAGTTGGAACTCCCGTATGGGCCTGGAATGTTCCGCCAGCGACAAGATCTTATTGTTCAAGGTACCTTTCGGGAGCATCCATGGTGAGCTTTTTCTGTACCATGGGAGGTTCGGGGGACAGGAGAACCTTTGCGGAAATGGAAAGACTTTCTGGCAAGTCTGGAAGGGCGTTTATGTCTCTCAGGGAGAAGGATATAAAGGAAGAGGGTACCCTTATGCGGGAAAAGATACAGGCCTTCTGCGAGAAAGCATCTGGATAGGGAGTCATGATCTCAGACGTTGGAGCTGGTGGTTCAGCGCCCTTTGTGACAATACTGTGCGAAGGAGCCAACGATGTTCTGCTGCTTCGTCGTACAGAACCTTTCTTCGAGTCATTTGGTTTCAAACTAAAGTGCATTGAGTGCGGAGGGATAGATTCACTTTTGGGTTCTGCTTCAGAACTGGTAAGCAGATATTCTGTAAAAGGACCTGTAGTGTTGATTTATGACCGGGGAGATATAAGATCCGGACATATCAAGATAATAAGGTCCTTATCTGCGGGGATAGCCCCTGTATTCTGTGTTCCGGCGGTTCAGAAGATAGAGGCCTGGCTGATGGCGGACACCAATGCCCTGTACTCCGCTTTTGGAATAAGGTACAAAGGTCCTTTTCCTCTGGACAGAATAGAGGATCCCAAGCGTTTTTTTCTTCATTTCTGCCGGGTGGCCGTCAGAAAGAGAAAAAGGAGTTTTCTTTCAAAGGAGTCGGACTTCTTCAGGGCTGTTGCCAGAAGATGGGAACTTGAGAGGGCTCGGCCGAATAATGAGTCACTGGATAGATTCTGTAAAAACTTTATCAGGAAGTTCAAATAAAAAGGACCGGCTTAAACTTTCGCCGGCCCTTCAGGTCTATTCCATTGTCTTGAATACCTGGGCTTTTGCTCCGCATATGGGACAGTTATCAGGAACCTCATCTGCAACCACATAGCCACAGACAGGACAAAGGTAATAGTTAACATCTCCGGAATCTTCCAGATTTTCAAGGGCCTCTTCGAAGAGTTTCGCATGTGCCTTTTCGGCTTCGTTGGCCATGGAAAAGGTTCTCTCGGCCTTTTTGTTGCCTTCTTTGACAGCTTCCTCTATGAATCCCGGATACATATCGGAAAATTCGTAAACTTCACCTTCAAAAGAAGTCTTGAGGTTCTCTGCTGTATTTCTTATTCCTCCCATTTCGGCAAGGTGGGAATGGGCGTGGATGGTTTCAGCAGAAGCTACTGCCCTGAAAAGTTTTGCCACCTGCGGATATCCTTCTTTGTCGGCTTTCTGTGCAAAGGCAAGATATTTCCTGTTTGCCTGTGATTCTCCGGAAAAAGCTTCCGCGAGATTTTTCATTGTTTTGTCCATGACAATACCTCCCCGGGTAATATGATCCTATTTTAGTCATATTACCTTTAAAAAAAAAAGTGTCAAGGAAATGGAAATATCCTTTCAGGAGTTTACATTTCCTTCTATCCAAGGTATTATCCACAGCTGATATTCAATTACAGGGTCTTTTTTTTTATCTCTCGTGTTACAATTCAGAAAAGTTGTGGATTAAAGAAAAAAGCAACGATAGGGGTGTGCCCTTTTGAAGATTGTTATAGTAGGAGCAGGCGAAGTTGGTTACAATGTTTCGAGAGATCTTTCGGAAGAAGGACATGACATAACTTTAGTGGAACTTGATGAAACCAGGGCGGAAAAGGTCAATAATGAACTTGACGTCAGGGTTGTCAAGGGCAACGGGTCCCGTCCACCAGTTCTTGAAAAGGCAGGAATATTCAAGGGATGCAGCGTGGATATTCTTGTGGCTTCCACCGAAAAGGATGAAGTAAATATTATGGCCTGCTGGATCGCAAAAAGGGCAGGTGTACCCCGCGTAATATCCAGAGCAAGAGGAATGGAGTTTACAGATAGCCCTACCTGGGCCAGGGAACTGGGAATAGATGTTATGTCCAGCCCTGAAAGATCTGTGGCTAGACAGATCGAGGAGTTGCTGCAGGTCCGTTCTGCTATCCATACTTTTGAGCTTTTCGAGGGACAGGCTGGACTATATGCATTCAAAGTAGGGGAGGGTTCCCCTCTTGTTGACCTGCCCCTTAAAAAGGCAAGGGTGAAGTATCCGGATCTAAAAAGCATCTTTGTCTTTGTAGAAAGGGACAAAAAAGGATTTATCCCCAACGGAGATACCATTTTGAGAGAAGGGGATCTCGTATATATTGTCTCCCTCAGAGAGCATATATGGCAACTCGAAGGTCTTTTCCAGAGGTCAAGAAGCAGGTCTCTGAAGAGGGTTTTCATCGTTGGAGGCGGAAAGATCGGTTCCAGGCTTGCCATGCTTCTTGAGAAAAGATTCCGTAACCTGGCCATCAAACTTATAGACAGGGACAGGGAAAAATGTGAAAAACTTGCTTCGGAGCTTGAGAGGACAATAGTTCTCTGCAGCGATGGAACTGATGAAGATCTACTGAGATACGAAGGCATAGAGGACTGTGACGGTTTTGTAACCACTACGACTAGTGATGAGGCCAATATCCTGATGGGTGTAATAGCAAAAGCTATGGGGGCAAGGAAAAGTGTTGCTGTAGTCAGGCGCAAAATATATAACAATCTCAGTGAATATCTTGCCGTAGATGCCCTTGTAAATCCCAATGAGGCCCTTGCCTCGGTGATAATGAAGCATATTCTCTATCCTTACAGGACTGGAGCCCTGTCCGTCATAGACAAGATCGGAGCCGAGACCCTTGAAGTTGAGATACCTTCCAATTCTCCTGTGCTGGGAAAGAAAATAAAGAATATCGGTCTTCCAAAGGGAGTTCTCCTTGCCCTTATAGCAAGGGGAGACGATGTAATAGTACCCTTCGGGAATTCGATTCTCAGAGAAAACGACAGGGTACTGCTCTTTGCATGTTCCAGACTGTTGCCAAGGGCTGTGGAAATGCTGAAGGTGTAGACCGTTGAAATACAGGATAGTTGCTAAAGTGCTTGCTCTTCTTTCTGTTATCATCTCGATCTCGATGTTATGGCCCCTTTGGTGGTCATGGATCGATGGATCTTCAGATTTCCTTCCCTTTGTAAAGTCTATCGGAATTGGTCTGGGGATATCTGTACTGCTTTTTCTCCCGGGTCACAGAACTCCAGTTGTAAATCTCGGCATAAGGGAAGCCTTTGCGGTGGTAACCTTCTCCTGGATACTTGCCTCCGTTATAGGGGGACTACCTTATCTTTTCAACGGTACAGTTTCCTCTTTCACTGATGCTTTCTTTGAGGCAATGTCCGGTTTTACCACCACAGGTGCTTCTATTCTGACCGATATAGAATCCAACCCAAGGGGTATTCTGTTCTGGAGGGATTTAACCCACTGGCTTGGCGGCATGGGAATAATAGTACTCAGCCTGGCCATACTGCCTTTCCTCGGTGTTGGTGGAATGCAGCTTTACAAAGCTGAAGTTCCGGGTCCGGTTCCGGAAAAGCTTACACCCAGGGTCCAGCAGACTGCGCTACTTCTCTGGGGGGTATATGTTCTTCTTTCCTGCCTTGAAGTAATTGCCCTTTTTTTAGGCGGCATGACCTTCTACGAATGCCTCACTCACACCTTTGGTACCATGGCAACCGGAGGTTTCTCCCCCCTTAATGGAAGTATCGGGCAATATAACAATGTTTACTTCGACTGGGTAATAACGATTTTTATGTTCCTCGCTGGAGCAAATTTTGCCCTTCATTATTTCATGCTCCGGGGAAAATTTTCCACCTGGTGGAAAGACGAGGAATTTCGGTTCTACACATGGGTAGTGGTTTTTGCTGTAGTGACAGTAACTATCTCTCTTGTTACCTGTGGTCTTTACACTGATCTTGCAGATGCTTTGAGATATTCTGCTTTTCAGGTTGTCAGCATAGTTACAACTACTGGTTACGTAACCGCAGATTACGAGCTTTGGCCCTTCTATACCCAGTTTCTTCTTCTGGGACTTATGTTCGTTGGAGGATGTGCTGGTTCTACCGGTGGAGGGATGAAGAACCTGAGAATAATGATCCTGTCCCGACATGTAAAGGCTGAGCTTAAAAGACTCCTGCACCCCAAGTCCATGATCCAGATAAGAATGGGAGGCAATCCCGTCAATCGTGATATTATAGGCTCGGTAACGGCCTTTTTTATTCTGTATATAGCTATTTTCGCTGTGGGTGCGCTGATAATGGCCGGTCTTGGCCTTGACGTCCTCTCAGCAGTTGCAAGTGTGGCAGCTACTCTTGGAAATATAGGCCCCGGACTTGGTATGGTGGGACCCGTAGACAACTATTCTCTCATTCCTACAGCGGGGAAATGGGTACTGTGTCTTTTTATGCTTCTTGGCAGGCTTGAGATATATACAGTTGTTATGCTTTTGCTCCCCGGGACATGGGAAAGCTGATCCTGCACAAATAAAATACAGATAACGATAATTAGAAAGGGAGGATGATTTTTTCGTGAAAGATAATAAAAAAAAGAAAACAGCAGGAACTACGGTGCCAGAAAGAGAACGGGTTGATAATGCTTACAAATGGAGACTCGATCATATCTATTCCGATAAAGAACTCTGGGAAAAGGATTATGCGACGGTAAAGGAAAGACTTGGAGAATTTTCCAGTTATCGCGGGAAGCTGGGGAATTCTCCAGACATGGTAAGGGCTTGCCTGGATCTCGAAGAGGAGCTTGGAATTATCATGGGAAGACTGTATGTCTATGCCTGCATGAAAAGCCATGAAAACACCCATCTGTCGGAATTTCAGGGACTTGCTGACAGGGCAGGCAGTCTGCTTGTCCGTTTTTCAACCGAAATTTCCTTTATTGTCCCAGAGCTGAGTCTGATGCCAGAGGAAACACTTCGTTCATATTCCGGGGATGGATCCCTCAAAGAGTACAGTTTCTTCTTTCAGGATATCATAAGACAGAAAGAACATGTTCTAACTCCTCCAGAGGAGAAGATCCTTGCAATGGCAGGAGAACTGGCACAGGGTCCGGATAATATCTTCACTCTTTTTACTAATGCAGATCTTAAATTCCCCCGGATAAAGGATGAAAAGGGAGAAAAACAGCAGCTGACAGAGGAAAGATACCAGAAATTTATCAAATCCACCGACAGAAAGGTCCGCAAGAAAGCCTTCAAAAAACTCTTCGGTACCTATAACGATTACCAGCACTCACTGTCTGCAATGTACAGTGCCAGTATTAAGGGGGATCTTTTCAACGCAAGAACAAGAAAATACGTCTCCACCCTGGAGGCAGCTCTCGACAGGAACAATATCCCGGCAGGGGTTTACGATACAGTGGTGGATACAGTCAGGAATAACCTTGATCCCCTTCACGAATACGTGGAGTATAGAAAGCAGATGTTACAGGTCAGGAAATTACACATGTACGACCTGTATGTGCCTCTTGTGGAGGAAACTCAAAAGGATATACCCTATAGTGATGCAATAAGTATAGTCAGAAAGTCCCTTGAGCCACTTGGAGAGGATTATCTTGGCGTATTTGACAGGGGAATAAGCGAAGGATGGGTTGATGTATACGAGAACAAAGGCAAGAAGAACGGTGCCTATTCCTGGGGGAGCTACGGAACCCATCCATATGTACTGCTGAACTATAACGGAACCCTGAGGGACGTCTTTACCCTTGCTCACGAGATGGGGCATGCCATTCATTCCTGGTATTCTCACTCCAATCAGCCATATATTTATGGCGACTACACAATCTTTCTCGCCGAAGTAGCCTCGACTACCAATGAATCCCTTTTATTAAGGTATCTTTTAAAAAACAGCGATAGCAGGGAAGACAGAATGTACCTGCTGAATTATATGCTCGAACAGATACGAACCACAGTTTACAGACAGACTCTTTTCGCCGAGTTTGAAAGAAAGGTTCATAGAATGGTTGAAGAGGGTGAGGCTCTTACTTCCGAGGTCCTCAAGGCTTTATGGCACAGGTTAAACTTCGATTATTACGGTCCTTCAATAGTTGTTGACAACAGGATAGATATTGAATGGGCAAGAATTCCCCATTTTTATTCTTCCTTTTATGTCTATCAGTATGTTACCGGCTTTTCCGCTGCGACCTGTTTTACGGATAAGATCCTTTCCGGTGGTGAAGAAGACAGGAACAGTTACCTTGAATTCCTGAAAAAGGGTAGCTCAGACTATTCGATCAATATACTGAAGGAAGCTGGAGTTGATATGACAACTTCAGAACCTCTGGAAATAACTGTAAAGAGATTCCGGAGCGCCCTTGAGGAGATGAAGGGACAGTAGCTTTTCCGGATAAGAGAAAACAAGAAGGGATGAGGGAGCTTCAGCTCCCTCATCCCTTCTTACCTTATGGAGAATTTCTGCTTCTGAAGCCAGGTCAGGACATTTTCCGCGAGGGCTATCCTTGTATCATGGAAGGAATGTCCGTCATCAAGAAGTTTTTCCGAAAGCAGGCTGGTCTTTTCTGTTCTTAAGGCTTCTGCCAGAGGGTCGTGGTGCATCTCCTTTTCACATATGTCGTCCCGCTTTCCGCCAATAAGCAGAATACTTCGGTCTTTCAGTTGCGGCGCCTGTATGGTGAGATCCCAGATTTTTTCATGAATCCTTAATTCCTCGAGGAGTTCATAAACTCCGGTTCCCTTGAGGGGAACAGTACATTCTTCGAACATTTCTACTGTTTTGTCTCTGAAGGAGCTGTCTCTTCCGCATTTTTTGCTGACTGCTCCAAGGTTGTAAGGGGCTATGGATATTACACGGGTTATGTGCTGAAAGGAGCATGCTCCCATTATTGCGGCAAAACCTCCCATGCTGTGCCCGGCCAGGATTATCCTGTCGCGGTCTATCCCATAATCATTTTCTGCTTTTTCCGAA
>Ga0102928_1000918_pt1 | contig 18832 bp, 18 predicted proteins | sample SalPonR1_B_D1_MG_FD_78504 | JGI IMG/M metagenome (GOLD analysis project Ga0102928, IMG submission 78504) | Salt pond soil microbial communities from South San Francisco under conditions of wetland restoration - Salt Pond MetaG R1_B_D1_MG | ecosystem: Environmental > Aquatic > Marine > Intertidal...
CGGCGACAGGCGTCTGCCGCGCCGCCTTCGCGAAGTCGTCGAGAGTTGAATGCCGCATTCCGCTGCCCCTTGTCCGGCCAGCCTGCCGGACGCGCCCCGACATTTGTTGAACGCCCGCGCCTTGGCAACCGTTGCCGGAGCCGCGCGTGGCGTGTATTGAGCCGGTTCGATCGGAGGACGCGCGACATGGGCGAGCAGAAGAAGCTCTTCATCAGGACCTACGGCTGTCAGATGAACGTCTACGACAGCGAGCGGATGGCCGAGGCGCTGGGCGGGCAGGGCTATGTCCAGACCGACACGCCCGATGACGCCGACATGATCCTGCTGAATACCTGCCACATCCGCGAGAAGGCGGCGGAGAAGGTCTATTCCGAGCTTGGCCGGTTCAAGCCGCTGAAGGCCGCGAAGCCGGACTTGAAGATCGGCGTGGCCGGCTGCGTCGCGCAGGCCGAGGGTGCCGAGATCATGCGCCGCCAGCCGATGGTCGATCTCGTGGTCGGCCCGCAGAGCTACCACCGCCTGCCCGACCTCGAGGCGAAGGCGCGGGCCGGGGAAAAGGCGCTCGACACCGAGTTCCCCGAAGAGGACAAGTTCGAGAAGCTGAAGGGCCGCCCCAAGGCGCCACGGGGCCCCACGGCCTTTCTCACCGTGCAGGAAGGCTGCGACAAGTTCTGCTCGTTCTGCGTCGTGCCCTACACGCGCGGGGCGGAGGTGAGCCGCCCGGTCGCGCAGGTCATGGCCGAGGCGCGCGACCTCGTCGAGCGCGGCGTGCGCGAGATCACGCTTCTGGGCCAGAACGTGAACGCCTACCATGGCGACGGCGGGAGCGGCGACTGGTCGCTCGCGCGCCTGATCCGGGCGCTGGCCGAGGTCGACGGGCTGGAGCGCATCCGCTTCACCACCTCGCACCCCAACGACATGGACGACGAGCTGATCGCGGCGCACGGGGACTGCGCGAAGCTCATGCCCTACCTGCATCTTCCCGTTCAGTCGGGCAGCGACCGCATCCTCAAGGCGATGAACCGCAAGCACACGGCCGAAAGCTATGTCCGCCTGATAGACCGCATTCGCGCGGCCCGGTCGGACCTCCTGCTCTCGGGCGACTTCATCGTGGGCTTCCCCGGCGAGACCGAGGAGGATTTCCGGGCGACGCTCGATCTCGTCGAGGAGGTCGGTTATGGCCAGTCCTATTCCTTCAAGTACTCGACACGCCCCGGCACGCCGGCTGCCGAGCGCGACCAGGTGCCCGAGGACGTGAAGTCCGAACGTCTCCAGCGGCTCCAGGCGCTGCTCGACCGCCAGCAGAAGGCCGCGCAGGCCGCGATGGTGGGCCGCGAGGTCGGCGTTCTCTTCGAGAAGCCCGGCCGGATGCCGGGCCAGATGGTCGGCAAGTCCGACCATCTTCATGCCGTGCACGTCACCGCCGATGTCGCCGTCGGCCAATTGCGCCGCGTTCGCCTCATTGGCGAGAACAGTCACTCGCTGGCCGGTGAAATCGTGACGTAACGGGCGCTCTGCCTCTTTTATTGTCCGCAGATTTCCCTTTTCCGCCAAACTTCCGCTGCACCCGCCGTGCTTAACGATGGGTGAACGCCGCGCAGGACGTGCAGCGAGCAGGAAGACTTGAAAAGGTAACAGGATGTTTGGTTTGGGACGAGTGAAGCGGGCGGGCAGCGCGGGGCGGCTCAAGGGATCGGTTGCGGCCTTCGGGCGGGACGAATCCGGCGCCGCGACGGTCGATTACATCGTGATCACGGGAATGGGAGTTGCGGTCTCGGCGGTGCTCCTCCTCAACATCTCGAGCGGCAGCTCCAACGCCGCGATGGAGATGAGCGCGCAGATCGACAAGGGCGCAGACACCCAACTGAGCATCCCGGACGTGCCCACGTCGGGCTCCAGCCATGGCGGCGGCTATGCTGGCGGTTCCTGGGGCGGCGACGGTTACGACGGCTACGACGGCTACGATCCGGGTTCGAGCGGCGGCGGATATTCCGAGGCGTCGGGAAGTACCAGTACATCCGGCGGCGGGACGCCGACTTCGGGCAAGAGTGCGTCGGAGGGTGGCTCTTCCGCCGATGCGTCCACGGCTTCGGGCGAGGAAACCGGCTCCGGGAACACGGTGGATGCCGGCGGCGACAGTGGCTCCGCTGATGCCAATGACGCGGGCGGCGCCGGCGGGCAGGGCGACAACAGTACGGCCGGCGGAAACGGCAACGCCAGCGGGAGCGGCAAAGGCAATGGCAACGCCGGCGGGAATGGCAAAGCGGGCGGCGGTGGCGACGACGCCGACGAGGATGCCGGCAAGGACGAGACTTCCGGCGTCTGCGGGTCGGGCGGAAACAACGGCAAGGCCGGCGGCGCGTCGTCGACATCCGCCGGCGGTTGCTCGGAGCACGACGACCAGGGCGATGCCGGAGGCGGCGGGACGACCGGCGGTGGCAATCCCGGGAACAACAAGGATGTCGGCAATGCCGGGGAACAGCCCAACGGCAAGGGCGGCTGGGGCGACGGCGACAAGGGCAAGTCGGACGGCGACAAGAAGGACAAGGGCAAGAAGGGCAAAGGCAAGAAGGGCAATGGCAACGGCAAGAAGAGGTGATGCGGTTCATGATCCGGCAGGGCACCGGACCATCGGCGCTTCGCGCGCTCGGACCGGATCATGCGGGACCCGAAGCGCGCCCCGCGGGTTCCCTCGTGATATTTCCGTGACGGCGGGCCTCCGCACTTGCGGCAGCCGTCCATCCTTGGCACGATACGCGCTCAGGGACCTCTCATACGGAGCACTTGTTGGGTATCAGCGCGCTTGACCATCCTCCCACCCCCGAAGACGTCCAAGAGACCCTTCTGGAATTCCCGGACAATCGCCTTCTCATCGATCTTTGCGGCGAATTCGACCGGAACCTCGCCCAGATAGAGCACAAGCTCTCGGTTCAGATCCTGCGCCGCGGAAACCAGCTTTCCCTGATCGGGGAGGCCGGCGACCGAGATCGCGCGGCGGCGGTGCTCGAACACCTCTACGCCCGGCTGGAAGCGGGCCGCGTCATCGATCCGGGCGAGATAGACGGGGCCATCCGCATGGACCGCTCCGGCGAGGGGGGCGGCGCGGAGGGCGGCGATCAGCTCGAGATGTTCCGCGGCGGCAAGGTGGAGATCCGCACGCGTCGGAAGCACGTCGAGCCGCGCACCGATGCGCAGAAAGCCTATGTCCAGGCGCTTTTCGGAAATGAACTCGCCTTCGGGATCGGCCCGGCCGGCACTGGCAAGACCTACCTCGCCGTGGCCGTGGGGGTGTCGATGTTCATCGAGGGCCATGTCGACCGCATCATCCTCTCGCGCCCCGCCGTCGAAGCGGGCGAGCGTCTGGGCTTCCTGCCCGGCGACATGAAGGAAAAGGTCGACCCCTACATGCAGCCGCTCTACGACGCGCTGAACGACTTCCTGCCGGGAAAGCAGACGGCGAAGCTGATCGAGGAAAAGCGGATCGAGATCGCGCCTCTGGCGTTCATGCGGGGCCGGACGCTCGCCAATGCCTTCGTGGTGCTCGACGAGGCGCAGAACGCGACCACGATGCAGATGAAGATGTTCCTCACCCGGCTGGGCGAGGGCAGCCGCATGGTGATCACCGGTGACCGGAGCCAGGTGGACCTGCCGCGTGGCGTATCGTCGGGCCTCGCCGACGCGGAACGGCTGCTGAAAGGCGTCGGCGGGATAAGCTTCAACTACTTCACCTCCAGGGACGTGGTGCGGCATCCGCTCGTGGCGAAGATCATCGAGGCCTATGACGCCGACGCGCCTCCGGCGTGAGGTGCGGCGCGGCGAAGGGGGGGCTGTCTGCCCCCTCTTGGCCTGCGGCCAATTCACCCCCCGAGGATATTTCCCGACAGATGGAAGCGAGGATGCCGGTGAGCGTTGAGGCCGTGATCGAGGACGACCGCTGGGCGGATGCGGGACTGGAGCCTCTCGCCGACCGCGCAGCGGGCGCGGCGCTCGCCCATCTCGGGCTCGATCCCGCGCGCTGGGAGATCGCGCTTCTGGCCTGCGACGACGCGCGCATCGCCGCGCTGAACGCGGAGTTCCGGGGCAAGCCGCAGCCCACGAACGTCCTTTCCTGGCCGTCGGGGGAGCGTGGCGCGGAGGTGCCCGGCGCGGCGCCGGTGCCGCCGGACCCGGCCGAGGGGCCGGAGCTCGGCGATCTGGCCATCGCCTGGGAGACCTGCGCGCGCGAAGCCGCCGAGGCGGGGCGCCCCTTCGCGGATCATGTCGCACATCTCGTCGTTCACGGGACGTTGCATCTGTTGGGTTATGACCACATGTGCGACGAAGACGCCGATCTCATGGAACGGATCGAGGTCGAGATACTTGCCACGATGGGCATACCGGACCCATATAGAGGCTTGGGAGCCCCCCGGTAGGCTCCGGCATTTGGAAAGGACAGATGGGCGACGCACAGGACGGCTCTTCTACCGCGGCGCAGGGCGCGCGGCACGGGGAGGGCGACGAGACGGTGTCGGGATCGGGCTCGGACACCGGTTTCTTTCAGCGAATTTTCAACGTTTTCGGATCGGGGGAGAGCGACGGCGCCGCCGATGACGGGGCGCGGCGCCCTGTGGCCGCGAACGGGTCGGCGCGGCCTCTGCTGGGACTCGGCAACCTGCGCCGGATGCGGGTCGAGGACGTCATGCTGCCCAAGGCGGAGATCGTGGCGGTTCCCGTCGACCTCACCAAGACCGCGCTGGTGGAGGTGTTCCGCGAAAGCGGGATGACCCGGCTGCCGGTCTACGACCAGACGCTCGACACGCCGCTCGGGCTCGTGCATCTGAAGGATTTCGCGCTCCAGCACGGCTTCAACGGCACCGGCGAGCGCTACAATCTCAAGAATATGCTGCGCCCGCTCCTGTTCGCGCCGCCGTCGATGCCGCTCGGCGTGCTTCTGCAGAAGATGCAGTCGGACCGGATGCACATGGCGCTCGTCATCGACGAATACGGCGGCGTCGACGGGCTCGTCACGATCGAGGACCTGATCGAACAGGTCCTGGGCGAGATCGAGGACGAGCACGACACCGCCGACGCGCTGCCCTGGACCAGGGAAAAGCCCGGCTGCTACCTCGCCCTCGCCCGGACGCCGCTCGACGAGTTCGAGGACGAGATCGGCCAGAAGCTCGTCGACGCCGAGGACGAGGAGGAGATCGACACGCTCGGCGGTCTCGTCTTCATGCTGGCGGGGCGGGTGCCGGCGCGCGGCGAGGTGATCCATCACCCCGACGGGCCCGACTTCGAGGTCGTCGACGCAGACCCCCGGCGGATCAAGCGGCTGCGCGTGCGCCTCGCCGGGGCGCGGAATGCATGAGGCGGGACCGCCGACCCGCCGCCTGACCGACCGGCTTTCCGACTATCGACCGCGGAGCCGCGCGGCGCTGGCCCTCGCGGCGGGCGCTCTCGCGGCACTCGGGCAGGCGCCGCTCGGCCTCTGGCCGGCGGGCCTTGCGGGGCTTCTGGGCGGACTGCTCCTGTTTCTCGCGACCCGGACATGGCGCACGGCCTTCGCCACCGGCTGGGCCTTCGGGACCGGCTATTTCGCGCTCGCGCTGTTCTGGATCGTCGAGCCGTTCCTCGTCGACGTCGCGCGTCACGGCTGGATGGCGCCCTTCGCGCTGCTGTTCCTGTCGGGCGGCCTCGCGCTCTTCTGGGGCGCGGCCTTCGCGGTGGCGCGGATCGCGGGCGGCGCGCTCGCCTGGGCGGCGGCGCTGGGCCTGGCCGAGCTTGCCCGGGGCTACGTTCTCACCGGGTTTCCCTGGGCGCTCGTCGGCTACATCTGGACTGACAGCGGCGCGCTCCAGTGGGCGGCGGTCGCGGGACCCTACGGGCTCACCTTCGCGACGCTTCTCCTCGTGGCGCTGAGCTGGGCTCTGGCCGAGCGCTTCGGTCATCTCGTCTGGGTCGCGGCGCTTCCCGTCGCGGCCGCAGGCCTCGTCCTCGGCGGCGCGGCGCTCCGGCCGCCGCCGGACGATCTCTCGGACCGGCCGGTCGTCCGGCTCGTCCAGCCGAACGCGCCGCAGCACGAGAAATGGGATCCCGACAAGGTGATCGGCTTCTACCAGCGTCAGCTCGCCTACAGCGCGGCCCCCGCGACGCCCGCGCCGGACCTCGTCATCTGGCCCGAGACGGCGATTCCCTGGAGGCTCGAGGGCGCGGCCCCGGCGCTCGGGCAGATCGCCGAGACCTCCGTCGCGCCGGTGATCCTCGGCCTGAATCGGAGCGAGGACGTCCGGTTCTTCAACTCGCTCATCGTCGTGGGCGAAGGCGGCGGTGTCAGCCACCTCTACGACAAGCATCACCTTGTCCCCTTCGGGGAGTTCATTCCCTTCGGCGGCCTGACGCGCTGGCTCGGCATCCGGAGCTTCGCGGCGCGCGACGGCTACGGCTACAGCGCGGGCGCCGGAGCCCGCGTGCTCGACCTCGGCCCCCTCGGCGCGGCGCTGCCGCTCATCTGCTACGAGGCGATCTTCCCGCAGGACGTGCGCGCCGCGCCCTCGCGGCCCGACTGGCTTCTCCAGATCACCAATGACGCGTGGTTCGGCAGGATCAGCGGTCCCTACCAGCATCTTGCCCAGGCGCGGGTCAGGGCGGTGGAGCAGGGGCTGCCGATGGTGCGGGTGGCGAATACCGGCGTCTCGGCGGTGATCGACGCGGGTGGGCGCGTTCTCGCCTCGATTCCGCTCGGCGAGGCGGGCTGGCTCGACACCCCGCTCCCGCCGGCGCACGCGCCGACGCTTTATGCACGAACCGGCGACTGGCCTGTCTTTGTCCTGATGCTGGCGACGCTCGCGGGCCTCGCGGCGGGGAGAAGACTTTCGCATTGACGGCCGTTTGGCCTCCGCCTATCGAGCGGCATTCGACCGTCACAACGGCTTCCTGGCGTGGCGGCGTAACACCAATGGAGCGCTTTTCATGTCCCGCAAGAACTATACGTTCACCTCGGAATCGGTGTCCGAGGGACACCCAGACAAGGTCTGCGACCGGATTTCCGACGCCATCCTCGACGCCTTTCTGCAAGAGGAGCCCGAGGCCCGCGTCGCCTGCGAGACCTTCGCCACGACGAACCGCGTGGTCATCGGCGGGGAAGTCGGCCTCTCCTCTCCCGAGCGACTGAGCGACTTCATGGGCCGGGTCGAGGCCATCGCGCGGGACTGCATCCGGGACATCGGCTACGAGCAGGACAAGTTCCACCATGCCACCTGCGAGGTGACGAACCTGCTCCACCGCCAGTCCGCTCACATCGCGCAGGGCGTCGACGCGAAGGACAACAAGGACGAGGGCGCGGGCGATCAGGGCATCATGTTCGGCTACGCCTGCAACGAGACGCCCGAGCTCATGCCGGCGCCGATCCACTACGCCCACGCCGTGCTCCACCGTCTCGCCGAGGCGCGGAAATCGGGGCGCGAGCCGACGCTCGGACCCGATGCGAAGAGCCAGCTCTCGATCCGCTACGAGGACGGCAAGCCGGTCGAGATCCTCCAGATCGTGCTTTCCACCCAGCACGCCCACGACCACCAGACCTCCGAAGACATCCGCGCGATCGTGGAGCCCTACATCCGCGAGGTCGTGCCGGGCGAGTGGTTCACCGACAAGACCGAATGGTGGGTCAACCCGACGGGCACCTTCGTGATCGGCGGGCCGGACGGCGACGCAGGCCTGACGGGCCGCAAGATCATCGTCGACACCTACGGCGGCGCCGCGCCGCATGGCGGCGGGGCGTTCTCGGGCAAGGACCCCACGAAGGTCGACCGCTCGGCGGCCTACGCCGCGCGCTATCTTGCAAAGAACGTCGTCGCCGCGGGCCTGGCCGAGCGCTGCCTGATCCAGCTGTCCTACGCGATCGGCGTGGCGCAGCCCCTCTCGATTTACGTCGATACCTTCGGCACGAGCGAGGTCGAGCCGGCCGCGATCGAGGCTGTGATCCCGAAGGTCATGGACCTCACCCCGCGCGGCATCCGCACGCATCTTTCCCTCAACCGCCCGATCTACGCACGCACGGCGGCCTACGGCCATTTCGGACGGGCGCCCGAGGCCGACGGCGGGTTCTCCTGGGAGCGAGCCGATCTCGCCGACGATCTGGCCCGCGAAATCTGAGCGCGGCCGGAGCGGCGGGATCTTCAGGCACGTTTGGCGGCGTCAGAGTTGACGGGAGGCCTCTACCAACCTGTCCATCGTGTCGAGCGCGTCCGTAAATCCCTGGGCGACGGCATCCGCCCCGACGATGTCGCGCGCCCTGGCGATGCGGTCCGCGTCGCTGCCGCAGATGACGACGGGGACATGCGGCACGGCGATCCTCAACGCGACCACGAGGCGGGAGAGCGCCGCGAGCGTGCGGTCGCTTCCGACCGAGAGGCCGACCACTTCGGGCCGTTCCGCAGCGATGCGGTCGACGATCTCGTCGTGAAGCCCGCCGACCACGAGATCGACATGCCAGCCGACCGCCCGCGCCCGTTCGGCGGCCATCGTGACGCCGAGCAGATGCTCCTCGCCCGGCGGGGTCGCGAAGACCGCGGATCGCGCGTCGACCGCGACGCTCGGGCGCGGCGCGAGCTTGCGGAGAACGAAGAAGAGGCGGCTCGTCGCGAGCGTGACCTCGGCGAAGGACAGTTCGTCCTCTTCCCATAGTTCCCCGAGCCGCCGCGCCGCGGGCGCGAGTCGGATCTCGCAAAGACGGTCGAAATCCAGCCCATCCCGCATCGCCTGGCGCCCGAGGCCCAGGGCCGTCGTCTGGTCGGTGTCGAGAAGTGCGGTGCAGAAGGCATCGATCAGGGATCCCGGCTGGTGCGGGCTCTCCGCCGCGCCGCCTCCGCCGCGCCGGGCGAGGCGGGCCACCACCTCCTCGGCCAGCGACCGGACAGCGTCTTCCCGAAGATCCTCCGAGCGGGTGTCTTCCGCAACGGGCGCGTCCGTCTGATTTGCTGCGCTTTCGGCCACGAAAGTTCGTCCCCCCGCATCGCCGGCGCGGGATAATCTCTCCCCGTTCACCGGTCGTCTCCCGCCGCGTCAAAAGAGGTTAGGGCAGACTCGCCTCCCGATCAACGGATTCGGCGCCGCGTCGGGCGGCGACCCGCGCGCCGCCCGCGAGAGTCGGCCCTTGACCGCCACCGGCCGCCGCGCCAGAAGCCCGCGGCATGGTCAGGACGAACAGCCCCTCCGGCGCCCCGTGGCGCAACTTCTACGGCCGCCGCCGCGGGAAGGGCCTGCGCGAGAGCCAGAAGACCTACCTCGACGAGGATCTCGCGGCGCTCTCGCCGGGACGGGTCTCGTGGGAGGAGAATCCCGACCGGCTGCCGCTCGACCTCGGCGCGCGGTTTCCCGGCCGGGAGATCTGGCTCGAGATCGGATTCGGCGGCGGCGAGCACATGGTCCACCAGGCCGCGCTGCACCCGCAGGCGGGGATCGTCGGCTGCGAGCCCTTCATCAACGGCGTCGCGATGCTTCTGCGAAAGATCCGAGACGCGGGCGTGGAGAACGTGGCGGTCCATCCCGGCGACGCCCGCGATCTCTTCGACGTGCTGCCCGCGGCCTCCGTCGCGAAGGCGTTCCTGCTCTACCCCGATCCCTGGCCGAAGAAGAAGCATCACCGCCGCCGCTTCGTCACGCCCGAGCATCTGGAACCGCTCGCGCGGGCGATGCGCCCCGGGGCCGAGTTGCGGATGGCCACCGACATTCCCGACTACGTCCGCCAGGCGCTCGAGGAGGTGCCGGACCACGGGTTCGAGTGGGTCGCCGAGCGGCCCGCCGACTGGCGCGAACCGTGGGACGACTGGATCCCCACGCGCTACGAACAGAAGGCCCTGCGGGAAGGGCGGGTGCCGCATTACCTGACATTCCGGCGGACCTGAGGCCGGGGCCGCCTCCGGCGGGAGTATTTGGGCCGAGATGAAGCGGAGCCATGGACGGTGTTCGCCGGCTCGTCTATCACCCTGTCCGATGAAGGATGAGGCGACCATGTCCGCACACGGCACCCCCGTTCCGATGACCGCGCACCGCGCGGCGCCGCTGACCGGCGAGGTGCGCGTGCCGGGCGACAAGTCGATCAGCCACCGCGCGCTGATCCTGGGCGCGCTGACGGTTGGCGAGACGCGGATCACCGGGCTTCTCGAAGGGCAGGACGTGCTCGACACGGCCGCGGCGATGCGCGCCTTCGGCGCCGAGGTCGCGCGGACGGGCGAGGGGGCGTGGTCGGTGCATGGCGTGGGCGTGGGTGGGTTCGCCGAGCCTGCCCAAGTGATCGACTGCGGGAATTCGGGGACCGGCGTGCGGCTCATCATGGGGGCGATGGCGACCTCGCCGATCACGGCGACCTTCACGGGCGACGCGTCGCTGGCCAAGCGCCCGATGGGACGCGTGACCGATCCGCTGGCGCTCTTCGGCGCGCGGGCCTACGGGCGCGCGGGCGGGCGGTTGCCGATGACGGTGGTGGGCGCGGCCGAACCCGTACCGGTGCGCTACACGGTGCCGGTGCCGTCGGCGCAGGTGAAGTCGGCGGTGCTGCTCGCCGGGCTCAACGCGCCGGGCGAGACAGTGGTGATCGAGCGCGAGGCGACGCGGGACCATACCGAGCGGATGCTGGCGGGCTTCGGCGCGGAGATCGCGACCGAGGAGACGGGCGAGGGGCGGGCGATCCGCCTCACCGGGCAGCCGGAGCTTCGCCCGCAGCAGATCGCGGTGCCCTCCGACCCGTCCTCGGCGGCGTTCCCGGTCTGCGCGGCGCTGATCGTGGAAGGCTCCGAGATCGTCGTGCGCAACATCGGGCAGAACCCGACGCGGACGGGGCTCTTCACCACGCTGGTCGAGATGGGCGCGGACCTGACGCTGGAGAACCTGCGCGAGGCGGCGGGGGAGCCCGTGGCCGACATCCGGGTGCGCTACTCGCCGGCGATGGGCGGGGTCGCGGTGCCCCCCGGCCGCGCGCCCTCGATGATCGACGAATACCCGATCCTGTCGGTCGTCGCCGCCTTCGCGGGCGGTCGGACGGAGATGCGCGGCGTGAAGGAGCTGCGCGTCAAGGAAAGCGACCGGATCGACGCCATGGCGCGGGGGCTCGAGGCCTGCGGCGTGACGGTCGAGGAGGACGCCGACACACTGATCGTCCACGGCATGGGGCCGGGCGGGGTTCCGGGCGGAGCGATCTGCGAAAGCCGGCTCGACCACCGGATCGCGATGAGCTTCCTCTGCCTCGGGATGGCGTCGGAAAAGCCCGTGACCGTCGACGATGCGGGGCCGATCGTGACCTCGTTTCCGGTCTTCGAGGATCTGATGACGGCGCTTGGGGCACGGTTCGAGCGGGATGAGGGGTGAGGGTCGTGCCTGCGTTGACGCCCGTCTCTTCGACGCCCTTTTTTGAGACATCCGAGGAGGGACGAGGACGATGACTGAACACTTGCTTGACGACCTCGGATGGTGGGCGCGCACTGAATGGCGGGTTGGCCGCGCCATGGTTGGCACCGCCTACTGGAGAGCCTTCGACAAGTTCGACGAGATGCGCGGACTCCCCCGGCTATGTGCCGAATACACGAAAGTGCACGGCAACGCGCCCGATCTCGATTTGCCGAAGACGTTTTCAGAAAAGATTCAGTGGCGGAAGATCAACGACCGTCGCGAGATCCTCCGCAGGTTCAGCGACAAGGCGCGGTTCCGGAGGTGGGTGACCGAGCATCTGGGCGAGGCCGAGGCGCGGCGGCTTCTCGTGCCGGCGCTGTTCGAGGTCTCGCGGGCCGAAGACATCCCGTTCGGCACCCTTCCCGATTGCTACGTGATCAAGGTCAGCCACGGCAGCGGCTTCAATCTTTTCGTCCGGGGGCGAGATCTGCCGCCTCTAAGGAACATCCTTCGCCACGTGCGGGTCATGCAGGCAAGGGAGTTCGGGCGGATGCGTCACGAGTGGGCCTACGGCAGGCAGAAACCGACGATCATCGGAGAACCGATGCTCGGGGTCGGTGACGGCGCGGCCCCGGGCGATCTGAAGTTCCATATGTTCGACGGGCGCTGCGTCACCATTCAGGCCAACACCTACGAAGGCTCGGGCAGCTTCGCGACGCCGGACATCGATTACAGGATGTTCATGTCTCCCCAATGGGAGGTGATGGACATCCGTCGCGATGCCCCCTCGGGCACTCCACCGCCGCGGCCCGAGCGGCTTGAGGAGATGCTCGACGTCGCGGAACGGCTGAGCGCCGGTCTTGACTTCATCCGGGTCGACTTCCTCACGTTCGGAGCGTGCTTCTACCTCGGCGAGATGACGGTCTATCCAAGTAGCGGCCTCGTGCGGCTCGCGCCCGAGGGCGCGGATGCTTGGCTCGGCAGTTTCTGGACCCTGCCGGAACCGGACGAGGCCTGCGCTCCGCCGCCGGCCCAGGTACGCGTCGCGTCATGATATCCGCGATCACGGTCGCCATCGACGGTCCCGCGGCGAGCGGGAAGGGAACGGTCTCGAAAGCGGTCGCGGCGCATTTCGGCTTCGCCCATCTCGATACGGGTCTTCTCTACCGCGCGGTCGGGCGGCGGGTGCTGAACGGGGAGGACCCGGTCGCGGCGGCCAGGGCGCTCGTGGCGGGGGATCTCGAGGGCGAGGACCTGCGCGGGCCGGCGGTCGGACAGGAGGCCTCGAAGGTCGCGGCGATCCCGGAGGTGCGCGAGGCGCTGGTCGATTTCCAGCGGGCCTTCGCGGCCCGCTCGGGGGGCGCTGTTCTCGACGGGCGCGACATCGGGACGGTGATCTGTCCCGAGGCGGCGGTGAAGCTCTTCGTGATCGCCTCGGACGATGTGCGGGCCGGGCGGCGCTGGACGGAACTGCGGGAGCGGGGCCTCGAGGTGACGCGGGAGGAGGTCCTCGAGGATCTTCGCGCGCGCGACCGGCGCGACAGCGAACGCGCCTCCGCGCCGCTCAGGCCCGCGGAGGATGCGGTGGTGCTCGACACGACAAGGATGTCGATCGACGAGGCGGTCGCCGCGGCGATCGCGCATGTCGAGGCCGCGCGCGGCGGCTGATGCGCCGCCCGCCGGGGCCGGGTGTCTCGCGATGATGAGGCGTTCTGCAGGATGGCGGCGCCGCCGGATGCAGCGGTCTCTTGCCCGAAGGCGTCACCCTTCGGTCCTGGAATGCCGGCGGTGTCGGACCCGCGCCCGAGGGACGCGGTGCGAGACCGGATGCAGAGATGCGGAGCCTTGCCGGGACCCCGCGCGGTACCGGGGACGAGAGGTACCCGTCGCGGGTGAACGACCGATGAGCGGCCCGCGCGTTGCACGTCCATCGGGCCTTGCCTCGCGCCTGCAATCTGTCTATAGACCGCTCCGTCGAAACGGCGGTACGGTCGTAGGCAAGAGACTTGAGCAGGGTCGGTGAATGCCGACCCTGATTGTTTATCGTCCGACGACCGTTTCGAGGAAAGACCGGCGGAGACAACCGCCCGGCCGGAAAAAGCGAAAGAAGGAAACTGAACACGCATGTGCGCTAAGGCAACCATGGAGGAATTCGAAGCCCTCCTTGAAGAAAGCTTCGAGATCGACACGCCCGACGAAGGGTCTGTCGTCAAGGGCAAGGTCATCGCCATCGAGGCGGGACAGGCCATCATCGATGTCGGCTACAAGATGGAAGGCCGCGTCGATCTCAAGGAATTCGCGAATCCCGGCGAGACCGCCGACCTCAAGGTCGGCGACGAGGTGGAGGTCTATCTCGACCGCGTGGAAAACGCCCGCGGCGAAGCGGTCGTCAGCCGCGAGAAAGCCCGCCGCGAGGAAGCCTGGGATCGCCTCGAGAAGGCGTATGCCGACGAGGCCCGCGTCGAAGGCGCGATCTTCGGGCGCGTCAAGGGCGGCTTCACCGTGGATCTCGGCGGCGCCGTGGCGTTCCTGCCGGGCTCCCAGGTCGACGTGCGTCCGGTGCGCGACGCAGGCCCGCTGATGGGGCTCAAGCAGCCGTTCCAGATCCTCAAGATGGACCGCCGCCGGGGCAACATCGTCGTCTCCCGCCGCGCGATCCTCGAGGAATCCCGCGCCGAGCAGCGCGCCGAGGTGATCTCGAAGCTCACCGAGGGCGACGTCGTCGACGGCGTGGTCAAGAACATCACCGAATACGGCGCCTTCGTCGATCTCGGCGGTGTCGACGGCCTCCTGCACGTGACCGACATGGCCTGGCGCCGTGTGAACCACCCCTCCGAGATCCTCTCGATCGGCGAGACGGTGAAGGTTCAGGTCATCAAGATCAACAAGGAGACCCACAGGATCAGCCTCGGCATCAAGCAGCTGCAGGAAGACCCGTGGGATACCGTCGAGGCGAAGTTCCCGCTGGGCTCGGTTCACACCGGCCGCGTGACGAACATCACCGACTACGGCGCCTTCGTCGAGTTGGAGCCGGGGGTCGAGGGTCTCGTCCACGTCTCCGAGATGAGCTGGACCAAGAAGAACGTCCACCCCGGCAAGATCGTCTCGACCTCTCAGGAAGTCGAGGTCATGGTGCTCGAGATCGACACGGCCAAGCGCCGCGTCTCGCTCGGCCTCAAGCAGACCATGCGCAACCCGTGGGAGGTCTTCGCCGAGACCCACCCGGTCGGCACGCCGGTCGAGGGCGAGGTCAAGAACATCACCGAGTTCGGTCTGTTCATCGGCCTGGAGAGCGACATCGACGGCATGGTGCACCTGTCCGACATCTCCTGGGACCGCCGCGGCGAAGAGGCGATCCAGGACTTCCGGAAGGGCGACGTCGTCAAGGCGGTCGTCACCGAGGTCGATGTCGAGAAGGAGCGGATCTCGCTCTCGATCAAGGCGCTCGACGACACCTTCACCGAGGCGGTCGAGGGCGTGAAGCGCGGCTCGATCATCACCGTCGCGGTGACCGCGATCGAGGACGGCGGGATCGAGGTGGAGTACGAGGGCATGAAGTCCTTCATCCGCCGCTCGGACCTGTCGCGCGACCGCTCCGAGCAGCGCCCCGAGCGTTTCCAGGTCGGCGACAAGGTCGATGTCCGGGTGACGAACGTCGACCCCAAGACCCGTAAGCTCGGCCTGTCGATCAAGGCGCGCGAGATCGCGGAGGAAAAAGAAGCGGTCCAGCAGTACGGCTCTTCCGACTCCGGAGCCTCGCTCGGCGATATTCTGGGTGCCGCGCTCAAGGGCGACGAGAAGTAATCGCGTCCGACAAGACGGTCTTCAGGCGGCCCCGCAATGCGGGGCCGCTTCGAGTCCGGCGGTCGCGAATCATGTGATCGGATTGATCGCGCCGGACACGGACAAGCGGCCGCCGCGCGCCCGATCGGCAGCATCTCAGCGATTCCGCCGATGATTCAGCGCTTTAGTCGCCGGATTCCTGCGGCGCGGCGTGCAGTCCGTGTTCCGTGGAGATGGAAATGCCCCTATATTCGATCCGGTCGCGGGCCCATGGGCGCGACACGAAAACACGGGAGGTGTGCATGATCCGGTCGGAACTCATCCAGAAGATCGCGGACGAGAACCCCCACCTCTACCAGCGGGACGTCGAGCGGATCGTGAACGCGATCTTCGAGGAGATCATCGACGCGATGGCGCGCGGCGACCGGGTGGAGCTTCGCGGTTTCGGCGCCTTCTCGGTCAAGAAGCGCGATGCCCGCACCGGCCGCAATCCCCGGACCGGCGAGGCGGTCGAGGTCGAGGAGAAGCACGTTCCCTTCTTCAAGACGGGAAAGCTCTTGCGCGACCGGCTGAACGGCAAGTAGGGAAGGGTCATGCGCTATCTCCGCTACGCGTTTCTCATCGTTCTCGCGATCTGTCTGCTCATCGTCGCCCTCGCCAACCGCGATCCGGTGACGCTGCATGTCCTGCCGTCCGAGCTTGCCGACTTCGCGGGCTGGGCGCCGTCCGTCTCGGTCCCGCTCTTCATCGTGATCTTCGGCGGAATCGTCGCCGGCGTGATGATCGGCTTCATCTGGGAGTGGTTCCGCGAGCACAAGCACCGCGCGGAGGCCGCGACGCAGCGGCGCGAGCGCGAGCGACTCGAGCGCGAGGTCGACCGTCTGAAGCCTCACGCCGAGAAACAGGACGATGACGTGCTCGCGCTGCTTGAGAGCCCGGGCGCGGCGCGCTAGATCGCCCCCATGACCTCCGACATCCGGGTGAAGATCTGCGGCCTCTCCGAGCGCCGCGACGTGGAGGCGGCCGTCCGGGCGGGGGCCGCCTACGTCGGGTTTGTGTTCTTTCCCAAATCGCCCCGCAACGTCTCGGTCGCTCAGGCGGCCGACCTCGCGGTGGCGGTGCCGCCGGGCGTCGCCAAGGTCGCGCTGACGGTGAACGCCGACGACGCGGCGCTCGACGCGATTATCGACCGGGTTCCGCTCGACATGCTCCAGCTCCACGGGGCCGAAAGCCCCGAGCGCGTCTCGGACGTGCGCGCGCGCTACGGCCTGCCGGTGATGAAGGCCGTGGGTGTGGCCGGCGCGGCGGATCTGGCGGCGCTCGACGCCTTCGGCCGCGTGGCCGACCAGCTTCTCGTCGACGCGAAACCACCCGAGGGGGCGGCGCTTCCGGGGGGCAACGGGCTTTCCTTCGACTGGCGGCTGATCGCCGGGCGCCGCTGGCCGGTGCCGTGGATGCTCGCGGGGGGGCTGACGCCGGAGAACGTGGCGGAGGCGGTGCGGCTCACCGGCGCGCGGCAGGTCGACGTCTCCTCGGGCGTGGAGACCGCGCCCGGACGCAAGGACGACGTCCGCATCGCGGCGTTCCTGAAGGCCGTGTCCGGCGGTTCCTGACCACGCGCCGTCAGGCCTGACGCATGTTCCGAGAGGTTTCGAAAACTCCCGGCCCGCTTGCTCCCTCCCGCGACCGCCGCTACACCGGGCGGGCCAGCCGAGGAGCACGCGCCATGCCCGAAGATCTGATCAACAGCTACATGACCGGCCCCGACGAGAAGGGCCGTTTCGGCGACTTCGGCGGGCGGTTCGTCTCGGAAACCCTGATGCCGCTCATCCTCGAACTCGAGGCGGAATACGAGAAGGCGAAGACCGACCAGTCGTTCTGGGACGAGATGCACGACCTCTGGACCCACTACGTCGGCCGACCCTCGCCGCTCTATTTCGCGGAGCGGCTGACCGAGCGGCTGGGCGGGGCGAAGGTCTACATGAAGCGCGACGAGCTGAACCACACCGGTGCGCACAAGATCAACAACGTGCTGGGCCAGATCATCCTCGCCCGCCGCATGGGCAAGACCCGGATCATCGCCGAGACCGGCGCGGGCCAGCACGGTGTCGCGACCGCGACGGTCTGCGCGAAGTTCGGGCTCAGGTGCATCGTCTACATGGGCGCCCACGACGTCGAACGGCAGGCGCCGAACGTTTTCCGCATGAAGCTGCTGGGCGCCGAGGTGATCCCCGTGACCTCGGGCCGCGGCACGCTCAAGGACGCGATGAACGACGCGCTGCGCGACTGGGTCACGAACGTGCGCGATACCTTCTACTGCATCGGCACCGTGGCCGGCCCGCATCCCTACCCGGCGATGGTCCGCGATTTCCAGTCGATCATTGGCAAGGAGACGCGCGAGCAGATGATGGCCGCCGAGGGCCGGCTCCCCGACACGATCATCGCCGCGATCGGCGGCGGGTCGAACGCGATGGGCCTGTTCTATCCGTTCCTCGACGACAAGGAGGTGGGGATCATCGGCGTGGAAGCGGGCGGCAAGGGCGTAACCGAGAAGATGGAGCACTGCGCCTCGCTCACCGGCGGACGTCCGGGCGTCCTGCACGGCAATCGCACCTACCTCCTGCAGGACGAGGACGGCCAGATCCTGGAAGGCTTCTCGATCTCGGCCGGGCTCGACTATCCCGGCATCGGTCCCGAGCACGCCTGGCTCCACGACATCGGCCGGGCCGAGTACGTCTCGATCACCGACGCCGAAGCGCTCGAGGCGTTCCAGCTCTGCTGCGAGACGGAAGGGATCATTCCCGCTCTCGAGCCGTCCCACGCGCTCGCCCACGTGATGAAGATCGCCCCGGACCTTCCGGGCGATCACATCCTGTGCATGAACATGTGCGGACGGGGCGACAAGGACATCTTCACGGTCGCGAAAGCGCTCGGCTGGGAGCTCTGAAGCGCGCGGCCGCCGGCCCCGAGCTCCAGCCTCCGACCGGTTTCTGAGCCGCGCGGTCCGGATCGACCGTCTTGCCCGACATCCGCCTAAACCCAGGTTTATGACGCTTCCCCCGGGGTTTATGGACCCGGGGCTAAACCCGTGGGAAATGGCCTGAGTGGCCAGGGTGCGCGCATCATCGGGGCACAGGACGGCGACGATCTGCCGTTCGGCACGCAATCCGAAAGGACAGATGATGAACAAGACCCTCTTCCCCCTCACGACGGCCGCGCTTCTCATGGGCAGCGTCGCCATCGCCGATCCCTTCGCCGAGGCGGTGGTGAAGAACCTCCAGGATCTCGGCTACGACTACATCGAGGTCAAGCGTGGCCAGAGCCAGCTCAAGGCCGAGGCCGTCCGCGGCGACCAGAAGCTCGAAGTCGTCTACGACCTCGCGACCGGGCAGATCATCAGCCGCGAAGACGAGTGGGCGGATGACGACTATGTCGGCCGGTCGGGTGTCGAGATCAGGACCGAGAACCGCGATTTTCTCGATGACGACGACGATTCCGGTCGTGGGTCGGACGACGATGACGACAATGACGACGACTCCGGGCGGGGCTCGGACGACCGCGACGACGATGACGACGACAGCGGCGCCGACGACCGCGACGATGACGACGACGACAGCGGCTCGGACGACAGCGACGACGACGACGATGACGACGATGACGACGACTGATCGCGCAGGCGGCCCCACCG
>Ga0102928_1000921_pt1 | contig 18795 bp, 14 predicted proteins | sample SalPonR1_B_D1_MG_FD_78504 | JGI IMG/M metagenome (GOLD analysis project Ga0102928, IMG submission 78504) | Salt pond soil microbial communities from South San Francisco under conditions of wetland restoration - Salt Pond MetaG R1_B_D1_MG | ecosystem: Environmental > Aquatic > Marine > Intertidal...
CCGCGTAGCGTCCAACAGAACATGCAGCGCACCGTGCTCCCTCTCCTCACCCTCGCCGCCCTCGTCTTCGCGGCCTGCGGCAGCGACGACTCCGATCCGGCGGCGGGCGATCCGGACAACGACACCCTGCCGCCCGCCGGGTTCGATCTCGACGGCACCGAGTACCGGTCCACGGCGGTCGAGGGTCACGAACTCGTCGACGGCACGACGATCTCGCTCTCGTTCGACGACGGATCACTCAGCGCGAATGCCGGGTGCAACACCTTGTTCGGCGCCTACTCGGTCGATGACGGCGTCCTCGTGGTCGATGCGTTGGCCCAGACCGAGATGGGATGCGAGCCGGCACTGATGGATCAGGACCAGTGGCTCGCCGGCGTGCTGGCGGCGGGGCCGGCGATCCGGGTCGACGGCGACACGTTGACCCTCACCACGGGGGACGGCACGAAGCTCACCATGCTCGATCGGGAGATCGCCGAACCCGACCGTCCGGTGGAGGGAACCCGCTGGGTCGTCACCGGCATCGTCTCGAACGATGCCGTCAGCTCGGTACCGATCGACCCGTCGACCGGCGAGCCCGTCGTCGCCTCGATGACCATCGACGACGGCCGGGTGGCGCTCGAGGCCGGGTGCAACACCGGTGGCGGACCCGTGGAGGTGGGCGACTCTGTGCTCACGTTCGACGCGATCGCTCTCACCCGCAAGATGTGCCCGCCCCCGCTGATGGATGTCGAGGACGCGGTGACCGCCGCCCTCCAGGGCGAGGTGGCCTACGAGGTCGAGGCCGACCGGCTGTCGCTGCGTCGTGCGCTCGACGACGGCACCGAGGTGGGTCTCGAGCTCACCGCCACCGACTGACGACCGCCTCCTGCGATGAGCGAAACCCCCCTATCCAGGGGTTTGGCTCATCGACCGGCCATCCGACCATCCCAGCGATGTGCGAAACCCCCGTATGCAGGGGTTTGGCTCATCGACCGGAGGTCCACCCCCCCTGCGATGAGCGAAACCCCCGTAGGCAGGGAGTTGGCTCATCGACCGGAGGTCGTGGGTGGTGGTGTCAGAGGAGGCCGAGTCCGGCGACGGCGTCGCGCTCGCTCACCAGCTCGGCGGCGGTGGCGTCGATCTTGCCACGGCTGAACTCGTCGATGTCGAGGCCCTGCACGATCGCGTAGTCGCCGTCGTTGCAGACGCACGGGAACGACGAGATGATGCCCTCGGGCACGCCGTAGCTGCCGTCGCTCGGAATCGCCATCGACACCCAGTCGCCTTCGGGCGTGCCGTGGACCCAGTCACGCACGTGGTCGACCGCCGCCGACGCCGCCGACGCCGCCGAGGACGCCCCACGGGCCTCGATGATCGCCGCCCCCCGCTTGGCCACGGTGGGGATGTAGGTGGAGTCGTACCACACGGGATCGCCGACGACGTCGTACGCGCTGCGACCGTTCACGTCGCAGTGGAACAGATCGGGGTACTGCGTGGTCGAGTGGTTCCCCCAGATCGTCATCTTCTTGATGTCGTTCACCGACACGTCGAGACGCTGTGCGAGCTGTGTCTTGGCCCGGTTGTGGTCGAGGCGGGTCATCGCGGTGAAGCGGCGGGGATCGAGATCGGCGGCATTGCTCATCGCGATCAGGGCGTTGGTGTTGGCCGGGTTGCCGACCACGAGCACCTTCACGTCCTTCTTGGCCGAGCGCGACAGCGACTCGCCCTGCGGCTTGAAGATGCCGCCGTTGGCCGACAGCAGGTCGGCACGCTCCATGCCGGCCTTGCGCGGCATCGACCCGACGAGGATGGCGATGTCGGCGTCTCCGAATGCCGTGTCGGCGTCGTCGGTGCACACCACCTCCGACAGCAGCGGGAAGGCGCAGTCGTCGAGCTCCATCCGGACACCCTCGAGCGCGCCGAGCGCCGGCGTGATCTCGAGCAGTTGGAGTGACACGGGTGTGTCCGGACCGAGCATCGAGCCCGAAGCGATACGGAACAGGAGGCTGTAGCCGATCTGGCCAGCAGCACCGGTGACGGCAACACGAACAGGAGTGGTCATGCGCGCGAGCGTAGGCCCGCCCCGTCATCCGGCCCAAGCGCTGGAGCCCGATCCGCTCCGGTACGGCAACGGCGGTCATGCCGGATGCGCGCGACGGCGACGTGCGGGACGCGTCCCGGACCGTGGCCGGCTCAGGGAGCCAGGATCGTCTCGATCACGTCGGCGTAGTAGTCCTGACCGGACTGCGTGAGATGGATCCCGTCGTCGTAGAAGCATCTGCCGGGACACGAGGCCGACAGCACCTCCCAGTCGACCACCGTGACGTTGGCGTGCGAGGCCGGAACGGCACGGATCTTGGCGTTGTTGTCGGCGACCCATGAACGGTCCGCCTCGGCCGTGAGCAGCAGCACGACGGGCACGTCGGCGACGGTGGCCAGCATCTGGTCGAGAGTCGCCTGGCTGAAGCCGCCGTTCGTGCCGAGATGGATCACGACCACGGATCCGTACGTGCCGTTGGTCTGCAACAACTGCATCGTCGGCAGGAAGTCCTTCATCTGCCGGCTCTTGAGCGCATCGACCTGGAACCCGTTGGCCTGCAGCTCCTCGGCGGCGCCGAGCATCACCGAGTCGCCCAGGGCCACGCGTGGGAAACCGCCCGGTGTCGGCTCGATTGCCAGGGGCGCGAGACCCTGGAGGCTGGACACCACGCCCAGCGACGCCACCGGCTCCACCGTGGCGACCGTGGTGGGCGGCACCGTGGTGGGTGGCACCGTGGCGGGCGGCACCGTGGTGGGCGGCACCGAGGGTGTGGGTGAGCCCGGCACCGTGCTCCCCGTCGCCACCGCCGGCGCAGAGGGCGGCGGCGCCACCGTCGTCGTGGTCGTGGTGGTGGTCGTGGTGGTGGACGCCACCGGGGTCCGGGCCGAGCTGAGATCGGTGGTGAAGCCGGTTCCGGCGTCGAGTGCCTCGGCGATCTCGTTCTGCTGCAGCGGCGCAGTGGCGAGTGCGATACCGGCGAAGAGGGCCAGGGCGCTCGCCACCGCCACGCCGCCGAACGCCGCCAGCTTGGGGCCGCGAGCCGCTCCCCGGCGGAACCGGCCGAGGCCGGCGCGGAACCGCCCGGTGCGGATCGGGGTCTCGATGAAGCGGTACGACGCCTCGGTGACGATCACCGTGAGGAGCATCGCGAACGCGAATTCGACGAGGGTGAGCTTGTTCCCCGCCACGTCGCGGATCATCTGGTAGATGGGCCAGTGGTACAGGTACAACCCGTACGAGCGGGTGCCGATCCACAGGAACAGCGGGTTGCCGAGCAGGCGGTTCGACCATGCCCCACGGTGGGTCACGGCGGCGATCACCATCAACGTCGCCAGGCTCACCAGGAACATTCCGCCCCGGAAGAGGAAGGGGTCGGCACCGCTCGGGGTGGCGAGGTACACGCTCCAGCACATCCAGCCGAAGAACACGAGGGCGATCAGGGCCAGCGCGTCGAACCATCGGCCCTTCGAGCGCAGTGGTCCACGGACGATGGCGAACGGGCGCCAGACCATGGCGAAGGCGGCCCCCAGCAGGATGCCGCTGAGCCGGCTCACCGTGCCCAGGTACAGGGTGTCGATCTTGTTGATGGGCCGGTCGCCGAGCCACCAGTAGGCGTCGGGTGTGACGTCGGGGTCACCGATCGGTCCCGAATAGAAGAGCACGGCCACCGCAGCGGTGATGACCAGTGCGGTGATGAACAGCCAGCGGCTCACGTCGGCGACGCGGCGGGTGCCGGCGCGTCCGAGGAGCACGACCATCACGATCGGCCAGAACACGTAGAACTGTTCCTCCACCGCCAGGCTCCAGAGGTGACGCAACGGGGCGAAGTCGCCGGCGGCGGTGTACCCCAGGCCGGTCCAGATCTGGTACCAGTTCGACACGTAGAAGAAGCCCGCCACCACGTCGCCGCGCAGCTGGCCCAACGCATCGTTCTTGAAGATTGCCGTCCACGCCGTGACGAGGATCATCATCGTGAACAGCGCCGGAAGGAGCCGCCGGGCGCGCCGCAACCAGAAGTTGCGCAGCGAGATGGAGTAGTTCCGTTCGCGTTCGGAGATCAGCAGCAGTGTGATGAGGTAGCCCGAGATCACGAAGAACATCTCGACGCCGAGGAATCCGCCGGGCAGCCAGTCGCTGTTGGCGTGGTAGATCATCACCGCCACCACGGCGATCGCGCGCATGCCGTCGAGTCCCGGCAGATACGGCACGCGGCTGATGTGGGCGCGGTCGTCGGACGCCGCGGAGCCGGCCTGCGACGACAGGGGCGCCGTCGTGGGGGGCGGTGGAGCGATCGCCGACATGGGGGATCCAGTATCGCCGAGCACTGCGCCGGATCGACGTCATGGGCCGTGACCAGCACGAGCGCATCACGATCGGGGTCTGACCCCGATCGTGATCGTCAGGTGATGCCGAGGGCGCCGGCGATCAGGGCGGTGTAGTACTCCTGGCCGTCGGGGCGCAGGTGGATCCGGTCCTCGTAGAGGCAGTCGCCGGGACAGCTGTCGACGAGATCGGCCCAGTACAGCACCTCGATGTTCGGGTTGGCTGCCGCCGCACCGAAGATGAGCTGGTTGTTCGCGTCCGTGTAGTCGTAGCCGTCGGGGAGGGAGTTGGTGACGAAGAGCACCTGGGGCACCCCCGCCAGCGCATCGACCATGCGGTCCATCTCGCCGCTTCGGATCGGCCCGTTGGTGCCGAGGTGGACGACCACCACGTCACCCAGTTGACCCCGTTCACGCAGGGTGAGTGCGGCGTCGAGGCCGTTGATGAAGGCCCGGCTCTCGGTGGCGTCGACGGTGAAACCGAGTTCCTCCAGTTGCCCTGCGGCACCGAGCATCACCGAGTCGCCGAGTGCGAGGCGCGAGATCGGGACCGGGACAGCCGTGGTGGTCGGCGCAGCGCTGGTGGGTGGCACGGTGGCGGCCACGGATCCGGCCGGGTCGGTGGTGCCACCCGGCGTCGTTCCGGCTACCTCGTCGGCCCCCTCCGGCGACGCGGTGCCCGCGGGCGTGACGGCGTCGTCGGCGATGCCGTCGCAGTCGGCGTCGTTGACCACGTCGCACGTCGACTCGGCACCGGCATCGAGCGACTGGCGGACCTCGTTCTCCTGCACCTCGGCGGTGGCGAGATTCACCCCGGCGAACACCGTGAGCCCCGCCACCACCACGCCGCCGGCCAGCAGCGCGTTGCGCGGGCCCGGCACGGGCGAGCGGCTGATGCGCCGCCACGACTCACGCAGCGTGCCCTTGCGGATGGGGGTCTCGATGTAGCGGTAGGACAGCTCGGTGATGACGCCGGTGAGCACCATGGCGATCACGAACTCGTGGAACGCCAGCTTGTTGCCGGCGATGTCGCGCATGATCTGGTAGATCGGCCAGTGGTAGAGGTACAGCCCGTACGACCGGGTACCGATCCAGAGCAGCACGGGGATGCTGAGCACGCGCGAGGTGTAGGCCCGCCGGTGGGTGACGGCGGCGATCATCATCAGCGTGGCGATCGCACAGAGCAGGAACCCGCCCTGGAAGAGCCAGCGGTTGGCGCCCTCGGGCCCGATGAGGAACATCAACCAGAACATCGCCGCCAGGCCGATGAAGCCGACGAGGGCGACCACGTCGAGCAGCGGGCCCTTCGTGCGCAGTGGGCCCCGCATGACCGCCACGGGCCGCCACACCATCGCGAAGGCGGCGCCGAGGAGCAGGCCGCTGGCCCGGAAGATCGTGCCGAGATACAGGGCGTCGACCTTGGAGATGTCTCGCCCGAAGAGGTTCCAGTACGCGTCGGGGGTGACCTCGGGGGTGCCCACCGGGCCCGGGTGGTACAGCAGTGCGGTCAGCACCGTGATGCCGATGGCGGCGATCACGAGCCAGCGGCTGATGTCGGCGATGCGACGGCTGCCTCCTGCGAGGAGCGCCACCATCACCAACGGCCACACCAGGTAGAACTGCTCCTCCACCGCCAGGCTCCAGAGATGACGGAGGGGGGCGAAGTCGTTGGCCGCCGTGTAACCGGCACCCGTGAAGATCTGGTACCAGTTCGACACGTAGAAGAACGCGGCGATCACGTCGCCACGCAGCTTGCCGAGCGCGTCCTGCTCGAACAGGGCGGTCCAGATGGTGAGCGCGATCATCATCGTGAACAGCGCCGGGAGCAGCCGCTTGGCCCGCCGGATCCAGAACGACGTCATGTGGACCTTGGCGGTGCGCTCCTTCTCGGAGATGAGCAGCAGCGTGATGAGGTACCCCGAGATCACGAAGAACACCTCGACGCCGAGGAACCCGCCGGGTAGCCAGTCGCTGTTGGCGTGGTAGATCATCACCGCCACCACGGCGATCGCGCGCATGCCGTCGAGCCCCGGCAGGTAGGGCACCTTGCTGATCTCCGCCGGTGCGTTGCGCCGCCGCCGCCTGTCGATCGTCGTGGCGGCGTCGTGGGCAGGGCCGTCCCCGCCGGCGGGGCGCGGCGACCTGACGTCGTGCGTCGTCACGTCGCTCGTGCCGGGTGCGTCGATGTCACTGGCCATCTGGTCAGTCGTCCGTGCCGTCGCCCGGTCGGCCGAGATCGAGGTTCGCACAGATCTCGCGCACGGTGTCGGGCCGGTTGAGGGTGTAGAGGTGGATGCCGGGCGCGCCGGCGTCGAGCAGCGCCCTGGCCAGTTCGGTCGCCACCTCGATGCCGATGCGGCGGACCTGGCGGGGATCGTCGGTGCGTTCGAGACGCTCGACCAGCCAACGTGGCAGGTCGGCGCCGCTCATCTCGGCCATCCGGGCCACCTGGGCGATGTTGCCGACCGGCATGATTCCCGGCAACACGGGCTTGTGGACGTCGAGTGCGGCCAGCTCGTCGACGAGACGCAACCAGTGCTCGATCTCGAAGAAGAACTGGGTGACCGCGAAGTCGGCCACGCCGAGCTTGTCGGCGAGGTGACGGCGGTCGGAGGCGCGATCGGGTGATCGCGGGTGCATCTCGGGGTGCGCCGCCACTCCGATCGAGAAACAGCCGGCCCGGGCGACGTCGACCAGCAGATCACTGGCGTAGGTGTAGTCACCGGCCGGGGTGGATCCGTCGGCGGGCGGGTCGCCACCGAGTGCGAGGATGTTCTCCACACCGATCCGGCGGTAGTCGACGAGCAGCTTGGCGACGTCGTCGCGGGTGTGGCCCATGCACGTGAGATGTGCCATCGGCTCGAGCGTGGTCTCCTTGCGCATCCAGTCGACCACGTCGCCGGTGCGGTGGCGGTCGGAACCGCCGGCGCCGTAGGTGATGCTCACGAAGTCGGGATCGAGCGGTTCGAGCGCGGCCACGGTCCGCCCGAGCGTCAGCTGGGCAGCAGCGGTCTTGGGCGGGAAGAACTCGAACGACAGCGTCTGCTTCGCCGCCAGTCGATCCGCGATCCGGGCCATCAGAACAAGCTACCGACTGCATCTCATCACACCAGGTCACGCCGGTCCTGCAATTCCACGCTGCGGGGAGCGACGGGTGGTACCTTGCCGCCGGAAAGTTCCCGCAGATCGCGGGACAGTGACGGAAGGGGATCCCATGCAACTCGTCGAGGCCTGGAAGCTCGTGGTGCTGCAGCGTTTCGCCAAGTTCGACGGACGGGCCGGGCGGAGCGAGTTCTGGTGGTTCGTGCTGGCGAACGTGATCGCCTACTTCGCGCTCCTGATCCTGGCCGGCATCGCCGACCTGTTCTTCGTGCTGTACGTCCTCTATGCGATCGCCGTCGTCGTGCCCAGCCTCGCCCTGGCGGTGCGCCGGTTGCACGACACGAACAAATCGGGCTGGTTCCTGCTGCTGGGCCTCATCCCGTTGATCGGATTCATCATCCTGCTGGTGTTCTACATCCAGGAGGGAACGCCCGGCCCGAACGACTTCGGCGTCGCACCCGACCCCGCTGTCTGACGACGTTGCATCCGGTGTCTGACACCGGATGCAACACCAGCGGTGAGTCGGTCCTAGTGGCGGAAGTGGCGTCGGCCGGTGAAGACCATGGCGATGCCGTGCTCGTCGGCGGCGGCGACGACCTCCTCGTCACGCACCGAACCCCCCGGCTGGATCACCGCGGTGATGCCGGCCTCGGCGGCGGCGTCGAGCCCGTCGCGGAACGGGAAGAAGGCGTCGCTCGCACAGGCCCCTCGCTCTGCCCGGCCGGCTGACCGTTCGGCGGCGATGCGAGCCGAGTCGAGCCTGTTCTGCTGCCCCGCCCCGATCCCGAACGCCTGCAGGTCCTTGGCGTAGACGATGGCGTTGCTGCTCACCGCAGCGCACACCTGCCAGGCGAACTCCAGATCCGCCCACTGGGCATCGGTCGGCTGTGCAGCAGTGACCACACGCCACTCGTCGGAACGGCCGTCGACCGTGTCGGGCTGCTGCACGAGCAGCCCACCGTCGACCGGGCGGAGGTCGTAGGGAAGAGGTGACGCCTGACTCGCCGACATCACCCGCAGGTTCTTCTTCGCCGCGAGGATCTCCAGGGCACCGGGCTCGAAGTCGGGTGCGACGACGACCTCCGTGAACACCTCGGCGAGAGCCGCTGCCATGTCGGCCGTCACCGTGCGGTTGGCGGCCACGATGCCGCCGAACGCACTGACCGGGTCGCAGGCGTTGGCGCGCACGTAGGCCTCGCTGATGTCGTCGGCCACCGCGACGCCGCACGGGTTGGCGTGCTTCACGACCACACACGCAGGCGCCTCGAAGCGATGCACGAGCCGCCACGCCGCCTCGGTGTCGAACACGTTGAGGTAACTCAGTTCCTTGCCGCCGTGCTGGGTCATCGAATCCCACCAGCTGGTGGCTCCCGCCTGCCGGTAGCGGGCACCCTGCTGGTGCGGGTTCTCGCCGTAGCGGAGCGGTTGCGCGAGCTCGAGTGCGAGATGGATCGACGGCGGCAGCACGTCGTGGCCGGACGTCGCGTCGCCGGACGTCGTGGCTTCGACGTCCGGTCGGACGGTGTCGTCGAACCACGTGACGATCGCGGCGTCGTAGGCGGCCGTGTGGGCGAACGCCGTCCGGGCCAGACGGCGCCGGGTGGCGTCGCTCACAGCGCCGTCCGCGCCGATCTCGTCGAGCACCGTGCGGTAGTCGGCGGGGTCGACCACGATGCCGACGTGGGCGTGGTTCTTGGCGGCCGCCCGCACCATCGCCGGTCCGCCGATGTCGATCAGCTCGATACCGGGGTCGGACGAGAACGGGTACAGGTTCACCACCACGAGGTCGATCGGCTCGATGCCGTGGTGGTCCATGTCGGCGACGTGTTCGCTGTCGGTGGGATCGGCGAGGATGCCGCCGTGGATCTTCGGATGCAGCGTGACCACACGATGACCGAGGATCGCCGGCAGGCCGGTCAGCTCGGCGACGTCGGTGACCGGCACGCCCGCATCGGCGACGGCCCGGGCGGTGCCGCCGCTCGAGACGAGCGACCATCCCGATTCGTGGAGCGAACGGGCGAAGTCGACGATGCCGGACTTGTCGTACACGGAGAGCAGAGCGGTGGGCACGAGCGCGACCGTAGCCAACGAACACGGGCTCCGACTCAAATGCATCGGTCGGAGCCGGACACGAGTACTACGGTCGGGACCACGGGCAGTCACGCCCGCCAGAGGGCGGGAGCCCGCCGGACAACACGAAGGGGACGCAACACATGGACTTCAGTAAGTTCAAGACACACGATTGGCTGGTCGTCGGGGGTGGTGTCGGGATCTTCATCTTCGGCTTCCTCGACTGGGTGACCGTCTCGGCATCGGGGTTCGGGGTGTCGGTGAGCGGTGGCAATGTCTTCGACTTCTTCTTCACGGGCACGGTGCCGTGGATCCTCCTGATCGCTTCCGCCGTCGTCACGGTGCTGCTCGTGATGGACGTGCTCTCCAAGGACCAGGCACCCTGGCCGCTGATCATTCTCGCCGCCACGGCACTGGCTGCCGTGCTGCTGCTGATCCGCTTCATCTTCAATCCGCTCGACGGCGCCGCCGGGCTCGACGTGGGCCGCGGGATCGGCATGATCCTGTCGGTGATCTCGGGCCTCGCTGCCGCTGCGGGCGGCTTCCTCGGGTTCCAGGCGTCCGGAGGCGACATCAAGGACCTGACCGACATGGACAAGCTGAAGTCGAGCTTCGCCAAGAGCGACGACTCGAGCGGGTCGGCATCCAGCGACGACATGCCGCCGCCGCCCCCGCCGGCCCCGCCGGCCCCGCCTCAGAACTGACCGGGTCGCGGCACCCCGCGACGACCAACGCGTGATCTGTCTGCGGCGACCGGCCGCAGACAGATCACGCGTTCGGGGTCGAACCTCGCCGGTCGTTACAGCCCGGCGGCGATGTCGGCCATCAGTTCGCCCGCCTCGGTGGGGTTGAGCCCCACCTTCACACCGGCCGACGAGAGCGCATCCATCTTGCCCTGGGCCGTGCCCTTGCCGCCCGACACGATGGCGCCGGCATGGCCCATCTTCTTGCCGGGAGGCGCCGTGACACCGGCGATGTAGGCGGCCACCGGCTTGGTGACGTTGGCGCGGACGTACGCCGCCGCTTCCTCCTCGGCCGAGCCGCCGATCTCGCCGAACATCATGATCGCGTGCGTCTCGGGGTCGGCCTCGAACTCGGCGAGGCAGTCGATGAAGCTCGTGCCCGGCACGGGGTCGCCGCCGATGCCGACGCACGTCGACACGCCGATGCCCTTCTGCTTCAACTCGTACAGCGCCTGATACGTCAGCGTGCCCGAGCGGCTCACGATGCCCACGTTGGGCCCATCGGCCGACGGCTCCTGGGCGATCTCGCCGGCCGTGATGCCGATGTTGCACTTGCCGGGGCTGATGATGCCCGGGCAGTTGGGCCCGAGCAGCCGGGTTCCGGGGTGGTTGCGCACGAGCAGGTTGTAGGTCTTGGCCTCGTCCTGGGCGGGGATGCCCTCGGTGATGCACACGACGAATCCGATGCCGGCGGCAGCAGCTTCGAGGATCGCGTCGGAGGCGAACTTCGGTGGCACGGCGACGAAGGATGCGTCGGCGCCGGTGGCCTCGACCGCCTCGGCGACCGAGTCGAAGATCGGGATGCCGTCGACGTCCTGGCCGCCCTTGCCGGGCGTGACGCCGCCCACGATCTGCGTGCCGTAGTCGCGGTTGCGCAGGCCGTGATACTTGCCCTGACCGCCGGTGAGGCCCTGGACGATGACCTTGGTGTTCTCGTTGACGAAGATGGCCATGACGAGTTCCTTACTTCGCGAGGGCGACGGCTGCACGGGCAGCGTCGAGCATGGTTGGTTCGGACTGGAGCTTGTCGGCGGGGATGCCGGCATCGAGCAGGATCTGGCGACCCTCTTCGGCGTTGGTGCCGTCGAGCCGGATCACGATCGGGGCCCGCAGGTCCACCCGACCGAGCGCCTCGACGATGCCCTTGGCCACCTCCTCGCCGCGGGTGATGCCGCCGAAGATGTTGATGAGGATCGACCGGACGTCCTCGTCGAAGTTGATCACTTCCAGTGCGCCCGCCATCACGTCGGCGTTGGCGCCGCCACCGATGTCGAGGAAGTTCGCCGCCGAGCCGCCGACCTGGTTGACGACGTCGAGGGTGGACATGGCCAAGCCGGCGCCGTTGGCGATGATGCCCACCGACCCGTCGAGGCCGATGTACTGCAGGTCCTTCTCGGCCGCCATCTTCTCGCGGTCGTCCATCTCGGTGAGCCCCTTGAAGGCCTCCCATTCGGGATGACGGAACTCGGCGTTGCCGTCGAGGGTGACCTTGGCGTCGAGCGCATGCACCTCGCCGGTCGGCTTCAGGATCAGTGGGTTGATCTCGGCCAGGTCGCAGTCACCCTCGGTGAAGCAGCGGTACAGCTTCACGAGGATCTCCGCCGCACCGTCGAGTGCGCGCTCGGGCAGTCGGGCGTCGACACAGGCCTGGCGGGCCGTGGCTGCGTCGAGCCCGTCGACCGGGTCGATGTGGAGCTTCACGATGGCGCCGGGGTTCGACTCGGCGACCGCCTCGATCTCGACACCGCCCTCGGCCGACAGCATCAGGAGGTGCTTCTTCTCGGCCCGATCGAGCGTGAAGCTGGCGTAGTACTCCTCGTCGATGTCGCTCGCCTTCTCGACCCACAGCCGACGGACCACGTGGCCCTTGATGTCCATGCCGAGGATGTTGCCCGCGTGTTCGCGCACCTCGGCCTCGTTGTCGGCGAGCTTGATGCCGCCGGCCTTGCCGCGGCCTCCGACCTGGACCTGCGCCTTGACCACGACCGGGTATCCGGCCTGGTTGGCCTCGGTCACGGCTTCGTCGACGGTGTCGGCCGGGCCGCCCGGGCTCACCGGGATGTCGAAGCGGGCGAAGTACTGCTTGCCCTGGTACTCGAAGAGATCCACGTCGGGGTCACTCGCTTTCTGGGTGGTGTCGGGTGGAACGTGCGCAGTGCATCAGTCGGCCTCGCGTCCGTCGAGTGTCTCCTCGAGCCAGACGCCGATCGCCTTCAGCGACGAACCCGGCCCGAAGATCTCGGCGACGCCCTGCTCTCGCAGCGCCCGGGCGTCGGCGTCGGGGATGACGCCTCCACCGAAGATCAACACGTCGCCGAGGTCACGGGCGCGGAGTTCTTCCATCACCCGGGGAAACAACGTCAGGTGGGCACCCGACAGCAGGGACAGACCGACGCCGTCGGCATCCTCCTGGAGCACGGTCTCGGCGATCTGCTCGGGCGTCTGGTGGAGGCCCGTGTAGATCACCTCGAAACCGTGGTCACGGAGTGCACGGGTGATGGTCTTGGCGCCACGGTCGTGGCCGTCGAGACCGGGCTTGGCCACCACGATGCGGTACGTGCGCTTCACGAACACGGAACCATAGGGGAACCCCGGCCGCCGCGCCGAAACGTCGGCGCCCTCTGCCGGCCGGTCCGTCGGGCGGTGTGGTGCGCGGCGCAACGAGGGACGGTCCGGGGCACACTGTGGGGGTGACCGAGACGTCCGACAACAGGGTGCGCCGCACCACGCCGCCGGTGAAGCTGCGGTCGCCGTTGCGCCGGGCGGTGGTGCCGGTGCTGGGCGGCATCGGCGTGCTCGTGGCGATCGGGCTGTTCACCTGGGGTGTCGCTGCCTACATCTCGCGTGGTGGCGCCGAGACCACCGAACGGCTGGCGCCCACGACGTTCACGGTCGGCAGCGTGCAGAACGCGGCCGGGATCGTGGAGGAGGACGGACCGATCCTGTTCCCCGGGCTCAACACCACGAGCGGCGAGCGGACGATCGTGCTCGACCACCAGGGCGACGATCCCACCCGCAACTGGCGGATCTACTACGCCCACCCCGTCGGACGTCCCGACTGTGCGGTCGAGCAGGTGATCGGCACCCGCACCTTCGTCGACTGCGACGGCGCCACCATCGACGTGTCCGACCTCTCCCCTCCCGACGCCGGCGTGAATCCGGTGGTCGAGAACCAGCGCACGCTGATCATCGACCTGCGCGGTGTGAGCGGCACGGAGAGCTGACGCCGGCTCGGACCGACGCCCCGCTCGGACAGACCTCGACGATGCTGGGGACCGGCGGGGCGGGGCGGGTCAGGTGACGGCGAGGGCGTCGACGAGGCGCTCGGCGAAGATCTCGGTGTGCTGCGGGAGTTTGCCGCGGTTCATCGCCAGGCCACCGATCACGTAGGCGCCGGTGTCGCCGAGTGCCTGGTCGAGCTTGTCGAGAGCCTTGCCCGGATCGAGGGCGAACGTGCAGAACCCCGCCGCCCGTTTGCCGCGCATGGCCGGCAGGTTGGCGATGTTCGACGCCGCCCACGGCGCCTGACCGAACACGAACGCCCCGTGGACCCAGGTGCCGACCAGGACGAGGTCGGCCTGCTGGATCGAGGCGTGGTCGGGCTGGCGCACCTTGGACAGACCCGTGATGGTCCAGCGTTCCTGCTGCAGCAGGTCGGCGACACGTTCGGCCGCCTCCCAGGTGTTGCCCGTCAGACTCTCCACAAGTAGTGCTGCCTTCACGGCGGAGATTCTTGCAGGTCCGGCGCATGCTTCCCATCCCCGTCGCGACGGGAGCGCAGATCCCGGTGACGATCGTCAGCGATTGCGCCGCGCCCGCAACGCCAGCAGGCCACCGAGCGACACCACCACCAAGATGGTGATCACGAACGTGATCGTGCCGGCGGTGTTGTCGGTGGTGTCGGCCGAGCCGACGACCCCGGCAACGAGTGCGGCGGCGGTGGTGACGGCGGTGTCCATGGCGCCACGGATGGTAGCGACGTGGTGTCGGTTCGGTACCCCGACCCGTCAGAGTCGCTTGAGCGGCGCCCAGGCCAACGACAGGTGCTTGGTCCCCACACCGGCGAAGTTGATCGTGGCCTCGGCCTTCTCGCCCGCGCCGGAGATGCCGATGATCACGCCCTCGCCGAACGCCGGATGTTCCACGTCGTCGCCCACCTTCAGACCGAGTTCCTGGCTGTTGGCGGGCTGCGGTGCGTTCTGGGCTCCCGACCGCATGGCCGACTCGACCACCCGTTCGCGATGTGCCTCGTCGCGAGATCGCTCCTCGTGGAGATCGGCATTGATGTCGCGGCCTCCGGCCGATCCGCGCGCCGAGGCGCCGCGATCACCACGGCGGTAGGGCGGCGGCTCACCGTCGTGCCGGGCGCGGTAGCTCTGGCGGCCGTAGCTCGACCGCCCGGTCACGTTGCCCGTCGACTCGACGAGTTCAGCCGGGATCTCGTCGAAGAACCTCGAGGGCGGGTTGTACTGCGTGGACCCGTACAGCTGGCGGCTCCAGGCGTGCGACATGTACAGCCGCTGCATCGCCCGGGTGATGCCCACGTAGGCGAGACGCCGCTCCTCCTCCATCTCGGCGGGCTCGGTGAGCGCCCGGATGTGCGGGAAGATGCCCTCTTCCACGCCCACGAGGAACACGACGGGGAACTCGAGGCCCTTGGCCGAATGCAGCGTCATCAGCACGACCTGGTCCTCGGTCTCGCCCTCGGGCAGCTCGTCGGTGTCGGCGACGAGGGCCACCTGCTCGAGGAACTCGTCCATCACCGTGAACTCCCGTGCCGATCCGACGAGTTCGCCGAGGTTCTCGAGCCGGGTGTGCGCCTCGATCGAGTCCTCGGCCTCGAGCTCGCCGAGATAGCCCGAGCCGTCGAGCGCCGCCTGCAGCACGTCGCCCGGGCCCTGGTCGGCGTCGAGTGCGATCGTGCCGAGCCGGTCGAGGAGGTCGACGAACGACGCGATCCCGCGCACGGCGGGGCCGCTCACGCCGGCCTCGTCGGCACGGCGCAACGCGTCGACGAAAGCGATGCCCTCGGACGCCGCGAACGCGTCGAGCTTGGCGACGCTGGTGTCGCCGACGCCGCGCTTGGGCACGTTGAGCACCCGCTTCACGCTCACCTCGTCGACCGGGTTGACCACGGCCCGCAGGTACGCCATCGCGTCTTTCACCTCGCGCCGGTCGTAGAACCGGGTACCGCCCACCACCTTGTAGGGCACGCCGAGGCGCATGAACGCCTCCTCGATCACCCGGCTCTGCGCATTGGTGCGGTAGAGCACCCCCATCTCACGGAAGTTCAGGCCGTCGTCGCGCTGCAGCTGGCGGGCCGTGGACGCCACCCACGTGGCCTCGTCGCCCTCCTCCTCCGCGTGGTACCGCACGATGCGGTCGCCCTGGCCACTGTCGGTCCAGAGCGACTTCGGCTTGCGTTCCCGGTTGTGGTCGATGACGGCGTTGGCGGCGTCGAGGATCGTCTGGGTGCTGCGGTAGTTCTGGTCGAGCACCACGGTGGTGACGTCGGGGAACGCCTCTTCGAACTCGAGGATGTTGCGGAAGTCGGCCCCGCGAAACTTGTAGACGCTGTTGTGGACCAGGATGCCGTTGGCCCCGTACGTGTGGGCCACATCGACCTCGAGGTCGTACACGGGCCCTGCGTAGGGCACGAATTCGACGGAGTCGACGAGAGCCGCCGTCCAGTTCTCACCGTCGCGGACCAGCACCTCCATGCCCGGATGTACGTGGGCGAGGGGCATGAGATCGTAGATCGTGCCGTCGTGGGCCAGCCGTCGCCGGACATCGAGGCCTCCGACCGCGGCGATGCGCTTCGCGTCGGCGAGGGCCCGGCGGTAGTCCTTCCAACTCGTCTCGTCGCGCGACGACCGGTGCTTGCCCGACCGGACGGTGACGCCACCGCGCCCGAGCCGATCGATCACGTCGGCGCGGTTCGACGACCATTGCACACGGTGGTAGCCGACCGCCGAACGCCGGTCGGAGAACATGGTGAGGTTGATCGACGAACGTCGCGCACCGTTCTGCGGGCGATGATGCGGGAACTCACGATGCAGCAGGCGGTCCTCCATGAGCAGTTTGGCCCGGGTCTCGGTGTCGATCGAGCGGAACAGTTGCTGCAGCCACCGGTCGTCCATCGCCAGCGCTCGCCCGGCATCGTGGAAGCAGCTGGTGGGCAGGCCGTACTCGGCGGCGAAGTACGACTCGAAGTAGGCCGCCTCGGCAACCGATGCGCACACCTTCAGGATCCAGGCGGCGTCGCCGTGTTCCTGGTTGGCGCGAACGACGAGACCGTGCTGGATCCTGCCACTGCTCGGCGCGCGGGCGCCCACGGTGCGACCGACACGCCAGCCGCGATCGGCCCGGTACATCAGGTACACGAGCCACGAGTCGGCACGTGGGACCAGGCGTGCGGGGACGAGATGGTGTGGCGTCGCCGCGATGGCACGGTCGCCCACCCGAACCTGCACGAGGTGGCCGTCGTAGTGACCCTCGTGGACATGTGCCACTGCGCCGGGCTGCAGCGGTGGACCTCCGCCGGCACCGAACACCGTGTCACCGATCGACACGTCCTCGATCGGGCGCGGACCCGATGGCGTGTCGACGAGCGTGCCTGGAGGCAGACACTGGTCGGTGTCGCCCACCACACACACGTTGCGGTGGCCGTCGGCGAGCATCAGCACGAGTTCGTTCTGGGCGCGGTTGGTGTCCTGGTACTCGTCGACGAGGATGTGCTCGAACCGTTGCCGGTAGTGCTCGAGCACGTCGCCGTGCTCGCGGAACAGCTTCACGGTGTTGGTGAGCAGGTCGTCGAAGTCCATCGCCCCGGCCTTCAGCAGGCGGGCCTGGTACTCGGCGTACACGTCGGCGTGCTTGCGGTCGAAGATGTTCTGGGCCCGCCGCTGCGCCTCGTCGGGATCGACGAGCTCGTTCTTCCAGAGGCTGATGATGGCGTGCACACCCCGCGGGGTGAAGCGCTTGGGGTCGAGGCCGAGGTCGCGGATCACGTAGCCGGTGAGCCGGTTGGTGTCGGCGGCGTCGTAGATCGAGAACTGGCGCGGGTAGCCCAGCACGTCGGCGTTGGCACGCAGGATCCGCACGCAGGCGGAGTGGAACGTGGACACCCACATCGTCCGCGCCACCGGGCCGACCAGTGCCCCGACGCGCTCGCGCATCTCGGCGGCGGCCTTGTTGGTGAACGTGATGGCGAGGATCTTCGACGGGTGCACGCCGTCGTGGTTGAGCTGCGCGATGCGGTGGGTGAGCACCCGCGTCTTGCCGGAGCCAGCGCCGGCGATCACGAGGAGCGGCCCCGACGGGTGCACGACGGCGTCGAGCTGGTCGGGATTGAGCCCCTCGGCGAACGGCGACGGACCAGATGATGATGTTCCTCCATCCTCGGTAGCCCGGGCCGCTGCCTCGTCGGCGGCCGTCACCGTGTCGGCGGGGTGGGGAATCGACTCGCCGAACAGTTCCTCGTCACTCATGGCCGTCCCACTCTACGGAGCGGGTGTCGCAGGTCCGTGGAGTTCCCTGACCACGGCACTGCACGACCGATGAGCCGGCGGCCACAGGGTCTGGCCCACCGCTCATCGCACAGGTGGTCCAGCCCCGACCGATGAGCCACCGGCCACAGGGTCTGGCCCGACGCTCATCGCTCGGGTGGTCCAGCGCCGACCGATGAGCCAGCGGCCACAGGGTCTGGCCCGACGCTCATCGCTCGGGTGGTTCAGCCTTCCTGGAGTTCGGCCAGCTCGAGCCAGCGGGACTCGAGCGTGTCGAGATCCGCCTGTGCGGTAGCCAGATCGGCGCCCAGTTCGGCGAGGTGCTCGTGGCCGGCCGTGCCCGCAGCCTCCGCCAGCCGTTCCTGCAGCGCGTCGACGCGCTGCTGCGCCTTCACCATCGCCTGCTCGGTCTCGCGCAGTCGACGGCCCACGGTGTACGGGCTCGGACCCGACGGCTTGGAGGCCCGACCCCCGCCGGCCTGCCCGCCGGACACGGCCGACGGCACCGAGGAGGACGGCGACGTGGACGCCGGAGTCGTCGACCGAGCTGTCGACCGAGCTGTGGTCGAACGGCCACCTGGTGAACCCGCCGCACGCTCCGCCAGCCAACCGGTCACCCCGCCCGGTACACGCCGCACCGAGCCGCCGGGATCGATGGCCAGCACGTGATCGGCGACGCGGTCGAGGAACGCCCGGTCGTGGCTGGCCACCACGAGGGCACCGGGCCAGTCGTCGAGGAACGACTCGAGGGCCCGCAACGTGTCGAGGTCGAGATCGTTCGTCGGCTCGTCGAGGATCAGCAGGTTGGGTTCGGTGGCCAGCACCATCACCAGCTGGAGCCGGCGCCGCTCCCCGCCCGACAGCATCCGGACCGGCGCGTACTGCGCAGTGGTGTCGAACCAGAACCGCTCGAGCAACGCCCGATCCCGGTGATCGGGTTCGCGGTGCGGCCCGGCCACCAGTTCGCGCACCACGGCGTCGGGATCGAGATCGGACGAGTGCTGGTCGGCGAACCCCACCACGACGGTGCG
>Ga0102928_1000924_pt1 | contig 18778 bp, 19 predicted proteins | sample SalPonR1_B_D1_MG_FD_78504 | JGI IMG/M metagenome (GOLD analysis project Ga0102928, IMG submission 78504) | Salt pond soil microbial communities from South San Francisco under conditions of wetland restoration - Salt Pond MetaG R1_B_D1_MG | ecosystem: Environmental > Aquatic > Marine > Intertidal...
ATTGTGTCCTGAGATCTTACAGTTAGATGAAAAATAAGGAGGTAAAAGGAATTATTATGAAAAATCAGAAATTTGCAGTTCTTGGCAGTGGAAATGGAGCAAGAGCCTGGTGCGCACAAATTGCCGCAAAAGGTCATCCCGTAATGATGTGGGAACCACTTGAAGAAACTGACGATTATAAAAAGATCCGGGAAGAAAAGGAAATGTTCCTTGAGGGTGATATGAGCCTCGGCGGAAAGCTTGCTGGAGCTACAATGGATATAGCAGAAGCCATGGATGGTGCTGATCATCTTCTTGTTATCGTTCCTTCATTTGCCCATAAACCGATATTTGAAAAGATGATACCTCATCTTGAGGATGGTCAGAATATCGTTGTGGTGCCGGGAAATTTCGCCGGTTTAAGACTTCGAAGAATGATGGAACAAATGGGAGTAAATAAGGATATAACCATCTCTGAAACAGCATCTATGCCCTATGCTTGCAGAATAGACAAGTATAATACTGTCATGGTCTTCAAGAGGAAGTTCCAGATGAAGATGGGTACAAGTCCCAATAACAGAAATGCCGAGATGCTGGATGTAATGAACGACATCTTTGAAGGTTATGTAGAGTATCTTCCAGCCAAAAATCTCCTTGAGATAGACTTCGAGAATATTAATTATACGCTGCACCCATTCCCTGTTCTTCTCAATTATGGAGAAATAGAAAAGAACGGCAAGTCGTACAGGCATTATATGGATGGAATTACTCCTGAAATATCAAAGAAAATGTGGAAGATGGATGAAGAGAGGCTTGCAATAGGTAAAAAACTTGGTGTGGATCTTCAGGACTGTCTTTCCCAGTTAAAGATGTACTATGGACAGAACGACACTACTACCATTTATGATTTTGTACAAAGCGAAGATTCCCCCTATAAGGATCTGGTAGGTCAGAATATTATGGGCCGTTATATAGCCGAGGATGTACCTGGTGTCGTCGTGCCTATCATGCTTCTTGCAGAAAAGGCAGGAATGGATGCACCGATATCCAGGCTTGTTGCTGAATTATCCTCACTTCTTCACGACAAAGATTACATCAATGGAGGAACGACTCTGGAATTGCTTGGCATTGACCACAAGAGTATAGATGAAATAATCGAAATGGTTTCCTGATCGGATTACTATTTACAAGTATATAAAGAGAGGTTAACTAAAAACGATCATGAAAAATCCCGTATTTGCAGTACTCGGAAGTGGTAATGGCGCAAGAGCCTGGTGTGCCCAGATCGCTGCAAGGGAATATCCTGTGGTAATGTGGGAGCCTCTTGAAGCAACAGAAGATTACCTGAGGATCCGGGAAGAAAAGGAAATGTTCCTTGAGGGAGATATGAACCTTGGGGGCAAATTGACTGGAGTGACCATGGATATTGGTGAGGCTATGGATGGAGCGGATTATCTTCTGGTCGTGGTACCATCCTTTGCCCATGAACCCATATTTAAGAAAATGATCCCTTATCTGAAGGATGGACAGAATATAGTCGTAGTACCTGGCAATTTTGCCGGATTCCGTCTTAAAAAGATGATGAAAGAGGCAGGCGTGGAAAGAAATATAACGATCTCTGAAATGACCAGCATGCCATATGCCTGCCGTATCAGGAATTATAATACTGTAACGGTTTATAAGAAAAAATATGCTCTGGGTATGGGAACCAGTCCGAAAGGGAAAAATGCAGACATCATTAAAGTAATGAACGAAATATTTGCCGGTTATGTCGAGTATCTTCCTGCAGGTAATCTTCTGGAGGTTGACCTGGATAACTGTAACTGTATAGTTCATCCTCTACCAGTGCTCCTTAACTATGGTGAGATAGAAAAAAATGGTAAGACCTACAGGCATTATATTGATGGTATCACACCGCTTATATCTGAACAGATCATGAAAATGGATGAAGAAAGAGTCGCCATCGGAAAAAAACTTGGCCTTGATCTCACGCCATCCCTGACCCAGTCAAAAATGTTCTATGGCCAGAATGATTGCAAGACTATCTATGAATATGTTCACAGCCCGGAATCACCCTATTATGATCTGGTTGGTCAGAGTGTTTTCAGCAGATACATAAAAGAAGATGTGCCGGGAATAGTTGTTCCCCTGATGCTTTTAGCCCATAAGGCAGGAATGAAAGCACCTCTCTGTGAGCTTGTGGTCACCCTCTCTTCCCAGCTTCACGGGATCGATTATGTTGAGAAAGGCACGAATCTTGAAACACTTGGGGTAGCAGATATGTCTGTAGAGGAAATAATCAGGATGGTTTCATAGAAAATACCAGAATTTTTCAAGGCCTGAAAATTCATCAATTTCAGAATGCCTCCGGGCATCTTTATAAAGATGCCCGGAGGCATTCTTTGCGAGACACCGTTACGTGGAGGTTGTCATATTATGGGTCTCAAAAAATCAAAATTCCCGCTTAGGATCAATAAAAATAATATATTGATATTCCTTGCCCTTTCTCTTCCCATATTATCATGGGGTTCAGCCTTTCCCAGTATAAGAGTTGCCCTGGGTGGTTATAGCCCGGTTCAGATCGCATTGATAAGATTTCTGACAGGTTCTTCCATGCTTGTCATTTATGGTCTTTACAGAAAGATGGGTTTACCGGATAGAAGGGATCTTCCCATGATCTTTTTTCTTGCTATAACTGGTATTGCGCTTTATCATATTCCGCTGAACATGGGTTCCAGGACTATAAATGCTGGTACAGTAAGTCTCCTTAATGCTACAGCTCCTGTTTTTACTGCAATCCTTTCAATGTTACTTATCAGGGAAAGACTGCAATTGAAAGGATGGATAGGTATTGGCACAAGTTTTACTGGAGCAGCTCTTTTAGCTCTAAATGGAGGAAATGGTGTCAGCATTGCTTTTGGAGCTTTATGGGTTCTTTTTGCAGCCTTTTCAGAAAGTTTTTATTTTATATATCAGAAAGGTCTTGTAAAAAAATATGGTCCTGTAAATCTTACTACCTATGTTTTCATGGCAGGCACGCTTATTATGCTTCCCTTTTCTCAGGGACTGGTTTCGGCCGCAAAACAGGCACCCGTTGAAGCCACGGTTGCAGCCATATACATGGGTATTTTCCCCACTGCCATAGCCTATGTTCTTTGGGCCTATGATATGTCTCTTTTCCCAGCATCCAGGGTAGCAAGTCTTCTGTATCTTTCTCCGGTAATTTCTATAATTATAGGCTGGATCTGGCTGAAAGAAATCCCGAATCTTTTTATGCTTATTGGTGGAACCCTTGCTATAGCTGGAGTTTCTATAGTCCAATCCTCAAGAATCAAAACAAGAAAAAAGAAATAAATGCCTGTCAGGATATATTAGATTTAAACTGAATTCAAACTACAAAAAAATTGTTCTCTATAATTAATAGATTCAAACACGATCGGAAAATGCAGGAGAAAATGTTTTTTATAATAATTGCGAGAACTATTGTTTTACTAATCTCTTTTTCTGAGGTGTTGCTTAATTCATTCATAGTTCTATGTTATATTATTACAATTAGAAAAAGGGAGGAATCGCTATGATTTTCGAACCCTTTCAACTGGGAAAAACAGAATTGAACAACAGGTTTGTAAGGTCCGCCACATGGGAAGGCCTCGGAACAGAGGAAGGTCTTTGCTCTCCGGAGCTGGTGGACATGATGAAGGAACTCGCTATCGGAGGAGTGGGCCTTATAATAAGTGGTCATCTATATGTTTCTCCAGAAGGTCAGGCCAGTCTCCGGCAGCTTGGAATCCATTCAGATGATGCAATAGCCGGTCTGAGAAAAATGACAGAGGCTGTGCACGAGGAAGGTGGCTTCATCGTTGCCCAGCTCGCACACGCAGGTTGTCACAGCTCTTTTAAGCTGACCGGGATAGAGACAATGGGACCTTCCGTTCCGTCAGAGAGAGATTCTTTCTCCTGCAGGGAAATGACCCTTGAGGATATCAGAAATACTGTCAAAGCTTTTGCGGAAGGTGCTAAAAGGGCAATGAAGGCTGGTTTTGACGGAGTCCAGATCCATGCAGCCCACGGTTATCTTTTAAGCCAGTTTCTCTCTGGCTACTACAACAGGCGTCAGGACGGATACGGAGGAAATGTGGAAAACAGGGCAAGGTTCCTCCTTGAAGTAACAAAAGAGGTAAGAAAAGCTGTCGGAGAAGATTATCCCATAATGGTCAAAATAAACTCCGATGATTATCTTGACGGAGGATTCTGTCCCGAAGAAATGCTCTCGGTTAGTATGATGCTTGAGAATGTCGGCATAGAGGCTATAGAGATGAGTGGAGGGACCAATAACGAGGGAAGCAGGTACAAGTTCAGTCGTACCGTAACCTTGCAGTCTGATGAAGACGAGGTCTATTACAGGGAGACGGCAGAGCGTTACAAGAAGGTCTGCAACGTCCCCCTTGTGCTGGTTGGAGGAATAAGGTCTTACGGAGTTGCTGACGAGCTCGTCTCTTCAGGTACTTGTGATCTTATCGCCATGTCCAGACCATTCATACGGGAGCCACACCTTGTCAATCGCTGGGGTTCGGGAGACACCAGGCCTGCCGCCTGCATTTCCTGCAATGCCTGTTTCAGGCCAGCCAGAAGGGGAGAGGGACTCTACTGTGTCGTTGAAGACTGCCTCAGAAAAAAAGGATAAGAGTTTTATAAATAAATACTTTGGGGTAAATCGGGGATAGTCTGTTATGAAAAAACTGTCCAATGATTATGTCAAACTTTTTTGCTTTCTAACATTTATCTTTCTCGCGATAGTGCTTTTTCGGTATATGGGAGGTTACGAAAAACTTCTGGCCCTGTTCAATGAGATAGAAAAACTGGGTAAATGGGCTCCGCCGGCTTTTGTGGTTATCTATGTAGCAGCCGTTATAGTTTCTGTACCTGGCAGTGCCCTGACCGCTATGGCAGGTATGCTTTTCGGCCCGGTTCTGGGTGTGGTCTATGTCACCATCGCATCCACAATAGGTGCGGCCATAACCTTTCTCTTATCCCGTTATCTTCTCAGGGATCTTGTTCACAAAAAATTGTCCGGAAGACCATCTTTCCGGAAGATTGAAGATCTTACCGAAAGACACGGAGGACTTTTTGTTTCTCTGGTTAGACTAATACCAATTTTCCCTTTCAGCCTGGTCAACTATGGCTTTGGCCTTACAAGGGTACCTTTCGGGATATATGTGGTTTGTTCTGCCCTTTTCATGATTCCAGGTCACATTCTTTACGTAGCCGGCGGCGATGTCCTGAACGATGCCATGTTACAGGGCAGAATACCCTGGAAGCTTATGCTGCTCGCCGGGGCCATAGCATTTCTGTTTCTGGTTCTGGCAAAAAAGATACGGTCAAGTCTTTGATACTGCTTTTTTATTCTTTTCAGACCGGCATGCTTTCAAGCCAGAGATCAAGCTGTTTCTCGGCCTCAGGCAAAGCGAAATCCCTTAGAAAGCGCTCTATGGACGGCTCATTATAGTTTACCGAGCCGTCGGCATAAACATAATTTTTTGAAAGGACGCAGGATAGTTGTCCCTTTCCCTCTTCCCAGTCTTGCCCCTCAAGTATGGACTCAATTGTGCTGCTTTCCGTTACTGATCTCAGAGGCATGTCAAGTTCTGTCCCATATTTATTGCAGAGCTCTTTGTATTTGTCCAGGGCTACTCCGAGCTGGTTCAGTTTTATCCTTCCGTTGTGGGATTCCCTTTCTCCTGCGATAATTTTCGAAAAGCCGAATTTTCTGGCCAGGGGTATCCTCATGGTATGAAAATAAAGGTGGCATCCTATGCAGGGAGTGTAGAAACCGTAGTCCTTAAGGTTCTGGTAGCTGTATCTTCCACAAAGTTTCCACCAGAATGAAGGTGAGCCTGAGATTACCGGGTCGAGTACCGTAATTCCTTCAGGTGCCAGTTTTTCTTTCAATAAAGAGGCTGCTCGAAAGGTGGTATTGAGATCACCGAACTCTGTTCCAGTGTAATTTATAGAGGGTAGAAGCAGTCTTAGATCATTTTCCCTGGCACTGATAATTGCTGCAGCTATACTGTCCCTTCCTGCCGTTTCAACAATTGCGGCTTTTTCCTGGAGACAGTATGTATCCACAGCTTTCTGAGGGATCATCCAGCCTGGAAGATCAAAAACTATCTCCGGTTTAAAACTGAAGATCTCAAGTATTTCCTTTCTCATTCTGACCACCTCAGGGGTTCGCAGGATCCTGGCGTGTAGGGTTGGTCGAAGGGGGTGTCCATAAGACCTTTCAGTTTACCCTTGTCCATGAGATTAAGGATCATGTACATTATCTCGGAACCTCTCATGTTTCCCAGGGCTCCTGTAGAAGCTTCTATCTCGCTGAATTTTTCAACGTTATCCCTGCGTGAATATTTGCCGTGCATAACCAGGGGTACAGATTCACCTGAATGTATCATGGTGCCTACACTTGCAGTAGAGTGATCGGATGTTATTACAAAAAGGATATCCTCATCGGGAAGGATCTCTCTTACGGCAAATTCCAGGGCCTGGTCAAGTTCTTCAATGACCTTGATCTTACCTTGAGGATCTCTTTTGTGTGCTGCTTCGTCAGGAGCCTTGGTGTGTACGTATATGAAATTATGGTCTGTGGAGGTCTTTGCCATCTTGAGCCTTTTTAGAAGATCATCTCCGGGATTTTGGGTCTCTTCTGCTTTTATTACATCCATGCCCATCATGGAGCATAGCCCAGAATATATAGATCCTGAAGCTATGCATAAAGGATTCAGACCCCATTTGTCTTTAAAGGGGAGCAGGTCCACTTTCCTTCCAGGTCTCTGCAGTCCTGTCATGTTAAGGTCTGGGAGCCCTCTTTTGATACGATCTCGGTTAACAGGATGAGCTGAAAGGCGTTCATGTGCCCACAGGGCATAGGAGTTCAGGAAGTCGGCGGTATTTATGGCGAATTCATCGTGATCTTCCTTTGCAAGGGGCTTTATCTTTATAATAGGCCTTCCTTCAGCAATAGGGTTGGAATCAGTTATGGAAGGTGAGACCTTGCCACTCAGGGTAATTATCCCGCCTATTCCACCAGTCGGATGAAATCTCAGGGAAATGCCGGGTCTTTCAAAGGAAGCCACCTCTTTGTAAAGGGGTTCAAATTCTTCTGAAGTAATAGAGATCTTTTCTTTTCGGAGAACAAAGATGTTATTCTCCTTTTCAACGTGAAAAATTCTTGCAAGTATTGCTACAACGTCAGGACCCAGAGGTATCCCTTCACCTTTAGCCTCAATGTAACCTCTGCCCGGGAATTCTTTTTCGTCATAGCCAAATATGGAGAAATGGGCCATCTCGCTCGGAAGGGCAATTCCCTGGATTGACGCATGGTAGAGACCGTTCACTCCACTTGAGGCTATGGCGTCCAGGTTTGGCGTCCTGGCTGCCTGAAGAGGGGTCATTCCATTCAGCTCCAAAATTCCTTTGTCTCCGAGTCCATCGAGTATCAGAAGTATGCATCTCATAATAGAATTTTATAATGAAAGAACCCTTTTGGGGAAAGAAATTCAAAAAGGTTTTATTTAATACTACAATAAAAGGCAATAAAAACTGCTAAAAGCATGGGGAGACAACTTCCCTGGCTGGAATCTCATTAACGATTCCTGTTTCCGGAGAGCTGAATCCTATTCCGTCGAAGCAGACAGGAAGGGTCTTTCCTGTCCTTATCGCCCTTATAAGGTCTCTGGTAGTCCGTATGTCATCAGGGAAAAAAGTGGCAAATCTTCCGACCTCTTCGGGGGTATGGGCATCACTTCCACCTAACCCAGGAAGGCCAGTTGAATAGGAAGTCTCCAGGGCTATTCTGTTGAATTTCTGGGGAGTCCTTCCGTTCAGTACTTCTATACCAATTGGAAAGGGCATAGCTGAGATCCTGTCTCCAAGTCCCCTGCCTCCAGGTCTGAAAGGATGGGCACTTACCGCAGCTCCGCCTGCCTCTAAGACATCCTTCACAAGTTCTATTGCAGAGCCTGTCCTTTCAGGCATTGAGTTCAGACCGAAAACTAAAATATCTCCATCTGCTGTATTTATCTCAATACCGGCAAAAACCGGTATATCATATTGAGATGAAAGATCTTTGGCCCTTCCGTAGATGCCCATATTATCGTGGTCGGTAAAGCATATTCCGTCAAGTCCTATGGTTTTTGCCCTGATTATGGCCTGATGGATCGAAAGATTACTGTCTCCTCTCGAATACTCAGCACTGTGGACGTGTATGTCAATGATCATTATTTTCAGCTCCAACAATAACATAAAGTAATAAAAGATATAACAGATGATTATTTTACGGGGAAAGATGTTATTTTGCAAGGTTTTCAAAAAGACTAACAATGTGATAAACTAACAATGTGTCACTTTAAAAAGATTAAACGCCAGGAGGGAAATCTCCATGAGTATGAAGTGGAAAGATGATATTACAGAACAGCTTGCTACAGCCTTTCTGAGTCTCGAGGACAAAGATGAAGTATACGCATTCCTTGAGGATATTGCTACCATAGGGGAGATAAGGGCTCTTGCCCAGAGACTTGAAGTGGCACGGCTTCTCGACAGCGGTTATACTTATCCACAGATAGCCCAGCAGACAGGAGCGAGTACTGCTACGATAAGCAGGGTCAAGAAGTTCCTTGAGTATGGTGCAGATGGTTACAGGACCGTGCTTGACAGGATCAGGAAATAATAAAAAACCGGCGCTCTTTCCCTTAAGAGCGCCGGTTCCTCGTAAGTTTCTAAGGTTTGTGTACCAGGACATCACATGGAGCGTGTCTTGCTACTTTAGCAGCTACACTACCTATAAAGAATTCTTCAAGATCTGACATTCCCCTGTGTCCAATCAGGATAATGTCGTGTTTCTCTTTTTCGGCCATTTTTACGATCTCTTTTGAAGGATCTCCTGTTTTAACGTAAAGGTTATGGGCAAGGGATGATCCTGTTTTATGCACTGCTTTTTTTAAAACATCCAGCACATCCTGTTTTACCTTGTCGGTATCAAACCGGGCAGCAAACTCGCTGTGCAACGGTATTTCCTGGTCATGGTATTCCAGGACGTGTATAAAATCAATGGAGTCTAAGCCGGTTTTTCCGGCGTATTGAAAGGCAAACTCCACAACTTTGGTAGATGTGCTGCTCAGGTCAACAGCCACTAAAGCTTTTCTCAAGATCATTCTCCTTCCTGGTGTTTATATCCCGTCTATCCCTTGGGTCTGTGGACCAGAACATCACAAGGAGCATGCCTTACCACTTTGGCAGCCACGCTTCCGATAAAAAATCTCTCTACGTTGCTCAGTCCACGGTGTCCGATAAGTATCAGCTCATAATTTTTCTTCTCGGCTGTTTCGACGATCTCTGCGTAGGGAGTTCCCTCTGTCAGTATCAGCTGATAGGGTATATCGGATACTCCAGACTCTTTTACCCCCTCTTCTATAATGTCCATAATTTCTGACTTTACCTTTTCTTCATCCAGATGGGGAGCAAAATCCACGTAGCCTGGCACTGATATGTCCTTATAGGTCATCACATGGATAAAATCTACCTCATCGAGACTTACCTGGTGTGCGTATTTAAGTGAGTAGCTGATAAGGGACTTACTGATATCGCTTTGGTCTATAGCGACAAGAGCTTTTTTCATAACACTTCACCCCTTTTGCGTAATGCTATCTTAACTCTAAGACTAATTATATCATTTTTTTATAATATTTAAAACTCTTTCTGGGGGGGTATATTTGACATATAGGTAATTAGGTACTATTATACCAAAATAGTTCTTATGGAGGTGAAAAATTGAGCAGTTTTATCCATATTTCAGAAGCAGTGTCTTTAGCGATGCATGGTATGGGGATAATTGCATCTTCCGAGAGCAGGATCAGCGTAAGGGAAATAGCTTTCAGGACAAAAGCATCTGAAGCCCACCTTGCAAAGGTCTTTCAGAGACTTGTCAAATCGGGTCTTGTTAAGTCTACTCGCGGATCAAAAGGTGGTCTTGAACTTGCCAGATCTCCTTCGGATATAACCCTGTACGAGATATATTCGGTTCTTGAGGGACCCACAGAAAACTTAAATTGTCTTATGCCAGATATCCAATGCCCCTTTAAAAGCTGTATTTTCGGTGGTTTGCTGCATAAGTTGAACGAGGAACTGATTTACCATTTTAAGAATCATACCCTTGAGGATCTTATTAAGGGGAAAATGAACTAAAAGGAGAGATTGTTAATGAGAACAGAGAGACAGATAATCAAGATAGATGAGGAGAAATGCGACGGCTGTGGCAAGTGTGCTCAAGCATGCCACGAAGGGGCAATACAGATGATAGATGGAAAGGCACGGCTTGTGAGTGATTCCTATTGTGATGGACTTGGAGATTGTATTGGAGAATGTCCGAGAGGAGCCATAACCTTTGAGACAAGAATCGCCGAAGCCTATGATGAAGAGGCGGTGAAGGAACGAATGAGCAAAATAGCATCAGGCGAAAAGAGCCTGAAATCCGGCTGCCTCGGTTGTGCAGTAATGGATATGAGGGAGAATGATGGAAAAGCTGAACCTGACAAGGTCTCTGATGAAGAAAAACCTGTTGGGAAATTCAATAGCTGGAAGCTTACCAGCTGGCCTGTTCAGTTGAGATTGCTGCCGGAAAATGCTCCTTTTCTCATGGAAGCTGATATTGTTCTCGGTGCAGATTGCACGGCCTTTGCCCGTGATGATTTCCAGTCTTCATTTTTGTCAAAACCCGGTACTGTGTGTGCCATTGGTTGTCCCAAACTCGATGACAGTCAGTATTACAGGAATAAGATGGCCAGGATCATAGATCTTAACGGTCCTGCCTCAATAACTGTGGTTTACATGGAGGTTCCCTGTTGTGGCGGAATGGTAAAGCTTGTTGAAGATGCAATAGAACTTGCCGGCAGGAACATTGATCTAAGGCTTGTTAAAACTGGTATTGATGGAGAAACAATTGATGATGAGACTATAAGATTTCGTTTTCAACAACAGACGAGATTGTAAACAGTCTGTTCCTGTCTTAAGAAAAAGATTTTCTATGGAGGTGTGTAAGTTGAGTGAGAAAAAAGATCTTAGAGGATATTCTTTCAAAGTTGATCAACTGGTGGATTACCAGGAAGATTCTGTAGTGAGCCGAACCCTTGTGGAAAATAATGCTGGAAGTATTACAATTTTTTCCTTTGACAGTGGACAGGCTCTGAGCGAGCATACTGCTCCCTACGAGGCTCTCGTTCAGGTAATAGAGGGTAAGGCAGTTATCCTTCTGGGCGGAGAGAAGAATGAACTTGAGGCAGGGGATTCTATAATAATGCCAGCAGATGTGCCACATGCCCTGAGGGCTCCTGAACCGTTTAAAATGGTCCTGACTATGATTCGTGGATAAGATCAAGGTCATAGTTTCAGTTGATAGATAATAAAAGTCCCGGCCGTTATGGTCCGGGACTTCTCTTTTTATTTCCCCAGCCTGGAGATTATGGAATCGATAATGAATCAGCCGGTGCAGGGTTTCTTCTTTTTCTCATTCTTTTCTTCTACTTTGCCTGTTTTTTCGGAGTCGCTTTTCTTTTCTGTCATTTTTATCACCTCACATTACACCTATAGGGTATATTAAATTATAGAATTATGCAAGAAAATATTTTAATTGGACAGTGTTATTATGTAACAGTTCGAGAATATTTTATTTTCATGCAGGAGTGATTTACACATGGCTGGAATAGACATAACTGGTTTAATATCAATAGCAGAAGAAGCCTCAAAGCTAATACTGAAGGCTGATGATCCAGTGATAGCTAGAAGAAGGTCTAATTCTGACTATACGACGAGGACAGATCTTGAGGTAGAGCAGTTTCTAACTGAAAGCCTCCAGAAATCGGTGCCGGGTTGCTCAATTATAGCGGAGGAATCGGCAGATCTTTCCTGCATACCTGAAAAAAAGCATATTTTTATTGTGGATCCCATCGATGGAACTATCAATTATTATCACGATTACAAAGCTTCAGCTGTTTCTATTGCCTATCTGGAGTGGGGAGAACTGAAAATGGGAGTGGTAGTAGATCCTTACAGAAAAGAGACCTTTCATGCCTGCAGGGGAAATGGTGCTTTTGTAAATAACTTCCCAATTCAGGTTTCCTCAACTGAAAGAATGGAAAACGCACTGGCTGGATTCGGTACTGCCCCCTACGACAAGGAAGAGGGGATGAGAATGCTCGATGCCGCCTCAAGAGTCTATTCTTCATGTCAGGATCTCAGGCGACTTGGAGCTGCTGCCCTCGATCTCGTACATGTCGCCTGCGGACGCCTGGATCTTTTCTTTGAGAGGTCCCTGAAACCATGGGACTATTACGCAGGAATGATAATTATCCAGGAGGCCGGAGGAACCTGTACTGATTGGAGCAACAAAAAGATAGAAAGTATTTCAACTTGTGATATATGTGGAACTAACGGAATTCTGCATGACCAGGTTTTAAATCTATTGAGAAATCCCTGAAGTAATTTGGGAAATTTTTGCCCGGTAAAAGTTCCAGGTTTGTAATTTGTTTTTATTACTGAGGGAAAATATTTAGACTAGCTTTTCATATAGCACCAATTTCTATTTCCCCGATCTTTTCCTCAAAACCAAAGATCGTTTCATCCAGCTGGTCTATGGTTCTGTCGAGCTGGTCCATACCAGAAAAGCTATATCCACCCGGAAGCCGGTTGGCAAAACGTTTTATCTTTAACAGTGCCTGTAAAAAATTCCTTTCATATGGTGAGAGGATTTCAGCTGCAAGAAGGCTGTTTGGCCTTTCTTCAGTGAAAAACAGAAGCCCCATTTCGAGATTTTCCTCTGCCTCCATTTCCTCGTACCATATATCTGCCAGAAGATTTCTAAAGGATTTCCTCTCATTTGCGGAGACGAGCTGCCGAATTCCGCGGTCTATCTTTTTCAGTTCATTCCCGAGTTCACTTGAGATAATGTCGGTGTCCATAACAGGCATGGAGCAGGATGCTATGTACTCAGCTTCCTGTCTTATGGTAACTTCTTTTCTGAGCAGTTTGCCGTAGGCAGGTCTCAATGTCACAGTTGCTTTTTCCGGTTTTGACTTTACAAGTCTACGAAAAACCTGGCCGGTGTTAGCTGATCTCTGTTCGCAGGGGGAGTTTATCAGCCAGGTAACGTAGCCTGTATCGAAAAGGCCCTTTCTTCCAGCACGTCCTGCCATCTGTAGAAAATCGTTCTTGCTGACTGGTTCCCGGTTGTGATACATGACAAGTTGTCCGAAGATGGCGTATTCTGCCGGCAGGTTTACTCCAAGAGCCAGGGCGTTGGTTCCTGCTACGACATCTATGATCCGCTCCCGAAAGGCGGATTCTACAAGGAGTTTCTCCTTTGGCAGCATTCCACCATGGTAGATCCCGACTCCTCTCAAAAGGGGCATGGAAATGTTGTCCACTCCGAGGATCTCCGCTATCTCGCGGAGTCTTCTCCTTTTGTCACCTTTTATCTTCTTTCTTTTCCTCGCAAGTCTGAAAGCCAGCATGGAAGCGCCCTTCTGAGAAAAAACGAAGATAAGGGCATGACGCACCTTTTCCAGCTTTATTCCCTTTTTTGCCAGAAAAACCAGACTGGTGACCCTTTCGTGGTTTTCGTGAACCAGGAAGTTTCTGTGTGTAAGGTTGGAAAGGTAGTCTCCTACAGAGGATGTTCCACCAAAGGTGGCAGACATTACAAGTATCCTGGTTGTCGTATCTGTCTGGCGAATACCATCTATGTATGCCCTTGCTCTGTGTGGATCTGAAAAAATGTAATGGAATTCGTCGATTATCAGTTTCTGGTTTTTGCTGGAAGCGTACTTGAGAGTGTATATTTCCTGGGTACAGCAGAGTATGTTTGCCCCGGAGTTTCTCTTGAAATCTCCGGTTTCCAGTCCCACATCAAAACCGTGTTTCCTCAGATCCATATATCTTTCGTTGCTAAGGGCCTTTATGGGTGCCGTGAAGATTATCCTTCCGGGTCCGGGATCAGTTACATTTCCCTCCAGGTCGAGCAAACCTGCCCACAGATACGCCACGAGGGTCTTGCCGGATCCTGTTGGAGCGGATAGCACTGCGTTTTTGTTTTCAATCTTTTTGTAAGCAGTTATCTGCCAATTGTAAAGCTCGAAACTGTTCATTTAAATTGACCCTTTCCGGGATTAGATAGGAGTATTCTACATCAAATCCTGAAAGAGTTCAGAATTCAGTTAATGTAATGTCCCTTTATGAAGGTGCTTTGTTTCAGAGAGGTTTTCTATGGTCAAGTTTTCGCTTTTTGGTATACTTTAATTGCAAGTTGTTGTGTTAGCAGTTTTGCACAATCGTTAGTAAACTGTTTATTCCAAAAAAGAAAGGAGATCTTTCCATGGAGAACAAAAGTACCGCGGGAAGGGTCGAAAAATTGCTGGAAAATATTGCAACTCTTCTCGAGATAAAGGGAGAAGATCATTTTCGAATAAATGCCTATCGTAATGCAGCAGAGAACATCTCTCTGAGTGGTCTTGACATTAAGAAACTGGCCGAAGAGGACAGGCTGGACGAGATCTCAGGAATAGGTGAGGCCATTTCGGAAAAGATAAGGGAATACGTAACTACTGGCAGGCTTAAATACTATGAGGATCTCATCAATGAAGTTCCGGAAAGCCTTCTTGATCTTACCGAGGTACCGGGACTTGGCCCAAAAAGGGTGAAGGCTCTGTGGAAAGAGCTTGATATAAAGGATATCCAGAGTCTTGACTCTGCAGTTGAAGAGGGATCAATACAGAAACTGGATGGTTTCGGACCAAAGCTTCAGGAAAAGATCAGAGAGAATCTAAGGAAAAGGCCAGGTAAAGAGGTGCCGAAAAGACAACTTCTCCACCATGCCTGGTCAATTGCGGATCTGATAATAGATAGACTCGGTAAAAATAATGCAGTAAAAAAAATATCTGCAGCCGGTTCTCTGAGAAGAATGAAGGAAACAATTGGAGATGTGGACATCCTCGTTGCTTCCGAAGAACCGGGAAAAGTGACAGAGGATTTCCTGTCCCTTGAGGAAATGGACCAGATCATTATGAAAGGAAGCACCAGGACGAGCATCAGGTTTTATAATGGTATCCAGGCTGATCTCAGGATCGTGCCTCCGGAGTCATGGGGAACAGCGCTACAGTACTTTACGGGAAGCCAGGAACATAATGTAAAGATGAGAGAGCTGGCATTGAAGAAGGGGCAAAGCCTTAATGAGTATTCCCTGATAAGGCAGAAAGCCGGAGAAAAATTATTTTTTTCAGAAGAAAAAAAGCTTTATGAACATCTTGGATTGCAGTATATTCCTCCTGAACTGAGGCAGAACGGCTCCGAGATCTTACAGGCTTCCAGAGGGGAGTTGCCAGTACTTGTGGAGATGGGCCATATCAGAGGAGACCTTCAGTGCCATACTGACTGGAGTGATGGACAGAACACCCTGCAAAGTATGGCTGAAGCTGCTGCAAATAGTGGACTGGAGTATCTTTTGATCACGGATCATTCCTTTGGCCTTGGAGTGGCTAAAGGTCTTTCCGGTACGGAACTCAAGAACCAGGCCACCAGAATTGACGAATTAAACGAAAAATATGAAGGTAAATTCAGGCTTCTTAAGGGAGTAGAGGTAGAGATAAAGGCAGATGGAAGCCTTGACCTCAGGGAAGAGATACTCTCCGAACTTGATATTGTTGTCGCGGCTGTTCATTCTTCCCTTGGCCAGGGCAGGGGAAAGATTACGGAGAGATTACTGAAAGCTGTAGAGAATCCTCTCGTCCATGTTATTGCACATCCAACTGGAAGGTTTCTGAACTCAAGGGAAGAGGCCGATGTTGATTGGGATGCACTTTTTACTGCGGCAGCAGAGAACGGGACTCTTCTGGAGATAAATGCAAATCCGCGGAGGCTTGACCTGCCGGACAGGCTGATAAGGCGAGCTTTAAAACTTGGATGCAGATTTGTTATAAGTACAGACGCTCATTCCAGTGAAGAGCTGGACTACATGCGGTTCGGTGTGGGTATGGCAAGAAGGGGAGGGCTTTCGTCAAAAGAGATAGTGAACACGGAAAGTGTTGATTCTTTGATGTCAATTCTGAAAAAGTAACGGTGACTATGAAAAAATCTAATTCCGATGAAAGGAAGTGGTCTCTATTTCACTCGGGGATATTATCGGTCCTGTGATGATCGGACCTTCATCGAGTCATACAGCGGGAGCCGCCAGGCTTGGAAAACTGGCAGCAGTATGCCTCGGGACGAAAGTAATTTCAGTTGACATATATCTAAGGGGCAGTTTTCAGAAGACAAGCAGGGGACACGGAACTGACAGGGCCCTGGTGGGAGGTTTACTTGGCATGTCTCCAGATGATCCTGGCATAAGAGATGCCTTTGCAAAAGCAGCTGATGCTGGTCTTTCTTTTCGGTTTTTAAGCGAGGATCCGGACGGGGCTCATCCGAATTCTGCCAGATTTGTTATGACCGGTGTTGACGGAAAAGAGATGGAGGTTACTGGAGCCTCCACTGGAGGAGGTGCTGTCGTTATCCAGGAGATCGACGGATTCAAAGTAGGAATAAAGGGTGAGTATCCTACTCTGGTGACTTTCCATGACGATGTTAAGGGTGTTGTTGCCTCAGTTACTTCCATGCTGGCAGCTGCAGATGTCAACATCGCTTTTCTTGGTCTTTCAAGGAAATCAAGGTCAGGTACAGCTTCGATGGTAATTGAGATGGATAATTCCCTTCCGGTCTCTGAAGTTGAAAGGATCATTCAGGAGAACAGGGCAATAAAAAGAGCTTTTATGATAGATGCCAGGGAGTGTTGTTGACATGAGATCCTTCAAGGAGATAGAACAGCTTTGCAAATCTTCGGATATAACTTTTCCGGAAGCAGTGGTCTCTTTATCCTGTAAGGAGGAGGGCAAAACGCCAGAAGCGGTCTACGGTCTGATGAGAGCGCGCCTTGTGGACATGGGAAGAAGTGTCGAAGAGGCACTATCCGGAACATGGAATGGCACTTTCGCCAGGGACCAGTCAGCTGATCTGTCGAATTACATGCAAAAGGAAGATCCCATATCCGGGACTTTCCTTTTGAGGGCCAGCCAGATCTCTATGTCTGTGGCCTCATACAATTCCTGTATGGGTCGTATCGTTGCTGCTCCAACAGCAGGGAGCTGCGGGATCTTGCCTGGTATTCTTTTCTCGTGGAAAGAACGATATGGTACTGACCATGAAGGGCTTCTCGGGGCCGTTGTTACAGCGGCAGGTATTGGAGGGATTATAGCAGAAAGGGCTACGTTGGCAGGTGCTGAAGGAGGCTGTCAGGCTGAATGCGGAGCTGCAGCAGCTATGGCATCAGGTGCACTGGTTTACCTGAGAAAGGGAGATCCTGAAAAGGTCTCTCACGCTTCGGCCCTGGTACTGAAATCACTTCTCGGACTTGTATGTGATCCTGTTGCCGGTCTTGTAGAGATACCGTGCATAAAGCGTAACGGAAGTCTTGTTTCCCTTTCTGTTCTGTGTGCGGACATGGCCCTTGCCGGAGTTAGATCATCTATTCCGTGTGACGAGGTCATAGATGCAATGGCCAGTGTCGGCAGAAGTCTTCCTGAAGCTCTTAAAGAAACCTCCCTTGGCGGAATTGCTGTGACTCCAACGGGCAGGAGGATGGCAGAAGAATCAGAAAGAATGGACTAAAAAAAGGGCAGGCCTTAAGGCCTGCCCTCACTTGCTTGCTACCACCTGTTCTTTCTCACGCTGGACTGTTTAACAGAAGCTAAACAGTTATATTAGAAATTACCAGCTTTTTCTCTTTTCGTCGAAATCCTTTACAAGCTCTCTCATCTTGCCGGAGAGCCAGAGAAGGGCAAGGTTGATCTGGGGAAGATGGTCGTTCTCCTTATTTCTGCCTTTCTTCACCTTGCAGAGTGTCTCGATATAACTGGAGATAGAGGTGATGTCGAAAGCCCAATATTCCTATTTGATGCGGCGTCTGCCCTGTATCTTGAAGAAAACCATTCGGCTTCCTTCTTTTATGGATTGAAAAAGATCACTACTCCTCTGTAATGGCAGATCATCCCCATAGGATGGACATACAGATGCTACAAGTGGGGAAAGCAGTTGAAGTTAGTCGCTCTCCTCCAGGATAAGGTAATAAGCAACGGATAATATCTGTCTGTAGCTATCAGGGAAGCAGAATTTAAGGTCCTCTTTAACTCTGTCAATCTTCCCGATCTGACCCAGCAGATGACACCTGCCGTAGAAACTCTTCCGGACTTTAGTTATTGGCATAGGGTTTCGTTTGGGAGGCATAGCGGCTATCTTCATTTCCTTTTTCCTGTAAGCGCGAGTCGGTAAGATCTCTACTGAATCCGGGTTCAGTTTATCTATGAGCGTCCTTTTGGTTCGGGATTGCTTCTTCTTGTCTCAGTAAGGTTCGTTCTTATAATTGTGAGTGTTCCTATACAGCTTGTTTTTCTGGTAGACGTTACTATTAAGATCACCTCATTATATTATAACTTGGTTTCAATTTCTAAGTGCAATTCAGGTTGATTATCCGATCTTAACATTTTCTTCTCCCAAAAAAACTTCGTCAGGTGTTGCATAGTCCAGACTTTTTCTTGGTCTGTTATTCAGTCGGTCCATCACAAAAGCTACGTCTTCATCTGTTATGCTGTCAAAGCTCATGCCCTTGGGAAAGTATTGCCGAATCAAACCGTTGGTATTCTCGTTCAGGCCTCTCTCCCATGAATGATAG
>Ga0102928_1000925_pt1 | contig 18773 bp, 18 predicted proteins | sample SalPonR1_B_D1_MG_FD_78504 | JGI IMG/M metagenome (GOLD analysis project Ga0102928, IMG submission 78504) | Salt pond soil microbial communities from South San Francisco under conditions of wetland restoration - Salt Pond MetaG R1_B_D1_MG | ecosystem: Environmental > Aquatic > Marine > Intertidal...
ATCTCACTACAACTCTAACATTATGTGTCTTTCCTTTTATACTAGGCGACATCTTAAAAATCTTATTGGCATATTTAGTTTTTAAAAGAATTCCTAAGAGATATATAATATCACAGCAAATAACCTAGGAAAATTTATGAACAAAACAAAAATATTATTCAAAGCTTTACCACTAACTGTAGCTGGCCTTTCCTTTGGTATTTCTTCCCTTGGCAATCTTTTAAGCGTATATGGCACATATTTAAAAACTCCACTGGCAATAACATCATTAGTGCTGTTTTTAATGATCACCTTTAAAACAATCATGTATCCTAAATTATTATAGGATGAATTAAAAGAACCTATGCCATCAACCATGGCACCTACATACCCTTTAGCAATGATGTTACTATCACTGCAGTTGGAATCTGTTTTAGGCGATGCGGCTTTAACTGTATGGGTTCTAGCTTTTATACTCTATGTTTACTCTTAAGAATATTTACTTGCCATACTTGATTCCATATATTGGGCTTGCTGTAGTTTCAATTACAGCAGAAAAATATGGTTTAACTACAATAAGCATATTGGCATTTTTTATTGCCTTAATAACTACAAGTTTATTTTTAATATCCATATATATTAGATATATAAAATATCCTGTGTCAAAAGCATATGTAAAGCCTTCTTTTACGATTTTGTCTGCGCCCTTAGCAATAATCCTTGTTTCATATATAAATGTCATGGATAAATTAAACTTTACTTTTATAACATTATTATTAGCAATGTACATAATTACTTATACTATTGTTTTATATAAATTGCCTAGTTTAATCAAAACGGAGTTTTATCCAAGCATAGCAGCTTTTTCTTTTCCAATGATTATAGTTATCAATGCAACCAAACATTCCTACTTATATTATCTAAATTTAGGAAATAATATAATATTACTGAGGTATTTCTACATATTTCAAACAGTACTTGCATTAATATTAACCTTTTGGGTCTTAATTGAATTTGTAAAAAACAGCTCACGCCAACTAAAAAAAGCGCAACCTTAACGGCTGCGCAACATCTCAGTTTATTCTTGTTTTCTGCGTTCTCGAAAACCCAAACACTCTATCTTAATTACCCAGAATTTGACTGCAACAACAGCAGCTTCTTAATATTTACTTTTCTTCGTATATGTTGTATGAAGCAATTCATGTGATTTATGCCCAAGAGGCTTTCCTAAATACTCTTTATATATTTTATTAATATATTGATTCTCGTGAGATTTTCTGATAATTTTTCCTTCGTCCTCAGCATAAAGTGCTTGGATCCTTTTCAATCTATTTTCATCATTGGTTATTCTTGGTTGACCTCCACCACTAATACAACCTCCAGGACAAGCCATCACCTCAATAAAATGATATGGACTTTGGCCTAGTTTTATTTCATCTAATAAAATTGATGCTCCTTTAAGCCCGCTAGTTGCTGCTATTTTAAGCGTAACTCCATTTAAAAATTCCCATTCAGGTTTAGCATTTTTTATCTTAAATTCAGCGGATTTTATTTTTTCTAGGCCTTGAATTGGCTTTACATGTAGCTGCTCAGAGGGGAGTTCTTCCCCTGTAACCACTTCATAAACTGTACGAAGAGCAGCCTCCATGACTCCCCCCGGAACACCAAATATATCAGCTGCCCCTGTGGATTCTCCAAAGGGATTATCAAATTCTCTATCAGGCAGATACGTAAAGTCAACACCGGCATCCTTTATCATTTTCCCCAGTTCCCTTGTGGTAACAACTGCATCTACATTAGCATAACCTTCATTTTCCATTTCAGGTCTAGTAATCTCATATTTTTTGGCAGTACATGGCATAACAGAAACCACGAATGCGTCTTTTGACTCGATTTCTTTCATTGGTGCAAAGTAGCTTTTAACTAAAGCTCCTAACATCATATGGGGAGACTTGCAAGAAGACAAATTGCTTAGCTGATCTGGGTAAAAGTGTTCAATATAATTAATCCAACCCGGGCTACAACTCGTAATCATTGGCAACGTGGGGTTTTCATCTGATACATTAAAACCAGTCTTTTCTAGCTGTTCCTTTGTTATCTTTTTTTCAGAATAAAAAAGCTGTGTCAATCTTTTTAGTAGTTCTGTTCCTTCTTCCATAATCGTAAGGTCTGCGCCAAAATTAGTGTCAAAAACATAGTCAAAATTCATTTCCTTCAATGCACTTACCATTTTACCCGTAACACATTTTCCTGGTTCATATCCAAATTCTTCCCCCAATGCAGCGCGAATAGCTGGTGCCGTTTGAATAAAAACTTTTTTAGTTGAATCAAGTAATGCATCCCAAACTTTTTGAGTTTCCTCTTTTTCTTTTAATGCATCTACAGGACAAACTGATACACACTGACCGCAAAACGTACATGAAGAAGAATTTAGAGGTAAATCACCTGGGCTGACAATGGTCGAAAACCCTCTATTTTGGGGGTTAAGAATTCCCACACCCTGTATTTCATTGCATACAGTAACACACCTACGACAAAGGATGCATTTTGAAGCATCTCTAACTATACATGGTGAAGAGTCATCAATATAAATTTTAGACATTTCACCTTCAAACCTTGAATCTTCAACTTGGACTAATTCGCCTAATTTTTGAAGTTCACAGCTTTGATTACGCCCACAGTTAAGGCAATCCTTTGGATGGTCTGATAGTATTAACTCAAAGATTACCTTCCTTGCTTCTCTAACTCTTTTCGAATTTGTATAAACCACCATTCCTTCCTCTACAGGAGTTATGCAGGAAGCTTGTAAATTTTTACTTCCTTCAACTTCAACCACACAAATTCTACAAGAGCCATATTTATGGACGCCTTCCAAGTGGCATAAGGTCGGTATTAATATATTGTTTTGCTTGGCAACTTCTAAAATTGTCATTTCGGAATCTGCGGTGACTTTTTTATTGTTTATAGTGAGATTTATCATTCTAGTTCACCTCCTAAACCTAAAGTTTTCTATCGCATCTTAGGCAACGCATTGACTCCGCAATCGCATTCAATCTATGGAATCCTAAACAAACTTCTTCAAAATTATCCTTTCTTTCATCGGCATCAAGATATGCCATTTCGAACCTCTTATGTTCCATAATTTCAGAATCATTATAATTTTGAGGAATATCAATATGCTCTCCTTTATTTAAAACACCATCTCCTCCAAGGTGTTTGTCCATTGAAGAAGCCGCCTTTTTCCCATCAGCAATAGCAGTAATTACAACGTCCGAACCTCTGACCGCATCTCCCCCTGCAAAAACTCCTGCCATAGAAGTCATTTGGGTATCTTTATCCACTACAATAGTCCCCATTTGAGTTGCTTCTACTTCTTCTTTATTTATAAACGGAAGGTCCGAATACTGGCTTACAGCAATTATTATGTGATCAACATCCATTTCATATTCAGAATCAGGTATATCGAGAGGCTTTTTTCTGCCGTCCGAATCAAACCCTGATAGCTCCATTTTTATACATTTTACTTTATTAACACACTCTTTTCCTTTTAAAGCAACGGGCCTTAATAGTTCATGGATAATCACTCCCTCTTCAACCGCCTCTATGATTTCTGATTGGTCTGCCGGCATATCCTTCGATGTTCTTCTGTATATTACATGAACTTCTTTAGCCCCTTTTCTAATTGCTACTCTTGCTGCATCAAATGCAGTACTTCCACCTCCTATAACAGCAACTACCCCACTTACGTCAACGTCTTTCCCAAGATTAATGTCTTTTAATAAATCAAGCCCATGGTAAACACCAGGAAGATTTTCACCTTCAAGTCCAATTTCTCTTGAAAACTGAGCTCCTGTGGCAATATATATAGCATCGTAGCTTGTTCGCAAATCATCGAATAATATATCTTTCCCCACCTCAACATCTGTAATTATATTGACTCCTACTTGTTTAATTGTATCTATTTCTTTATTGAGTATTTCCTTAGGAAGGCGATATTCTGGGATACCATATACTAATACTCCTCCTGGGACAGGTTTTGCTTCATATACAGTCACATCGTAACCAAGTCTAGCCAAATAATATCCACATGTTAATCCTGAAATACCTGCACCAATTATTCCTATTTTCTTATTTTTTTTTGGAAATACCAAATCAACAAATGGTTCATTGTTTTTAAACATTTCGTCTGCAACGTAACGTTTTAATGCCGATATTGCGATTGCCTCATCCGTTTGTCCCCTTCTGCATTTACCCTCGCATGGATGAGTACAAACTCTTCCGCATACAGCGGGAAAAGGATTTTCTTGTCTAATTAAATTATATGCATCCTTTATTCTTCCCTCGGCTATAAGTGCTAAGTATCCTGGGACATTGACATTCGCAGGACAAGCATTTTCACAAGGAGATATGAACAATTCAGAGCAAACTCCCCCTCTACAATATTTATCTCTAATATGTTCATCATATTCTTCACGGAAATATTTAATAGTACTAAGCACAGGATTAGGCGCTGTCTGCCCCAACCCACACAATGCAGTATCTTTTATTGTATTGGCGAGTTCCACAAGTAGCTCTACATCACCCTCTTTGCCTTCTCCCTTAGTAATTCTTTCAAGTATCTCTAACATTCTTTTGGTACCAAGTCTACATGGCACACATTTTCCACAAGATTCATCTTGAATAAATTCCATAAAGAATTTAGCCATATCCACCATACAAGTATCTTCATCCATACTGATTAATCCACCTGAGCCCATTATAGCTCCTAGTTCAATCAAAGAATCATAATCCATAGGAGTATTAAGTTGTTCCTTTGTCAAACAGCCTCCTGAGGGGCCTCCCGTTTGTGCTACTTTAAATCTCTTCCCATTGGGAATGCCTCCACCAATATCAAATATGATTTCACCCAATGTGATTCCCATAGGCACCTCGAGCAAACCCGTATTTTTTATATCCCCTGTAAGCGAAAATACCTTGGTTCCAGAACTCTTTTCTGTACCAACACATAAGTATTTATTTGCACCTTCACGTATAATAACCGGAATATTCCCCAAAGTTTCTACATTATTTATAATTGTTGGTTTTTTGAATATTCCTTCATCACTAGGATAAGGAGGCTTCTGATTTGGTTCTCCTCTACATCCTTCAACAGAATTAATTAGAGCAGTCTCTTCACCACATACAAAAGCACCTGCTCCAATTCTGATTTCTATATCGAAATCAAACCCACTATTAAAAATGTTCTTGCCTAGTATATTTCTATCTCTAGCGTTTTCTATAGCTATTTCAAGCCCTTCTATTGCCAATGGATATTCTGCTCTGACATATACATACCCTTGATCCGCACCAATTGCATACCCTCCAATGGCCATGCCTTCAATAATCGCATGGGGATTCCCCTCCAACAGACTTCTATCCATAAAAGCTCCAGGATCGCCTTCATCAGCATTACAAACTATGTACTTTTGATCACTTGGCGTTTTAGCCGCAAGAGCCCATTTAACACCCGTGGGAAATCCTCCCCCTCCTCTACCTCTAAGTCCCGATTTTTTTATCTCTTCTATTACTCGTTTTGGATTAAAACTATTTAGCGCTTTGGCTAATGCATAATAGCCATCATGATAAATAAATTCATCCATTGACCTATAACTAATCATTCCACAGTCCCTTAGAACTTTTTTATTTTGTCCTTTAAAAAACGGGATATTTTTCATTTGAGGTATTATTTCTCCAGTTATTCTGTCTTTATAGCATAATTCTTCTACAATTTTATTGTTTAATAGATGTTCCCTTACTACTTTTTTCATATCCTCTGGTTTAAGTTTACAATAAAACACTCCATCTGGTTGAACCGTCATTCTTGGTCCAACTTCGCAGATTCCTATACAACCTGTTAAACACAGCTTAATTGAGGATGTAAGACCCGCTTTTTCAAGCTCTACAATTAAAGCATCCTTTACTTCCTCACAATTTGAAGAAACACAGCCTGAACCTGCGCAAAACAGCAGAGTTCTATCATATTTCTCCGAATCTTCCTTGAATTTCTTTTTCACATTATCCAAATCCGATATGGTCAGTATACTTTTATTTATATTCATCTTTTACACCTCTACTTATATTGATCTAGTATCTGCTTTAGCTTGTTTGGATTAACACGTTTATACACTTTATCATTGATTCTGATAGCAGGAGCCAGTCCACAAGCCCCCATGCATCTAACAACCTCCAAGGTAAATTTCATATCCCCAGTGGTTTCACCCACATCTATACAAAGTAGTTCTTTTAGTTTCTCCATAATCTGTTTTCCCCCTCTAACATAGCAAGCAGTACCGAGGCAAACACTGATTATATAATCACCTTTTGGCTCCAAAGAAAAGTAGGAATAAAAGGTTACAACACCACTAACTTTTGAGAGGGGCAAATCCATTCGTTCAGCAATAAATATCTGCACTTCCAAAGGTAAGCAGCCGAAGATTACTTGTCCAATATGTAAAATCTGAATTAGATTACTCTCTTTTTTATCATAATCTCTTATTACATCATCTAATAAGGCATACTTTTCACTTTCAGTCATTTCTTTGCAGCGATTTTTTTCATAAACTTTTGCCATAATATTACCTCCCTTTCTTTGTTATAATTTTAACACTTAATGTTATAAACGTCAATTTTTTGTAACAAATTACTCACTTTTGGCCAAAAATCTAAAAAGCGCCTACTAATGCATATCTTAGGAACATTAGCAGACACTTTTTTATTCTCTCTTTTATTGTTTAAGCCTCTTTATCGAAATTCTTAAAATGCTGGTAATACCGCACCTTTGTATTCTTCTTCCATGAAATCTCTTGCACTTTCACTAGTTAATGCTGAGTAAAGAACTTGAGCAAATTCTTCATTTTCATTACCTTTCTTTACTACTAAGATATTTGCAAACTCTTCTGCCGCCTCGGAATCTGCTGATTCAAATGCAATCGCATCACCTGTAGTTAATCCAGCATCTATAGCATAATTCCCATTAATAACTGCAAGAGCTAAATCAGGCAAGCTTCTAGGAATTATTGCAGCTTCAAGTTCAATAATTTCAATCTCATAAGGATTTTCAACTATATCGATTTTTGTAGCCTCTAAACCAACTCCATCTTTTAAAGTTATCACGCCTTCTGCTTGTAGTAGCTGCAATGCTCTAGCTTCATTTGTAGTATCGTTTGGAACTCCCACTTTGTCACCTTTTTCTAGGCCTTTTATATCGGTTTTAACACCAACATATATTCCTAAAGGCTCATAATGAATGGCACCAACCGAAGCTAACTTTGTATTTTTATTATTATTAAAGTCTTCCAAGTATGGTAGATGTTGGAAATAATTGGCATCCAATTCACCTTCATCTACAGTTGTATTTGGTAATACATAATCTTGAAATTCTACTATTTCCAAAGTGTAGCCCTGTTCTTCCACTTCAGTAGCGATATAGTTCAATATTTCTGCATGGGGAGATGGTGTTGCACCTACTTTTATAACTTTATCTTCTGCCTCATCTGAACTATCATTACCACATCCTACTAGTAATAAACTAGACAAAGTAACAACTAATAATAATTTTAAAATATTTTTTTTCATAATTTAATCCTCTCTATAATCTGTTATCAATTTTTCTTGCATAACGCATTCCTATTTCTTGCAATACTTGAACTACTATTACTAATATGGCCACTGCCATCCACATGATTTCGGCTTCATAATGATATAGACCGTATTTAATTGCTATATCACCTAAGCCGCCACCTCCTATAACTCCTGCCATGGCCGAATATCCCAGTATTGTTATAGTAGAAAGAGCCGTACCGACTATTAATGCGGGCTTCGCTTCACTAAGCATTACCTTTAAAATTATCGTCATATTGCTAGCACCCATTGATTGCGCAGCCTCTATTACACCTGCATCAACTTCTTTGATGGATGATTCAACCATTCGCGCTATAAATGGGGCTGCTGCTACAATAAGCACGAAGATTGTAGCATTGGTACCAATTGAAGTTCCTACTACTATTCTAGTTAAAGGAATCATTGCAATAAGGAGTATAAGAAAAGGTACTGACCTTACCACGTTTACCAATAGCCCGATTATATTATGTAAAATAGGCATAGGATATATACCATCGCTATCAGTTACAACTAACGAAACCCCCAAAGGAAGTCCTATAATATATGCAATTAATGTAGCTACTATAGTCATATAAATCGTATCCCATAATCCTTGTAAAAACAGTTCCGTCATCATTTCACCTCCCCAATTTCTTCAAATGCCACATTGTGATCGATTAGATAGCCCAGCTGCTTTTTTCTAACATCCTTTTCCTTGGCTAATTCTAATACCATTTGACCTTTATTAACACCTTCAACATTTTGAATATTAGCATAGATTATATTCACCGGTACTTTAGAATACACAACCATATTAGATATTATAGGTTCATATGATGTCTTTCCATCAAATACCAATCTAACAAGATTTTCCCCTGTCAAACCATCGGTTTTTTCTTGGTCAGGAAATACCAACCTTTTAGCTGCTTTAGTCTTTGGTTTAGTAAAAATCTCATCTACCTTGCCCTCTTCGGCGATTTCTCCCGCTTCTATTATTGCAACTCTATCGCAAACCTGCTCTATAACACTCATTTCATGAGTTATTATAACTATAGTAATCCCTAAATCTTTATTTATGCCCTTTAAAAGCCTTAGTATTGATCTTGTGGTTTTAGGGTCTAAAGCACTTGTTGCCTCGTCACAAAGGAGTACTTTGGGGTTATTCGCTAACGCTCTAGCTATAGCGACTCTTTGTTTCTGCCCACCTGATAATTGGGACGGATATGAGCTTAATCTATCCCCCAAATCTACCATTTTTAACAACTCAGTTGCTCTAGCTATAGCATCCTTCTTTTTCATTCCTGCAATTTGTAGGGGAAAGCAAACATTTTCCAATGTATTTTTTTGCATCAATAAGTTAAATTGCTGAAAGATCATTGCTATTTCTCTACGTCTTAAATTTAACTCCTTCTTCTTTAAACCAGAAAGCGATTCTCCATTAAATACTACATTTCCAAGTGTTGGCTCTTCTAATAGGTTAATACATCTTACTAAAGTACTTTTCCCTGCACCACTTAGGCCAATTATCCCATATATTTCACCTTCCTTAACATCAATGCTAATATCATTAAGGGCCCTTAAAATCCCATCCTTTGTATCAAAGTCTTTAGTAACGTTTTTTAAATTAATTATTGTTTCACTATTTGACACTTTTCTTCTCCTTTAATAAACAAAAAAGCAGGTCATAACGGCCTGCTTAGCATTCTTATTACATGAAAATCTACACAGATTTTCAACTAGCATTAAGTTAGATTAAATACCTACATTCGTTTTTTAGCAGTACACATGCACATGCCCATCATATTCATTTCCATCATCATTTTTCTTATGTACATTGTGAACTCCTTTCCTACAAAATATTTAATCTTAAGTTGTATATATATTAGCAGTAAAATTGTGTAATGTCAATAATTTATTTTATTATCTTTATCAATTTTTGTTAAATTACCTCATATCTATCTGGCTTTCCTTGTTTAAAGTAAATTTTATAACCTCTCCCTGGCTTTGGCATCCAATCCCACATGTTTTTTGATTCTTCAGGAAAAAGCCTATCAAGACTTGCTGTTATTACCCCTCCGTGAGCTATTACAATAGAAGGCACAGTATTATTTAAATGATTATCTATAAGCTTGTTCAACCCTTTATATACCCTATTCGCAAAGATTATTTTACTTTCTCCATTGGGGAATCTGTATTCTAAATCATTTGTATATGCAAAGCGATTAAAATCATCATCGCTTTTAAGCTCATCGTAAGTTTTACATTCATAATCACCAAAATTCATTTCTCTTAATTCAGGGATTATTGCATGCTCTACTTCACCATATAGCAATTTTAAAGTCTGCTCCGTTCTGGTCATTCCACTTGTATAATAAATGGCTTCTTTTTCATGGGGATATAGGCCCTTGTTTTTCAACTTATTTAACTCTTTGATACCTTCATTTACTAAAGGTATATCCACGCTACCATAAAACCATTTTTTCTGGTTTCCTTCGGTTATCCCGTGTCTAATAAAACATATGTATGAACTCATTCTGTTCTCCTATTTAATTTTGTCGGGTATCCCACAAAATATTCTAACTACTTCATCTGCTTCCTTGCCTAGCATAAGCATAGTTCTTCCCACCATCTCTCTCCAATCTCTTTCTATCCTAATCATGGAAACAACACCTTGGGTAATGTCATCACATATTATTATTTTATCTCTTAATTTATCCATATTTTTTGAAATTAGTTCTTTTGCTTCAATTTCTTTTTCATTGCATGCATAGATAAACTCTTCTAAATTATCAATAACTTTTTTCGAATAATCAATATCGATATTATCCCTTGTACATGTGTATACTTCTTCTTCTTTTAAATCATATTGTTCTAATACATATTCAAGCTTTCCTTGAAAAGCTCCACCAAAAATTAATTTCATCACAACTCCTAAATAAATATTAATAAAATAACTGCTGCAAGTTCGGAGACAACAATGGACATACCTGCAATATCCCCAGAATAACCGCCTAATTGGTTCTTTCCATATATTGATGTTAAAAATCCGGCTATATATGCAACGGCAAATACGGCTAGAACTTCAAATACTTCTGAAGTAATAAGGATGGCCAATGTCAAAAATATTAAAGTCTGTATCAGTGTAAGCACCTTTTCGATTATGCTTTTACCCATCTGATAATCCCCTGCAAACTGGCTATGTCCAATGGGTTTGAACGACATTACTGAAAAAGATGCTATACTTCTGCTAGCGATTGGAATTATAAAAAAACTCCACTTGTTTGCAAAAACGGCACCACTCATCATTGCTGTATACATGCATAAAACCAACATTACAAGGGCAATTACAGCAAAAGCCCCAACGCTAGAATCCTTAAGAATCCTTTGTCTATCCTCAAGAGGTCTTCTGGACATAATTGCATCTGTGCAATCCATAAAACCATCTAAATGAAAAAACCCAGAAACTCTATAAGGATAGAGCATCATCAAAAATGCCGCGAATATAACTGGCATATCGATGTTAATTATAATTGCTAAAAGAAGCATCCAAACAGCTCCAATTACCGCTCCTATTGAAGGCAATAATGCTATCATGACCCCTCTTGAATTTTCGTCCCATTTTTTATATGGACAAGGCAATGCCAAAAAATTGCTCCATGCCATAAAAAATCCTGTAACTATTTTCATTTCCCACTCCTATTTATGAACCTTTGTGAATCCATATGCTACTTCTATAACTTTGTCACATGATTTTGCCAAAGTCCTGTCTAGTCTAGCTAAACTTTCTCGGTATTTATCTGTTAAATCATCAAAATTATTGGAATCAGAATACAAATAATCAGAAACAAATACCGTATTGTTTGATGTTTTACAAAACTCTTCTAACTCTGAAGATATTTTATTCCCCGCGTTTAAAACGGGTTCACCATTAATAGGAAACATCTCGTTCATGAGAAGCGCTGTAACACTGTCAAAAAGAAATACACCGTTTTTATCAGCTTTATCAAAAACATTCAAGATGTTGGTAGGCTGCTCTATTGTAATATAACCCCAACCATCTCTTTCTCTCATATGTCTTTCTATTCTAATATGATCTTCTTCATCTGTGGGAATCATCGTCGCTATATAATATAGTGGAAGACCATTTTTCTCTGCTATTTCTTTTGTAATATGCTGAGCATAATATGACTTTCCGTTTTTGCAACCGCCACTAATAAAACAGTTCATTAACACTCCCTTCTAAAATAAGTTTTTATCTCTTATCTCTTCTAAGTAATCTGCATCTATACTTGCTTCTTCCAATGTCCACATTAAATTCATAGTTCCACTGGCAGCTTCAATTATTTTAAATGCTATCGGGCAACCACTTCCTTCTCCAAGTCTCATTCCCAAACTAAACATTGGCTTCATATCAAGCTCGTTCATTGCCTTCATGTAACCTTTTTCGTATGACTTGTGAGATGCGAACATAAAGTTTGTAACTTCAGGACATATGGTTTTTGCCAATAAAGCCGCATTTGCCGATATAAATCCATCTATTACTACTGGTATTCTATAAATAGCCGCTCCTAAAAATGCCCCCACCATAGCCCCAATATCAAAACCACCTACCGCAGCTATAATTCCTATTGGATCCTCACTGCTTAGATTCTTAGTGGATTCTTCAACTACTCTTACTTTTTTGTTTAGGCCAGCATCATCCAATCCGCCACCTCTCCCAACAATATCTTTTGCCGGTAAATCAGTTAAGGATGCAAGTACACATGAACTGGTGGTGGTATTTCCGATACCCATTTCACCTACACCAAATAATTCTATTCCACATTCTTTAGATGATTTTACAGCTTCAATACCTATGAATATTGCATTTAAAGCATCTTCTCTAGTCATAGCTGGCTCTTTAAATAAATTTTTTGTCCCTTTTCCTAAGCTTCTATAAACAATTCCTTTTGTTATTCTTTTTTCTCCATTTTCCTCAACTATCATATCATTGGTATATAAGTCTTCTGGAATATCCATGGCTACACCCATATCTACTACTAACAAATCAAAGTCAAAGTATTTGGCCATAGATGACACCCCTGTTATTCTTCTGGTGAAATTTACTGTTTGAGATAATGTTACTTGCTGAGGAGCAGAGGCAATACCTTCCTCACACACTCCATTATCTGCCGAAAAGACTAATACCGCTTGCTTTTTAACATCATTTTTTATCTTCCCAGTTATACCTGCTAACCTTATGGAAATTTCTTCTAAATACCCTAAACTTCCGGGAGGTTTTGCCAAATAATCTTGTCTTTCTTTTGCCGCTTTAACCGCAGTTTCATCTAGAGATTTTACATCCTTTAATAATTCCGTCAATTCCTGCTCCATTTTATTCATATATACTCACCCTCCTCAAGCCATTTTATGCTTTCTATGCAGTTCATACTTTCAATTGTGTAAGTAACGCATTCATCACAATTTTTCGTTATGCAATCAAACACCTTATGATAATCCAAACTCCCATCACCTAAAGGTTTGTGAGAATCTTTTGTTCCATCGTTATTATGGATGTGAAAATGCTTTATTCTTTTACCTAATATTTCAATCCAATCATAAATATCATAATCATTTTTTCTAGCGTTGGCATGACCTATATCAAGGCAAATCCCAACCCTTTTATCTCCTATGATATCAATAATCTCTTTTAACGCCATTGGGCTAGTTTCGAAAACATTTTCTATGCATATATTAAAATCATCCGGCTTATTCTTAATGAATCTTTCCCAAAATTTTGAAGATTTTTCAATGTGCCATGAGTCATAATACATATCGGTTATTAACCCTGTATGGAACACCATTTTCTTGGACCCTGCTTTTATCGCAAATTCTGCAGCTTCATTCAGTCTTTCCATGCCCGCCTCAACTATTTTTCCATCTATCCCCATGGGGATTATTTCAGTAAATGGGCCATGAACTATTAAATTATCTTTGCAATTACAATAGTTAACATCTTCCCTTAATGTGTTTATTGTACTTTCTTCATCCAGACATTCGGTAATACAAATATGATTAGATTCCATTCCTAATCCATATTCTTTGATTGCTTTTAAAGAATTTTCTGCGTATGTTGCCACATATACTCTATCTCTAATATTCATATTTCCAACCTTTCTAAACAATTTTAACACAATGCAATGGGTAAATAAAGGAAATTATTTGGCTTGAATATTAATACATTTCTGTTATAATTATCTATATGACAATTCATATGTAAATATTACTATACAATATTAAAAATTTCGTAAATCCAAAAATTGAATAAATATCATCTTACATATATTTAAAAGACACAATCTAAATTTTAATTAAGAAAGGTAAAATAATTATGAGCAAGAAAATGCGTGGTAATCTCTTACTATTAACCACCGCCTTGGTTTGGGGCATAGCCTTTGTGGCTCAACGTTCTAGTATGGATTTCATTGGTCCCTTCACATTCAGTAGTCTGAGATTAATATTAGGAAGTATTGTTTTAATCCCTGTTATTAAGATCTTTTCTCCCAACCCTTTTCTAAGGGATGATGGCACTGAAAAGGATGAATCAGAATTGGCTATGGACAAGAAAAACCTTATAACGGGAGGTGTTGCTTGCGGAGTCGCTTTATTTATGGCAACTTCTTTACAGCAAATAGGTATACAATACACTACCGCTGGTAAAGCGGGGTTTATAACTGCTTTGTATATAGTATTTGTTCCTATAATAGGCGGAATATTCTTGCACAAAAAAACACGTAAACTTTTATGGTTTAGCGTTTTCTTGGCTGCGATAGGTCTATATCTTCTAGCTATGACTGCTAATAGTTTTCATTTAGCAAAAGGGGACGCTTTAATGCTTCTTTGTGCAGTAGCTTTTGCCGTTCATATTCTTATCATAGATCATTTTTCGCCCCTAGCTGACGGGGTGAAACTATCAGCTATTCAATTTTTCGTTTCTGGAGTTCTAGCATTAATATTTATGGCAATATTTGAAGACCCTAATTTTGCAGCAATCTGGGATGCAATAGTGCCTATACTTTATGCAGGTGTTATTTCAGCTGGCGTGGGATATACATTCCAAATAATTGGTCAAAAAGATACTGATCCGACTGTAGCCTCATTAATACTCAGCTTAGAATCTGTATTTGCGGTTCTTGCTGGCATATTATTACTAAGAGAAGGTTTGTCTCTGAGAGAATTCTTGGGATGTTTGATAATGTTTTGCGCAATCGTGCTTGCGCAAATGCCTACTAAGGAAGAGCGTATGCTCACAAAAGAAAAGAAAATTAACGGTTAACATGAGATAAGATGGGCTTTGCCCATCTTTTTTGGAGGATAATGTGATATTATCAGAATTACTTTCTTTACCATTGTTTAATAATTTCAAACAAATAAACGAAACCACGGGGCTAAACAATGAAGTTTCAGGCACCGCCATATTTGATTGGGAAAGTAGAGAGGATGTTAAGGAAACCTTCAATAAGGGAGAATTTGTTATAACAACTTTGGCGAGATTTAAAGATAATAACCATGACAAATCAGTTTTGGACTCCCTTTTCGCTGTATTTGAACAAGAGGTTTCTGCATTCGCGGTCAAAAAAACTTTTAGTTTTCAACTGCCTAAAGACCTCATTGATTACGCATCGAAAAAATCAATTCCCGTGTTTGTATTTGAAACAACTTATGTTGACGATATAATTTACGTTATAAAAAATTCGCTAATTAATAATTCTCTAAACAACATGCAATTACAGAAGTTGAACGAGATATTAAATACCACCAATGAAAGCAGAATTAAAGAACTTAGCATGGGTATCAATAAATACTTTAACAATAATTATATATTCATATCATCTTATATCGGCAAAAACTCAAAATTAATTATGCAAAGCAAAAATGCGGTTAAGGATATTTTAAGCAAAACAGATTTAGTATATACTCTTGTATTTGGAGAGGAGAATCTTTTTGCAATAATAACTTACTCGGACAGCCAATGGGATATAATTTATTCTACTGTAGAAGATATAAAAGAATCTCTACTGACATTTACCAATCAACATATAGGAGTAAGCAGTTTTAACAACAATATAAATAAATCAAAGGAAGCCATTTTAGAAAGCATATTTGCATTGGCTTCATCAATTATTTCAGGCAGTAACTTTGTAAAGTTTAATGATTTGCATGGTGAAAAGCTAATCTATCCTGTTTTATTCACAACAAAAGGGATTAATTATTACAACTATGTGGAAACTATATTCAATTCCCATGACAAAGAATATGCTTCTGATTTTAAAAAGACTCTGCTATCTTATATAAAAAACAGCGGCAATATTAACAATGTAGCTGAAGAACTATATCAGCATTCTAACACTATTCGATATAGAATAAAGAAAATCCAATTGTTACTTGGTATTAATGATTCTTACGAAGCTCATTATATGATGTATACCTATTCAAAACTAAATAGTTATTATAAAGTATTAAACGAGTATGAATTAAATACGAAGCCACTATAATAAAATGGCTTCGTATATTTTTATTTTTCGTAAGCTTTTAGAAAAAGTGCGTAAAATATTTCCTCATTGATTTCCCTTGGGTTATCTGGCGTAGAAACATTCCGTTCTGCCGCCTTCGCCAATTCTCCAAAATCGCTTTTATTAATCACTTCATAATCACTCATTTTAGGAATTTTCACATCACTACATAGCTTCTCAAATTCTGTGACACATTGATATGCTGCGTCTTCAGTTTTCATTCCTTCTATGTTTACACCAAGGGCCTTAGATATGTTGGCATATTTAATATAATCGGCTGGTACATTGTACTCTGTAACAGTAGGGAGTATCATCGCATTCGCCACACCGTGGGGCAAATCATACCTACCTCCTAGGGCTTCTGCCATGCAGTGCACCCCTGCCGTATCTGAAAATCCAAAAGCTAACCCAGCTATAGTACTCCCTATCATCATGTTAGCGCAATTCTCTAAGTTAGGATTTAATACTGCTTCTCTTAAATTTTTGCTGATTATCTCGATTGCATAAAGAGCAAATGCATCAGTATGGGGGGTGGCAATTTTGCAAGTATATGCTTCTACAGCATGGGTCATCGCATCAATACCACATGCGGCCATAATAGTTGATGGTAAATTAAGTATTGTACATGGATCTATCAACGCAACTTTTGGCGCTACCCTAATATCAACTATATTTAGTTTTTCCGCTTTCATAGTATCTGTAACCACAGCAAATGGTGTAACTTCACTACCTGTACCTGCAGTAGTTGGTATTGCTATGACAGGTGTTATGTCTCTTTCTAACAAATCTTCACCGCACCATACTTTAACATCTCCGCCATGAGTCAAGAGAACCCCTATAGCTTTTGCTGTATCCATGGAGCTTCCGCCGCCTATAGCTATTATGACATCTATACTTCTATTTCTAAACATTTCATATCCTCTTTGAACCTGGTAGTCTCTAGGATTAGGAACCACCTCATCAAAAAGGTAATATTTAATACCTTCGTCTTTTAATGCATTAATAACAGGTTCCACAAGCCCAGCTGCGATTACTCCTTTATCTGCAACAATTAGAACCTTCTGGCCGTTAAGCAACTTAACTTCATGACCCACTTCGTTTATTTTACCTTCCCCAAATTCAATTCTTGTGGGAAAAGCAACTGAATAATTATTTAAAGTCATTTTTCCACCTATTTCTTTTCTAGTGTCTTATAAAAATCTTCTAGGGCTTTAATCGCACGATCAATTTCACTTTGTAAAGTATAAGGGGCTAAACCTATCCTAAGCACACCACCTTTTTCTTCTAGTTTAAGTACATTGTTTATGGTTTCGATAGCATAAAAATCTCCATCCCAAACGAATAAACCTCTGTCTCCAAAGAAAACTCCAATATCATGTGTATGAACGCCATCAATAGTAAAAGTTACAGTTGATGTTCTTGGTTCACCTTCCGCTACACCATAAAGCTTTAAGCCTGGAAATTCTCTGAATTTTGTTCTCAGTTGAACGGCTAACCCCTCTTCATATTCATCTATAGCCATCATAGCTGCAACAACATTTCTTCTTCTGCCTGTTAAACCTTTAAGTTCATCTTTAAAATATTGAGCATGCCTTTCTCCAATATCTGCTAAAAATTCAACCGCCTCTGCTGCTCCCATAATAGTCTCGGCATCAGGAGTTCCTGTTTCAAATTTATGAGGAGTCTCACAATTATCAGTTGCCATGACCCTTAATGTTCTAACTTTGTCTGCGATTTCTTTCTTTATATACATAATCCCTACGTGTGGTCCAAAGAATTTATACGCCGAACATAGCAAGAAATCAGCGTCTATAGCTTTAACATCAATAGGTTTATGAGGAGCATAATGCACTGCATCAACAACAGTTAACGCACCATATTTATGTGCTTCATCTATATATTTCTTAACATCTGTAATTGTTCCACATGAATTAGCAGCCCAATTGATCGCTAATAATTTGGTTTTTTTAGAAAGTTTATTTTTGAAATCATCCCAATCCAAGGTAATGTTATCAGTATTTATCTTAACACTTTTAACAACTATCCCAAAGTCCTCTAAGGTTCTCCAAGGGGATCTGTTTCCTTCATGGTCAATATCTGTAATCAATACTTCATCTCCAGGGTTCATTGTTCTTACCAACCCTAAAGCTAACTTAAAATTATTTGATGTTGTATTTTCTCCAAAGGCAACTTCATCTGCACCACAATTGAAAAAATCACCATAAACCGCTTTGGCATGAAGTATCATTGCGTCACTTTCCCTTGAAGTCGCAAATGCACCATCACAATTCGCATTATGATAGTATAAATAATCATTAACTTTATCCACCACTCTTTTAGGTACTTGAGAACCTCCCGGTCCATCTAAATATGCAGCTGGATAACCATTTGTGGTTCTCGACATAGCTGGGAACTGATCTCTTACATAATCTACATCAAATTTAAAATTCTTCATAACTAACCTCCTATATTAACTATTCTTAATTTTATGATACTCTCCTTACAAACTCATTGCAATTGGATGTGTTTACAAATATTTACCAATATCTTTGTAATTATTACATACTTGCGCTATTGTATGTGATAACCTGTTTCTGCTATAAT
>Ga0102928_1000928_pt1 | contig 18749 bp, 17 predicted proteins | sample SalPonR1_B_D1_MG_FD_78504 | JGI IMG/M metagenome (GOLD analysis project Ga0102928, IMG submission 78504) | Salt pond soil microbial communities from South San Francisco under conditions of wetland restoration - Salt Pond MetaG R1_B_D1_MG | ecosystem: Environmental > Aquatic > Marine > Intertidal...
AGGAGTCCAACAGCATGGCCGCGATCAACTACCAGTGGTCACCGGTCAAGAGTGTGAACATGGGTGTTCAGTACGCCTTTCACCAGACTGAACTCAACAGCGGTGATACCGGCAGTGCCAGCCGTCTGCACTTCGCAGCCCAGTACAACTTCTAAGCTTCACAGAAGTTGAATTGAGAAAAACCCGGCTCCGGCCGGGTTTTTTTGTGCGCCCATGATTCAGATACCCACGGAAGGGGGTCAGGTCTTGCGTTTGCTCATGCAACAGGGGGACCCAAGTCTGGCGGGGGCAGATCTGGCACCAGGCGAGCTTACAGTGCGGTCACTGCCACTCGATCTTGAGATCTTTGTGTGACTGCGCACAATCTCTCAGATAGAGATTAATAAGGCTCTGATACGGAAGGTCTTTTTTCTCGGCAAGGTTCTTGAAGTACGCAATGGTGTCTTCATCAAGCCTGATCGTGACCTGCTTTTTCAGCTTTTTAGCGTACGGGTTCCTGACAGACTCTGAAAAATCGTAATGATCACGCATGCCTATACCCTTCATAAGTCTCTCGTTCCCGCTTATTCGCTTTACGCGCAGAGATGATTCGAATGTGCTCACCCTTCCTGACGCAATGACACACGACCAGCAAACGAGAATGGATGCTTGTTCCGAGGAGTATGAACCGGTCCTCCTCGTCAGAATTATCGGGGTCCGCTATAAGCCGTCCAAACTCGTCAGTAAAGGCAGTTTTCGCCTCGTCGAACGAAACGCCATGCTTATTGCGATTTACAGCATCCTTGCGGGGATCCCAACCGAAAGTGAAATGGTTCATGCCTTACACTGTAAGTATTATATAACTACTACACAAGATACCAAAAAGCGAAAAGTGCGAGTGAAAAGAGTCACACGGAAGGGGGTCAGGTCTTGCCTTTGCTCAAGCAACAGGGAAATCAGGCCGGTTACATCAAAACGAAGGGCTGTCCGATTGACCCGCATCAAGCACAACCTCATCATCTGTCAGCTCGCCCAAAGGGTGGTCCGGAGGTGCCAGGGGAATGGCGTTATTGCGTTCAAGGTAACTCCGCGCGTAACGGAAGACATGCTCGTAACCATTGAAAGCAACAACACCACACACAACCGGCTCCGTTTCCCGCGGGAGGTAGAGCCAGAGAAACGCCTCTTCAGAAATCATTGTCGATCACTTTTTTCCCGCTGACTTTCCCAGTGACCCCGTGCGCAGCACCGTTTCGGGTTACCGATGCCGAAGCACGGGACCTGGAGCGTGATGAGTTGTTTACCAATGCATTTACAAGAGAACTCAAGTTTCCCGAAGACTCCTGAACACTGAGCGGGAGCGTTGATAGCAGAGGCAGATTCAGAACCCAAAGAGCACTGACCGCCAGGCCAAAATCCGCCGCAGGATCGCCACTTTCCAGGGAACTGATATGCCGCCTGTCTACGCCTCCCAGACGCTTACCCAGCTCGGACTGACTCCACTTCCGCTCCTTGCGGGCGGCGGCAATGAGCTCACCGGTAGCTTTCAGGGCATCCTGAACCTGCCGGATATTGTAGGTTTGCGCCTCTACTGACTTAGGCATTGTTCACCAAAACGTACATTTATGGAGTTTTAGTAGATTTTAGTGAATACATCGCCAAGCGCAAGCGAACAAATACGCAAAACTGTACAGATTTAATAGAAATGTACGATTTCACGTACTGAAAACTACTAATTCGTGCCTGAGTAAGCGGACAGGTCTTTCCCGAACACGCTATGAATACGTCCTTGTACGCTTACTTTGTAATTCATTGGTAAATCAGACAAGCGATATTTACGATGCCGAAACAAGCGAGGCCGGCAAGGTTAGTCAGAACCGTGAAGCGCCAGGGATGGCGCGCCCGAGCCCTACATGGAAGTATTCACGGGCGTGTTCTGACTGACCTTGCCGGCCTCGCGAAAGCCCGTAACCCGAAGGCTACAGCGCAATCAACCACCCAGATTCAAAGGAGCAGGGACCGAATATCCCCCAACAACTGACTCAGCAGGGTAGTAAACCGCGCTGCATCGGCTCCGTTCACCGCCCGGTGATCGTAGGACAATGACAGCGGCAGCAGCAGCCGTGGCTGGAATTCCCTGCCATCCCAGACCGGCTTCATCGCCGCTTTGGAGACACCGAGAATCGCCACTTCCGGGGTATTCACTATCGGCGTAAATGCCGTGCCACCAATGCCACCCAGGCTGGTGATGGTGAAGCACGCTCCCTTCATCTCCGCCGGCTTCAACTGCTTGTCCCGCGCTTTCTGGGCCAGATCTGCACTCTCAGCGGCCAGTTCCCACAGGCCTTTTTTATCCACATCCCTGATCACCGGAACCATCAGCCCATTGGGCGTGTCTACCGCGAGTCCGATGTGGATGAACTTCTTGCGGATTACTTCCTTGCGCTCCATATCCAGCGACACGTTGAACTGCGGCAGCTCCGCCAGCGCCGTGGCGCAGGCTTTGAGCAGGAACGGCAGCGGCGTCATCTTCACGCCCTTCTTCTCGCCTGCCGCTTTCTGCGCCTTGCGGAAATCCTCCAGATCGGTAATGTCTGCGTCTTCAAACTGGGTAACGTGAGGTACGTTCAGCCAGCTGCGATGCATATTGTTGGCGGTGGCAAACATCATCCGGGACATGGCTTCCCGTTTGATCTCGCCGAACTGGCTGAAGTCCGGCAGGGTAACGCCCGGAATACCGGAGCCACCGCCGCCGGCAACCGCACTGCCCTGCTGGGTCTGCTGGAGCTGGCTTTTTACGTAGGCCTGAACATCTTCTTTCAGTATCCGGCTCTTGGGGCCGGAGCCTTTGATCCGGGTAAGGTCTGCGCCCATCTCGCGGGCCAGCTTGCGAACAGACGGGCCAGCGTGAACCCTGGTGCCGGGTCTGGGCGGCTCATAGGTTGCCGACTCCCGCTCCGGCTTTGACTCTTCACGGCCAGCGTCCGGTTCGGCTTTATGCTCCGGCTTGCCGTCACCCGAAGACTCTTTACCGGAGGATTGTGCCGGCTCAACGGGCGCACTGTCGTCGCCGCCTTCCTCTACAACAGTCATCTCGATCAGGTCATGACCCTCGGAGATCTTGTCGCCCTCAGAGACCAGGATCTTGCCCACCTTACCGGCGTAAGGAGAAGGGATCTCCATGGTGGCCTTGTCGGACTCCACCGTGACCAGCGGGTCCTCCGCCTTGACCTCATCGCCCTCACTGATGTTGATTTCAATGATGGGCACATCTTCGAAGCCATCCAGCGATGGCACCTTCACGGTTTCGTTGCGGGAACCGCCGGATTTTTTCGGCGCCGGTTTCTGTTCCCCGGCTTGCTCTTCTTCGTCTTTCTTGTCTTTCTCTTTGTCTTCTTTGTCTTCCGACTTTGCCTCAGCCTTGTCCTCTTCGCTGTCGGAGCTGGCGTTCTCATCAGAGCCGCCATCAGAACCACCAGCATCGCTGCCCGCTTCCATCATGCCGACCACATCGCCTTCCTTGACCCGGTCACCCACCTTGACGGTGATCTTGGTGATCTTGCCAGCGCCCGGCGACGGCAACTCAACCGAGGCCTTGTCGGATTCGACCGTCAGGATCGGGTCTTCTGCTTCAACGGTATCTCCCTGGCTGACGCTGATTTCGATGATCTCGACCTCATCAGCACCGCCGAGATCGGGAACCTTGATTTCCTGCTCACTCATGGCGGTCTCCTTAGCTCAGCACCGGGTTCGTTTTATTGCGATCGATTCCGTACTTGCGCATGGCTTCGAGCACCACATCCTGTTTTATCTCTTCATCACGGGCCAGCGCGGTCAGCGCCGTTACCGCCACGTAGTAGCGATCCACCTCGAAGTGGCTGCGAAGTTTCTCGCGGGTGTCGCTGCGACCGTAGCCGTCGGTACCGAGGGTCAGATAGGTTTTGGGGATATACGCCCGAACCTGTTCAGACAACAGTTTGATGTAGTCGGTGGAAGACACTACAGGCCCGGTCTGCTTTTCCAGACATTGGGTGATGTAGGCCTTCTTGGCGCTATCGTCCGGGTGCAACCGGTTCCAGCGTTCAATGTGAAGGCCGTCGCGCGCCAGCTCGTTGTAGCTGGTGACACTCCAGATATCACTGGCCACACCGAAGTCATCCTTGAGTAGCTGCGCCGCAGCGCGAACTTCATTCAGAATCGAGCCCGCACCCATCAACTGAACCCGGGGCGTTTTCTTCCTGCCCTTGGTCTCAACCGACTCAAACAGGTACATGCCCCGGATGATACCGTCCTCGACGTTCTTACCTTTGGGCATGGCCGGCTGTTCGTAGTTCTCGTTCTCGATGGTCAGGTAGTAGTAGACGTTCTTGTTGTCCTCGAACATCTCCTTGATGCCATGCCGGACGATCACCGCCATTTCATAGCCGTAGGAGACATCGTAAGCCTTGCAGCTTGGAATAGTCTGGGCCAGCACATGGCTGTGGCCATCCTGGTGCTGCAGACCTTCACCGTTGAGGGTTGTGCGCCCGGCGGTACCCCCTACCAGGAAGCCACGGGCCTGAATGTCGCCAGCGGCCCAGGCCAGGTCGCCCACGCGCTGGAAGCCGAACATCGAATAGAAGATGTAAAACGGTATCAGCGGGAAGTTGTTGGTGCTGTAGGAAGTGGCCGCAGCAATCCACGCTGCCATGGATCCGTCTTCAGTAATACCCTCTTCCAGGATCTGACCTTTCTTGTCTTCCTTGTAGTACATGATCTGATCGCGATCTTCGGGCACGTATTTCTGGCCCTCGGAAGTGTAGATTCCCAACTGCCGGAACATGCCTTCCATGCCAAAGGTGCGGGCTTCGTCCGGTACGATGGGCACTACCCGCTTACCGATGCGTTTGTCTTTGGTCAGCGCGGTCAGCAGCCGCACAAAGGCCATGGTGGTTGAGATCTCACGGCCGTTGGAGCCTTCCAGCAAGGCCTTGAAGGTGTCCAGGGGCGGCGTTTCCAGGCGCTGGCAGTCCTTGCGGCGTTTGGGATAGAAACCGCCCAGTTCCTTCCGGCGCTTGTTCATGTAAACAATTTCCGGGCTGTCCGGCGCAGGCCGGTAGTAAGGCACGTCCTTCAGCTCGTCATCCTTCAGCGGGATGGCGAACCGGTCCCGGAAGGCCTTGAGCTGATCAATATCCATCTTCTTCAGGGAGTGGGCGGTGTTCTGGGCCTCACCGGCTGTGCCGAAGCCATAGCCCTTGATGGTATGGGCCAGAATGACGGTGGGACGATCACCGTGATCGTTCACCGCCTTGTGATAGGCCGCGTAAACCTTGTAGGGGTCGTGCCCGCCACGGTTGAGCCGCCTGATGTCGTCATCAGAAAGATCCTCCACCATCTTTGATAGCTCAGGATACTTGCCGAAGAAATGCTTGCGGGTATAGGCCGGACCGGCACTCTTGAAATTCTGCAGGTCACCGTCGACGGCTTCGTCCATTACCCGCTGCATAAGGCCGTCCTTGTCCTTTTCAAACAGCGGGTCCCACATACGTCCCCAGACCACTTTGAGAACGTTCCAGCCAGCACCCCGGAAGATGCCTTCAAGCTCCTGGACAATCTTGCCATTACCACGCACCGGGCCATCCAGGCGCTGGAGGTTACAGTTGACCACGAAAATGAGGTTGCTGAGGTGCTCACGACCGGCCATGGAAATGGAGCCCAGGGTTTCCGGCTCGTCACATTCACCATCACCGACAAAACACCACACCTTGCGCTCGCCCATGTCGATCAGCTCACGGCTATGCAGGTACTTCATTACGTGAGCCTGATAGATTGCCTGAATCGGACCCAGACCCATGGACACTGTCGGGAACTGCCAGTAATCGGGCATCAGCCAGGGGTGCGGATAGGAAGACAGGCCGGTGCCATCCACTTCTTCCCGGTACTTGTCCAGATGGCTTTCATCAAACCGGCCCTCAAGGTAGGACCGGGCATAGATGCCGGGAGAAGAGTGGCCCTGGAAGTAGACAAGGTCGGATTCCCGCTTGTCGTCGCCACCATGGAAGAAATAGTTGAAGCCCACATCATAAAGGGTCGCCGCGGAAGAAAAGGACGACACGTGACCGCCCAGATCACCGGGGCGCGTGTTGGCCCGCATCACCATCGCCATGGCATTCCAGCGAATCAGCGACCGGATACGGCGCTCCATAAACAGGTCGCCGGGCATCATGGCTTCCTGGGTGACGGGGATACTGTTGCGGAACGGTGTGGTGATCGAATAGGGCAACTCGGTGCCGTCACGGCTTGCCCGTTCGGACAGCCGTTCGAGAATATACTTGGCGCGTTCAACGCCTTCCTGCTCCATCAGGGATTCCAGCGCATCCAGCCATTCACTGGTTTCGATAGGATCATCATCCTGGTTCATTAAAACCTCCGTTTAACACGCTCAGCATGAGCTCAACATAAAAAGTGCAGCACCAAATCCAACAAGCATAGATCACTACGGCGGTTTTGGCCGCCCGTACACCGAGAGATTCAAGCCCACAGCGGGCCGACAGGAAGGCAACAAGAGAAGCCACGAGACATCCGGGACCCTGAGGACTGGTTATTGCACAAAACTGTAACTTAATTACGGAATTCCGCTACCAGAGGGCAAATAACAGGCGATATTCAGCCAAAAACTGAATACGTAATTTAATCACGAAATCTTGTCGAAACGGGCCGGAATAAACAAGAGCGATGAGACCAATGTAGTATTTGACCAGATATAAGGAAAACCCTGACCCGGCCTGAAAATCCGCCCCTGTTTATGTATACTCTGTCGCCCGTTTTTTAACCAACGGCTTGTGGGGTGAGTTCAAGGCCGTTGCATACATCCGCTTCAGGCATTCAACCAAGAGGACGAACCATGAATTCAATCGTCACCTTCCCGGACCGCATTCCGGCAGTGGAATTCGAAGAGCGGCGCTTCAAGGTCTACACCGACCGGCAACTGGACCGTATCGACATTATCAGGAATCTGCCGGAAGACACGCTGTTCGAGATGAAAGTGGTGGCCAGCGTGCTGCCGTTCCGTGTCAACGAATACGTGATCAATGAACTCATCAACTGGGACCGGGTCCCGGACGACCCGATTTACCAGCTGGTCTTCCCGCAGAAAGGCATGCTCAGGGAAGAGCACTTTGAGCGCATGGCAGAAATGCACAGGCAAGGCGCAGACAAAAAACAGATTCAGGCGGTGGCGAAAGAAATCCGTGATGACCTGAATCCCCACCCGGCAGGCCAGATGGAAATGAACATGCCCACCCTGGATGGCGAGGTTCTGGATGGCGTCCAACACAAATATCGCGAAACCGTTCTGTTCTTTCCGGCCCAGGGCCAGACCTGCCACTCCTATTGCACCTTCTGCTTTCGCTGGGCGCAGTTCGTGGGTGATAAAGATCTGAAGATGGCCAGCACCGAAGCTGAAAAGCTGCATGGCTATCTGAAAGAACATACCGAGGTCAGTGACCTGCTGGTCACCGGTGGCGACCCCATGGTGATGAAGACCAGGAACCTGATTCAGTACCTTGAGCCACTGCTTGAGCCGGAACTGGATCACATCCGGACCATCCGCATCGGTACCAAGGCGCTGACGTTCTGGCCCTACCGCTTCGTGACCGATCAGGATTCCAGGGAGCTGATTGACCTGTTTGCGCGGCTGGTTGATGCCGGCAAACATGTGGCGATCATGGCCCATTACAATCACTGGCAGGAAATCACCACCGACATCGCAGAGGAAGCCATTCGCCGTATCCGCGCCACCGGTGCCGAGATCCGTGCCCAGGGGCCGCTGATCAAACATGTCAATGACAATGCTGACGACTGGGCCAGGCTGTGGGATAAAGAAGTGCAACTGGGCATCATCCCCTATTATATGTTTGTCGAACGGGATACCGGCGCCAAGAACTACTTTGAAGTGCCTCTGGTGGAAGCCTTCCACATCTACCGCGAAGCCATCAAACAGGTTTCCGGTCTGGCCCGCACCGCACGGGGTCCGTCCATGAGCGCAGGCCCGGGCAAGGTGGAAGTCCAGGGCATTACCGAGATCAACGGCGAAAAAGTCTTTGTGCTACGCTTTATACAGGCCCGCAATCCGGACTGGGTGCAGCGCCCGTTCTTTGCAAAATACAGCGAGACAGCCACCTGGCTGCATGAACTGGAACCGGCTCTCGGGGAGGAGAAGTTCTTCTTTGAGGAGGAGTACGAGCAGATGAAGAAAGGTAACGGAAAGACCGCCACGACACCATGAAACCTTTACTGCTGAACGCCGATATGGGGGAAAGTTTCGGCCCATGGGTAATGGGACTGGATCATGAGGTGATGCCCCATGTGGATCTGGCCAATATAGCCTGCGGCTTTCACGCCTCTGATCCGGACGTTATGCGGCGCACAATTCGCCTGGCAGCGGAGCACTCCGTGGGCATCGGAGCCCACCCGGCCTATGCCGACCTGGTCGGATTCGGCCGACGCTCAATCGTCCACTCTCCATTGGAGATCGAAAACCTGGTGCTCTATCAGGTCGGCGCCCTGGCTGCCATGTGCCGGGCCGAGGGCACCGTGATCCGGTATGTGAAACCCCACGGCGCACTCTACAACGACATGGCCCGCGATCCGGAAATCTTCATGGCGGTTGCCCGGGCGCTCAAAGCCTATGATCCGGACCTGCCGCTGATGACCCTGGCCACTCGTGACACCGGCGCCATCAGCGAACTGGCCCGTGAGCACGGTACCACCCTGTGGTTTGAAGCCTTTGCTGACCGCGCCTACGACACACACGGGCGGCTGGTTTCCCGCAAACAGCCCGGCGCCGTGCATCACCACCGCGAGACCATTCTTGAGCAGGCCCAGCGTATTGCCAAAGGCCAGCCATTGACTGCCAGCGACGGCAGTGAGCTGCTGCTGAAGGCGGACACCCTCTGTGTACACGGAGATAACGCAGAATCCGTAGCCTCCGTGCGGGCGATCCGGCAAATGCTCATTAGCCTTGACAGTCAGGCATGAAACCATCACATCTGCCCTGCCTGGAGCGTGCCGGCCTTGATGGCTGGATGGTGAGGCTGTTTGACAGCATCGAGGAAAACAATCTGATGTGGCTGACCGCCCTCGCCAGGGAATGCGAAAAAGCGTTTGGCGAGACGCTGGTAGACTTGGTGCCCTCATACACCACACTGCTGGTGGTTTTTGATCCTATTCGCACGACACCCTGGGAGGCGAGACAGCAACTGCAGGACATACTGGCCCGCCTCAAACCGGCGGAAGCCGGCGCCAGCGGGAAACTGCACCAGCTGCCGACCTGGTACGACCCTGAGACCGGCCCGGACCTGGAGCGGGTTGCCGGGCTGTCGGATCTTTCCGTCGAGTCAGTGATAGAAGCCCATAACAGCCGGGAATATCGCGTATTTGCCCTTGGCTTTGCTCCCGGGTTTGGCTTTATGGGCCTGCTGGATCAGTCACTGACCTGCCCCCGCCTCGATACCCCGCGCCAGAAAGTACCGGCGGGCAGCGTGGCCATTGCCGGCCAGCAGACCGCCGCCTATCCGGTGGTTACTCCCGGCGGCTGGAACCTGATCGGCCGGACCCCGACCAGACTGTTCGACCGGAACCTGGAAGGCTTCAGCCTGCTCAGAGTCGGCGACCGGGTTAAATTCGAGCCAGTGGATCAGGCCAGGTTCGAGGAACTGGGAGGTGACCCCGAATGAGCGCAACCAGGCTGACCGGATTTCGCGTGTCCCGCGCCGGACCCCTGGCGCTGCTTCAGGATGCTGGCCGCTTCGGAGTCCGCCACCTGGGGGTGACCCAGGGCGGACCCGCCGATCTGCACGCCTGGGCCTGGGCCAACCACCTGACCGACAACCCCTGGGGATCGGCAGCGCTGGAAGTCACTTTTGGCGGCCTCAAACTGGTGGCCGAGCGGGATCTGACCATTGCCCTGACCGGCGCCGATCTGGGCATCAGGCACAATGACAAAGCCGCGCCCCGGTGGCGTACACTGGCCATCAGTAAAGGCAACACCCTGACCTTTGGCACCCCCGTTAACGGCTTGCGCAGTTACCTCGCGGTCGCCGGAGGCTTCTGCGGTGATAGCGTGATGGGAAGTGCCTCCTGCGTCGTCAGGGAGCAGCTCGGCGGGTTTGACGGCCAGGGCACCAGTCTTCGCGAAAACGATGCGCTCACCGTAAACCCGGTCAAAAACAGGCCAGAGGGCCGGGTTGCCCCGGAAGCGGAACAGCGGGACTACCGCCAGACCACGACCCTGGACCTGCTTCCGGGAGCCCAGGTAGCCGCCTTTGCCGGCAAGAGTCTGTATGACGCTTTTAATGCGCAGTGGCAGGTAGACCAGCGCGCCGACCGCATGGGCGTTCGCCTGACCGGGCCCAAACTCCGGTGCTCAGTCGCCTCGCTGGTTTCGGAGGGAATTTCACTGGGCGCAGTTCAGGTGCCCCCCGATGGCCAGCCCATCGCCCTGCTGAACGACCGTCAGACCATTGGCGGCTATCCGCGCCTGGGCAACCTGACACCCCTGGCCGCGAGCCGTCTCGCCCAGTGCATGCCGGGGCAGACCCTGCAGCTCAGAGCTGCCGGCATCGACCAGGCAGTGCGGCAGCATCGGAAGTTCATGGCGGGGTTCCGGTAACCGGTGGGCAATGGGCTCCGTGCCCGTTACCGGGCCCCCGGCGCCCGGAATTGCTCATCCAGCCGTTCCACTTCCGAATCAATATCGTCCTCCAGCGCCAGTTCGCTGCTGTCCAGCCTTAGTTGTGCGGTGGGCAGGCGAATGTCGAATTCGACGCCGGTGATGTCCAGGGGTTCGAAACTGAGCTGGCAGGCCCTTCTTTTCGGGTGGTAAGTCAGTCGCCACTGCGGGTGCTCCGGGCTGCGGGGGTCAAAACGACTCTGTCTGCCTTTATCCACGAACCCCCTCAAACCCTGGGTTTTCTCGCTGCCGGTGGTGGTGACTTCAACGCTCCGCAACGGAGCGTTGAAGCTCCATTCGGCGGTTGCCTTCCAATCGCCGCCGCTTGTCCGGCACAGCGGCTTACCATCTTCGATGGTCACGTCCAGCAGTTCGGTCAAGACTTCATCATCGGCGAGCTCCAGGCGGATGGCATACTGGGCCTCGGGGGTCCTGATGTTATGCACCCTGACCTGGCCCTCGTAGCCTTTGACAATCTCATTGACAAAATACAGCCCCAGGCCGCGGCCGTGGTGTTCCCGCACCCGGCGGGTGGAGAAGCCCAACTGGAACAGGTTCTGGTGGTCCTGCTCGCGGATGTGGGGACCCCGGTTATACACCCGCAGACGGACCTGACCCTGCTGTTCTTCCAGGGTGAGGGCGACAGGTGCGAAAGGGCTGGTGAAGCCCCGCTTGCGGGAAAAGAACTGGGCGTTCTTCAGCAGGTTTTCCAGCAGCAGCACCAGATGATTCTCATTACCCAGCAGGTCACTGACCGGCGCCAGCTGCACGTACCACTGACCGTCATCAAGACCATAAGGCTCTCCTTCCTCCAGGGCCGGCAGCCGTTCCTGGCAGACCTGAGTCAGCGCCCGCCAGGCGCCACGTTGGGGCGGGTATACCGGATCATAGGGAAGCGGCTCCGCAGTCGTCTCGAGGTTCAGCATGCGCTGGTAATAATGTTCCTCGCACTCGCACAGCAGGTTACCTATATGCAGTGCCAGGTTGTCGGCGGTGGAGAGATCCAGCAGATCCCACAAATAACGCATGGCATCCAGTGCGGCCTGCAGATCCTGTGCCTTTTGCGAGTCCCCATCGGCATCAGCCCTGACATCCGCGACGGCCCCCTGCAGCGCGGTCTGCACCTTGTCAAAGCTGATAACGCCATTATGGCGTACCTCCGCAGCGATACTTTTGAAGTGCAGAAACTTTTCATCGTATTCGATATATTCCAGCAGTTTGTCACTGATGAACATCTTGAGTTTGTCGGCATGGCCCGAGTAGGTATGGGCTTTCAGCTGCAGTTTTTTCCTGCTGTCCCAGAGCTCACTGGACTGTTGGCGCAGGCGCTGCAGGTCGGCCTTCTGTTCCGCAAGCTGGCAGCGGTAACGGCGCAGGTCAAGCAGCACCAGCAGCATCAGCACGCCCAGCAGAGGTAACTTGACGTTGGCAGGAAACCACAACGCCGGGATATCGTAGAAGCTGATCAGCGCCGGTTCGGTCATCAGTACCAGGTAGCTGACGATCAACAATCCCCCAAGCGCCGTGGACCAGGGAAAACTGACGGGGTGCACCCTGTTATCCGGAGCGCGTGTCAGCTGATTTTTGTCCGCATTGTGTTGTTCCATGGCGCGCTCTTTATTGGTGTGTCCGGTGTCCTCTGCAATTCCAGGTCCTACCGCCGCCCGGCGCTGACCGGCCGCCAGCAATAGGCGCCTTCATCCCCGAAGGTCACGATGCCTTCGCCGTCTCTGCACAAGGCTGCAAACGCACCGTCCCCACCCATGGCCTGATCAAACGAGCGCCGCAGGGTGCGAATATGTTGGCGGTAGTTGGCGTAGGAAAAACGCTCCGGGTCTGCATCCAGCTTTTCAGCGATCTGCCAGGTAGTCAGGGGCCGGGGCGAGACTTCCACCAGGTAGCGCAGGATCTTCCTTGGTGTCGGCGCAAGCGGGCGTTTCGGGTTGGCTGGATTCATCAGCTTCTGGCGCTGCCAGTAGGCCTCCCAGGTAATGGTGTCAAGGGTCAGGGCGCCGCTTTGCAAACTATCCCCGGTCCCGGTCTGCCCGGGCTGGCTCATGCTCTGCTGACGCAGGATTGCCCTGATGCGCCAGCACAACACTGATTCGATGTTGCGCTGGTGTTTGGCGATAAAATCCTGGGCACCGCTGGTTTCAAATGCTTCCTGTTCGATACCCGTGCCACTGTGTTCGGAAAGAAAAATCACCGGCAGGCCGGGCCACTTCCGTTGCAGCGCACGGGATACCGAAAACCCGGCGGCGTCGTTGCCGTTCATATTGGCATCGAGCAGGGCCAGATCGGGCGGTGCCTGGGCTTCGGCCAGGGCGATATGCTGGCAGGCGGCCTCGGCAAACTTGAATACCCGCACCCGGGTCGGACGGCCATCAAATTCAGTGGCTTCCAGTACCGGTCTGAATTTATCGACCCAGTGCGACTGGTCTTCGACCCACAGGATAGTGGCCATTGGCCCTTCCTTGTTGATGAGCATAATTGACTGATTATTGTAGCACCCGCCGAACGGACCCCTGTCGCAAAACTACACAAAGCCACAAACCGGTTTCCCCTACTCACCGATTTTTCACCGGCGTTGCGGATACTGCCGATGTCGAAACCGCGGACGGAGGTCCGCCGGGAAATCACAACATCAGCACAGCGGAGCACACTATGTTCACTGACATTCTTACTATCTGGTCTGACTCGCCGGGGTTGTCGCTGGCAATCTGGCTGGTCATCAGCATCACCCTGCTTTATGCCGGCCGCCCCCATGCGCATCAGTTACTGCGCAGCACCGGGCGCGCCATCTATGGCAGCTTCCGGGTTGCTTCGTCGAGCATCCGCCAGCTGGAGCAACGGGTCATCAACCGTAATCGGGACGTACTCCTCGCCGCTGGCCGCGAACAGGCGGAGAAAGCCATCGAGCGCGACTTCAACCGGGTAAATGCCATTGTCGAACGGGACCTGAGCCAGTACCCGGGACTGCACCGCAAACTGGCCGAGACCCTGGAAAAGATCGAGAACGATTATCACGAGTGCACCGGCAATGCGCCGCTGCCACCGGCCTGGTCGGAGTTGATGGACACCATTGCCTCATTACCGGGCTCTGGCGATCCTGCAGTGCAGAACATTCTGGACAACATCAAAGACGTGGTGGAAAACTCCCACGAGGAGACCCTGAAAGCCTATCAGCAGGACACCAACGAGCGGCACAAGATCCTCAAAGCCATGCAGCCGGAATGGCGCACTCTGAACGGCACCATGAAAAAGGTGGAACAGACCATCACCGGCCTGGAAGACCGCTCCAGAACCATCGATCGCCAGATGGCGGAATATGAAAGCATGCGCAAGGCGGAAGACCGGGCCGTCAATGCCCTGACCTCGTCCTCGCTGACGCAGTTCTTTATCGCCAGCCTGGTGCTGGTGATCGCGGCCTTCGGCGGCATTATCAACTTTCACCTGATTGCCCTGCCAATGTCGGAAATGGTGGGTGGCGCCAGCTATATCGGTGCCGTGAGGACCTCTGACATCGCCGCCCTGGTGATCATCATGGTGGAAATCACCATGGGCCTGTTCCTGCTGGAAGCATTGCAGATTACCCGGCTGTTCCCGGTCATCAGCAGCATGGATGACCGGATGCGCAAGCGCATGGCAATCGCCGCTTTTACCATTCTGGTGATCTTCGCCAGCATTGAAGCGTCGCTGGCTTACATGCGGGATCTGCTGGCGCTGGACCGCGAGGCACTGACCCAGTCCCTGGCGGGTACTGCAGTAGCGGAGGCACAGTTCCGCTGGATTCCGTCCATTGGCCAGTTGATGCTTGGCTTCATCCTGCCCTTCGCCCTGGCGTTCGTGGGCATTCCCCTGGAGTCCTTCATTCACTCCCTGCGCACTGTGCTTGGGCTGGTGGCGCTGGCCGGTTTGCGTGCCCTGCGTCTGGCACTGCGCCTGGTGGGTGGCATGGCCAGCCATCTGAGCAGGATACTGATCAGCCTGTACGACCTGTTCATCATGGTGCCTCTGAGCATTGAGCGCATGGTCAGGTATCGCCGGGAAACTGCGCCGCAGGCCATTGCCGAAGCTGCTGAACAGCGCGAGCCGGAACAGGCGCCGGAGCAGAAAGAGGCCACGCCCAAAGCCAGAGCAGCCCGGCCTGCCAGGACAAAGCGCCCCGGCAAAGAACCGGAGACCTACCAGACTGACGACATGCCACTCACCACCGGCGAGGTGTAAACGATGACTAATGTGAATTTACCAGGCTTCCTGCGCTCGGGTTTGCGCCGGCAGGTTACCGCCATACTCACCACCTTCCTGGTTGCCGCCGGCCTTGCCGGCTGCGGCCAGCCGACCAACCACAGCCGGGCCGTGTTTGTACTGATCGATATCTCCAGCGACTACGCGGGTGAGCTGGACAAGGCCGAGACCCTGAGTAACTACCTGCTGGCAAACCTCAATGCCGGCGACTCCCTGGCGGTCGCCTTCATTGATAACAGCAGCTTCACCGAACGCAATATCATTGCCCGCGCAACCTTTGACCACCGGCCGAGCGTCACCAGTCAGCAGAAGCGGGTATTCAATGCGGAAGTGACCGCCTTTACAGAAGGCTTCCGCGTACCCAGTCATCACAGCGATATCACCGGAGGTGTACTGCTGGCAACCGACTATCTGCACGGGGTGGACGCCGGGGAGCGGTATCTGTTCATCCTTTCGGACCTGCATGAAGACCTGCCACCCTGGCTGAAGCGGGATATGGCAGTGAACCTCTCGGAGGTGCAGGTGGTGGCGATGAACGTGAAGCGTCAGCGCAGCGATAACAATAACCCCAGGGCCTATCAGCAGCGACTGGCCAACTGGCAACAGCAAGTGGAGCAGAGCGGCGGCAGCTGGCGGCTGCTGAACGATATGGCCAGACTTGAAAGTGCCGTGGCGCTTCGCTGAACAGCGGATGAGTACGAATGCCACAAGTAGAGTGCAGTGTGCTATCACAGTCATGAGACTGAATTGCAGACATTCTCAAGCTGGAATCGTCAGATGCTGATGAACGCCCACTTACGGAAATTGTGCCTCACTGATAGATTCACGGCTGGCAATGGTTATACTGTCAACGACACATGCGGTTGGCCGGTGGCTTAGCCACCGGCTGGCTCCGGCCAGCCGACCTCTATCTGGCTACTTCGGCATACGCCCGGCGCACTCGATGTCGGGCGGCTGCTTTTCATGGCGCAAGGAATGTTTCTTTCGTAAGCAACTGAACCGCCCCTACCTGATCAAGCACTGACTGCTCGTAAGCTTTATTAGCGAGCATCGTCCTGCGGTGTCTATCGAAAATCTTGTTGTATTTCGCGATCCGGCTACCATAACTGTTCCAGGCTTTAACACGAGCATCATAGGGCCAAGATTCCAGTTCGATCTGGGACATTTCCAGCCTGTTTACATGGGGTCCGCCCCAAATCATCGAAAGGCCCCACATGGCACCCCCTTGTGGGCTTTGGCTCTTGATCGCATTGAGTTGAGCAGGCGTCATGGATGCAAAGGTACCCATATGTTCCACTGCGTCTTTTAAAGCGTCGTAATAATCCGCGAGAGCGCCCTCATCATATTCTTCGACAATGACAACGCTGTTCCTGGTCTCCACTCTGACTTCAGCTGGAGGCTGAGACACGACCGCCTGCTTGATAACTCGAGGGGTAGAGACGGGCTGAACCGTTGGTGCATTGGCCGTGGCTTGCGGCATTTGGTCATCATCACCGCCAATTTGAATACCCCCGCCTTTACCAAGCCCGCCCGCAACCGCTTGGGGTTCGTAATTTCTGAGTGCGACAACCATCTGGTTATAAGAATCCAGAAAAGCAGCGGTAATGATCTTTCCTTCAGGAGTTTTCGAATAGCTACCCCCAATGCCGCCTGCACCACCACCGAAGAGTGCTCCCAGGAACCCGTAGTCTCGACCTTCAGCTGTGCCGTTGGCAGAAGAAATCTGCACACCGGAGCGATTTTCAATTACTGTGATGTTGGTTTCGGCCTCGTTGGTCTTTATTTGACCGCCGATCAGCGAGCCCAGCCCACCGGCGATTCCACCCAAAGCGCCCCCCATACCGCCGGTTTCATCAGAGAATAATACAGACGGAGATAGCGTAAAGTCCGCCGCGACCATCTGTCCGCCTCCGAAGTTGCTACCGGAACGGAGCTGACCACTATTCATCAGTTCTCGTTCACGGTTCATCGCGTTGATGGCGCCACCGCGTTCGACAATAACGAAACAGTTGGATTGCTGAATGATAAGGCGCAACACCGGGACTGTGCTGTTGAGTTCAGGGTAACGGGAGCGATAATTACTCCACCATGGCAGACTGCGATCCTCAAAAACTGCAACAGTACCGATCGGGCTGTCGCACTTTTCAAGCTGCTCGTTCTCTTCTGCCGCCACAGACCCACCGGCGCTGCCGGACGCAACGCTATTGCCGCCCCCAATGGTCGGCATGCTGGCAGGACACCCTGTTAAAAGAAGCAGACAGGAGGGAACACTCAATAGTGCAATCCATTTCTTTTTTGAGTTCACGGCACTGGTCCTCATTACTTGTTAGGTGTGGTCTGAAATAGTTCGGGCAATATACTGGCGGTCATAAGCGCCCTGCAGAACGCTCACCGGCCTGTCCCGAAAAAAAACAAACTGCCATTCTGGTTCCCGGTTAAGCCAATGAAGTAGCACCGCTCAAACTGGGGTCTGCCAGCATCCGTGGCTTTCGGTCGTGAGGGAATACAATTCGTTGCTGCAGTGAGGGTCAGGAATATGGAACGCGCAGGCGGAGTTACACGGAGTTGGTACGGCATCACTGCATCCTTGAAATCCATATCTTAGAGGCCTACTTATCAGGTAATTTGATAAATATGCAGCAAGCCCGTTTACCACTGTTTAAAAACTAGTCGATTGAAGTTTTAATTAACATTACGCATTTTCTATCAAAACGAATCAACCGATTGCTTTTATTGATCCGCAAGGGTGATCGATTGGCAAGACCCAAAGGATAGTTGAACAGTAACCTCACCTACCCACGACGAGGTCGCCCCCGAAGCGTTTCAGTACCAAGGGCACCGCCACCGGTATTGTAGATCTGGCTATAGTCCGGGGGGACAGAGCGAGGGCTGGGTTTTGGCTTGTTACCGCTTCGCTTTCCCCCGACAATACACCCTCTGGTTTACCTGTCACGGGATTGAAACATGTTCGAAAGCCTGGCGGTGGTGACTCAGGATTTTTCGTTACCGGATTCCATGTTGCGCCTGATGATCAGCACCGGTCTGCTGATACTGGCCATCGTCATCCTGCGAACGCTGACCGCCCGTTTTATTCGTCGCAATGTCGCGTCAGCGGAATTGCGAGGCCGGCTGCTGGTGAACTTTCGCAACGGTTTCCTGTTATTGGCGATCCTGGGTCTGGCGTTGATCTGGGGTGACCAGCTCCGGTCTCTTGCCCTCTCCATTGTCGCGATCGCGGTTGCCTTTGTGGTCGCCACCAAAGAGTTGATCCTGTGCATTTCCGGAGCGATATTAAAAAGCGGTGCCGGCTCTTTCAATCTGGGTGACCGCATCCAGGTCGGGGATTTCCGGGGCGATGTCATCGATCAGACCCTGCTGGCAACCACTATCCTTGAAGTCGGTCCCGGCAAGACCGGCCACCAGCGTACCGGGCGGATGATCGTGATACCCAACGCACTGTTTGTGTCCGAGCCGGTTATCAACGAGAGTTTTACCGACCACTGGGATTTTCATGTGTTCACCGTGCCCTTCCTCCGGGAAGACGACTGGCATTCCGCCCAGAAAGCACTGCTGGCCGCCGCCACACGCCATTGCCAGCCCTATCTGGAGGAGGTGCGCAAGCATATGAACAAGGTGGGGGTTTCGCGGGGCCTGGAAGTGCCCTCCGTTGACCCACGGGTGACGATTCACGCGCCGGTGGCCGAAGAGGTTCACCTCACCGTCAGGTTGCCCACCAGATCGGGACAACGCAGTTACATCGAACAGGCCATCCTTTCCGAAATTTTTGCCGACACCGATTATTCCACCA
>Ga0102928_1000930_pt1 | contig 18731 bp, 15 predicted proteins | sample SalPonR1_B_D1_MG_FD_78504 | JGI IMG/M metagenome (GOLD analysis project Ga0102928, IMG submission 78504) | Salt pond soil microbial communities from South San Francisco under conditions of wetland restoration - Salt Pond MetaG R1_B_D1_MG | ecosystem: Environmental > Aquatic > Marine > Intertidal...
TAAAATATTTTTAATATATATAATTAGTATAATTATTAAAAAGGTCTTAATAAATAATTAATAATTTATTGGAGGATTTTAAAAGATGACTAAATTATTACAATTATTTTTAGCTTTTCTAAAAACAGGACTTTTTGGATTTGGAGGAGGTCAGGCATCCGTACCATTAATAAAAAGAGAGATTGTACAAAATTTGCAATGGATGAGTATCGAAGAATTTACAGACGCATATGCATTAGGCAATTCTCTACCTGGACCAATTACAACAAAATTAGCTGCAATGATTGGATACAAGACTTCGGGAGTATTAGGACTAGTGATAGCAACATTAGGATTGATACTGCCTAGCACCATAGGAATAGTTATCTTAAGTTCGATTTATTACAAGTTCAAGAATAGTGATTGGTTGTCTGGTATGATGGTCGCTGTAAGACCCGTTGTAGTAGTATTAATTTCAAGTGTAGTTTATTCTATGGCAAAAACCTCGTTTGAAAACATACATACATACATAATAGGTGCAGCTTCAATATTTTTAGTATTCTTTACAAGTGTACATCCAGTATTTATAATAATAGGATCTTTTGTATACGGTTTTTTTCTACTGTGAGAATTAATTAAAGCAAGTTATACATTCCAAAAGTAAATGGATAAATATTAATAGGCGGTGAAATATGCAAAAATATATAGCAAAAAGATTATTTCAAATGGTAATAATGGTTATCGGCATAACATTTATAGTTTTTGGCAGCTTATACTTAGCTCCAGGAGACCCAGCAGAAATATTAGCCGGAGAATCTGCTACTATTAGTGACATAGAAAACATCAGAGAATACTTGGGTTTAAATGAACCTTTCTTTGTTCAGTATGGAAAATATTTAGAAGGATTATTGCATGGGGATTTAGGAACTTCCTTACAGTCGCGACAACCAATATTAGATGAAATAAAAATCAGATTTCCAAACACTGTGAATTTAACAATAGGTAGTATGTTAATAGCTGTAATTATAGGTGTCCCCTTAGGAATAATATCAGCAATAAAAAGAAATTCTATTTTAGATTATATGGCAACAACGACAGCACTCTTTGGAGTATCAATACCAAACTTTTGGCTAGGTATTATGTTGATATTGATATTTTCAGTTAAACTAGGGTGGTTTCCTACTGGAGGTATGACCCACTGGTTTTATACACCCACAGGAATCAAACAAATTATTCTTCCATCTATAGCACTTGGTGGTAGAATTGCAGCTATATTTATGAGACTTAGTAGATCTGCTATGCTTGAAGTAATGCAATCTGACTATATAAGGACAGCCAGAGCAAAAGGAGTTAAGGAAAGAGTTGTAATATGGGTTCATGCTTTTAAGAATGCCCTTACACCATTAATAACTGTTTTCGGTACTACATTTGGAGCCCTTTTAGGAGGAGCAATGATTTCAGAACAGGTCTTTGCAATTAATGGATTAGGTAGATATATGATAAATGCAATTTATGTTAGGGATTATCCAGCGGTACAAAGCTCTGTTTTAGTATTCGCAGTTGCCTTTATTTTGATAACTCTACTAGTAGATATAATATATGTCTTAATTGATCCAAGAATAAGTTATGAAAGTTAGGGATAATTATGAGTGAGAATATTAAAAAAGAAAGTTACTTTAAAAATTCAACAAAAAAATTATTAAGAAATAAATTGGCAACAATTGCTTTAATTATTCTTGTAATTGAGCTTGTTATAATAATAGGAGCGCCTTTTTTTACAAATTATGATCCGGCAAAACAAAGTTTACAAGAAAGACTTCTTCCTCCAAGTTTAAGCGAGCAACCATTAGAGGATTACCAAGGAGAACCAATAAGAGATGAAGAAGGCAATGTAAAATATTCAAAATTTCATTTACTTGGCACAGATAATTTTGGAAGAGATATATGGACAAGAATTATATATGGTGGAAGAATATCATTGACAGTAGGCTTTGCAGCTATACTACTGGGTATGACGGTGGGAGTAATGGCTGGATTGTTTTCGGCATACTATCCTAAAGTTGATGCTGTGGTAATGAGAATTATGGATATAATGTTTTCTTTTCCGGGAATATTACTTGCAATGCTTATAGTGGCTATGTTAGGGACATCCTTAAGAAATGTAACATTAGCTATCTCTATATGGTCAATACCAACATTTGCAAGATTAGTTAGAGGTGAAGCATTAAGTGTCAAACAAAATGACTATATAAAAGCGATTAAATCTGTTGGAGCTGGAGATTTAAGAATTATATTTATTCATATACTACCAAATTGTGTTGCCCCCATAGTAGTATACTCAACAATGAGAATGGCAACAGCAATACTATCTATAGCTTCTCTTAGTTACTTGGGAATAGGAGCCCAACCTCCATTATCAGAATGGGGAACAATGGTAGCGGCTGGGAGAGACTATATGTTTGACGCACCACATATGATAGTAGTACCAGGGGTAGCAATAATTGTCACTATGCTATGTTTCAACATCTTAGGTGATGTATTGAGAGATATACTTGATCCTAATTTAAGTGATAATTTTTAAATAAAAACAAATAAAGAGAGAGAGAGGGAATTTAAAATGAAAAAGGTAAAAAAATTATTGGTTTTTTTATTAGCAGCAGTATTAGTATTCTCACTAACAGCATGTGGTGGAGGAACGACTGCGCCAGTTGAAGAACCGGAAGAATCAGAAGAACCAGAAGTAGAAGAGACAGAAGGAGAAGAAGGTGAAGAAGAAGTAAGAACTGATTTGAATATGGTTGTTCAAGCTGAACCAGTTGGATTTAATCCACTTCAAACAAATGATAGTGCATCATCACGAATAAATGTTCAGATGTATGAAACTTTATTTGTAAGATCATTTGATGGACAAAGCTACGAACCACTTTTAGCTGAAAGTTATTCAAATCCTGATGATCAAACTTGGGTTATTAAACTTAAGGAAGGAATCAAATTCCACGACGGAACTCCTTTTAATGCTGAAGCAGTAAAATACAGCTTAGAAAGAATAATGGATCCTGAATATGGGTCAGCTAGAGCTTCTTTAATGGCATCAGTAGAATCAGTTAATGCATTATCCGAATATGAAGTTGAGATAAATACTAAGTTTCCAGATGGAGTTATGTTGGCAAAATTAGCTCATGCAAATGGAGCAATTGTATCGCCAACAGCAGAACAAGGACAAGATATAATGTCCGAACCAGTTGGAACAGGCCCATATAAATTCGTAGAATTTGTTTCAGGTTCTCATGTTAAACTTGAATCTAATGAAGAATACTGGGATGGAGCACCATTCATAAAAACTGTACAGGTTGACATAGTTCCTGAAATATCAACAGCTATATCAAAACTTGAAACAGGAGAATCAGATTGGTTTGAAGGTATAACTGCTGAACACTTATCTAGAGTAGAAAACATGTCTGGAGTAAAATTAATTTCTGAACTTTCAGGAAGAGTAACATATTTAGGAGTAAGAGCAAACAGTTCAAAAACAGGATCTACAGAAGTAGCTGAAGTAAGAGAAGCAATATCTTACGCACTAGATAAAGAAGGATTTGTAGCTACTCAAAATGGATTAGCAATAGCATCAGACTCTTTAATAGGACCAAAAGTATTTGGATACACAGAAAATTCTGAAGATTATGGTACAGGATTCGATATGGATATGGCTAAGCAAATAGTTGAAGAAAACAACTTAGCTGATAAACCTATTCATATATTAGCATCCAACACATCTTTCTATCCAGAAATAGCAGAATGGACTCAGGCATCACTTTTAGAAGCAGGGTTTGAAACTGTAGAAATAGAAATGATGGAGTGGGGAGCATTCTTATCAGAAACAAAAGATGAAAATAGAATGGATTTATTCCCACTAGGATGGTCAAATCTTACAGGTGATGGATCAGAATTAGTATATCCAAACTGGCATTCAGATAACATAGGTGGCGGAGATAGATCATACTATCAAAATCCTGATTTTGAAGCATTCGTAGAAGAATCACAAATGACATTAGACATGGCTGAAAGATTAGAAGCATTAGATATGGCAAATAAAACAATAATAGAAGACAATGGAGTATATCCAATAATGCATTCAAACAATGTTTATGCATATGCAGAAGATCTTCAAAATGTTGAGATGGATCCAGGTGGAAACTTCTATATTAAATTAGTAACAAGAAAGTAGTAGGTAAATATGGGAAAATTGCTTGAAGTAACAGACTTAAAAGTAGGTTTTAGAATAGATGGAAAAGAATATCTTGCTCTTAGAGGAATAGATTTCGATCTAAATAAGGGCGAAACTCTTTGTATCGTTGGAGAGTCTGGCTGCGGCAAAAGCGTAACTTCCCTTGCTATTATGGATTTACTTCCCGTCAACGGTAGAGTCGTTGACGGGAGTATTAAATTCAAAGATGAAGAGCTTACAAGCCTTAGCAAGAAAAAAAGAAGAGAATTCAGAGGCAAAAAAATTGGAATGATTTTCCAAGAACCAATGACTGCACTTAACCCTCTTCTGAAAATTGGTTTTCAATTAAAAGAGGCATTAAAGCTTCATCAAGGAATTACTGGACAAGAGGCTACTGAGAAAGCAGTTGAGTACTTAGACAAGGTTGGAATTCCAGAGCCTAAAGCTCGTCTTAAACAATACTCTTACCAATTAAGTGGAGGATTAAGACAGAGAGTTATGATAGCAATGGTATTATGCGCAGAGCCGGATATAATAATTGCCGACGAACCGACAACAGCTCTAGATGTAACAATCCAAGCGCAAGTATTAAAATTATTGGAAGAACTAAAAAATGAATTGGAAATTGGAATCATATTAATAACTCATGATATGGGAGTAGTAGCAGAAGTAGCAGATAGAGTTTGCGTTCTCTATGCTGGAAATAAGTGCGAAGAAGGTACAGTAGATGAAATATTCAATGACCCAAAACACCCTTACACCAAAGGTCTTCTAGCATCAGTTCCAGATATTGATTCAGAGACTTTTGAAAACAATCCAATACCGGGAGTTTTTCCAACTATACAAGAAGAAATAGATGGATGTAGATTTAATACAAGATGTCCTGTAGCTAAAGATGCTTGTTTTAATGGAAAAAGAAAAATACCTTTAGTAAAATGCAGCAGTAATCATCACTATATATGTCATTTAGGAGCTGAATACTATGAAACAAAACTATGAAATATTGATGGAAGTAAAAAATTTAAAAAAATTTTATACTTTAAAAAGCGGAAAATTATTTGATAGAAAACTCAGATATGCACGTGCAGTTAATGACATAACTTTTAATATTTATAAGGGAGAAGTACTTGGTGTAGTTGGTGAATCTGGTTGTGGTAAATCTACCTTAGGTAGAACCTTAATACAAATGGATTCACCTACAGATGGAGAAATAATCTACAAAAACCAAGATATTACAAAAATACCTGAAAAAGACTTCAAAAAATATAAAAAAGAAATGCAGATGATATTTCAAGATCCTTTTGCTTCTCTAAACCCTAGACATAGAGTAGGTACTGCCCTTGAAGAAGTATTTAAAATACATACTGATTTAAATCATGAGGAAAGAAAAGAAGAAGTTACTAGACTTCTTAAAGAAGTTGGTCTTAAAGCAGAGCATTACAACTCTTATCCTCATCAATTTAGCGGTGGACAAAGACAGAGAATTGGAATATCAAGAGCAATAGCTTTAAATCCTGAACTAATAATATGTGATGAAGCTATTTCAGCACTAGATGTGTCGATTCAAGCACAAGTTTTAAATATTCTTAATGTGATTCAAGATAAATATGATCTAACATATTTATTTATAACTCACGATTTAGCAGTAGCAAAACACTTTTGTGATAGGATTATGGTAATGTACTTAGGACATATTATGGAAATGTGTAGTACAGAAGAACTCTTTCAAAATACTATGCATCCATATACAATATCTTTATTGATGTCGGCACCTAGACCAAATGTAAAAAAAGAAAGAGAACAGATTATTTTAGAAGGAGAAGTACCAAGCTTGGTTAACCCGCCAAAAGGATGTCCTTTTAACACTAGATGCCCTAAAGCTAAAGATATTTGTTTTGAAAAAGTCCCTGAATACAGAGAAATATCTAAAGGACACTACATTTCATGTCACTATCCTGTAGAAGATGGAAAACTAAAGTAATAGTGAAACTAATATAAGGAGAAGATTTAATGGATTTTAATACCCTATATCAACCATACACTTCAAATAGATATACACAAGTAGCAGCCAAAGGTATGGTAGCGACATCCCAACCATTAGCAGCAAATGCAGGTTTAGATATTCTAAAAAAAGGTGGTAATGCAGTAGACGCAGCCATAGCTACGGCAGCTTGTTTGACTGTAGTAGAACCTACTTCCAATGGAATAGGTGGAGATAGTTTCGCTTTAGTATGGATAAAAAAAGACAAGCATCTTTACGGAGTTAACGGAAGTGGAAAAGCACCTAAAGACATTTCAGCAGAAAAAGTAAAAGCCAAAGGCAATGAAAAAATGCCTAAATTTGGATGGACACCTATTATGGTGCCTGGAGCTCCAGCAACTTGGGCAGCACTTTCTGAAAAATTTGGAAATCTTAGCTTAGAAGAAACCCTAGCACCAGCTGTAGATTATGCATTAAATGGTTATCCAATATCACCGATACTTGGATACTTTTGGAAAAGAGGTTTTAATAAATACTTAAAAGAATTTAAAGGTGACCAATATAAAGAATGGTTTAATACCTTCGCACCAGATGGTAGACCTCCAGAAGTAGGAGAAATAATAAAATTGAAAAATCACGGCGAAACTTTAAAAGAAATCGGTAGAACTAATGCTGAAAGTTTCTATAGAGGAAAACTCGCTGAAAAAATAGATGAATCATCAAGAAAACACGGTGGATACCTTAGAAAAGAGGACTTAGAATCTTATGAAGTTCAATGGGTAGACCCAATAAAAGTTGACTATAAAGGCTATGATATATGTGAAATCCCACCAAACGGACAGGGAATAGTAGCACTTATGGCTCTTAATATACTAAAAGGATATGAATATAAGGAAAAAGACTCAGTAGACACATACCATAAGCAATTTGAAGCTATAAAACTAGCATTTGCCGATGGTAAAAAGTATATCACTGATTCAAAATATATGAATGTAAAATCGGAAGACATGCTTGATGAAAAATATGGAGAAGAAAGAAGAAGCTTAATAGAAGACACTGCTGGAAATCCAGACCCAGGCACTCCTCCTTCAAGTGGAACGGTATATCTATGTACTGCTGACAGTGAAGGCAACATGGTATCCTTTATACAGAGCAACTACATGGGCTTTGGCTCAGGAATAGTAGTAGAAGATACTGGTATAGCTCTACAAAACAGAGGAGCAGATTTTTCTTTAAAAGAGGAAGATCACAACTACTTAGAACCAGGCAAAAAATCTTATCATACTATCATTCCAGGATTTATAATGAAAGACGGAGATGCTGTAGGACCTTTCGGTGTAATGGGTGGATACATGCAGCCACAAGGTCACCTACAAGTAGCAATGAATCTAATAGATTTTGACCTAAACCCTCAAATGGCACTAGATGCACCAAGATGGCAGTGGATGTCGGAGAAAAAATTCACTGTAGAACCTAACTTCCCAAAATATTTACTTAGAGGACTAGAAGAAAAAGGCCACGAAATTATTACAAAAAATAACTCTGATATTTTCGGTAGAGGTCAAATAATCATTAAAAAAGGTGAAGCATACTTCGGCGGTACGGAATCAAGAACTGATGGATCAATAGCTATGTACTAAAAAAGCTTGGCGCTTAGTACACCAGGGAAGAGTCTTTTATATAACTATCTTTAATGTCATTCAGAGGCTAAGCCGAAGGATTTATGAATTTGCAATGCAGAGTAAAACGAAGCATCTTATGATCCCTAAAAATTCTTCCTATAATATATATAAAACAAACAAATCCCCTTAAGAGGGGATTTGTTTGTTTTTATATTAAAAGTATTGTAACAAATATAAATTTAAAACAAATTTGTTATTATTTTATAATAAGGGTATATTAATAATACAGAAAAATATATTTATATATTTAAAAACCTGAAAATAAAAAAGTTGCAATTAAATTAATAGAATCTTAAAAAGGAGTCTAGTATATTATGATTAATAAAAGATCAAGCGGTATATTGATGCATATAACTTCTTTACCAGGCAAATATGGTATAGGAGATTTTGGAGAAGAAGCATATAGATTTGTTGACTTTCTAGTTAAATCAAAACAAAAGAATTGGCAGATTCTACCTTTAGGGGTCACTGGATATGGAGACTCACCTTACCAGTGCTTTTCAGCATTTGCAGGAAATCCTTATTTTATAGATTTAAATGAATTTCTTGAGAGAGGCTTTCTTAAAGAACAGGATTTACATGATTCATTTTTTGGTAGCAATCCTTATAAGATTGACTATTCCTCTCTATATAAAAATAAAATGTTAATACTGAAAAAGGCTTATAAAAATGGATATGAAGATGTAAAAGAAGAGCTGCATAACTTTTACAGGGAAAAGGAAGACTGGCTAAGGAACTTTGCCCTTTTTATGTCAATTAAACATCATTACAACAATGAATCTTGGATAAAATGGGATGAAGAATATAAGGAATTCGATTCAGAAAAAGTAAAAGCATTTGAAGCAGAACACCAATCAGATATTTTCTTCTGGGTATTCACACAATATTATTTTTTGAAACAGTGGAAGGAGCTTAAAAAATATGCCAACGATAATGGGGTAAATATTATTGGAGATTTACCGATTTATGTTTCAGAAGACAGTGCGGACCTATGGGCCAACTCTAAATTATTTAAACTAAATGAAGACATGAAACCTATAACTGTTGCAGGAGTGCCTCCTGATGCTTTTTCATCAACAGGACAATTGTGGGGAAATCCTATATATAATTGGAAAAATATGGAAAACAATCAGTACAACTGGTGGGTTAAGAGAATCAAATTCTCTTTTGAATTGTATGATAGATTGAGAATAGATCACTTCAGAGGATTTGAATCTTATTGGGAAGTAGAGTATGGAGCTGAGAATGCTATAAATGGAAAATGGGTGAAAGGACCTGGAATGAAGCTCTTTAATAGAATTAAAGAAGAGTTAGGGGATTTGGATATTATAGCTGAAGATTTAGGCTTTTTAACTGAAGAAGTCTACCAGTTAATCAAAAACTCCGGCTTTCCAGGTATGAAAGTATTACAATTTGCCTTTGATCCAAGGGAAGAAAGTGACTATCTACCGCACAACTATAATCAAAACAGCGTTGTATATACTGGAACCCATGACAACGAGACAACTGTAGGTTGGTTTGACAGCATTGCAAAAGAAGATTTTCTTTACGCTGTAAGATATTTGAAACTGAATTATGATGAAGGCCTTCACTGGGGATTTGTTAGAGGAGCCTGGAGTTCAGTATCCAATCTAGCAGTAGCCCCAATGCAGGATTTTTTAGGATTAAACAACTCAGCAAGGATGAACAAGCCTTCAACAAATAAAGGTAATTGGACTTGGCGAGTAGATAAAAGAAAACTAACAGATGAACTAGCTCTAAAAATCGCTAATTTAACACAACTTTATAAAAGATAACAATAAGAATTCTAGATTTTCACCTCATAGACTACAGATTCGTAAGGTCTTAGTTTCAAGGAAGATAAATTAGTAGAGCTATCATGGTAATTACTAATGATAGTTCCAACCACCTTTTCATCAAAAGACCTTTCTAATGTCTTGGCTGTAAAATTTGACACCACTAGTAATGAGGTGTTTTTATCATAGCGCTTATAGCTGTAAACCTGTGTATCCTCTAAATTTACCAGCTTATGCTTTCCGTAGACTATAATATGGGAGTAATCACTACTTCGTCTAAGTTTGATTAACCTTTGGTAGTGATAAAACACTGATTCAGAATCTTCAAGAGCTGATTCAGCATTGATGAAACTGTAGTTGTCATTCATTTTAAGCCATGGCTTTCCTGTAGAGAATCCTCCATTGGATTTATTAGTCCAATGCAAAGGTGCTCTAGCATTGTCTCTTGAAAAAGGACGTATGATATCAAGAGCTTCTTCATCAGATAGATTTTCGTCATTTGTTAAAATATCATACTTATGATGATCCAGTAAATCATCATATTCATCGATTGAGTCGTAATATGTATTTGTCATACCCATCTCTTCTCCCTGATAAATATAAGGGGTCCCTCTCATGAAGTGGAGGGTGGTAGCCAGCATTTTTGCGCTTTGGATACGATAGGTACTGTCATTGCCGAAGCGAGAAACTGCTCTAGCCTGATCGTGGTTTGACCAGTATAGACTATTCCATCCTTGGTTGTAAAGATCTTCCTGCCATTTTGTCATTATTTCTTTAAACCTTACTAAATCTAGATCTTTCTTAGCTAAAAAGTTATCATCTTTGTCCAAATCCATATGTTCAAATTGAAAAACCATCCCTAATTCATTACGATTAGGATGGGAGTATAATTTACCTTCGAAGGTAGTAACCAAAGGTGTTTCACCGACAGTCAATACATCATAGTGGCTTAACACTTTATCATTAATTTCTCTAAGATATTGATGAACAATTGAGTGATTTGCAAAATGATCTATTCCTATTACACCGATATCATCTAATCCACCATCAGGATAATCAGAAGGCTTACCTATTAGATTGATTACATCCATCCTAAAACCACCAATACCTTTATCCAACCAGAAAATCATAATATCGTGGACAGCCTTTCTGACCTGGGGATTAGCCCAATTTAAGTCAGGCTGTTTTTTGCTGAAAAGGTGCAGATAACATTCGCCGGTTTTTTCATCTAATTCCCAAGCACTTCTTGTAAACCATGAACCCCAATTGTTAGGCATATCACCATTGGGTTTTGGTTTTTTCCAAATATACCAATCTCTTTTATCATTATCTAGAGAAGAACGAGATTCGATAAACCAGGGATGCTCGTCGCTGGTATGGTTCACTACTAAATCCATAACAATTTTTATACCTCGTTTATCCCCTTGGGCTACAAGATCTTCAAAATCCGACATGTTTCCATATTCAGGAGCTATAGACATATAATCGGATATATCATAACCGTTATCATCCATTGGAGAAGTATAGATTGGACTCATCCAAATTACATTTACCCCCAGCTTTTCCAGGTAATCAAGTTTTTCAATAACACCTCTCAAATCACCAATACCATCTCCATTGGAATCCTTAAAACTCTTAGGATATATTTGATAAACCACGGCATCATGCCACCATTTTTTTTCCATTTCATTAAACCTCCTTTCCTTAATCTTAGCTATTAGTTATAAATAATGCAAGATATAAAAAAAATAACTTGATTAAATGAAACCGGTTTCCTATAATAAATATAAGAGTAAGGAGATGATGATTTGAGAAAAAACAATAAAGACTATAAAAAAAGAATAACTCAAACCTATTACGAACTCTATCCTGGATGTGATAATGAACTAGATAATCTTTTTTCTATTCTTGAAAAATATAAATCCCAACGCAATACTGATCTAATAAAAAGGGACATGGAAGGCACCAACTGGATCCATTCATCTAAAACAGTTGGTATGATGCTTTATGTTGATAGGTTTTCTGATGATATAAAGGGATTAATAAATAAATTAGACTATCTGGTAGATCTTGGTATCACATTAATCCATTTGATGCCGGTTCTCAAACCTAGAGCGGGAGAAAATGATGGTGGTTATGCGGTGCAAAATTATCGTGATATTGACCCAAGAATAGGAAGCTTAGATGATTTTATGAAAATGGTGGATCACTTTCATCAGAAAGGTATAAGAATATGCATTGATTATGTTATCAACCATACTTCTGATGATCATGAATGGGCCCTTAAGGTAAAATCAGGAGAAGAAAAATACCAAGATTATTATATTATGTATGATGATGAAGTTATACCACGGCAGTTTGAAAAAACCTTACCGGAGGTTTTCCCTAAGGTTTCACCTGGAAATTTTACCTTTAATAAAAATCTAAACAAGTGGATTATGACAACATTTTACAACTATCAATGGGATCTTGATTACAGAAACCCTCATGTTTTTCAAGAAATGGTAGAAAACCTTCTTTTCATGGCAAATTCAGGTGTGGATTTGATAAGATTGGATGCTATACCCTATATATGGAAAGACTTAGGTACTGATTGTCGAAACTTATCCCAAGCCCACATGATTCTTTCCCTTTTTAGACAGATTATATCTTACTGTGCACCCTCAACAGCCCTTTTGGGAGAAGCTATAATTGAACCAGACCTTATAGTAAAATATTTTGGTTCAGAAGATAGACCTGAATGCCATGTCCTATATAACGCTTCTTTTATGGTTGAAATATGGAATAGTTTAGCAACAAGAGATGCCAGACATCTAGCCCTTATGCCGGAGTACAACCTGCTATCAGATACAAGCTGGATCAATTATGCAAGATGCCATGATGACATAGGATGGGGGTTAGATTTGGACAAGACAAGATCATTAGGATTTGATCCTAAGGCACACAAACAATTCCTTATTGATTTCTATTTAGGTGTATTTGAAAATAGTTTTTCAACTGGAGAATTATATGAATTTAATCCTAGAACAAAAGATGCAAGAAATTCCGGAACATTAGCCAGCTTGGCAGGACTTGAGAAAGCCATAAACTTAAATGATAATTACCAGCGAGAATTATCTATCAAACGCATAAATTTAATCAATGCCTTGTATTTACTTAAAAAAGGTATACCTATGATTTATAGTGGTGATGAATTGGCTCAGTTGAATGATTACAGCTATAAAGAAGAAATTGATAAAAGAAATGATTCCAGATGGTTGCATAGACCAAAGATGAAATGGCATCTTCTTGAGGAAATTGATAAGCCCCTTACTGCTGTAAGCCAGGTATACAATAATACAAAAAAGCTTATAGAATTGAGAAAAAATCTGAGTAGAAATAGTTTTATTAATAAAGAAAGCATTTTACATCAAAGAAATCCTCATATATTGATTTTTGAGCAGAGAATCGAAAAAAACAATAGGAGAATACTGCTGTGTTTTAATTTTTCAGAGGACAGACAGTGGTTTTATACTTCTGATTTGAAGCGCTATGGCATTGAAGGTGAGTATTTGGAGATGTTACAGGGAAAAACAATATCCTTTGATAAGGAAAGAATTTTAATGGGACCATATGAATTTTTTGTAATAAGATAACCTTTTCCTAAAAAAGACTTGCTTTTATGTAACCGGTTTCCTATAATATAAATATAGAGATAATTGTTATCCTATAAGTAGTTTATTTAATTGAAGGAGGCACAAATGAAAAGAATATTAGTAGTATTATTAACCTTATCACTCTTGGTAGCAGTGGTTGCGGGATGTTCTTCAGAGCCTGCTGAAGAAGATCAGGCAGTTGTAATCTATCAAAACAAAGTGGAAATTCATGATCAATTGACAGCTTTTGCTGAAACCTACAAAGAAGCAACAGGCAAAGAAGTCATTGTTAAGACTTCAGGTGGAGATTCACCTTATGCTGAAGCATTAAGGGCGGAGTTCCAATCAGACAGACAACCTGACATATTTGTTATCGAAGGTATGGGCGGTTACAACACATGGGAATCAAAACTTCAACCTTTTGAAGAAGAAGAATGGATGGAGTTTACAGACCTTGAATTTGTTGTAGACGGAAAAATCATTGGTTTCCCAGTTGCTGTTGAGGCATGGGGAATGGCTTACAATGAAGACATGTTGGAACAAGCAGGAGTAGATCCATCCACCTTAACATCACAAGAGGCTTATCGTGCCGCTTTTGAAAAAATAGACGGCATGAAGGATGAACTAGGCATAAGCTCAGTAGTAGCTATGGCAGCTGGTCCTGATATGAGATGGGTAACAGGATTGCATAACTTCAACGGCTACTTATCAGCAGGATTACCATACGGCGACACTACAGTTTTAGATAAGCTAAACAATGGTGAAGCTGATATGGATCGTCTAACAGAGTATGCTGACTGGGTAGAACTGCTATTTGAATATGCTGACCGTACTGTCCTTTTGACTGGAAACTACGATTCTCAAGTTAGTCAATTTGGAACTGAAAAAGCAGCATTTATCCATCAAGGAAACTGGATAGACCCTTGGCTTGAAGAAAACGGCGTTGATTTCCCTATGGCATTTGCACCTCATGCATCAGTTAAAGGAACCCACGAGAGTATATTTATTGGTGCTCCATCATTCTATGTAATAAATAGTGAAAGCACTAATCAGGAAGCAGCAAGAGAATTTTTGAACTTCATGGTTACAGAAGAAGCTGGCCATAAGTACATGGTAGAAGAAGCTAAAATGGTACCAGCATTTAGTAATGTAAACTTAACACCTTCTACCCCACTTTCTGCAAACGTTGTAGAATGGATGAAAAAAGATGCCAAGTATACTTGGTTACAAAACGACATGCCTGATGGTTTTGGAATGGGAACTATCGCACCAATATATGAGGCATTTGCAAAAGGCGACATTACAAAAGCTCAGTTCATAGAGCAAATTGTAGGAAAGATAGAAGAAATAGAGTAACATATCAAATTTTAAAAAGGGTGTAGCTTCAAATGCACCCTTTTTTCATAATATTATTGATAAGATAGAAAAGAGGTAGATTATGAACAAACGTATAAAGGACAATTTAGTTTTTTGGTTGTTTCTAGCACCGGCGCTTTTTTCTTTTCTAGTGGTTGTAATTATCCCGTTTTTTATGGGTTTATATTATTCAATGACAGACTGGACAGCTGTCGCAGGACTGGAAGCCAATTGGGTAGGGTTCAAAAATTATGAAGACATGTTTTCAGATTTGGCTTTTAGGTATTCATTTATTAGGACTTTTTTATTTAGTGTATTAAGTGTTATTACAATTAATGTAATAGCATTATTCTTTGCTTTTCTAGTTACTCGTGAAATACGATTTAGAAATTTTTATAGAGCAGGATTTTTTATACCAAACCTAATAGGTGGTCTGGTTTTAGGTTATATTTGGCAATTTATTTTCAAAGAGGTAGTTCCAGCTATAGGAGGATTATTAGGAATTAACTTCATTGAAAATCTTCTTTTACTGGCAGATCCAAATTTAACATTGATTGGACTCATAATGGCATTTACATGGCAGTATGCTGGGTATATTATGATGATTTATGTGGCTGCTCTTTTAAACGTACCCCAAGAATTACTTGAAGCAAGTGAAATTGACGGAGCAAATTTTTGGCAAAAACTTCGAAATATTACCATACCAATGATAGCTCAAGCATTCACCATAACATCATTTCTGACACTGGTTAATTCTTTCAAACAATACGACATCATAGTTGCACTTACAGCTGGTGGACCTACAGATATATACAAAGGCGAAGTTGTTAATTCCACAGAGCTCCTGGCAGTTCATATATACAATATTGCCTTTAAATACAATAAAATGGCACAAGGGCAAGCTAGAGCAATTATATTTTTCTTAGTATTATCAGTTGTATCTATAGCCCAGGTTTATTATAATAAACAGAAGGAGATTGAAATGTAATGGAATCTAAAAATAAATATATTAAAATATTACTGCAAATTGTAACAATATCATTTTTTCTAGTTACCTTATTTCCTTTTTTTGTTGTAATTGTTAATGCAGCAAAATCCTCACTAGAAATAATTACAGAACCAATAGCATTTCCAGAACACTGGACTCAGTTATTTGCAAATATAAAAGAGATATGGACAAGTCCTAATATAAGATATGCTTCAAGTGTATATTCATCTATTATTATCACAAGCATTTCCCTGCTTACTATATCCATATTTTCAGCTATGGCGGCATGGGTTCTGGTTAGAAGAAAGACTCCAATATCAACAGTTATTTTTCTCCTTTTTATAAGTGGATTAATCATACCTTTTCAGGTTGTTATGTTTCCTCTAATCGCTCTTTTTAGAATGATAAACGAAACCCTTGGAATCAGACTGTTAAGGGAGTATCACGGAATGATTTTTGCTTATATAGGTTTTGGAGCTCCTCTTGCAGTATTTATGTTTCATGGATTTATCAAATCAATACCCCTAGAGTTGGAAGAAGCTGCCTTACTTGATGGTTGCTCAAAACCTCAGATTTTCTTTAAGGTTATTATGCCAATTCTAAAGCCAATTTTTGTAACTATTAGTATACTTAATGCTATTTGGATATGGAACGACTTCCTACTTCCATCTTTGATACTTGGTATAGGACAGGATGTACAGACCATTCCCCTTGCTATAGCCAATTTTGCAGGATCCTTTGTTAAGAAATGGGACTTGATAATGACAGCTGTTCTTATGGCAGCAGCACCGATTATTGTAGGATTTATAATAGCACAAAAACATATTATAAAAGGCATGGTTTCGGGGTCAATCAAATAATAATATTAGTAGGAGATTAAAGTGAAAAAAATTACAATAAATGAAATAGCAAAACGTAGTGGTGTATCAAAAGCAACAGTATCAAGGGTTATAAATAACTCAAAACCTGTGAGTGATGAAGTTCGTCAAAGAGTAATGACAGAAATAGACAAAGCTAATTTCGTACCCAATGCCCTTGGAAGAAGTTTATCTCTAAAGAAATCCCATCAGATTGGAGTTATCATACCAGACTTAGCAAACCCAGTTTTCTCAAGAATCATAGCTGGCATGGAATCCTATATTCGGTCCGAAAACTACTCTTTACTTATTACTGCTACGGATTTCAACATAGATACAGGCATTAAGCACATACAAATATTAAATGAAAAGGCAATAGACGGTTTGATTTTTCTAGCCGGAGCTATGAATGAAGAATTAATAAAGGAACTTAAAGCTTTTCATAAGCCTGTTGTTGTGATTGGATCGGATCTTGATAGCGATACTATACCTATAATAGAAATAGATAATAAAAAAGCTGCTTGTGATGCTGCTAACTATCTTATTTCTTTAGGACATAAAAAAATTGCTATGATTCGTGGTCCATTAAGCGATCGTTACGCAGGTAAAGAGAGATTTTTAGGATATCAAGAGGCATTGATAGAGAAGGGTATTTATCAAAAAAACTTTGTGGTGGAAGGCAAGTATTCCTTCGGTCATGGATATCAAGGGATGAAGGCCTTACTGGTTAAAAAGCAATTACCTACTGCAGTTTTTTGTGCAAATGATCTTATGGCTGTAGGAGCTATGAAATGTTCCATAGACAATGGATATAAGGTTCCAGAAGATATCTCCTTTATTGGTTTTGATGACGTGGAGATTGCCAGAATGTATAACCCCACCCTTACTACAATTCATCAACCTTTTGAAGAAAAGGGTTTGCAAGCTACTAAAAAGATTATAAATATGATTAAAGATCAAAATGATAAAAAAGTATCGGAAAAATCAGATATTATAGTTCTTCCTCATGAGTTGATTGTGAGGCAAAGCACAGTGGATATAAGCAGTTAATTGGAGGAGGTTTTATGATTTCAGTACTATGTATAGGAGAAATGCTTATAGATTTTATGGGATCAAAAAAAGATAGTAATCTTGCTGAACAAGAGTCCTTCATAATGAAGCCAGGAGGTGCACCAGCCAATGTGGCATGTGTCATTGGTGAATTAGGAGGCAGTTGTTATTTTTACGGTTCAGTAGGAAGGGACGGATTTGGTGATTTTCTAGAAAAAACTCTAAAAGATTACAATGTAAAGACCAAATGGTTGAAGAAATCTAATATTCCAACTACACTGGCTTTTGTCTCCGTTGACAGCCAAGGAGAGAGAGATTTTGTTTTTTATCGTGGAGCAGATGGAGATGTATCAATGACAAGCATTGAAAATTTTCAAGAAGAAAATATTAAAATAGTCCATTTTGGAGCTGCTACTGGATTTTTAGAAGGCAATCTAAAAAACACATACATTCAACTACTAAATACAGCAAAGAAAGAAGGATATTTCATGTCCTTTGACCCAAACTATAGAGATGCATTCTGGTCAGAAAAACCTGAAGTATTTAGAAAATCCTGTGATGAATTCTTAAGATTGGCAGATATTATAAAACTAAGTGAAGAAGAAGCTTTTCTTATATCAAAAGTCAATAATGAAAAAGATATGATTTCATATTTTCGAAATAATTATAAAGCTACTTTTGCTGTTACTATTGGAAGCAGAGGGGCTCTAGTTTTTAATAAAGAATGGAAAATGACAATACCTGCACCTAAGGTTAAAGTAGTTGACACTACCGGCGCCGGAGATGGATTTATAGGAGCACTTCTATATGAACTTAGTAATACAGAGAAACCCTACAGCATAGTTGCTTCAAGAACTGAAATGAAGAAATATATAGAAAGGGCAAATAGGGTAGCTTCTAATATTTGTACAGAATTAGGTGCTTTATCGGCACTAAAAACAGAAATTGATATTTAATAGAGGCTTGAGGAGGTAAATGTATATGGCAAATTTAAAACTAGAAAAAGTTAATAAAATTTATCCAAATGGATTTCAGGCGGTTAAAGATTTTGGTCTTGATATTCCGGACAAGGAATTCATGGTTTTTGTTGGACCTTCTGGATGCGGAAAAACAACAACCCTTAGGATGATAGCGGGACTTGAGGATGCTACTGATGGAAAAATATATATTGGAGACAAGTTA